>Ga0335079_10002486_pt1 | contig 21259 bp, 15 predicted proteins | sample Lox_Sample_33_FD_206719 | JGI IMG/M metagenome (GOLD analysis project Ga0335079, IMG submission 206719) | Soil microbial communities from Loxahatchee National Wildlife Refuge, Florida, United States - Lox_Sample_3.3 | ecosystem: Environmental > Terrestrial > Soil > Wetlands | place: USA... | reverse complement strand
CAAGCCACGCTGCGCAGAAGGAAACTCAGGCCGACCTGAACAAACTCCTGGAAGCAGCTCGCGCTGCTCGTGCATCCGGAGATCCTCACCGCGTCGCTGAAGCCAACCGAAAAGTTATTGCGCTGGCCCTTCGCGAACTCGCCCAGTTGAGGTACCTTGAAGGCAGCCTTCCGCAAGCCATCGAGCTCTATCAGCGTTCCCTGGATTTTGCGGATGAGCCTGGAACCCATGTGGATCTGGCCATCGCTCTAGTCGCCGCCAATCAGCCGGACGCCGCCATCGCCCAGGCGAACGGCGTCCTTGCTTCTTCGCCAGACGACATCCGCGCCCTTACGGTTCTCGGTAGGGCCAGGATTCTGAAGCAGGATTACACCGGCGCTGCGCAGCCTCTCTCTCGCGTTGCCGCCCTTCAACCGAGTCTGGAATCGCTCTACACCTTGGCCGTGTGTCTCCTTAACTCACACGATCCGCAAGACAATGTTCGTGCGACGCGGGTTTTGGATCAGATGATTCGCCTCGTGGGAGACAGCGGTTCGATCCACGTCATCATCGGTAGAGCCTATCGCGATGCCAGCGACTTGCCTGCTGCCATCCGCGAATTTCAGCGTGCCATTGCAGTTGACCCGAAGACTCCTCACGCACATTACTTCCTCGGCCTTGCGCGCCTCGCTTCGAATGAATGGGTTCCCACTCCCGAAGTGCACCAGGAATTCGCCAAGGAGCTTGAGATAGACCCGCATGATTATTTGGCCAACTATATGACCGGATTTATAGACTCCTCGGAACGCAAATATGCTGAAGCGGAGCCGTTTCTCAAGCAGGCCTCCCAGTTGAACCCGGGCGCTCCGGAACCATGGCTCTATATTGGATTGAATGCCTACGCTTTGGGCCAGATGCAGCCCGCGGAAGCCGCTCTCCGCAAAGCCATTCTCTTGAGCGGATCGGACGAATCCCGCAACAACTATCAGATTCGGCGCGCTTATATTGACCTTGGCCGTCTCCTGTTGACTTCCGGCCGCAAACAGGAAGCGGAAAAGTACCTCACCAAGGCGCGCGATCTTCAGAACAAGGTCCTCGAATTAACGCAGCAACAGGTCGGCTCGCATCTTCTTGAAGGTGGCGCCGGAGCCGCTGCCGTTGTCTTGCCCCTCAGCTCCTCTGCCGAAAAGCAGGCCGTCCCAATCTCAGCAAGCTCCCTGGACCTATTCGCGCAAGTGGATCCTTCCACCCTCGCTCAATCCAATCTGACGGAGAGTCAGAAGCACGCTGCCCAGGTTCAGGAGAAAACGCTTCGATCCGTTCTCGCTCTCAGCTTCAATGACCTTGCAACCTCTGAAGCCGTCGCAAAAATTTATCGTTCGGCCCTCGGCCACTATCAGGAAGCCGAACGTTGGGATTCGCACACGCCTGGTTTGTACCGTAATTTAGGGGTGGCCGCGTTTCGTGTGGGCGATTCGGCTGAAGCCATTCGAACACTTCCTCTTGCTCTGGCGGAAAAACCTGCCGATGCCCCCATTCGTGCCATGCTGGGTATGGCCTATTACGGTTCGAACCGCTTTGCCGATGCCGTCAAAACCTTCACACCTCTCGGCGAAGCTGGAATGCGTGACCCGATTGCCGGCTACGCTTGGGCAGCTTCTTTGACCAAGCTCGGCGATCTCAAACCCGCTTCGCTCGTCCTGATCGAAGTCCAAAAAAACCATCTCCCTCCGGATACCTGGCTTCTCGTCGGCCAGCTGTGGATATCCATCCAAAACTATGCGCGCGCCGTAGCCGCTTTTCAGTACGCTCTGGCTTCGAATCCCTCTTTGCTCAGAGCCCATTACTATGAAGGCATCGCTTATCTCCGCTGGGAGCGCCACACCGAGGCCGCCGCCGAATTCCAGGCCGAGCTAAAACTGAATCCCGATGACGCGGAAGCTAAGGACAACCTGGGCTTTTTGTACCTTGAAAAATCCCGCACCGGCGATGCCGCCGCGCTTTTCCGCTCCGTTCTCGATTCTCATCCCGATGACGCCACCGCCCACTACCAACTGGGGAAAATCCTCCTGGATGAAGGCAAGATCAACGAAGCGATCTCGCAGCTCGAGCAGGCCGCTCGTATCAGCCCTGATACGGATTACATCCACTATCAATTGCAGGCAGCGTATCGTAGAGCATCGCGCATCGAAGACGCGGACCGTGAACTGGAAATTTACAAGCAAATCAAGGCGCGCAAGCGCGCCAGTGCCGTTCCTTCGGGGATGGGCGACAATCCATGATCATGGACTTCTCGGTGGCTCATTGATCTCTTCATTTCTCTGCAGGTGCGCATATTCCGGCTTCATATTTCTCCTCTCGGGCTTCGTCGCGCTTGCTCAGGAAGCTCATCCGTTGCCGCCACCTCCTCCTCCGGGGGTTAAGGCCGTCACGTGCACCGCGCGCCCTGTTCCGCAGCTTGTGGACATCACAGAGAAAGCGGGAATTCACTTCAATCATTCCTCGGCCCCGGAAAGCCGGTACATCGTCGAATCCATGAGTGGCGGAGTAATTCTTATTGATTACGATCGCGACGGCTGGCCCGACATCTATTTCACCAATGCTCCCACCGTGGATATGGCCATGAAGGGCGAGAAAAGCGCGGGCAAGCTCTATCACAATAATCACGACGGTACATTCACCGATGTCACGGCCAAAGCTGGCATCGCCACTCCGTGTTTCGCCATGGGCGGCGCGGTCGGCGATTACAACAATGACGGATGGCCGGACCTCTACCTCACTTGTCTCGGAGGCAATGTCCTCTATCGCAACAATGGCGACGGCACTTTCACCGACATTACCAAGCAGGCCGGCGTCGCCGACGGCCGTTGGTCCACCGGCGCGGCCTTCGGGGATTACGATGGCGACGGCTATCTCGATCTGATGGTCACCAATTACGTGGACTTTCATCTCAATGATCTTCCCGCGTTCGGCAAAGCGCCCAACTGCAAATACCGCGGCATTGAAGTGCAGTGCGGCCCTCGCGGCCTGAAGGGTGCCGGCGATTCTCTCTTCCACAACAATGGCAACGGCACGTTCACCGACGTTTCGAAAGCCGCCGGTGTCAGCGATCCGAACGGCTATTACGGCCTCGGAATCGTCTGGGTGGATTTCAATCATACCGGCCGCCCGGACATTTACGTCGCCAACGATTCGACGCCGAAGTTTTTGTACAAGAACCTCGGCAACGGAAAATTTGAGGAGATCGGCCTCGAATCCGGCACCGCCGTGGACGAGGACGGCTCTGAACAGGCCTCCATGGGTATAGCCATTGGTGATTATTTGCATTCCGGCTATCAGTCCATCTACGTTACGAATTTTTCCGACGAATACGACGATCTTTTCCGCAACGACGGCGATTGGAATTTCACCGACGTCTCCTATAAATCCGGAACCGCCCTCCCCTCTCTCCCCTACGTTAAATGGGGAACCTCCTTCGTGGACCTCGATAATGACGGATGGCTCGATCTTTTCACCGTGACAGGGCACGTCTACCCCCAGGTGGATACGCTCCCCTCGGGCGCGCGCTACCGTGAGCCGCAGATGCTGCAACTGAATCAAAAAGATGGAACCTTCTGCGACGCCAGCGATCAGGCCGGCCCGGCGATCCGCGTGCCTCGCGTCTCGCGCGGTCTCGCCGTCGGCGATCTCTTCAACGATGGCAACATGGATCTCGTAGTGGAAGATTTGGAGGGGGAGCCGGTCATTTTGAGGAACATCGGTGTGCCCGGTCGCCACTGGGTCAGTTTCGAGCTGGCGGGGACCAAGAGCAACAGGCTGGCAATAGGAGCCGAAGTGAAAATCGCCGCTGGAGGAATGACGCAAATCGGAGACGTGCGCAGCGGAGGAAGCTACCTCTCGCAGAGCGATCTACGCGTGCATTTTGGTTTGAACACGGCAACGAAAATTGACAGCGTGGAGATTCGCTGGCCCTCTGGTACAACGGAAACATTGAAGGATCTAGCGACTGACAAGTTTTACAGCGTGCTGGAAGGGCAGGGGATTGTTTCCGTGGATAAAATCCGTCCCTCAGGTCCCGCCAAGAAGAACGCAGCAAAAGCTCCTACAACCGAACCGGAAACCCAGAAGTCGAAACCATAGCGATCGTCAACGTCCGTCTTTTTTCAGCAGTTCGACACGCTGCTCCTGGTAGCGCGCGAGGGATTTTTCGATGACGGTCAAAGCCGCGTACGCGGGCCGAATTTCCTCCACCTGAACCTGCTTCCCTTCGAGCTGCTTGTAATCCTGGAAAAATCTTTTGAGAACAAGCAAACGGTGCGCGGGCAAATCGCGCGCCTCGAGATAGCTGCTGAATTCCGGATCGTTGGTGGCGACAGCGATGATTTTGTCGTCGGTGGTGCCGGAATCGAGCATGGTCATCAGGCCGATGGCGCGGGCCTTGATCAGCGAGAGCGGCAGGACGGGCTCCTGGCAGAGGACCAGAACATCGAGGGGATCATTGTCCTCCGCGTAGGTCTGCGGAATGAAACCATAATTCGCGGGATAAAAAACTGCGGAGTGGATAATACGGTCCACCTTGAGAAGCCCACTCGGCTTGTCGAGTTCGTACTTGACGTTCGATCCGAGGGGAATTTCGATGACGGCCTGGAAATCGCGAGGGAGGTCCTTGCCGGGTGAAATGTCGTGCCAAGCGTGAACCATTCTGTGGGTCCTTATCTGACAGATATGAGGAGCAGCGCCAGCTCACTATTATCACGCGACCTTCCTGTGGGACAAAGCGGGGAACGCCGTTTCGGAGGCCGCGAGCGCCGGGCACGGATTGCAATGGAAGGCCCACCCCCGGGGTAGAGAGGGTGGGCCGGGTGTTGCGCGTTGCTATCTGTGGTCGATGAGGGGCTCGATGCGCTCCGCGTCGCTGTGAATGTTCGCGAAGACGGGACCAGGAGCGCCCGCTGGCCACAAAGAAGAGACGACGGTGTGAATCGTGCGGCCGTTGTTGGCGACGACGAGCACCAACTTGATCACCGTTCCCGGGGAAACGGTGACCGGAGCGCCGTTGACCAGCTTATCCGCCGGGGGGAAGTCAATCTCAGCCCATCCCGTGCAATCGGAATTGACATGGTAGGAGCCCGTTTCGTTGATGCTGAACCCTGTCGCGGAATCTATATCGGAAGAGTCCGTATAGGTGGGTTGTCTCGGATCCGCTGGTGCCAGGCCATTGCCCATGATGAAGTCGGTCTGGGAGAGCGTGCCCCGGCCGTCGAAATGAGTGATCGCGACTCCATCGCGATAGGCCATGATTGAAGTCGTCGGGGTGGGCGGAGTGGTGGTGGTGTTCGGGACGAAGATCTCGCCAGAAACCCGAAAAGCATAGTCGCCTTTGAGAGTGCTGTTCGAACAACCCTCATTGTCCCTGGATTGGGCCCGTGCTGCTGGAATCAAGAGCGCCGCGCCAAGAGCGAGCGGCAAGAAACGGAAAATCGATCGAGTCATGAGCATCTCCTTGAGCTTTCGATTGCCGCCCTGCGGGAGCGGAGTGGCGGCATAGTAGTGAAAGTGGCTCGAGGGAGTCCTGCAGAGATGCTGAAGAGTTTCTGAAGTTCTTCTGACGCCGGGACTCCTCGAAGAGTAGAATCCAAGCCAATCAAATGACCTGCGAATGACATTGACGGAGCCGAAGATGCCCGGAAAAGTCCTGCAATTTGGGCGATTTGAGCTGGACCGTGACAACTTCGAATTGCGGCGGGACGGCAAGGCCATAAAGATCGAAAAATCGCCATTGGAACTGCTTTTGGTGCTGGCGGAGCGGTCCGGAAAGCTGGTGACTCAGGAGGAGGCCACTGAGCTGGTCTGGGGCAAAGACGTCCATATTGAAGCAGGTTCGGCGCTGTACACGGCAGTGCGCAAGATCCGGCATGCGCTGGGAGATTCCGCAAGAAAACCCCGGTACATCGAAACCGTAGCTCGCAAGGGGTATCGCTTTCTGGGCAAGCGGAAGGAGAGCGTACCCACAAGCTCCCACCGGGAGGAATCGCAGCGTCCGATGTTGGCTGTTTTGCCGCTGGAAAACCTGAGCAGAGATGAGGAACAGGAATATTTCAGCGATGGCGTGACCGAGGAGATCATCACGGAATTGGGACGGCTCTCAACGCGGGAACTGGGTGTCTTCGCGCGAACTTCCGTGATGCGTTACAAAAGAACGCGAAAATCCATTCGGGTAATCGGCCGCGAACTGGGCGCCAACTATGTGATTGAGGGAAGCGTGCGGAGGGATGCGGGAAGGGTGCGGATTGCCGTGCAGCTCATCAGGGTTGACGATCAGACGCATCTATGGGCGGAGGTCTTCGATAGGCCTGGGCGAGAGGTGCTGAGGATCCAGACGGAGGTGGCCCAAGCGGTCGCACAAGCGATCCGGGTGCGGTTGGTAAACGCGGCGCGCCCGACGCAGGAAGTAGATCCGGAAGCATACGATCTGTATCTGCGCGGGCGTTTTTTCCAAGCCAAAACGATCGAACCGGCGATGAGAAAGGCGATCGAGTATTTTCAGCAGGTTCTTCAGCGCCAGCAGGAGTTTGCCCTGGCCTGGGTCGGCCTGGCCGAATGCTACGTGCGGCTACCGATTACGAGCGACGTGCGCCCTTGCGAAGCATTCCCTCACGCAGAGAAGGCAGCGGAGCGAGCCATTGCAGCGGATCCCCATCTTGCAGAAGGGTACGCCGCGAGGAGCGCTGTGCGGTTCTGGCACGCCTGGGATTGGGAGGGAGCAGAGCGGGATACGCGGGAAGCTCTGGCGCGCAATCCGTCCAGCGCAATGGCGCATTTGTGGCGAGCCCATTTGCTCTCCAACCTTGGCCGGCATGAAGAAGCTCTGGCGGCGGTTGCTTGCGCCAAGCAGTTGGATCCCTTCTCGCGAATCATCAACACCTTACATGGGCAGTTCCACTATCATGTAGGACCGCAGAGATATCAGGAGGCGGAGGCACTCTTGCGATTTGCGCTACAAGTGGATCCGCACTTTTGGGTGGCGCATATTCATTTAAGCAAGATCTGGGGAATGAGCGGGAAATACAAGGCTGCCGTACAAGCTGCGCAGAAAGCCTACCGCTACTCGCATGGGAATACGGAAAGCACGGCAGTGGAGGGCTGGTCGCTGGCAATGAGCGGGAGGCGGAGTGAGGCTCGGGAGAAATTGAAAGCACTAAAGCTGCTTTGCAAGAAGAAATTCGTTCCGCCGCTGCACCGGGCTCTGATCCTCGTGGGGGCCGGGGATTATCGCTGCGCGTTGGATGAATTGGAAGAAGCAATGGCAGAACGCGACGTGCGGCTGACGTTTTTGCTCGTGGAGCCGCGTTGGAATCCGTTGCGGGAGGAGACACGATTCCAAAAAATAATGTCGCGGCTGAATTTACCACCAACCTGAATCAGACATGCTGGAAATCAGAGACATGCGCTTCGTTGACAAGCGAGCGGGCCGGCGCTATGGTGCGATGCGTTTCGAAATGCAGCGTGTTTGGCGGAGAATGGGGATGACCAGAATTTTCAGAAATGCACGGAACGGAGTGCCTGCCCTCGTATTGGGCGCTGTGTTGATCGCCGCAGCGACAGTGTTGGCAGGGCTACGCGCACAGGAAACAAGTGAGCCGAATCCCATCGCGGTGGAATACACCAAGCATGAATACCGGATTCCGATGCGGGACGGCGCGAAACTATTCACCGCGGTGTACGTGCCAAAGGACGCTACGCCGCAGAAGACATACCCTTTCTTAATCGAGCGAACGCCCTACAGCGTGGCGCCTTACGGCGAGGACAATTATCCGAAGCGACTGGGTCCAGCGCCGAGCTTTTCGAGAGACGGATTCATTTTCGTGTATCAGGACGTGCGCGGGCGGTATCAGAGCGACGGTACATTCGAGGAGATGACGCCGGAAATTGACCTTAAGAAATCTCCGAAAGACGTGGATGAAAGCACGGACACTTACGACACGATTGACTGGCTGCTGAAACACATTCCGGACAACAACGGGAAAGCTGGAATTTATGGAATTTCCTATCCCGGATTTTTTGCCGCGGCGGGGATGATTGATACCCACCCGGCGCTGAAAGCAGCTTCGCCGCAGGCTCCGGTGACGAATCTCTATATGGGCGACGACGCGTATCACAACGGCGCGTTCATGCTGGAGGCGAATTTCGGGTTCTATACGTTTTTCAAGCAGCACGCCGGGCTCGAATACCCGCCGGTTCACTTTCACGAGTTCGATTACGGGACGAATGACGGCTACGATTTCTACCTTTCCATGGGGCCGATTTCCAATTCGAAAAAATATCTTCCCGGTCCGGCCAACGCACTGTGGTACGACCAGATTGATCATCCGAATTACGGCCCCTACTGGGAGGCGCGCGATCTTTCCGCGCATATGAAAAACATTCATTGCGCGGTGATGGTCGTCGGCGGCTCATTCGATGCGGAAGACATCATGGGGCCGTACCGGATCTTCAACGCCGTCGCGAAAGTCAGTCCAAACGTTCCGGACATGATTGTGGAAGGCCCATGGGTGCATGGCGGATGGGCGTTTACCGCGGGAGATCATCTGGGGCCGGTGAGTTTTGTATCGAAGAATTCGGAATACTTCAACGACCAGGTGTTGCTGCCGTTTTTCCAGGAATATTTGAAAGGCGGGCCCGATCCTAAGTTGCCGAAAGCGCTGGTTTTCGAGACGGGAACGAATGCTTGGCGCCGCTACGATTCCTGGCCTCCGAGGAATACCGAAGCGAAAGCGCTGTATTTACAAGCGGACGGGAAATTGAGTTTTGAGGCGCCGAAGGCTTCTGCCGATGCGAGCGACGAGTACATAAGCGATCCGGCAAAGCCGGTGCCGTTTGTCGAGACTGAGGCGACTGACGTGCCACGTGAATACATGGACGCGGACCAGCGCTTTGCGGCCAAGCGGCCGGATGTGCTGGTGTATGAGACCGAGCCGCTCGAAAAAGACATTACCGTGGCCGGCCAAGTTTCGCCGCGGCTATGGATTTCTTCGTCGGGGACGGATTCGGATTTTGACGTGAAGCTGATTGACGTTTATCCGATGGATTATCCGGACCCTTCGCCGAATCCGATGTTTGTGCATATGGGGGGATACGAGCAGCTTGTGCGCGGCGAGCCGTTCCGCGCGAAATTTCGAAAGAGCTTCGAAAAGCCGGAGCCGCTGACGCCGAATCAGCCAACGGCGATTGATTTTTCACTGCCGAGCATCAACCATACGTTTCGCCGCGGGCACCGGATTATGGTGCAGATCCAGAGCACGTGGTTTCCGCTGACGGACCGCAATCCGCAGAAGTTCGTGAACATTCCGGACGCGACAGAGGCGGATTTTCAGAAAGCGACAGAGCGGATTTACCGTGGCGGCGAGCACGAATCAAGCATTGTGCTCCCGGTGCTAGAGAGAAATGGGGCGAGTGAGAATTGAGCGGCGACCAGGGAGCGCCTTTTAGCGAACGGGTCGGAGCAGGAAGCTGAGGGTCAAGCGGAAGGCGCAGCTTTCTTGGTCCAGCCGCCGAGGATCGCGCCCATGATACAGAGTCCCACGAGCGGATAGAATTGGTTGATGGCAAAAAGTTGCGGGGGCCGCAACTCGTACATGTATGTTGTGTAGGTAATCGGGCCGACGAAACCGATCCAGACGAGAATGCCGAGAGCGGCGCCGCGGGAAACGGTTGTGGCGTTGCGCCAAAGGCAAAGTTGCGCGAGAACAAACGCGATCAGCAAATTCAGGGCAAATGTGATGACGTAGGCCAGAAAGGGATTGAGGGATTTTGCCTGGGCTTCTGTTATGTTTTCGAGAGCCATCCAGGACTTGCTGAACAAAAGTCCGTACCACACACCGCCGAGCAGCCAATACACGATCGCCGCGATTACAATCGCCAGATAATTTGTTTTCATGGTGCTCACCTCGGAAGTGGAATGCGCCGGGCGAAGCCGCGGCCGGAATGCCCCTGGGTTGCGGAGAGTTTGCGTGCTGAAAGAGGAAGTGTCAAGCGAAGCGTTTCGCGGCGGGGTGGCAGGAAATGGGTGCGGCGGACGCTCTGCTAAGTTGTGTCTTATCAATAAGCTGGATGGTTCCTGTCCGCGATCTGTACGCACGTCCAGTTGCGGCGGCGTTCGATTTCGCGTGAAATTGTTTGTGGAGAGCGGTGCGCCAGAATGCGGGAGAGCTACATGTCGAAGAGCTGGCGCAAATCTGCAGCCGCAGAAATCATCACTGTTTTCTTCCTTGCCTTTCTTCCCGGGTGCTCCGGCGGCGTTTCCTCCACAAACGCGAATGGAAATTCATCCTCTTCCGGCGCGAGCGTTTCTGTTTCGCCCGCTAGCGCCAACGTGCGCGCGGGAGATTCGTACACCTTCACAGCCACGGTCAGCGGCGCGCAAAACACCAGTGTGACATGGTCGGTGAACGGGACGACCGGTGGATCTCCGACTGTTGGAACGATTGATACGAGCGGCAAATACACCGCGCCGATTTCCTTGCCGAGTCCGAATACCATGACAATTCGCGCAACGAGCGTTGCGGACGCTTCCGTAAGTGGCTCAGCCACCGTCACGCTGCTGAATCCCACGCCGACGCTCACCGGAATATCACCGGCATCCACCAATCTCGGCAGTTTCGCCCTGACTGTCACTGGGACTAAATTCGTTTCCGGCGCGCAAGTTCTCTTCGGTGGCACTCCGCTCTCGACCACGTTTGTTTCCGCGACGCAATTGAACGCGCAGGGAAATGCGACCTCGTCCGGAACTTTTACAATTGCGGTGCAAAATCCCGATCCGGGAAGCAGTTCGTCCACGAGTGTGAATTTTCAGGTGAACGGTTCGCCGCAAGCCGCGAGCTGCAGCGGAATGTCGCTGGGGGCGGGCGCCAGTCTGAACGGTTACCGGCCATTTCCCTCCGACAACGCGTGGAACACGGACATTTCGAACGCACCGGTGGATTTGAACTCGAACGCAATCATCAATTTCATCGGCGGGAACGTCGGGCTGCACGCAGATTTCGGATCTGGGCAATATCAAGGCTCGTACATCGGAATTCCGTACTTGATTGTTGGGCCGCAACAGCCGCAGCTGGATATCAATTACATGGCATACGGGGATGAGAGCGATCCGGGGCCCATGCCGATTCCGGTCACCACGAATATCGAGGGCTATCCAAATCCGGGGAGCGGCGACCGCCACGTGCTGGTGCTGGATACCACAAATTGTTTTCTCTACGAGCTGTACAGTTCGTATCCTCAATCGAACTCATGGAGTGCGGATTCCGGCGCGGTGTGGGATTTGCAGGCCAACGAGCAGCGGCCCTTTAGCTGGACGAGCGCGGATGCAGCCGGATTGCCGCTCTTTCCGGGACTGGCGCGCTTCGACGAGGTCGCCGCCGGCGCGATCAACCATGCGTTGCGCTTTACGCTGGCACTGACGCGCGCCGCCCTGACGCCGCCGGCGACACACTGGGCAGGCAATTCGACGAATCCCAACGCGCCGCCGATGGGGATGCGGCTGCGGCTCAAAGCGAGCTTCGACATTTCCGGATATTCCGCGGCCAATCAGGTAATCCTGAAGGCCATGAAGAAATACGGCCTGATCCTCGCGGACAACGGTTCTTCGATGTACATCAGCGGAGCGCCGGACGACCGCTGGAACAACGACGACTTGCACTTGTTGGGAAATGTAACGGCTTCGGATTTCGAAGTTGTGCAGATGAACCCCATTTATACTTCGTCGAATCTTCCTGCCGGAGTGGCGCCGCAAATCACGAGTTTTTCGGCGAGCTCGGCGAATGTGGCGGCTGGAACGCAGGTGACGCTCTCGTGGCAAGCTACCGGCGCTTCCTACGTGATTGTTTCACCAGGCATTGGTGCCGTGAGGGGGACCACTGCTACCGTCACGCCCTCAGCCACGACGACCTATACCCTCTACGCGACGAATGCGTACGGAAGAACCACTTCGGCTTTAACGATCATGGTGCACTGACGCGGGGAAGGGAACTGGCATCCGGAGTTCCGAATTCACGCGCGCGCTTTATCAATCAATTCTTCCCAAATGCCTTTGGATTTCAGGATCAATTCCACGACTTCGCGTACCGCGCCTCTGCCGGCCTTTGCCTTGGCCACAAAGTGCGCGGTGCGTTTGACTTCCGGCACGGCGTCTCCAACAGCAGCAGCAAGGCCTGCGCGCTTCATTAGGGGAATGTCGGGCAGATCGTCGCCAATGTAGGCGACCGCTTCATCCGGGACTCCAGCCTTCTGCAGGATTTCCTCGTAAGCGGGAATTTTCTGCGCCTGCTTCTGATAAATGAATTCGATTTTCATTTCGCGAGCGCGGCGAAGAAGTGCGGGGCTCTCGCGGCCGGTGATGACACCGGTGCGCAGACCTGCCGTATGCGCCAGAGTCAGCCCCTGTCCGTCGTGAGCATCAAACGTCTTGATCTCGAGCGCGCTGCCATTGGGCTGCGAAAGCAGCGTTACGCTGCCGTCCGTGAGCGTGCCGTCCACATCCATCAAAAGAACCTGGATCTTTGCGGCGCGATTCTTCAGGGATGCGGGGATTGTAGCCAAAAATGCCTCCAAAAAGTGACAGGAAGAAAGTGTATCAGGAACGAGTTACGAGCAGACAATCTCTAGACGAGTTGCAAGCCCCAGAGGTCGTGCAGATGAACAACTCCGAGGACCTTGCGCGAGTCATCCACGACCACGACGGAAGTGATCTTGCGCTTTTCCATGAGCGTGAGCGCTTCGCTGGCCAGAATTTGCGGACCAACAGCTTGGGGCGTGCGGTTCATGCATTGACCAACGGTCATCGAAAGGGTGGCGCCGCCATGTTTTTCCATCAAGCGGCGCAAGTCTCCGTCGGTGAGAATGCCCGCAAGCGTGCCATCGGCATTCACCACGGTGGTCATGCCGAGCTTCTTGGCGGACATTTCGTGGAACGCATCCGGCATCAACGTTTGCGGGGCGACCCGAGGCAACGCCGCGCCGGAATGCATGACTTTATCCACACGAAGAAGACGCTTTCCCAGGCTGCCAGCGGGATGGAGAGCGGCAAAATCGTCATGACGAAAATCGCGACGCTCGAGAAGCGAGACAGCCAATGCATCGCCGACCGCCATGGCCACGGCCGTGGATGCAGTGGGAGCAAGATTCAGCGAGCAGGCTTCTTCGCTCACGCTGACGTTCAAAACGACGTCGCTGGCCTGTGCGATGGTGGATTTGACGCTGCCGGTTAACGTCACGAGGGGAATTTCCAGGCGTTTCAAAGCATCGAGCAAGGCGATGATTTCGCGGGTCTCACCGCCATAGGTAAGCGCGAGCATGGTGTCGCCGCGCGTCAGCATCCCAAGATCCCCGTGCAACGCCTCCGCGGGATGTAAGAAGAAAGAAGGCGTGCCGGTGCTCGAGAGAGTCGAGGAAATCTTGCGCCCCACGATGCCCGATTTACCCATGCCCACGACCGCGACGCGGCCTTTGCACGCAAAAAGAAGATCTACGGCGCGCTCGAAGGTTGTGTCCAGGCGCGCAAGCACCTCTTGGATGGCTTGCGACTCGATTTTCAGCACGCGCCGCGCGGTTTCGAGGCTCATGTTTCGCCCCACTTGCGTACCACGGTCGAAAGTTCCTTGAGGTGCCCGAGAATGGCAGGGAGCTGCGCGAGGGGAAGGGCGTTGGCGCCATCCGAAAGCGCAGTTGCAGGGTCGTTGTGCGTTTCGAGAAAAATTCCATCCACGCCGGCTGCCACGCCCGCGCGCGCTAGCGGTTCGATGAATTCTGGCTGGCCCCCGGAGGCGTGACCTTGCCCACCGGGCAACTGAACGGAGTGCGTCACATCGAAAACCACCGGGTAGCCGAGTTTCTGCAGCACCGGGAAGGACCGGAAATCCACGACGAGATTCTGATAGCCGAACGAAGCACCGCGCTCTGTCAAAATGATTTGCGTGTTTCCCGTCGAGGCTACCTTTTCGACGGCGTTTTTCATGTCCCAAGGAGAAACGAATTGCGGCTTCTTGATGTTCACGATGCGGCCGGTGTTGCCCGCGGCGACCAACATGTCGGTTTGACGCGCAAGAAACGCGGGCACTTGCAGAATGTCCACAACTTCGGCAGCGGGCGCCGCCTGGGACGGCTCGTGAATGTCCGTCAAAATTCTCAGCTTCAGATCATCCTTGATCTTCGCAAGAATCCGCAGTCCCTCGGCGAGGCCCGGCCCGCGAAAGGAATTCACGGAAGAGCGATTGGCTTTGTCGTACGAGGCCTTGAATACGTACGGCACGCCCGCATCGGCGGCGATCCGCGCCACTTTTTCCGCCATCATGCGTGCGTGCGATTCGGTTTCGATGACGCAAGGTCCGGCAATCAGAAAAAGGGGATTGCCTCCACCGAGATGCAGCGAGCCCAACACAATTGCTTTCGTTGTGTTCATTTTGAGAGTCGAAGATAGCACAGCAAGAAAAGAAAAAGATAACCAGGGTCAACCAAGCGACACGCAAAGGTGCAGCGTTCGAAAGACCTCACGCGGTGGCGCCGGGAGCGGCTCGCAACACAGGTGCGTGGGGCGCATCAGCACCGGGAGTGTGCTGGACTTCGCCCGGCGACGAGGAAGAAACGACTGGCCGCATCTTCTGTTTTCTATTCTCCAATGCGGCGCCAATGAACGCCGCAAAGAGCGGATGGGGCTCGAGCGGTTTGGATTTGAACTCCGGATGGAACTGGCAGCCCAGGAACCAGGGATGCTCCGGCGCTTCGATGATCTCCACATAGTTCTCATCCGGAGTTCTGCCCGTGATTTTCAAACCAGCCGCAAGGAGCGTTTTTTCATACTCGCGGTTGAATTCATAGCGGTGCCGGTGGCGCTCGCTGATTTCGAGCCTTCCGTAGGCCTTGTGGGCGAAAGACCCTGGCTCCAGCCTGCAGGGCCAAGCGCCGAGCCGCATCGTGCCGCCCATTTCGTCCACGCCGAGCAGTTCGCGCAATTTGTAAATCACGCGGTGCGGCGTCTGCGGATCGAATTCCGTGCTGTCCGCCTGCTTCAATCCCGCGGCATCGCGCGCGTATTCGATGGTGGCGCATTGCATGCCGAGGCAAATCCCGAAGAAGGGAATCTTGTGCTCGCGAGCGTACTGAATCGTATGCACCATGCCTTGAATGCCGCGCTTGCCGAATCCTCCGGGAACTAGAATGCCGTCGTAGCCGTGCAACCGGATCGCCGCTGTTTGCGCCGAATCAATTTCTTCCGCTTCGATCCACTCCAGGACCGTCTTTTGATTGTGCGCCAGTCCGCCGTGCAGCAAGGCTTCGCGCAAACTCTTGTAGGCGTCCTCGAGTTGCACGTACTTGCCGACCACCGCGATGCGCACTTCACCCGCCGGATGGTGCAGCCTCTGCACGAGTTCCAGCCACGGCTGCAGATTCTGCGGTCGCTCTTCTAGGCGAAGCAGGCGGAGGATTTGCTTGTCCAGCCCTTCCCGCGCCAACTCTCCGGGAACGGCATAGATTGTGTCCACATCTTCCATCGAAATGACGCAGGATTCGGCCACGTTGCAGAACAGCGCGATTTTCTTTTTCAATTCCGAAGGAATGTGCCGGTCGCTCCGGCAAAGCAGAATGTCCGGCTGAATCCCGATGCCCAGCATCTCCTTCACGCTGTGTTGCGTAGGCTTGGTCTTCAGTTCGCCCGCAGCGGCAATATAAGGCACCAAAGTCACATGTACGAATAGCGTGTTTTCCGCGCCGAGTTCCAGGCGCATCTGGCGAATGGCTTCCAGAAAAGGCAGCGACTCGATGTCACCGACCGTGCCGCCAATTTCCACGATCACGGCATCCACGCCTTCGGAAACTTTGCGGATGCTGTTCTTGATCTCGTCGGTGACATGAGGAATCACCTGGACGGTTTTGCCCAGGAAATCGCCACGGCGTTCCTTGGCCAAAATCGTTTCGTAGATCCGTCCGCTGGTCCAGTTATTGTCGCGGGAAAGTTTGGCGTGCGTAAAGCGCTCGTAATGGCCAAGGTCCAGGTCGGTCTCCGCGCCGTCCTCGGTCACAAAAACTTCACCATGCTGGAACGGGCTCATCGTGCCGGGATCCACGTTGAGATACGGATCGCACTTTTGAAGGGTGACCTTGAAACCGCGACTTTCGAGGAGACAACCGATCGAGGAGGCCGCTACGCCTTTGCCCAGTGAGGAAACAACGCCGCCGGTAACAAAGATATATTTTGGCGCCATCCGTGTAGTCCGCACAGGCCTCTTCTCCGCCACGTGCCGGACTGTTCTTACCTCTCAGGAGTGGCCGTGAACGGCCATCCGTAGGATTGCGTACAAACAATTATGGGCATCCGCAAGATTTCTGTCAATTCCAACTCTTGACGCGTTCGCATCAGCAAAATTTCTAGCTGGTTGAGCCGAAACTTTCCCCCGTACCTGGTGTTTAGACCCACCGGGGAGAAGTGCATTCATTGCGGTCCTCTGGCGAGACCGCAAACCGGGCGCCAAGTTGCTCAACCAGTGACCTATTCGCCGAAACCTGTTGTGGCATCCATGGCATCTAAGCTTCATAGTCAGAGTGGTCCCGTGCGTTCCGCTGAGCCTCTTCGGAACGCGCCAGCAAGCGGCCGCAGCATAAATCTATGGTGTGGGGAGCAATGATGAATCGAGAAAGACACAGGAATCGAGCTTTATTCCTGCTGTTGTGTTCGGCGCTTCTGGCGGCGTCCGCGAACGCGCAGCGAGCACGGGAATCGGCTTTAGAGACGGCCGTAAGCCATACCACTTACGATCTGTCTCGCGAACAATCTCTTCAAGGTACCGTCCTCAGCTATACCCCGAATTCCACCACGCCACCCATCGGCGCTCATGTCCTGGTGCAAACCTCGACCGGAGCGGCTGTGGATGTGCATCTGGGTGACGCAAGGTTTCTGACGGCTAACCATATGACCATCACTCCGGGCAGCAGCATCCGCATCATTGGCGAAAGCCTGCCTTACGGGAACGGGACGATGTTTTTTGCCCGCCTGGTCCAAGAGGGAACTCAAGTCGTTGCTGTGAGGTCCACCAGCGGCATGCCCCTCTGGACCGCCGGTGTGCGGGGAGGTTCCGCCGCGAACTCCAACACCAAGCAGGGAGGTGCGCGATGAATCGCACCGCCCTCCTACTAACACTTTTCGTGGCAGCCTTTACTGTTGCCTGCAGCGGCGGTGGCTCGACCCCGACGCCTCCCCCTCCCACGGGAGGCTTTACCAATGCCGACCTGAAGGGGCAATACGCCTTCATCATGACGGGAACCGACAGCTCGACGTTTAGCTTTCTTGGACGCGTTGGGTCGTTTACTGCCGACGGACTCGGCAACATCACGGGAGGCGTCGAAGACGTCAACAGCGTGGCGAACGGCCCCGGCACTTTCGTTTTCACCAGCAGCACCTACTCGATCCAGGCGGATGGCCGCGGAACCATCAACCTTACGAACGCCACTGGAACACTGATTTTTAGCGTGACCTTGCTATCTCCATCCCAAGGATACATCGTCGAGACCGATCTCAACGCCACGACCAGCGGCACATTCAATTTGCAGAATTCCGCCGATTTTACGCCTGGCGCTCTTTCTGGCGGCTACGTCTTTGACGCCTCCGGTATTGATCCCAATCTCAATCCCGATTCGATTGTGGGTCACCTTACTCCGAACGGCGGAGGTTCGTTCGGAGGCGGAGGCGTGCTGGACGAAAACGACAGCACAACGATTTCCGGGCCGCAGGCAATTACGGGCGGCAGCTACGCGCTCGACGCGACCTACGGGACTTCCAATGGCCGGGGCCTGATTTCATTTACCGCTGGCGGTGTCACCTACGCTTATATCTTCTATATCGTGGATTCCACGCGCATTCGCATGCTCGAAAACCCAAGCGCAACCTCCAGGCTGACTCTTGGCGACGCAGTCCTGCAGACCAATCCGCCGACAACCAACGCGGGTTTCACCGGCAGCTTTGCGCTTTTGCAGGGTGGCCAGAGCGTCTCCGGACCGGTCACGCGCATAGGGAGATTCACCTCCGACAGTAACGGCGGCCTTAACTCCATTGCCTTAGACACAAACGTCGCGGGTAGTACGTCGCGAGCTCCCGATGGCACGCTATCGGCCATGACCTACCAGATTGATCCGAATTACCCAGGAAGCGGCCGGGGTACCGCAACCTTCACCGACTCCAAACTCGGCACCTATTCCTACATCTTCTATATGAGCTCGGCCAGCCAAGGCGTCATCCAGGACATCAGCAACGGCATCGTCGCCGACGGTACGCTTTTGGCTCAGACTGGCGGGCCGTTTACGAACACCAGCTTGGCCGGCAATTACGGTTTCAATTTGAGCGGCATCAGCTCGAACAGCCAGACGCAGGCCACCGCGGAAGAAGACTACGTCGGCCAGTTGGTTCTGGCTAGCAGCAGTTCCAACAACGTCTCGGGCGCTGCCGATTTCTCAGAATTCAGTTCCAACAATGGCGTTTTCCTGAATATCGTCGTCAACGGGCAGGGGCTCGCAATTCAGGGTGACGGAACCACGGCAACGGGAGGAGACAACACGATGCAATTGAAGTTTAACGCAAGCCCATCTTCCACCCAGAAATACGCCGCATATATCGTCAACCCAACCACGATGTTTGTGGCTTGCACGGATAGCAATCGAGTGACGGCGGGGGCATTGACCCAGCAAAGCAAGTAGCGCCAGCTTCAACCAGCAATCAGCCGTCCCGATTCATCTCCGTGAACCGGGACGGTCTCATTTTTTGTTCCGCAAGCCAGGGATGGATTGGATTGCTGCTTCGAGAGGGTGGCGCGCTACAAAGACTGTCCTCTGTTCCCATTTTGGGGATAATGTAGCTTCAAGTGAGTCCTGTCCTTCGCGGGGTAAACTCTTGCAAACGTCACGACGGCGAGTGGAGGAGCTGCTCTGGGTACTTGGTTTGGATAGGTTGACTGCTCCTCTATGGGAACTTGTCCGCGGTGGCCGCGCGATTCGGCAATCTCGTCTCATGCGGGAGTTCTTTTCTCCGCTCTTGCCAAAGGGCGCTTTGGTGTTTGACATCGGCGCTAACGTGGGCACGATGACCAGAGTCTTCGCTTCTTTGGGCGCCAAGGTCATTGCTGTGGAGCCGAACCCAGATTGTGTTCGACACATTGAGTTGACTACGTCGCGCGAAACCGTGGAGGTTTTGCAGGCTGCTGTCGGCGAAACGAACGGACTTGCAGTCCTGAAAGTGTCGGATGGGAAAGATAAGATGAGCTCTCTTTCCCCGGAATGGCGTGAGGCCGTATCGCAGGAAAACCAGGACTACGCGGGGATCTGGAAACGGGAAATGACCGTTCCCATGGTTACTTTGGATGCCCTCATTCAACGCTTTGGTGTACCTTCCTTTATCAAGATTGATGTCGAAGGATACGAGGAAGAAGCCATTAAAGGGCTGACGCGTTGCCCTCCACTGTTGTCATTGGAATTTAATAGAGTGTTTCTTGAGGCTGCCTTGCGGGCTCTCGATAGCAGGATTCTTGACCAGGCCACCTTCAACTACACGCTCGTTGATCCCGTCAAATTCGAGCTTCAGGATTGGGTGGGTCGAGATGAACTCAAGAACAGAATCCTTGGCCTGCGAACGGGCCCTGGTTTAGGGGATATTTTTGCTCGGAACCGTGATCGAATCCATCCGTCCTAACGCAACGACTTGAGCAACTCTTCCACTCGTGCAACGTCAGCGGGCACGTCCACGCTCACCGCGTCATGCTCGACTTCCGCGACGCGGATTTTCCAGCCATTTTCCATCCAGCGAAGCTGCTCGAGCTGCTCGATGCGTTCCAGTTCGCCTTGCGGCAGCGTTGGATATTCGAGCAGAGCGTCGCGCTGGAAAACGTACAACCCCAGATGCTTCAGGTGCCGCGCCTGAACGTGGCCTCCGGTGTCGCGCACCCACGGGATGGGTGCCCGCGAAAAATAGAGGGCATTTCCGTCGAAGTCCAGGACGGTCTTCACGATATTTGGGTCCATGATGTCCGCAGGCGTCCGGATCGGCACAGCGACCGTTGCGATTGTGGCGGGGGGATCCTCCACGAGCGCGCCCACGGCAGTGTCCACGGAGGCGGGATCAAGCAAAGGCTCGTCGCCCTGCACGTTGACGAAAACGTCGCCTTCCGTGTGCGCGGCTACTTCGGCAATACGTTCCGTTCCGGTACGGTGATCCGACCGGGTCATCCGCGCTTCGCCCCCGAAGGCTTCCACAGCCTTCAAAATGCGCTCGTCGTCGGTCGCCACGATGACCCTGGAAGCAGTTTTGGCCAGTTTGGCCTTTTCATAGACCCTCTGCACCATCGGTTTGCCGGCAAGCGGGACCAGTGGCTTCCCCGGCAAACGGACCGATCCGTAGCGGGCTGGAATTACAATGACCACCGAGGAATTTCCCATAGAGAGCGAAACTCCCTTGAATTGCACCTGAAACGGGAACCCGGCTCAAGCTTTGGGCCCGGCGTCCCAAGCGCGCATGGTACCACGGCGGCGGCTTCGAGGTCAGAACCTGCTCCGGGCCATCCCTCAGCGGAATTCAGCGACAATTAACTTGTCTTGGGCAATGCGAGTGATAGAATCGCTGTCAGTTCAAATCCTTGCGCGGCCGTCCCAGCAGTCCGGGATGAGGGGGTGCCGTGAGACGCGATAGGTTGAAGTTTCGCGTTTTGTTCAGCTCAGTCGTCTTTTCTTTGCTGCTTGCCTGCCTATCGTTTGCTTCCACTGCTTGTTTTGCCCAGTCGGAGAAAGTTCCCCGTGCAAGTCAATTCGCCGACAACGTGAAAACGGATACGCCGGGCTTGGCCATCAGACCGCGCGAAATGCTGCACCGCGATGTGGATCTGGCCCTTGTGAATGTTACAGTTACCGACCCTTACAACCGCCTGGTGACCGGTCTCGATCCTGACAACTTTCGCGTGTATGAAGATAACGTCGAACAGGAAATTACGTCGTTCTCTTCGGAGGATGTGCCCATCTCCATCGGGGTGATCTTTGACGTCAGCGGGAGCATGGGCAACAAAATCAACAAAGCGCGCGAAGCGGCAATCCAGTTTTTCAAGACCGCCAATCCCCAGGACGAATTTTTCCTGGTGAGCTTCAACGAACGCGCCGAACTCACCAGCGGCTTCACCAATAGCGTGGAAGATCTGCAAGCGCGCATGATGATGACGCCTCCCAAAGGCCGCACCGCTCTCCTCGATGCAATCTACCT
>Ga0335079_10002484_pt1 | contig 21260 bp, 24 predicted proteins | sample Lox_Sample_33_FD_206719 | JGI IMG/M metagenome (GOLD analysis project Ga0335079, IMG submission 206719) | Soil microbial communities from Loxahatchee National Wildlife Refuge, Florida, United States - Lox_Sample_3.3 | ecosystem: Environmental > Terrestrial > Soil > Wetlands | place: USA... | reverse complement strand
GCGCGAGGTGCCCAACTCCCTGCGCGAGGGGGCCCTGGCCCTGGGTGCGCACAAGTGGAGGATGATCGCCACCGTAGTCGTGCCCGCCGGCAGCAAAGGTGTGCTCACCGGGATGATCCTCGGTATCGCCCGCGTGGCCGGCGAGACCGCTCCTCTGCTTTTCACGGCATTCAACAACCAGTTTTGGACCGACAGTCTCAGACAGCCCGTGGCCACACTGCCGGTTCAGATTTATATGCGCGCCACCTCTCCTTATGACGACTGGCACCGTCAGGCGTGGGCCGCCGGGCTGGTGCTGATCGCGCTCGTGCTGGTTTCCAACATCGCGGCGCGAATCGTCCTGGCACGAGGTGTTTCCGTTCCGCGGGGGTAAGAGGGACCCAATCATATGAGTACCGCACCGAATTTCACCGCAGTTTCCAAAGCGAGCCCGAGCCGCATGCCCGATCTTCAGCGAGATTCCACCGATATCAAATTGCGTGCCGACAACGTCAACTTCTTCTACGGGTCGTTTCAAGCTTTGCACAGCATCTCGCTAGAGATGAAGACCCACCGCATCACGGCGCTCATCGGTCCCTCGGGTTGCGGCAAGTCCACCTTCCTGAGAAATCTGAACCGCATTAACGACACCATCCGCCACGCCCGCATGGAAGGGCAGATCCTGCTGGATAACGAAGACGTCCGCGAAATCGACGTGACGGCCCTGCGGCGGCGGGTCGGGATGGTATTCCAGAGGCCCAACCCGTTCCCGAAATCGATCTTCGACAACATCGCGTACGGGCTGCGCATTAACGGTATGGCCTCGCGGGGAGATATCAAGGAGAAGGTCGAGCGCAGCCTGCAGCGAGCGGCCCTGTGGGAGGAAGTGAAAGACAAGCTGCATGACTCGGCTTACGCCCTCTCGGGCGGCCAGCAGCAGCGCCTGTGCATTGCCCGCGCGCTGGCGGTGGATCCCGAGGTTCTGCTGCTCGACGAGCCGTGCTCCGCGTTGGATCCCATCGCTACCGCGAAAATCGAAGAACTGATGTTCGGCCTGAAGGACCAGTGCACCATGGTGATCGTCACCCACAACATGCAGCAGGCCGCTCGTGTCGCGGACTTCACCGGCTTCTTCCTGCTGGGCCGCCTGATCGAATACGATAAGACTGACGTGATTTTCAAAAACCCGTCGCGGAAGGAGACGGAAGATTACATTACCGGAAGGTTCGGATAGCCCACAAACTTAGGGGGATACAGCAGTGCGCGTATTTAGTGTCGAACTCGAGGAACTGAACAACAAGCTGCTGGAGATGTCCGGGCTCGTGGAGTCCGCCATCAGCCGGAGCATCCGCGCGCTCATCGATCAGGACAAGGAACTGGCCGAGCAGGTGATTCGCGACGAGCCCCGCATCAACAAGATGGAAATGGAAATCGACGGGATGGTCACGCGCCTGCTCGCGCTCCGCCAGCCCGTGGCCAAGGATCTCCGCTTCCTGACCTCCGCTCTCAAGATCAATACCGACCTGGAGCGCATCGGCGACCTGGCGCAGCACATCGCCGAGCGCTCGCTCTCTCTGATGCACCATCCGCTGGTCAAGCCCATGGTCGACATTCCGAGAATGGCCTCCCTGGTGCAGTCCATGCTCCTGAAGTGCCTCGAGGCTTTCGTGAACGGCGACGAAGCGCTGGCCCGGTCTGTACTCATGGCCGATGACGAAGTGGACAAGCTGCGCGATGCCGTGTACGCCGAACTGGTCGCAACCATGGAGCGCGACCCGGGAATCATTCCCGCGGCGATCGGCTTGATCTTCGTCGCCCGCAATCTGGAACGTATCGGCGATCATGCCACCAACATCGCCGAGGACGTCGTATTCTTGGTCAAGGGAGTTGACGTCCGCCATCACGCCGAGACCTTGTAACGCGGGCCTCCCGGCCCGCCCCGCGCCGCAGGCGCGTGTGTTTCTGTTCGATTATCCGCGCTATCGTGCCGTAGCCGTTCGCATTCTAGCCCGCATGCCCCCGCTCTCCGGCGCGCCCATCCGCATCCAAACCGCATCCAACCTCCGCGACCGCCGGGGTCCGGTACATGCCGGCGCCTTCCTCCGCGAGCGCCGCATCGCCTTCGACTGCACGGCCGCCGAGTTCCCCCGCATCTTCGTGCACGAGACCGCGCACTTCCTCTGGCTCCGCCTCGGCAACCGCATCCGTCATTCCTGGGAAGCCCTCCTGCGCGCCGAAATCCGCGCCCGCCGCCGCGGCGACCTTGGCTGGAGCGCCGACTGGCGCAAATCCGCCCTGGCGCCGCACGACATCGCCCGCCGCACCCGCCGCTGGCGCGAGTACTGCTGCGAAGCCTTCTGCGACACTGCGGCGTGCCTCTGGAGCGGCGTCGCGCGTCATCCGGAGTTTACCCTTGCCGCCGCGCCGCGCCGCCGGCGCCGGCAATGGTTCGGTGTTAACCTTGACGGCCGCCATTTGTCGATATAATTAATTTCAGGAACTCTCTGTGTCCTCACTTCGATTCTCTGCCGCCGCCGGTGCCGCCATGCTCGCCGTCTGTCTCATCCAGACGCAGGCCTGCTCCTCGCGCTCCGTCAAGGCTGCCTCCGTCAAAGCCGAACAGGACCGCAAACCGGCGCCGGAGTTTGCCCTGAAGGACGCCGACGGCAAGACCGTCCACCTCTCCGACTACAAAGGCAAGGTGGTTCTGCTCGATTTCTTCGCTACCTGGTGCGGCCCCTGCAAAATCGAGATCCCGTGGTTCATGGAAATGGAGCGCCGGAACAAGGACCGCGGCTTCGCCGTGCTCGGCGTCTCCATGGACGACGAGGGTTGGGAAGTGGTCAAGCCGTTCCTGGCTGAGTTAGGCGTCAACTACCGCGTGGTAATCGGCACCGACGCTACCGCGACCCAGTACGGCGGAGTGGATGCGCTCCCCACCACGTTCCTGATCGATAAAGACGGAAGGATCGCCGCCGTGCACATCGGACTGGCGAGCAAGAAAGATTTTACGGATGGCATCGAACAGCTTTTGCAAGGCACTGCTCCCGCTGTCACTCTTAATAACGACGGCCGCCCTCGCGCAGAATAACGGCTACCTGACCATCGGCGAGCCCGCGAAGATCGCCGGCAAGCGCGGCGCCGCGGTGCAAACGAAAATTCCCGTTTCAATCCGCGAGGGATTCCACGTCAACAGCAACACGCCCAGCGAGGAATACCTGATCCCCCTCAAACTGACCTGGACCTCCACCGGCGCGCTCGAAGGTGGCTCCGTCACCTACCCCAAGCCCTTGATGGAGAAGTTCGATTTCTCCGACGGCAAGCCGATCTCGGTCTTTATGGGCAACTTCGACCTCGTGGCCAGCTTCAAAGTTGCCGCCAACGCACCCGCGGGACCCGGCATTGCCGCTGGAAAGCTGCGATACCAGGCGTGCAGCAACAAGGCCTGCTATCCGCCGAAAACCATCGACCTCAGCATCTCGTACCAGGTGCAGTAGAATCCCTCAAAAGAGCCATACAGCCCCCGGAACGGCCGTCGATGAAATGGGCATGACGCCCGTAAACAGTCTCACAGCAAGTTACATTCAGTCGGTTCTCGGCTCCGCGCTTCAGGGAACCGCCTCCTCCGCGAGTTCCACCCTCTCTCCGGCCTCTCAGGCGGACAGCAGCTCGCTCTCGCCGTTCGCGCAGATGCTCACCACGCTGCAGCAGCTCCAGCAGTCCGATCCCGCGAAATACCAGCAGGTCACTCAGCAGATCGCCGGCAACCTGCAAAGCGCTTCCCAGACCGCGCAGGCCAACGGCAACACTACCGCCGCCACCCAGCTCGCGCAGCTTTCCGCCGATTTCAGCGATGCCTCCAAAAGCGGCCAGCTCCCGAAGATTCAGGACCTCGCCCAGGCAATGGGTGCCACACACCATGGTCATGGCCATCACCATCACCACGCCGAGGCGTCCTCGGGCTCGGACGCTTCGAGCACCAACCCGTTGAGCCAGCTTTTCTCGGCTTTTCAATCGAGCGGGGCAGGGAACAGCAGCACGTTGAATCCCATGGACATCATTATGAACACGCTCTCCCAGAGCGGGGTTCAGCCCGCATAGACGCTGAGCCCGCTACTCCTTCAAGAACGCCCCGATCGCCCGCGTCGCCTGCCGGATCCGTTGCTCGTTCTCCACCAGCGCGAACCGCACGTGACCCTCGCCCAACGGTCCGAACCCGACCCCCGGCGATACCGCCACCAGCGCCTTCTCCAACAGCAGCTTGGAAAACTCCAGCGAGCCCAGCTCCCGGAACCGCTCCGGCAGCGGCGCCCACAGGAACATCGACCCGCGCGGCTTCTCCACCGCCCATCCCGCGCGCTTCAGGCCGTTCACCAGCACGTCGCGCCGCTTCTGGTACGTGGCGCAGATCTTCTTCGGCTCCTCCTCGCACTCCCTGAGCGCGATGATGCTCGCAATCTGGATCGGTTGAAACACGCCGTAGTCCAGGTAGCTCTTGATGCGCGCCAGCGCCGCGATCATCTTGGCGTTACCCAGACAAAAGCCCACGCGCCAGCCCGCCATGTTGTAGCTCTTGGACATCGAGAAAATCTCTACCGCGACCTCCTTCGCGCCTTCCACCTCCAGGATGCTGGGCGGCCGATAGCCGTCGAACCCGAGGTCGGCATACGCGAAATCGTGGACCACCAGCGTGCCGTGATGCCGCGCCAGCGCGACAATCTCCTTCATGAAATCCAGGTCCACGCACGTCGTCGTGGGATTGTGCGGAAAGGAAATCAATAGCAGCTTCGGCTTCCTGGTCGAGTTGCGGTACAGGTCCTCCAGCCGGTTCAGAAACGTCGCCGCGTTCGGCATCGGCAGCATGCACGCGTGTCCCTCCGCCATCAGCACGCCGTACTGGTGAATCGGATACGCCGGGTTCGGCGACACCACCGCGTCGTCCGGTCCCACCACGGCAAACAGCAGGTGTGCCAGCGCGTCCTTCGCGCCGATCGTGACAATCGCTTCCTTGTCGGGGTCGAGATCGACTCCGTAATGGCCCTTGTACCGCTTGCTAATCTCTTCACGCAGCCTCGGAATGCCGCGCGATTGCGAGTAACGGTGATTGCGCGCGTTGCGCGCGGCCTCCACCAGCTTGCTCACGACCACTCGCGGCGTTGCGCCGTCCGGATTCCCCATCCCCAGATCGATCACGTCGATCTGCGCCGCCCGTGCCTTTGCCCGCATCTCGTTGATGACGGCAAACACGTAGGGCGGCAATTTCTGTATCCGGTAAAACTCGTCGCTGTTTTGGGGCATTATTAATTTTATGCCACAGCGCACGCTCGCCGTCGTCTTCGCAGGATTCTGTGCGTTCCTGGCATTGTTCGCGCCGCAGCCGCTCCTGCCCATGCTGGCCCGCGAGTTCGGCGTCTCGCCGGCCCGCATCAGCCTGGTCGTCACCGCCTCTACCTTGGCGGTGGCGCTCTCCGCGCCCCTCGCCGGCTTCGTCGCCGACCGCTTCGGCCGCAAACGCGTCATCGTCCCCGCGGCCTTCCTGCTCGCCGCGCCCACCCTGCTCGCCGCCACCGCCACCGGCTACTGGCAGCTCATCTTCTGGCGATTCCTCCAGGGCGTCTTCACTCCTGGCATCTTCGCCGTCATCATCGCCTATATCAACGAAGAGTGGGACATCGGCGCCGGCGCCGCCACCGCCGCCTACGTCACCGGCACCGTCATCGGCGGATTCACCGGACGCGCCCTGGCCGCCATCGTCGCCGCCCACATTGGATGGCGATGGTCGTTCGTCGCTCTCGGTGCTCTCAACCTCGCCGGGGCCATCGCTATCCGCGCCTGGCTGCCCGCCGGCCGCCGCTTCACCCGCGTCCTCCACACCGGGTCCGCCGCCGCTCCCATCCTGCGGCATATCCGCAATCCCCGCCTCGTCGCTACCTACGCCGTCGGCTTCTGTGTGATGTTTACCCTCCTCGCCACCTTCACCTACATCAATTTCTATCTCGCCGCTCCCCCGTTCCATCTGAGCACCGCCGCGCTCGGCCTGCTCTTCGTCGTCTACCTGGTGGGCGCCATGATCACCCCGGTAGCCGGCCGCGCCATCGACCGCTTCGGCCACCGCTTCGCCCTGGTCGCGGCCTTCTCCGCGGGCGCCACCGGCATCCTGCTCACGCTGATCCACAGCCTCCCGCTCGTCATGGCCGGCCTGACGCTGGCCTGCACCGGAGTCTTCATCGCCAACTCCGCCGGATCGAGCTACGTCGGCAGCGCCGCGACCGAATCGCGCGCCTCCGCGGTCGGCCTCTACGTCACGTTCTACTACCTGGGCGGCAGCGGCGGCTCGGCCATCCCCGGCTTCACCTGGACGCATGGCGGCTGGCCCGCCTGCGTCGCCTTGATTGTCGCTGTCCAACTCTTGACCATCTCGCTGGCCCTCGGCTTCTGGAAACCCTTGCCCCGCATCGCGGTGACCGAGCTGACTGCCGCCATCGAGGAAGGATGAACATGCTCGTTCTTGCATCGCAGTCGCCGCGGCGCGCCGAGATTCTGCGCCAGGCAGGTATCGAATTCGTCGTCCGCCCGGCGGAAGTCGACGAGTCCCCGCTCGAAGCCGAGCGCCCCGGTCCGTACGTGCGCCGCCTCGCCCGCGACAAGGCCCTGGCCGTCGATGCCGCCCCGGACGAGATCGTCCTCGCCGCGGACACCACGGTCGTCTCCCACGGCGAACTCCTCGCCAAGCCCGTCGACGCCGCCGACGCCCGCCGCATGCTCGCCCTCCTCTCCGGCCGCCGCCACGAAGTGCTCACCGGCATCTGTCTCCGCCGCGGCCCCGAGCTCCTCTGCGACCACGCTTCCACCGCCGTCTGGTTCGCCCCTCTCTCCGAAGCCGAAATCGATGCCTACGTCGCCAGCGGCGAGCCCATGGACAAAGCCGGCGCCTACGCCATCCAGGGCCTTGCGTCCAAGTTCGTCGAGCGCATCGAGGGCTGCTACTTCAACGTAATGGGCCTCCCCGTCGCCATGGTCTACCGCCACCTCCACGACCTGGGTGGCGCGTACCTCGCGTAGCGAGGCGATTCCCCGGAGTACAATACCGTTGGACCTTGATGATCGCCGCCCGCCTCATCTCCGCGACTCTCTCCCTCACCCTCGCGGCGGCGCAGGTCACGATCCCCCAGCGCCCTAAGCTGGGGTCCAAGACCCCCCAGCAGTCTCCCGCCCCCAGCGCCAACATCCGGGTCGAGACCACCCTCATCCTCGTCCCCGTCACCGTGAACGACCCCCTGAGCCGCCCCGTCTCCGGCCTCGAAAAAGAAAACTTCCGCGTCTTCGAAGACAACGTCGAACAGCAGATCACCCAGTTCGCCATGGACGACGAGCCCGTCGCCGTCGGCCTCGTCTTCGATACCAGCGGCAGCATGGGCGCCAAGCTGGTCACCTCCCGCCTGGCCGCCGCGCAGTTCTTCCGCATCTCCAATCCCGAGGACGAGTTCTTCCTGGTCGAATTCGACGATGCACCGCACCTCCGCGTCTCCCTCACCCACGACACCGGCACCATCGAAAACCAGCTCACCTTCTCCCGCTCCCACGGCTCCACCGCGCTCCTCGACGCCATCTACCTCGCGCTCCACGAAATGAAGAATTCGAAGAAGAACAAGAAGGCCCTGCTGCTCATCACCGACGGCGGCGACAATCACAGCCGCTACAGCCAGCGCGAGGTCACCAACCTGGTTCGCGAGAGCGACGTGCTCATCTACTCCATCGGCGTCTTCGGCGGCGGCAACTCGCCCGAGGAAGCCGGCGGCCCCGGCCTGCTGCGCCACATCTCCGAGCAGACCGGAGGACGCCTGTTCGAGGCCGTCCCCGTGGAGCTCCCCGACGTCGCCAAGAAGATCGGCATCGAGCTGCGCAATCGCTATATCCTCGCCTACTCCCCCAAAAACCAGGTGCGCGACGGCAAGTACCACCGCATCACAGTCAAGGTCGTCCCGCCACGCGGCCTCCCCAAGCTGCAAGCCCACTGGCGCCTCGGTTACAACGCCCCCGCCGAGTGACTATGAAACTCCCGCTCGCGAAGTGACGGCAAAATCACTTACCGACGGCCGTGACCTCCACTCCTTCCTTCCGCCACACCACCACCGCATCCGCTCCCGCGCCGTCCGTCACAAACTCGCACCGCACCGGGTCCACGCCGTACACCACCTTCAGAACCGAGCACCCCGGCGTCTGGAACACGTGATAATCCTCCGGAAACCCGATCAGCGCCACTCGCGCGTTCGGCCGCAGCGCGGGAACCGCCGCGCGGAACGCCGCCAGGTCCAGGCGTGCGCGGGCCGTGTGCTCCAACTGCCACTCCGCCCTCTTCCTCATGTTCGCCCGATGCGGCAGCGCTACCAGGCAGAGCAGAATCATCGCCACTGCGGCGCGCTCCCGCCTGTTCTCCTCCACCGGCAGGCGCGCCGCCGCCTCTTCCGCCGCGCCGCCCAGGGCCAGCGCGAAAAATCCCGCCGGAATGTACAGGTACAGCACCTGCCTCTGGTGCGCCATGAAAATGATGGGACTCAGAAAAATCACGAACCCCGCGATCCCCGCCAGCGTCGCCCGTGCGCGCCAACCCACACCAGCGACCAGCGCCGCCATCGCCACCGACCACCGGATCAGCCGCCCCACCGGCCACGGCCCGCCATACAACATGCTCGAAACATAAAAATACAGTCCTTCGAAAAATGCCCGCGGCGTGAACACCATGCGGTACGGATTGCTTACGCTCTCCACCCGCTGGTGCTCCGCCAGCATCGGCACGTAGATCGCCGCAAAAAACAGGGCCAGCAGCACGTGCGGCCAGAGCGATCGCTTCGCCTCCCCTAGCCACCGCTCACGTGGGTTGGTCACCGCCACCATCACCGTCAGCATGGCCGGCAGCACGATCGCCGCCTCCTTGGTCCGTAGCGCCAGGTAGAACAGCGCCACGCTGATCGCGCGCACCCACGGCCGCCTCGAAGCAAACGTCAATAGCACCGCCAGAATCAGCGTGTCCCCCAGCACGTCGAAGATGTCCGCGATCCATGTGGCCCCCTCGATCGCTGCCGACCAGGCGCCGAACGCCGCCGCCACGGCCGCCGCCGCCCACCAGGACCGCATCAGCCGGCGCCCCAGCGCCAATAGCAAGGTCATGTTGATCCCATGCAGGATGAGGCACATCCAGTAGAACGGGGTGGCGTTGAGTCCGGAAATGCGGTACATCGCGCGGATCGCCAGCGCGCCCAGCGGCCGGTCGTTCATCACGTAACGGGGCAAAAACGTGAGCTGTTCGCGCAGCGGGAACAGCGCCGCCCGGTACAGCCAGTCCCAGTCGTCGGCGAAAAAAAAATGCGCGGGCCGCACCGACCACCGAAGCAGCCAGAATGCGTAGAACAACGCCACCGTCCACGCCCCCGCGCGAACGAGGTGCGAGCCGGAATCGCGGTCCCGCGGTTTCACCCCCGAACTGTAACACACGCCCTTCAGGCGCTCCGGCCGCTACCGAACCGGCACCAGGTCCTTCACGTTGATTTCAGTCGCCGCGCCGCCGCCCGCCGGCACCGCCAGCGACACGTCGATGTTCTTGCACACCGTCTCGGTGCACGCCTGCCCGCGCACCTCCAGCCGCCCCATCGTGTCCGGAGGATGCCGCAGTTTGACCGCAAACACCGCCTCGTGCTCGAAGCCCCAACTGAACCACCGCAATTCGGGGTGCGAAAAATCCTTGGGCGGCGATTGATGCCACTCACCCGCAAACTCCAGCCCGGCGACCGCGGTGATCTCGGTCGGCTTGTCGACGCTCAGCGCCTTCTTGCCGGCCAGCTTCTCGTCCGAGCGCCGCTTGTTGTCCATGGCGAATGTGTGCCAGCCCGGCCCCAGCGTGGCGCGCACCACCAGCCACGGCCCGTCCACCCGCGCGCGATACGCGACCGCCACTTCCTCGTCGTGGCGCACTTCCACCGGCGCGCTCCACTCCCCCGCGCGCACGCCCCACGCGATCGCCAGCATCAGTACCCCGCTGCGCAGCCGTCTCATTTGCGAAAACTCAAAATGTGAGTGTTGAGTTGCATCTTCATCCGCTGCCCGTCCCGGATCACATCCAGCATAGCCGAGTTCCCGGCCTTCACGTTCAGCTTCAGATACAGCTCCGCCGTGTTGGCCTGCTCGTCGCGCTCCACGCCGTTCACCGCCGCGATGACGTCCCCCACCCGCAGCTCGTGCGTCTTCAACGCCCTGGCTAACTCGGCCACGTGCTTCACCTGGCTCGCAAACCCGTCCGGCGGCAGCCCGAGCCTGCGCTTCTCCTCGCCCGTCAGCGCGCGGTCCTCGAAATCCAGCCGCGGGTCCACGCTCGATTGCCGGAATCGCAGATCCGTCCACCACCATCGCGGCGGCAACCCTACAGTTAGCTCGACCGCGCTTCCGCCGCGATCGACCGCGATGCGGATCTTGTCCGCCTTCCGGTCCACCTTGTCGTAGCGGTATTGCAGGTCGCCGAACGTCGCCACCGCGGCGCCGTCCAGCGCGGTGATCCGATCGCCCGCCTTCATCCCCGCCGCCTGTGCCGCGTCCCGAGCCTCCTTCACCACCAGCCCCTTGGGCACATCCAGAAAGATGCCGATGGTCTTGATATCCGGCGACCGGTAGAGGTGCGTCAACTTGTCCAGCGTGCCCGCCTGCTCCCGCTGGATATTTTGAAAATCGCCGATCAGGTGGCACTCCACGCACTGCCGCTGCGCGAACGTGCGCTGCGCCAGCAACGGAATCTGCCTCGGAAAGAACGCCTGCGGCCGCGGCGGCAGTTTCAGTTCGCCCCCCAGATACCGCCGGTGCATGCCCAGCCCATCGCCCAGCGCCGCCTCCAGGCTGTGCAGGTCGAGATACGTGTCGGGCGATGCCGAATCGCGCCCGCCGTAGCGGAAGTAGATCTGCTCCTCCGCGTTCAGCGCGAAAAAGTAGACCGCGTTGTTCCAATCGCGGTCGAACAGCCCCACGTCCACGTCGTCCATCCGTGTGATCCGGACGCACACGTATTGATCGAGCAGTTTTCCCAGCGGCGAATCTTTCGGTGACAGCACAACCTGTGCGTCAAAAACGCGCCCGGAGATTCAAGCCTCGCACCGGAACTCGACGAACAGCGGCTTGTGCGTCTCTTTCGCCAGCCGCAGCGCCTGCCGGTAATCGCCCAGCCAATCGACTCCTTCATCCGCCGCTCGCACGGCGCCCGCCATCGCACACACCAGCACCACGCAGGTTGAAGCCATCCGCATCTATCCAGGGTACCCTACGGCGTGATCTTATACCGGTCCCGCGGGTACAGCACCGCCTGCCTCACGTTGGCCAGGTTCATTGCCTGGCACGTCAGCCGCTCCAGTCCGATCGCGAACCCGCCGTGCGGCGGCATCCCCAGGTCGAACATCGCCAGGTGGCTTTCGAAGTTCGCCGGGTCGATCGCGCGCGAGCGCAGTGCCGCCTCCAGGTCCTGCCTCTGGTGCAGGCGCTGCCCGCCCGTCGTGATCTCGATCCCCTGGAACAGCAGGTCGAAGCTCCCCGCCGCGCCCGCCGATCCTCTCGGCGCCGTGTAGAACGGCCGCGCCGCCAACGGGAAGCCCAGCACGAACACCGCGGGAATTCCCGTCTCCCGCCGCGCCCGCTCGCAAAGCTGCCGCTCCGCTTCCGGGTCGAGATCGTCGGTGAGATCTCCTCGCCCGAATTCGCTCCGCAGCATCTCCAGGCACTCCCCGAACTCCCAGCACGGCACTCCCAGCATCGAAGGCAGCGGTTCCGTGCGGTACTTATCCAATACGCTGCCGAACCGCAGATTAAGATTCTCGAACATGTCGGTCAGCAGTTCCCGCTCGAACTGGATCACGTCCTCCGGCCCGTCGATGAATCCGAACTCGACGTCGAGCGAGTAGTACTCCGTCAGGTGCCGGCTCGAGGCGTGCGGCTCCGCGCGATACACATGCCCCGTCTCGTAAACGCGCTCGAATCCCGCGACGCCGTGTTCTTTATAAAACTGCGGGCTCTGGGCCAGGTACGCCGCCCGCTCGAAATACCGGATTTCGAAAAGATTCGATCCGCCTTCCGTGCCCCCGCCCACGATCTTCGACGTCACGATCTCCGTGAACCGCCGCCGGTTCAGCGCGTCCCGAAACGCCGCCAGCAGGCCCGCCTGCACCCGGAATACATCCCCCACCGCCTCCGTCCTCAGCGCCAGCGGCCGGTATTGAATCAGAGTCTCCAGTCCGACGCCGTCCACGCTCGCCGCCGAAAGGAACGGCAGGTTCTGAGACGCCCGGTTGAGTAGCCGAATCTCCGCGATCTCCACTTCGATTCCCGCCTTCGCGCGCGGCTCGCGCCGCACGCTCCCCCGGATCTCGACCACGTCCTCCACTTTGAGGTGCTCCCGAAAATCCTCCGTGGCCGTCACGCACTGCGCCTCGCCGCTGCAATCGCGCAGAATGACAAACGTGGTCTTGCCGAGGACGCGCAGCCGGTAGATCCAGCCCCTGATCCGAACCGGTCCGGATATGAAATCGCCAAGCTCTTCGATAAAGATCCGGCGCGCCGTGGTTGTAGTCGTGGCCATGCAAATCCTCCCGAGGGCAACTTGCTGGAACCACGTTCTGCGGCGGTGCCATCCAGCTTCCGGCCCGGCGGCCGGCGCTCAATTGGCGCGCTGTCGCTGCGCCGCGCGTTCCGCTCTACTGGGGCCTGCCGGGTGCGCCGGCTTCCGTTTCGAGCGAACCTCTCCGAGGGGTCTTTCCTCTTCGCCGAGTTCTTTCCATTCTAGGACAGACCCGGCCCCTTGAGCCACTCGCACAACGTGATCGCGATCTTCTCCACGCAGCACGAGAGCACGGGATCGAGGTCGCGGGGCCAGATTCCGCTGCTCATCGAGAACACCACCGCCCTCGCATCGCGGTGTTCCGTGCAGGCGGCCGCGATGGCATCGTGTACCTGGACTTCGTCGCCGGCGCCGAGCGCCCCCAAAAATCGCGCGAACGCCAGAAACTCGAAGGCGAACTCCTCGCGCAGCCGGGCCCGCCGGCTCGCCGGCACCACCGCCACGATCTCCGCCGGCCCCGCCTTCGATTCGTCGCAGTAGATGGACGCCACGGCACAATCCGAAAGGTCGTGCACCAGCACGAAAAATCGCGTTGCGCGTTCGCCCGCTGAGCCGCAGCTCACCGCTCCGTACCACGAATTTCCCGGCGCGGCCCGAAGCGACTGGAGCAAACGCCGGTCAGGTCCGGCGCCCGGCCCTAGCGCGTTAGGGCCATGCCAGGTCTGGCTCCGTGAATCCCACCCGTACAAGCAGATGGTTTCCTCGCCGCACCATGCCTCATTGGTGTCTGGTCCACGGGCAGAGAACTTGCGCGAAGAGATTTGAGACATGACTATCTTAAACACCAGAATACCTGAAGAAGTTGTGCCTGGGTGACGCCCCCCCGTCCACACATATCCATGCCCTCTAGTGCAGCCCGTCCCCTCCATTGATACAATTCCGCAATGGCCGATTCCACCTACGGCGCGGTGCCCGCCTCCGCCGCCCCGCTCGCGGCCCCTCGCCCGCGGCACGCGGCCATCGTCCGCCTCACGCACTGGATCACGACCCTGGCCTTCCTCGCCCTCCTCCTCAGCGGAATCGAAATTCTCATCTCCCACCCGCGCTTCTACTGGGGCGAAGCCGGAAACGTATTGTCTCCACCCCTATTCAAACTGCCCATTCCCGCCTCCCGGGCCACCGTCCCCACGGGCTATGGCTACGTGCTCCCTGACCAGAACGGCTGGAGCCGCTACCTCCATTTCCAATCGGCCTGGGTCGCCGTCCTCACCGGCTTCCTCTACGTCGTCTTCGGAATCCTCAGCGGGCACTTCCGCCGGAACCTGCTTCCCGCCCGCCTCTCCCTTCGGGAAATCTCCGCCGTCATCGCCAGCCACCTGCGCAGCCGTTCCGCCGCCGCGGACGCATGGTCGTATAACGTGCTTCAGCGGCTCGCCTACCTGCTCGTGATCTTCGTCCTCTTCCCCCTCGTGATCTGGACAGGCCTGGCCATGTCTCCGGCCATCGCCTCCGCCTTTCCTCCCGCGGTCACCGTCTGGGGCGGCCAGCAATCCGCGCGCACTCTGCACTTCTTCATCTCCATAGCCCTGGTCGTCTTCCTGTTGGTACACCTCGTCATGGTCTGGCGTTCCGGACTCCGCGCCCGGGTTCGCGCCATGATCACCGGCCGCCCACCCACCCCTGAGGAGCGCACATGAGTAAACTCTCCCGACGCCAACTCATCACCGCCGGTCTCGCCACCACCGCCGGCGCCTCCGGACTCGCCGTCGCCGCCGCCCTGGCGCGCCGCTATGGACTCATCCCGCCCGATGCCGGCGGCCTCTACGGCCCGGGCGAGACCCTGACCTACGCCGCCCAGCGATTGCTCACCCGCCACTCCCTGGCGCGCGAGTTCTCTGCCGGTCAAATCTCCAAACCGCCGTTCGCCAATGAAGTGTCCCCCCTCGGCGACGACTTCAAGCGTCTCCAGCAGGGCTCGTTCGCTGCCTGGCGTCTCGCCGTCGACGGAATGGTCGCCCGCCCGGCCGCCTTCTCCGTCGACGAGCTCAAAAGCTTTCCCCGCCGCACCCAAATCACCCACCTGGCCTGCGAAGAGGGCTGGTCGTACATCGCCGAATGGACCGGCGTCCCCCTCTCTCATATCCTCGACGTGGTCGGCACTCTCCCCCAGGCTCGATACGTCGTCTATCGCTCCTTCCAACCCGACTGGTGGGAAAGCATCGACATGGCCGATGCCCTGCACCCCCAAACCCTCGTCGCCCACAGCATGAATGGCGGCAGCCTCCCCGTCCCGTTCGGAGGTCCGCTCCGCCTCCGCGTCCCCCGCCAGCTCGCCTACAAAAGCCTCAAGTACATCACCCGTCTCACGGTAACGGACAGCCTGAAACATTTCGGTAAAGGCTTGGGCTCCTCTGAGCCCGAGACCGGTTACGCCTGGTACGCCGGAATCTGAGAGCTAATTCTCGGTCGGCGTCTTTTCGATCTTGTCGATCACGATGATGTCGACGTCGCCCTTCTTCGGCTCCAGTTTGAGACCCAGTTGGGATTGAAGCGCTCCGAACAGAGGTTGGGGAGGGTCGCCGTCGGGGATGAAGGTGTTCTCGTTGCCGGCCGCGCCCGGACCGGGACCCGCGCCGGGACCTGGACCTGCGCCCGGCCCTGGGCCTCGGCCCACCGCGATCATCATCCCTCCGGCGCCGGGTCCGCCGCGGCCCGGCCCTTCATTGGGATCCGGCGCGTACGTGAGGATGAAGTCGTACTTGGCGGTCAAGCCGGTATTGTCGATCACCGGGCGGTTCAACTGGCTGGTCAGCCGGTTGGCCAGGTCCTGCATCGTCTGCGCCGTGGCGGTAACGCGGGCGCGCCCCGGCATCATCATCATGAACATTCCTGCGCGGCTGGTCATTGCCGCCGGCATCACCGGAAAGCCATCCGGTCCGATTTTCGGAGGCCCCAGCGGAGGTGGCGGGGGAGGACCGTCGGCATCCGGAGCAGGCGTCGTGGCCGCGGACTCTTTCAGCTTCCCGGCCTTCGTCACCACCAGCGAGTACATCGGCAGCTCCTTCTTCTCGCGGTGAATCGACATCTTGAACCGCTCGACAAGCAGGTTCTGCAGCATGATCTGGAGCTGCTCTTTGGTGGTCTCCGGCGGCATGGTGGCCGTAACATCGAACCGTTCCGAATCCAGCCAGCTCGGGCCGTTGATCTGGTAATTCTTCACGTTATAGGCCGTCATCAGGATGTTCTTCAGCGTCATGTACGGGTAGGTGATGCGGCCCGGATCTTTCGTCCCCGGTCCTCCGCTCGGCCCGCGCATGAAGATGCGGCCCTGACCGTCGGGCGTCGGCGGTTGCGCCGGCTTGACCGATGCCACTTCGAACGTCATCGATTGCTGCGGTGCCCCCGTCTGCCCAAACGCGGTGAATGCGATCGCTGCCGCGGCGAAGATTTCTTTACACATGCCAACTCCTTTTCACAAGACGGCCTTCTAATTCATTAGTTACACAATTCGGAGGCACGGTGGAACCTCCCTTTGTATTTCGCCTTTTGTTCGCCTATGTGCTATACTGCCCCTGTCGTGAGCAAATGGTGTACCGTGACCGTCACCGATCCGGACGGACGTCGCCACAGCCTTGATGTGTTGGCCGATTCCAGCTACGACGCAGCCCATCTCTTCGTAGTCGAAGCCCGGCAGAAGCGGGCCGTAGGGCTCCCCAAACCTACCCTCGCCACCATTTTCGAAGTCGTCGCCGGCAGCCGGATCTATCGCGTCCGCGGGGCGGAACTCCAACGCTGGATCGTCGAGCGCCGCCAGTCGTGGAATGGCCCCAAAGGCTACCTGTTCCGCAAGCGGCCGGGCCTCGAATAGAACGCTGCGTTCGCTCATCGCCGATTTCGCCATCCCGTATACTCGAACCAGATGAACGTCCACCTGATCGACGGCACATATGAGCTCTTCCGCCACTTCTTTGCCGTACCCGCCGCCAACGACGCGAACGGCCGCGAGATCGGCGCCGTCCGCGGCGTGCTGCGATCGGTCCTGTCCATGATCGAGCAGGGTGCCACTCATCTCGGTGTGGCCACCGACCACGTGGTCGAGTCGTTCCGCAACAACCTGTATGCCGGATACAAGACCGCCGAAGGCGTCCCGGAGCCGCTGCTCTCGCAGTTTCCGATACTCGAGGAAGCTCTGGCCGACATGGGCGTGGTGGTCTGGCCCATGGTCGAGTACGAAGCCGACGATGCCCTCGCATCCTCCGCCGTCAAGGCCGCCTGCGACGAACGCGTCGAGCAGGTGGTGATCTGCACGCCCGACAAGGACCTCGCGCAGTCCGTCAGTGGCAGGCGAATCGTTCAGCTCGACCGTCGTCGCGGCATCCTTCGCGACCAGGCTGGAGTGGAAGCCAAATTCGGCGTCCAACCGGAATCCATTCCCGACTATCTGGCCGTGGTTGGCGATTCCGCTGATGGCTTTCCGGGCGTAGCCGGTTGGGGTGAAAAATCCGCGTCAACCGTCCTGGCTCGCTATCGCCATCTGGAGGACATCCCGCGGAATTGGCGCGAATGGCATCCGTCCATTGGCAGTGCGCGCCGGCTGGCCGAATCTCTTTTTGCCTCCTGGGACGATGCCCTGCTCTTCCGCACGCTCGCCACGCTGAGGCTTGACGTGCCCGTTTTCGAGTCGGTGGACGAGCTTCGCTGGCAGGGAGCGCGGCCGGGCTTTCAGGCCCGCTGCGACGCCATGGAAGCGCCGGATCTCTTCGCGCGCACCACCGCGGCTGCCGCTAAAATCCTGGGGCAGAAGGTGTGAGTTATTTCGACGAATTTGAGCGCTCTCGGCATACGCCTCTGAGGCTCGCCCCTTCTTTATGGGGCGGCGCGGTATTTTTGCCTAAGAGTATTCTGCCTAAGAGGGGCGCTGGGTAACTGCTTGCGAAAAGCCTGCACAAGCGTGCGCCCCCGAATCACGAGAGTAATGCCGGTCCAGTTCCGAAGCGTATCGAGTTCCTAGAATGCCAGCATTATCCACGAGCCAACGGCTCAAACATGTCGATCCGGTTGGAGCGGATCTGGAAATCAGTGAATCGGCCATTAGACCGTCGAGTTCGTCCCTGGTCAGCACCACGTCGCGGAAGACTGCTCCAAGGACACGCGTGGCAGCTAGGGCCAAGCCAGGCGATGCGTGCAGGACGATGGCCCGGCTCCTTACGGCCTTAGCCAGCAGACGCACCAGTTCCTCAAAGGAGAAGATCTCCGGACCAACTGCGTCGATTACAATGTTGTGCGAGGAGTGTGCAGCCTCCACTGCAATCTTCGCGAGATCTTCGACACAGATCGGCTGAAGCCGGTATTGACCCCCACCAGGGATGATGAACAGCGGAAGCTTCCGGAGTAAGAAGGCGATATTGTTGATCAGGATGTCTTCCACGCTGAACAGCACCGTCGGGCGCACGATGGCGTAGCTGAAGCGTGCTTTCCGGATTTCCTCTTCCAGGAGCGCCTTGCCTCGAAAATAGGGTAGTGGCGAGGCGGAATCAGGATTGGTTATGCTGATGTGGATCATGCGCTCCACGCCGGCAATCTCGGCAGCTCGGATGAGCGCGCGAGTGTTGGCAACCGCCATCTCGTGCGTCTTCGTGCCGCGATCGAATCTTATCCAGTACGTGTTATAGAGCACGCGCACGCCGGCTAACGATTCCGCCATTGCATTGGGATCATCGAATCGAAATGGAAATGCCCTCACTGAAGTCGCAAACTCGTTCGGCCGGTCTGGGTGTCCGGTCAGTGTAATGACGGGCTCGCCAAGCCTTAACAGGTGGCGTGCAATGTATTTCCCCGTATATCCAAAAGCCCCTGTGACGGCATTCATGGCTCCCTCTTTCTCGATTTCCGTTTTGACGCAATGCGCAGGAGGTTGCGAAATCCTTCGACCCGCAATCGCTCAATTTGGAGCAGTACCACGACAACGCTGTCTACCGTATGAAAGAAACTCTCCATCGCCAAGAGCCGTTCTTCGTAGAACTTGCCTAGGCCAGCGTCGGCTCCCGCATGCGACCGCGACCGGACGTTCTGAAGTGCCACGCTGACATCATTCAGGGCCTTGTCGAATTCCGGCTTTTGCCGCCGTTCCAATATGGTCTTTGTGATCTTCCAGAAATCCGTGTCCGCCAGGTAGTAATCTTTTCGATCGCCCGAACGCACTTGCTTGTGCACCATACCCAGTTGCTCAAGGGCGCGAATGTTCGTGCTGATAGCCCCTTTTGTCACCCCAACGATTGGTATGAGGTCATCAAGCGAAAGAGGGTTTTGGGACAGATACAAGGCGCCGTACAAAGCGCCCATAGCCCGCGGGTAGCCCCAGAACTCGCTTATGCGGCTAAGGTTTTCAATGAAGCCCCGGCGTATTTCATCTAAGATCATCGTTTAGTACATTCTAAACGTTCAATACCTACGCTGTCAATACTATCCCACGCCCAGCGATTATTCCACATCCACGATGAGGCTGGAGTGATCCGAGATCCCTGCCTCCCGCTCCGCGTGCGAATACCGGCACGACGTAACGCGCGGCACCAGGCTCGGCGTCGCGAAGCAGTGATCGAGCCGGAAGCCGTTCCCGCGCACGCCGCCCCTCAGCGTCGAATACCACGTCCACTCTGTCATGCCGGGATTGTGGTGACGCCACATGTCGGTCCAACCCGATGCCGAGAGCTTGCCGAAGTGCTCGGCGCAGACGTACGTCTTACCCTTCTCATCCACCCGGTGCGCGCCGGTATTCCAGTCGCCTGTCAGAAGAAACGGCTCGTGCAGCCGGGCTTGAGCCGCGCTCAGCACAGCTTCCCAAAAGAGGACCTTGGCGATGTTCAGTGGGTGCGTCTTATTGGAACCGGCTGCCATGATGTGCAGGACGCCGATCCCGAAGCCGTACTCCGGCAGGTCGATGTCCAGCCACCGGACGCGATACTCTGGCGCAGCTGGGCAGACGCTCCTCCGCAACAGCGGCGTGCGCGAGAAGACCGCGATGCCGTTCTCATTTTCAGTTGGACCCGTCGTTTCTACGTGCCGCCATCCTCGCTCAAACAGTGCGGCGCGGAGTTCTTTGCCGGGCCCGGCGCGATACTCGGTCAGAGCGATTACGTCGGCATCGTAAGCGGCGATCTCCTCGATGATGCGCGGGAGGCGTGTTCCGCCGCCGTGGCGGATGTTCCATGTGAGGAGCTTCATCGGCGTCGTCCGGCCCAACCGGGATCTCGCCCTACCCCTCCCGCAGCGCCCGCAGCGGATCGATCCGCGCCGCCCGCATTGCCGGCGCCATGCAGGCCCCCAGCGCCACCAGCATCAGGATCCCCGACGCCGTGGCCAGCGTCGCCGGGTCCGACGCTGACACCCCGTAGAGCCGCGTGGCAATCACCCGTCCCAGCGCCAGCGAACCGGCCACCCCGCAGGCGATGCCGATCGCCGCCGCCCGCGCTCCATCGACCACCACCGTGCGCACCACGTCCATCGACGAAGCTCCCACCGCCATGCGAATCCCGATCTCCCGCGTCCGCTGCGCCGCCAGCAGGCTCATCACGGCGTACACCCCGCCCGTCGCCAGCGACAGCGCCAGCCCGGCGAAGATCGTCAGCAGCGCCATCGTGAAACGGCTCTCCCAAAAACTGTCGGCCAGCCGCTGCTCCATCGAAAACGTGGCGTAGACGTTCATCAGCCGGCCCATTTGCCAGAGCGTGCGCTCCGTGGCCGGCGCCGCCGCCATCGGCTCGCCGCGCGTGCGCAGCACAAAGCTCATCGTCGGTTCGGGCGCCTGCGCATGCGGAAAATAAATCACCGGCTGAGCCTCGTCGGCGATCCCCGCGCCCCGCACGTCGGCGGCAATGCCCACGATGCGCCACTCGCCGGGAAACCGATCGACCATCGCCAGGTTCTGCCCGATCGCCGGCGCGTCGGCGAAGTAGCGGCGGGCCAGCGCCTGCGAGATCACCACCACCCGCGCCGCATCCGCCGTGTCGGCTTCGGTGATTGCGCGGCCGCTCAAAATCGGTGTTCGCAGCGTTTCGAAGTACCGCGGCAGGATGCTCAACGTGAACGCGGCGCAGTCGCGTCCCGGCTCCGCCGCGCCTCCCCCGGGAACGAAGCGCGCCGGCGCGATCGGCACCAGCGGCGGCGGAAAGCTGACCGCGCTCACCGATTCCACCCCGGCAATCTCGCCCAGCCGCGCCGCTGCCGCCGTGAAGTGATTGCGCCGCGCCGCCCGCGCCGCGTAAGCTTCGCCGCGCAGCGAATTGCGCAACGTAAGTAGCTGCGCCGGCTCGAACCCCCACTTCCGGTGCTCCAGTTTCCAGAACGTCTGAATCATGAGCCCCGCCGAGGCCACCAGCAGAACCGAAAGGCCCACCTCCGACGCCATCAGCGCGTTCCGCCACACCGCGCTCCGCCGTCCCGAAGTGCCGCCCCGGCTGGCCTCGTTCAGGCCTGCCGCCACCCCCGACCGGAATGCCTGCCTCGCCGGCGCCAGCCCGAATACAACCGAAGTCAGCGTGCTCAGCGAGAGAGCGAACGCCGCCGCGCGCAGGCTGATGTCTACCTGGTCGGCGAAGGGAAGCCCCGCCGTGCCGGGCACCAGCGCCAGTATCGGAGCCAGGCTGAATTTCGCCAGCACCACCCCCAACGCGCCGCCCGCCAGCGACAGCAACAGACT
>Ga0335079_10002483_pt1 | contig 21260 bp, 20 predicted proteins | sample Lox_Sample_33_FD_206719 | JGI IMG/M metagenome (GOLD analysis project Ga0335079, IMG submission 206719) | Soil microbial communities from Loxahatchee National Wildlife Refuge, Florida, United States - Lox_Sample_3.3 | ecosystem: Environmental > Terrestrial > Soil > Wetlands | place: USA... | reverse complement strand
TCAAGCGAATAGGGTCTCACCATCCATGCTGGCCCCCAGCCCCAGCCAGCATCTTGAATCAGAAATCCGGGCGCCTGGGAATCCTCAAAAGCGATTCAGACCACATGAATCCGACTCTAGGGGTCGAGGGCTCGTCCTACGACCAGAAAGTACGCGACTACTGCGCCGAGACCTACGGTGGCGATGGTACCCGTCATCGCCATGGGCGTGCCGCTGTAGAGCGAGGCAACGACGAGGCCAGAGAGGCTGCCGCTGGCCATCTGGATAGCACCCAGCAGCGAGGCCGCCATCCCCGCCATATGCGGCATCGGCTCCATCGCGGCGGCAATGGAGTTGGGCTGGATCATCGCCATGGCGCTCACATAGGTCATAACCGGCACCATGATGCCGATGGCGCCGCCGGCCCCGGTCCATCCCACCACCAGCAGCGCCGCGCCCGAAGCCAGCAGGAGCACGAAGGCGGCCTGCATGACAGTCTCGCCACGGAAACGGCGCACGAGCCGGCCGTTGGCGAAGGCACCGGCCATGAGGCCGAGGGCGCTCAGCGCGAAATAGAATCCGAAGGCATCGGCGGGCACGCCATAGATTTCGATCAGCACGAAGGGCGAACCCGAGAGAAAGGCGAAGAGGCCGGAGAAGACGAAGGCGCTCACCAGCGTGAAGCCGAGAGTACGGCGGTTTCCAAAGAAGGTAGCGGCGTTGCGCGCCAGGCGCGCGGGCCTGAGCGCGTGCGGGTCGGGCTCGCGCAGCGATTCGGCAAATCCCAGAAACGTCGCGATCCCCAGCGCCAGGCCGATGGTGCCCAAGGTCAGAAAGATCGCCGGCCAGCCGAACCGGCTCACCAGGAATCCACCCAGCAGCGGCGCCACCATTGGGGCCAGGCTCATGGTGACGGTGATATAGGAAAGCGTTTGCGCGGCGCGCGCGCCGGTCATGCGGTCGCGCACCACGGCGCGTCCGAGGATCGGCCCGACGCAGGCCCCGAACCCCTGGACCAGCCGCGCCGTCACCAAGACCTCGAGCCGTGGGCTCGCGGCACAGGCGAAGCCCGCGAGCGTATAGATGGCAAGGCCCGCCAGCAGCATGCGGCGCCGGCCGAAGCGGTCGGAGAGCGGGCCGCAGAAGAGCTGCCCTGCGGCGTAACCCACCATGAACAGGCTCAGCGTGAGCTGTACCTGGTCTGGCGTCGCATCGAAGTTGCGCGCCATCGTCGGGAGCGCCGGCAGGCTCATGTCGACTGCAAGCGAGGTCATTGCCGTCAACGCGCCCAGCAGGATGGTGAGCCCCCAGGAATCGGGTCTGAGCATCAGGCTCCCTCTCCACCCTTGAGGGGGGAGGGGGTCGTGAGGAGGAAGTTGGTGAACGCTGCCATCAGGGAGGTTTACGGATTTTCCAGGCTCAGCACCGCGCGGTCGTAGTCGTAGGCGAAGAGCTCGGCATAGCGGCCCCAGTTGATGACGGTGTCGAGCACGTCCCGCGCATCTTCCTCGGAGAGATGATCCTCGAGTTCGGCTAGGAAGCGCGCCTCGGGTGCGGCGTGACCGGGCCGCTCGTCCAATATGCGGCGGATATGCGCCACCAGTGGAATGTGGCGCAGCAAATGCTCGGCGAACATCTGCTTGCGCGTCTGCATCTCGGCGTCGGCAAACGAGCGTCCGGCTGTCGTCACTTCGATGTCGCCGCCCCCCACCTGGGCGAGCCCCAGGAGCTGCAGCGTTTCGATCAGCGGGAACAAGTCGTCGACGACCAGCTCCAGGGTCTCGGCGAGGTGCGGCAGGTCGGCGCGGCCATTAAACGGCGGTGCCACCAGGTTATCGAGCAGGCCCACCAACTGCTGAATCGAAGCGTGCGGCAGGCGATAGTTGATGCTGATCTGCTCGGGTTTGGCGATACGCTTGCCCGGCTCGCCGCCGGGGACGCTGGTAAGGATGGTGTAGACCTGATCGACGATCTGCCGGAACGCGGGGCTGCTCATGTCGCGCGGCTTTGGCAGGCTTATCGGAATTTCCGCGCGGATGCGGCCGGGGTCGCTCGAGAAGATCAAGATGCGGTCGGCAATCTCCACCGCCTCCTCGATGTTGTGCGAGACGAAGACGATTCCCTTTGTGGGGATGCGCTGGTCCGACCACAGCTCCATCATGTCGCCGCGCAGGGTCTCGGCGGTCAGCACGTCGAGGGCGGAGAATGGCTCGTCCAGCAGCAGCACATCGGGATTGACCACGAGTGCGCGCGCGAAACCCACGCGCTGGCGCATGCCGCCCGAAAGCTCCTTGGGATAGGCCGATTCATAGCCGTCGAGGCCGATCAGGTCGATCGCGGCGATGGCGCGCTGGCGGCGTTCCTCGCGTGCCACGCCCTGCGCCTCGAGGCCTAGCTCCACATTGTTGAGCACAGTGAGCCAGGGAAAGAGCGCGAAGGTCTGGAACACCATGGCGACCCCGCTTACGGGCGCTATCACGGGCGCGCCGCGATAGGTCACCTCGCCCTCGCTCTGGGGCGTGAGCCCTGCCAGCACGCGCAGAAAGGTCGACTTGCCCGAGCCGGACTTGCCGAGGATGGCGACGATCTCACCCTCCTTCAGCGCAAAGTCGATGTGATCCAGCACCAGTCGCCCCGCGCGGTCCGCGGTCCGGTAGGTCTTACAGACGGCGTGGGTCTGCAGCAGCGCTTGTGCATCGGCCATGGGGCGTCCTTCAGTCGAGGCGGATCCGTTCTTCGGCGAGCACATAAAGACGCCGCCAGAACAGCCGGTTGAAGACAAGCACGAACAGACTCAGCATGGAAACACCGAGCAGGATGCGGGGCGTGTCGCCGGTCGCGGTCCACTGCGCGATATAGGCGCCGACGCCGTGCGCGGCGAGCTTGTCGTCGCCCCATTGTGCCACTTCCGAGACGATGCTGGCGTTCCAGGCGCCGCCGGAGGCGGTGATCGCCCCGGTCACGTAAGCGGGAAATATGGCGGGGAGAATAAGCCGGCGCCACCAGAGCCGGCGTCTCACCCCCAGATTGCTCGCGACGTACTGATAGTCGGTGGGCAGCGCGAGCGTCCCCGCGACCACATTGAAGAGGATGTACCACTGCGCGCCCAAGATCATCAGCACGCTGAGCCAGATCTCGACGTTGAGGTGGAAGGTGGTGATCAGCGCCACCACCGGCGGAAAGAACAGATTGGCCGGGAACGCCGCCAGGAACTGCACCACGGGTTGCGCACGATGCGCGATCGGCGGACGCAGGCCGATCCAGACGCCGATCGGGACCCAGATCAGCGATGCAAGCGCGATCAGGACCGTGACACGAATGAATGTGAACACCGCCAGCACGAAGACGTTGCCGATCTCGTCAAGTCCGATCTTGCCGTTGTCGTGCACATAGTGCGCGATCCAAACCACCGAGCCCACCGCGGCGATAAGGAGGACGACGGTCCAGGCACGGTCGACCCAGATCGCCCAGGGACTCGGCGGCTTGGCCGGCTGTTCCTGAAAGGTGTGGGCCCTGTGCGCGGCGCTGCTTATCCAGTCGCGCACCGTGTCGCCGACGAAAGCGATCGCGCGAAAAAAGCGCGCTCGCTGCAGCATGGTGAGGAACCACGCCCGCTCACCCTCGCCCTCGGTGATTGCCTCGACCTTGAAGCGCTGCGACCAAGCAAGCAGAGGGCGGAACAGCAGTTGGTCGTAAATCAGAATAAAAGCCAGCATCGCGAGGATCGCGTACCCGACGGCCGCTAGGTCGCCTTTCTCGCTCGCGAGTGCGATATAGGAGCCGATTCCCGGCAACAGGGTGTTCTGGTTTGAGACCGTGATCGCCTCCGAGGCCACCACGAAGAACCAGCCTCCCGACATGGACATCATCATGTTCCAAACGAGCTGCGGGATCGCATAGGGGACTTCGAGCTGCCAGAAGCTGCGCCACGGCGAGAGGTGATACATGCGCGCGGCCTCGCGCAGGTCCTGCGGCACCCCCAGGAAGGACTGGTACAGGCTGAAAGTCATGTTCCAGGCCTGGGAGGTAAAGATCGCGAAAATCGACGCGCATTCATATCCGAGCAGGCTGCCGGGGAAGAGCGCGATGAAGCCGGTGACGGTGATAGAGAGGAACCCCAGGATCGGCACCGATTGCAGGATATCCAGGATCGGCAGCAGGAGCTTCTCGGCGCGTCGGCTCTTGGCGGCGACCGCCGCATAGGCCAGGCTGAAGATCAGCGAGACCACCAGCGCGATCCCCATGCGCATGACGGTCCTCAGTCCGTATTCCGGGAGTTTCCAGGGATCGAGCGAGATATTGATCTCTTGGCCCGCGGTGAAGGGCACGCTCATCTGCTGACCGCTCCAGGCGATAAGCGCAATGAGGCCGATCACGATCGGCAGCGCAATTCCATCCCAGAAGTTCGGCCTGAGGCGCCCGGGCAGAGCTACCAGCGCCGAGCCCCATCGCTGTGCCATGCAATCCCCCAGCTGTCCCGAACGGACATTGGTCGCAGAGTGGTGCCGCGAGATTTAACCCATGGCCGCACGCCCCGGAAGCCGGAATCTGTGCGATCGTGGGAATGTCATCCAGCCGTCATAAACCCCTTGACGACGGGGAAATCGTCCGCTCGTCCCGCCATTTTTGTGCCGATGTATCTCGGTTCGCGCTAATCTGGGGCGGCATGGGCGAGCGGTCAGCCCATGCGGGGGGATACGGGGGATTGGAGGAATATCATGAGCGATGGGACCCTTGGCGCGGCGTCGCCGCCGCTCCAGCGAGAGCTGCGCATCGACCGCGTGCTGGGGCACTCGTTTTCGCTGCTGGGCAACCGGTTGCCGCGCTATTTCCTGCTGAGCGCGCTGCCGGGACTGCCGTCGTTGCTGGTGGCGATCTTCTCGGCTCGGTTGGGCGGCCTCCAATCCTCGTCCGGCAGCTCCTTCCTGGTCTCCTCCGGGTTCGGCGCCGCAACGGCGGGCGTCGCCGCCCTGGTGGCCTTAGCGATTTTTATTGTGATGATCGTCGCATTCACCGCGATCTACGTGGCGATGATCTATGGCGTCTTCCAGGACATGCGGGGCCAGGAGTTCCGCCTGGGCGAAGGTCTGGGCCGAGGTCTGAGCCGGTTCTGCCCGCTGGTCGGCCTTTGGATTTGCGCGGGGCTGGGCATTGCCGCGGGCCTCTTGCTGCTGATTGTGACGGGCATGATCCTGTTCACGATGTGGTGGGTCGCGGCACCCGCCTGCGTCATCGAGCAATTGGGGCCAATCCGCAGCCTTGAGCGCAGCGGTGAGCTGACCCGAGGCAATCGTTGGCGCATCTTTGCCACCGTCTTGGTGATTTCGCTGGGGTCGGCCATCGTCGGCGGCCTCCTCACCGTGCCGATGACCCTGCTCGGCCTGCCGGTCGCAGCGGCGGTGCTGAACTACGTCTGGAGCACCCTCACCACCGCCTATCATCTGATCGCGACCGTGGTCGCCTATTATGAACTGAGGCTGGGGCGCGAGGGGATCGACGCCAGCAGCATCGCTTCCGTGTTCGATTGAGCGATGGATGACGGTCGCGGTTCAATCGAAGGCGGAATTCTCGCCGGGGCGCGTCTTGTCGCAGTCGGTCCAGCTATTTTTCACGCGATTCCATCACTACGCTCTGGTTGCGATTGGGTTGAGCCTGCCCCAGCTTGCGGCCAATCTCTACTTGCGACCGATGATGCAAAGCCTGGTACGCAATGGCGCCGCCGAGCCCCGCGAGCTCGGCCGCTATTTCGCGCTAATTGCCGTTTCCGCTCTGATTGCGCTGGTCGTGTACGGGCTTTGCCACGCGGTGTTGATAGACGGCGCCTGGCACGAGCTGCGCGGACATGGTGTCGACCTTGGCACGATGCTGAGGCGTGGCCTTTCCCGCGCGCCGGTCGCCATTGTCCTACTTCTGTTGCTCTACGTGCTGATCACCGTCGGCGCGTTACTTCTCGTGTTCCCCGGCATTGTGTTCATGACGATGGCTTTCGTCGCGCTCCCGGCGTTGGTGATCGAGCGGACCGGGCCATTTCGCAGTCTCACCCGTAGCATCGATCTCACCGAAGGGTATCGCTGGAAAATCTTTGGGATGCTTCTGCTGGTTCTTGTTCCCGTCCTCGCCGGCGGCGGGGTTGTGCAGTTTCTGTTGGCTCCTCGCATCGATCCCGCGGCATCCCTCGTCGTTGGATTCCTTTGGCAGGCGCTCGGCACCGCATTCAGTGCGATCCTGAGCGTCTCGGCCTATCTCGCCCTTCGTGTTGCCAAGGAAGGTGGCGAGATCGATCGAATGGCGGCGGTCTTCGATTGACGGCGCCTGCTCAACTGCCCGGCTTTTCCTGTGAGTGCTTGTCCAGGTGAACCTTGCCGTAGAGCTGCTCGCGTTCGAGGTAGGCGCGTTCGGCGGTGTAAAATTCCTCCAGGAAAGTTTCGATATCCGCTTCCGCGAGAGGCGATGTCCACCCAATGCGCCGGCAAATGCGCTGGCAGACGTCGCGGCGCAGCGCCGTCGCGTCCGGACGTGCGCGGTTGCGCAGCAGCTCCTCCAGCACCTGCAGCTCGAAGGCGCCGTAAGCCCTGAGCTGCTCCTCGCGAAAATGGAAGCGCGCGCTCTGCTGCACCAGGTCCTTGAGGAGCGTGCGCCGTGGCAGCGCGACCACCATCGTACCCGCGATCAGGTCGCCGGCGCGTAGCCGGTCTCTGTTGAAGAACGGCAGGGCCGTGAACAGCAGCAGCCAGAGGCCGACCGACAATTCTTCCCATCCTGACCCGCCGCGCGCTGCGCTACCGAGCGACAGGAGCAAGCCCAGCGGCATGAATGCCTCGATCTCTCGGGTCAAGTTACGCGCAATGACCGCGCCGGGAAGCAGCGGCCCGCCGCGACGGTCGATCACGCGCAGCCCGTTGATGCGTTTGCCGGGCGTGGAACCCTGCCAAGCCAGCTCGAAATGGATGAAATAGAAGTTGCGCACGACGAAGGCGAGGAACAGGAAAATCGAAAGACCGATCACGAAATCGATGCCGAGCACAACGGGAAGTGCCGCGATAAAGAGTGCCACGGTGGCGAGCAGCCAGAAGAACAGGTCGAGCAGGAACGCTCCGGCTCGCTCGCCGAGTTCGGCCAACTCGACCGGAAGGGGAACACCCTCGGGGGTCATGATCTCGCGTCGGCCGCGGCGCGTGCCTTCGAGAAAGCGGGAAGTACGCTCGTAAACCGCGGTCATCGCGTCCGCTCGATCCCGCCGCGCAGGAAATAGACGAGCCAGATGAGCGCGGTCAGGCCACCGATCGCGAAGCGCGCCGGCGTGCTCTGGATTAGCTGACGGAAGCCGCCTTCGAGGATTCCCGCCACAAAAAACAGCAGCATGGCGCCGATCGCAAGGCGCGCCGCGAGGCGGCCGTGGATCGCCAGGCTCTCAAGCCGGGAATAGCGGCCGGGAAACAGCGCCTTATCGGCGATCAGCAAGCCGCCGGCGCCGCACAGGATAACCGCCGTAAGCTCGGTCACGCCGTGTATCGAAATCCAGCCGAGGAACTCGATCGTCAGATCGCGGTTGGCGTGCAGCGCCAGGAAAGCGCCGAGGATCACGCCCTGATAGGCCAGCAGCAACAGCGTCGGCACCCCCGCGGCGATGCCGAGGCTGAACGTCATGATTCCGATCAGGGTATTGTGAGTGAACAGAAAGTTGGCCATCAAGCCGAACGCCATGGCGGCGCCCGGCCACGGCGCGAAGATCTCGCCATCGGCGAGCTCGGCGCGGGTGCTGGAAGGGCCGCGTTCCTCGGCGAGGCCGCTCGGCACCAGCGCCGTGAACCACGCCTCATCGGTCAAGGTAAGCGCGCAACCGACCGCGGTCCCCGCAAGCAAAATAAGCGCCGAGAGCAGTACGTGCCAGCGTGCCTCGCGCACGGCCGAGGGAAAGCCGCGGACGAGAAATTCGCGGCAACCGGCCCAGATGCCGACGCGCGGTCCGTAGACCGCGAGATAGGCGCGCAATCCAAGGTTCTCGAGGTAAAGCAGCAGATTGCGGTCGAGCGCGATACTGCGCGCGACCGCGAGCGAGGAGAGCGCGGTGCGGTAGAGGAGCGGCAGGCGCTGCAGTTCATCGGCCGAGAGCGCGCCGACGCCGTTCTTGTCGACACGGGCGATCAGCAGCTCCAGGTCGCGCCAGCTCGCTTCTCGCCCGCGCCGGAACTCGCTGCTCTTGAGGACGATCTCCGTGCGCCGCTCCGTGGCGGGTGCCGTGTCGTCGCGAACGGCGGTTTCCGCGCTCACAGCAGGCCGCGCTCCTTGATCATGAGGTAGCGGTTGATGAGCCGCACCGGAAGCGTGCCGCTCGGAACGTCCAGGCAATGGACGCCGAGCCGCTCCAGTCGTTCGAGAACGATGCTGCGCTCGCGCATCATGTCCTGCGCGATCACCGCCTGGGTCAGGACCGGGAACCGGACGGGCGGTGCATCGACCGCTCTCTCGAGCACGCTGTCGCGCAGAGTAACGAACACGACGACGTGGCGGCTTGCCATGCGCTGCATGCTCTCGATCAACAGCTCCGCGGTCACTGTATCGACAAAATCGGTGAATAGGATCACCAGCGCACGTCGCTTCAGGCGGACTCCGAGTTCCGCCAGGCCCAGGGTGAAATTGGTTTCGTTCGGATGATAGTCGAGCTCCGCGGTTGCTTGCAGCAGCCGCTGGAAGCTTCCGATGCCCCGAATCGGGCGCAGATACTGGCGCACCGCGGCATCGAAGCCGAAGCTCGCCACGAGATCGCCGCCCTGGAGCGATATCCAGCCCAGCAGCAGCCCGGCATTGATCGCGTGGTCGAGGCGCGGCAGGCCGTCCACCGGCTCGCGCATGAGATAACCGGTGTCGAAGGCCAGCACCACCTGGTGATTGCGTTCGGTGCGGAACTCCTTGCTGAGCAGCTTGCGGTGCCGGGCGGAGTGTTTCCAATCGATGAACCGGATGTCGAACCCGGGTGCGTACTCGCGCAGAGAATCGAATTCGGCGCCCTCGCCGCGCTGGAGCTGCACCTTGACGCCATAGATCGCTTCCTGGGCGAAGAATTGCAGCGCAGCGCCCTGCACGCCGTGCACGTTGGGCAGCACGTCGATCGAGCGGCCGATCGGAACGACACGCGTGCGCTCCATGAGACCGAGCGGTCCCGTCCAGCGCAGCCAAAGTCGCTCGATCGCGATCTTGCCGCGCCGGCGGGGCACCACCGATAGGCGCAGGTTGAGCTCGCGTCCGGTTTCCAGCGTGGCTGCCACGAGCGCCGGAGGGTCGAGTTCGCCCGTCTGCTCCAGCAGCGCTTCAATGCGCGTGGCGCGACGCACCCGCGGCGCGCTGAGCACGGCGGCGACAACACCCCTCTCGCCGATCTGCAAATGCTGCGGCGTGCGCACCGCGACCGCGAGCGAGCGGTTGGCGAGCCCAAGCGCCGCGTCGCTCGCGACCGCGATCAGCACCAGGGCGCCATAGTTGAACGAGAACGGCCAGAGCGCTTGGTCGTAGATCAATAGGAACAGCGCCAACGGAAAGCCGAGCGCAAAGATCATCACGGCACGGCGGGTTGGGCGCATCATCGGGGTGCTGCGGTCTGATCCAGGATCTCGCGGAGGATGCGGTCGGCGTCTTGCCCCTCGATCTCGGCGCTGGGAGAGAGAGTGAGGCGGTGGCGGAGCACCGGCAGCGCCAGCGCTTTAATGTCATCGGGGATGACGAAGTCGCGGCCTTGCAACGCTGCATAGGCCCGCGCCGCCGCGGCCAGCATGTTGGCGGCACGGGTAGACGCACCCACTTCCAACGCCGGATTTTGGCGGGTCGACCGGATCACGTCGACAATGTAGTCGAGAAGCGGGTCATTGAGGGTAATGCCCATGACGGCCGCGCGTACCTGCGCCAGGGCTTTCACGTCCGCGACCGGCTCAAGGCCGAAGTCTTCAAGACGCGGCATCGCCGAGCGGTGACCGTGCCGGCGCACCACCTCGCGCTCTTCCTCGCGGCTCGGATGAGTCACGATGATCTTGAACAGAAAGCGGTCAAGCTGCGCTTCGGGGAGCGGATATGTCCCCTGTTGCTCGATCGGATTCTGCGTCGCCACCACCATGAACTCCTCGCCGAGGGGATAGTCGCGCCCGTCGATGGTCACCTTGCGCTCGTTCATCGCCTGAAGCAGCGCGGCCTGGGTCTTGGGCGGGGTGCGGTTGATCTCGTCGGCGAGCAGAAGCTGGGTGAAGATCGGCCCCTTGGTCAGAATGAAAGTGTTGGTCTGGAAATTGAACAGGTTGGTGCCGAGCACGTCCCCGGGCATCAAATCGGGGGTGAACTGGATGCGGCCGAATTGCAGCGCGAGGCTCGCGGCGAAGGCTTGGGTCAGCAACGTCTTCGCGGTACCGGGGACGCCCTCCAGCAGAACGTGGCCGCCCACGAGGAGACTCGTCAGCATGAGATCGATGACGGCGTCCTGGCCGACGACAGCCTTGCGGACCTCGCCGCGCATCCCTTCAGTGAGGGCCTGAATTTCCCGCAGGTCCATCGACGATCTTCCTCTTCCAGGCATGGATTTGTCGCGCCACGTCCAACAGCGCCGCCAGGTCCGGCCGGCGGCGTTCGGCGAGCGCGCGCATGCGCCCCCAAAGCGCCGTGCAATCGATTCCGACCGCGCGCGCCGTGCCGACGCGGTCGAGCCACTCCAGCGTTGCAGCGGGGCCAAGGCCGCGTGGCGCGTGTAGCTGACGCGCCGCATCGCGCAGGCTCGCCTCCACATAGCGCTGTACCATCACGGGCTGATGACCCGCAAACTCCAGCAGCCGCGCCGCGTTATCGATGAGCCCCTGTTTGCCTGCGGCCAGCGCCGGAGGGGCGGGCTCGGGCGCGCCGAAGCGTCGCGCGGTCGCCCAGAACAGCAGCGCGAGCGCTAGGATTCCCTGGATGGTCGCGAAGACGAAGGGCTGCTCGAACAGCAGCTTGAGCGGGCTCGCGGTTCGCGCCACATAACCATGCAGGGTCTCGTCGAACACCACCTTGCCCTCGGGATGGATCGCATTCATCAATGCGACGGCGAACTCCACGTTCGATTCTTCCGAGAGACCGTGATTGTCGATGACGCCGGGATCGGCGAGCACCCAAACGCGCCGGCCGCGGCGCACGATGTCGCCCAAGAGGATGCGATCGCCGGCGGCGACCACGGGGTGCAGCCGCTTCGAGCGCAGAAGCTGAATCGGCGTGCTCGGCTCCGGGTCCTTCGCCAATTCATTCTCCGTCCAGTGCACGGCGTCATCGACGCGCTCGACCGTCGCACCCTCGACCGCAAGGTCGAGCGCCCATTGCGCGTCGGATTGCGGCACCGGTAGGACCTCCTCGACCCAGCCCGGCTTTTCCATGCTCTCCCGCCCCAGCCATTTCGGCAGGATCAGCAGCACATTGCGGCTCTCGCCGATGAGCTTCTTCAGGGTTTCCGCCGATTGCGTCGCGGGGCGGGGCTCCGCCAGCACCAGAATGCTGCCGTCGTCGAGCTTGCCGACCGCGTCGGCTTCGCTCTTCACCACGGTGAAGCCGAGCTGCTTCAAGATCTCGGCGATACCCGCGTAGCCGATTACCGAGCGCGAGAAAGCACTCGGCCCGACGGTGTCGCCGCCGCGGCCCTCTTGTTCGCCCTGGGTCATGAAATAGAGCGAGGCCGCGAAAGTGAGGGCACCCGCGACGATCCAAAGCGCCAGCAGGCGCGGTGAAAAGACGCTCTCTTTGTTCACGAGCCGGCCGTTGCGGCGAGCGCCGCGCCGAGCGCGTCGAAACTGAGTCGGCACGCGAGATAATCGGCTTCGCCGGCGGCGCGCCCGCCGAAATGTGTCAACTCGACATGGGCGATGATTTCGGCAAGCGATCGCCGTCCCTCGGGAGCAAGACGAGTGCCGCGCAGAATCTCGCGGCTGGTCAGTGAATCCGCAAAGGGTTCCGCGAGCGCAGCGCGGATCTCGGCAAGGCTTTGCAGCAGCAGCGAGTGAATCGCCTCGCCATAGCGCCCGGCGCGCGCGAGCGCATCGGCGCTCGCGGTCAGGCCGGCCTCGTGCGCGTCATCGGTCTCTCCGCTCTCCCCGGCCTCGCCCGGGCGGGGCGATCGTCTCGGCAGGCCCCAGGAAAGAATCGAATCCCGAAGTGACCAGAGCGCCAAGGCGACTCCAACCGCGAGTAACAGCCAGAAAACCACCGGTGGAATGTCGGGGAGTCCGAGATTCCAGTGCAGACCGGGCGGCGTATCTGGCTTCGGAAAATCGAGCTGCAGGTCGAGCTTGCGTATGGCGGCGTCGCGCGCACGCGCAATTGTGTCGGAGGTCTGGGCCGCGGCGGCGAAGAAGGTGATGCCGAGGCTCAACGCGAGAAAGACGGCGGAACAGCGGGTCCGCGCCAATACGCCGCTCAGTCGGGCATGCCCGGTACAGTTTGACCACGGAGCCACAGTGGAGACCGAGAACGAGAAAAGTGCGTCACTGCGGGGAGCGGGGCGACGAGGCAGTCCGGAATGTTGGATCGCTTCGCTCCGCTCGCGATGACGTATGCGGGGAACTCGGTGCTCTCTGAGCCTCTGTGGCAATTCCTTGGTTGAAAGAAGAACACGTCATGTTGCAGAGGGCTCCCCCGGTTATTCCTTGAGCGACGTTCCACGCAGCCGAATGATGCCATCGGGATAAGGCACGAAGCCCTGCAGCCGCGCCGTCATCCCGTACATATATTGCGGGTGATAGAGGTAGATGATCGGATTGTCGCGGGCGATGATCGCTTCGGCGTCGTTGTAGGCGGCGAGCCGTTTCTCGAAGGCGCTCTCGGCGCGCCCCCTGGCGAGTGCCGCATCCAAATCCTTGCTGCAATAGTGTCCGTCATTGCCCGGATTGCCGCAGCCCAGCAGGATCGAGATATTGCCGTCGGGATCGACGCGGCCGCTCCACCCCACGAGGTCGGCCTCGGAATTCCCATCCTTTGCTTGCTGCAGCATGCTGATGAACTCGATCGACTGCAGCTCGATATTGATGCCGGCTTCGGCCGCCATCGACTGCAAGATCTGCGCCACCTGGAGCGCCTCGGTGTAGTTGGGCACCAACAGCTTCAGGGTCACCTGCTCATAGCCCGCCTGCTTCAGCAACGCTGTCGCCTTGGCGACGTCGCGCGCGGGCACCGGGATCGATTTGTTGTAGAAGCGGTTGTCGGGTGGCTGCGCTTGGTTGCCGGGGAGGTATTGGCCCGCGAAAGCGACCTGATTGAGCGCCTCGCGGTCGATCGCCAGGCTTAAGGCCTCGCGCACCTCCGGTTTTTTGAAGGCGGGGTTGCCCTTGGGGCCGTTGTCGATGTTAATGGTGATGCCCTGGTATCCGAGGCTTACCTCAGCGGCAACCTTGAGTTTCGGATCCTTCTTGACCTCCTCCACGTCCGTGGGCAGCAGCTGCTCGATCAGCTCGAACTGGCCGGAGCGGAGGTTGGCGAGCCGCACCGCCGTGTCGGGCACCGGCTGATAGACCACCTTCTCATAGTGGATGTTGTCCTTGTCCCAATAGCTGGGCACGCGCTCGACCGTGATGTGATCCTGCGCCAGCCGGTCGGTTACCCTGAAGGCGCCGACGCAGATCGGGTTGTTGTCCAGCTTGGCGTTGGGATCGGCCGCGGCTTTCGGCGACACCATCATGCCGGCCCGGTCGGTGAACTGCGCGATCAGCGGCGAGAACGGCTCCTTCATGTCGACCCGCACGGTCAGGTCGTCAATCACCGTGGCACCGGTGACCGCGGCGATCTCGGCCTTGCGCCGGCTTCCCGGAAGCGTCAGCTCGCGCTCGATGTTGAACTTGACGGCGGCGGCGTTGAAAGGCTCGCCGTCGGAGAAGGTAACGCCCGGGCGCAGCTTCAGCGTGAGCCCCTTGCCATCCGCGGTCGTTTCCCAAGCGGTTGCCAACAGCGGAACGATGGTCTGGTCGGGCGCGATGTCGACGAGCTTGTCGCAGACCGAGGCCAGCACCACGCGGCCGACGAAGCTCCAGTTCTTCGCGGGATCGAGCGTGTCGGGGTCCTGGGCAAGCGCGATCTTGAGCGTCTGCGCGTCAAGCTGAGCGCCCGTGCTCACCAAAAGCAGTGCCGCCGCCGCGGCCAACAGATGACGTCGCATCGTTTCCCCCTTCCGAGCCCGAGTGTTGCTCCGCGGATACTGTTCTAGCGCCTAGCCGTCGCCGAGCCTAGAGGGTGCCAACGCGGGTGCCAGCTACTCGCCCAGGAGCTCGCCGATCTTGAGCGCCACGCCCATGGAGCCCTCGATCCGGAGCTTGCCCATCATGTAGGCCGTGGTCGGACTGAGCTCTCCCGTGACCAACTTCTCCATGTCCTCGAGGCTGAGGCTCAAGGTGGTATCGGCGTCGCCCGCGGTGTTGCCGATTTCAGGTGGGGTCTTGGTGCCGTCCCAATAAATGACCCCATCGGCGCCGAAATCGAACTTGGCGCGGTAGCCCAGTGGCGGGCTCATGGCGGCCTTGCTGCGGATGGCGTCCGTCGCACTTTCAAGCGACATGGCAGATACCCCCCTTCAGGCTGCGATGAGGAGAGCGATAGCAGACCTAGATTACGCACGCCAGGGTCTCTCCAAGCCCGCGCAAATATCGCTTATTTGCAACCGCAATTCACGAACCAGTGAATGTCACGTAAGTCATTCGGGTCTCGACGGGTCCCGGCGTAGACTTCGAATATGAACAGAGCGCTTCTCGGGGAGGAGCAAATGATCGGTCGGTGCACTTCGTGCGGGCGGATCGGCAAGATCCTGGGAGCGGCGCTGATCGCCGCGATGTTCATTCCCGCGGCAAGTCCGTCGGCGTTGGCGGACGGTTTTCGCGGCGGTCACTTCGCGGGCCGCCCGTTCTTCCACGGTCCGTTTTTCCATGCGCCATTCGTCCGTGGGCCGGTCTTCTTTCACGACCGCTTCTTCTTCGGGCATCCGCCGTTCTTCACGAGATTTGTGTTCTTCCGCCCGCCTGTCGTGTTCGCGTGGCCGCGGGTCGTCGTGGTTCCGCCGCCCTTCGTGGTTTATCGGTGAAGCCTTCGATTACACGACGCGCACACGGCGCAGATTGAGCGCGGGATCGAGCCAGAAGCTGTCGCTCTCGTAGCGCTTGAAGAGATCGGGAGGCAATAGGGTCTGCCGCTCGAACGCACGTACACGCCTGCTCACGTCGTGCAGCCCGGGCGAACCCAACCGCGCGTCGAATTCGGGCTCCGAGTATTCGACGTTTTCGAAATCGTGCGCAAAGCGCGGCTCGCCGATGAAATCGTAGACCGCGCCGATCGCCTTCTCGGGTTCGCGCGTCAGCGTCTCGAATTTGATCAGCAACAGCCGGTCCGCTTCTTCGCCGTAATAGGCTTCCTTGAGCGCGTTCCAGGCAAAGCCCACCAGTCCCGCGCCCGAGGAGAGCGATTCCGCGCGGCTATAGACCGTTCCACCGGCCTCGAAATTAAAAATCCGCGAAGGCTCGAACGTGTTGCGCCGCACCAATCGTTCGATGCTGTCCATCACCCAAGGCAGGTGGCGCACCATCGCGATTACTTTTGCGTTGGGGTAAAGCTCCGCGACCAGCGGCATTCGAGAGCACCAGAAGCGATTGGTGTCGAACACTAGCTGCTTCGGGTGGATATCCTTGTAGTAGCCCTGCAGGACTCCGCGGAGGATCTCACAGCGCCGCTGGGTGTCGAAGAACAAGCCGAACTCGTTGCGCTGGCTCATCTCGCCGAGCAGCGCCAGGATGAGCGAGCCAACGCCGCTGGTCATTGTCGCGTGAAAGCGTGGGTTCTGCCTCAGAATGCCCGCGAGCAGCGAGGAACCCGCGCGTGGAAGTCCCGATATGAAGTGAATGCCGTTCTGCATGGTCGCCGCGGCTGTTCCCCCTGCCTTCGCTGGCGGGATCATAGTCGATGCGGGGTCCCGCAGGTAGCGGTTGCCCCTTTTTCTTCAGGGCGGCTCCCGCTGACGCCGCCCTTCTAACGGCGTCAGGGAGCAGGCCTCAGGCGAGCAGGTCGAGCAAATTGCTCGATGTGCCGTTGGTGCCTGTCACGCTGCTCGTGCCGGTTGTCGCGGAGGTTGTCGACGTTGCCGACGCCGAGCTGGCGCTGTCCCCAGATTGTGTCCCGTTTGTCGGCCCCGCACCATGGTGATGGTGGTGATGATGCGAAACCGCGCCGGGCGTCTGCTGCTGCGCCAACTGTTGCTGGTTCAGCTGTTGAAGGTACGACTGATACGGGCTCGTCGTCGAAGACGAGACGCTAGAGATGCTCATGTCCTACTCCTGAGAGGAGGTGGTGCGGCATCGAGAAGGATCGATTCCGCGTCTCCGAGTTCTCCAAAGCGGATTAAGATTCGCAAGTTCCATGCCGGGGATTACGGCGGATCGAAACCGGAACATCCGGGGGTTCGCGCCCATGTCTGCGGAAACGATTGCCCAGCGCTCGGCACGACTTGCCGGGACGGAAATTTCCCCGGAAAGGACGGGGATGGACGGCCAAGGGTATGGCATATACTAGCCGGGGTGGTTCTCTTAGGGAGTAAAGTTCCAATGAAGTATTGGCTTCCGGGCCTCGGCATCGTGGTCGGGGTCTCGCTGATGACGATTGCCGTGTTCGCCCAAGACCAGCAGCGCAGCGCCGGTGGTGGCGGGGCGCCGGGCGTTGCGGCGGCAACCGATCGTGACGGCGGCCGCGACGGCGACCGCGGATCCAGGAGGGGGCGCGAGGGGGGTGATTGGCGCCGAGGCCATCGCATGTTTGCGATGGGTCCGGAGTTCTGCCGCGAGCGCTACGCGCGCCGCGCGGGATCGCTCGGTTACCTCCAGGCTAAGCTCGATTTGACCGACGCGCAGCGTCCGCTCTGGGACAAGTATCAGCAGGCGGTGCTCGACGTGGCCAAGAAGCAGCGGCAAACCTGCCTCGACAATCTCGGCACGAAATGGTCCGACATGACAATGCTCGATCGCCGCCAGCGCATGGAGCAAATGTTGAAGGCGGCGCTTGACGGCTTGCAAGCAACCGATCAGCCGCTACAGGGGCTCTACCAGGCGCTGACCCCCGAGCAGCACCAAGTGATGGACCACCCGCGTCCGCGCTGGGGTGGCCGGCGGCTCTAGTTTCTCGGCCGAGAAGCGGAGCATGACGCTCCGCCTCTGGGCGGGCATTGAGGGGGCGAGCGATGGACGCAGAGTTGCCGCGGGGGTCGGCTCTGCGATCGTATTGGCCGGCTACCATCTTAGCGGTGATCTTACTGTTCGCCGCGTGGCTGCGTCTCTGGGATATAGAGCGTAACGGCTTCGGCACGGAATATTATGCGGCTGGTGTCCTCAGCATGATGAGGAACCCGCACAATTTCTTTTTTGCAGCCTTCGATCCCGCCGGGTTCCTATCGCTCGACAAGCCGCCGATCGCGTTCTGGATCCAAGTGCTCAGCGCGGAACTCTTGGGGTTCAGCGGTTTCAGTCTGATGCTGCCACAGGTCATCGAGGGCATAGCCGCCATATTGATCCTTTATTGGCTCGTGCGGCGCCGCTTCGGGCGGGCTGCGGGTCTTTTGGCTGCGATTGTGCTCGCGACCATGCCGGTGAGCGTTGCAGTCGATCGCTCAAACAACACGGATTCCTGCCTTGTACTGGTGCTGCTGCTTGCAGCCGCGGCAGCGATCCGGGCGGCCGAGCGGCGCAGTTTCCAATGGCTCTTCCTCTCGATGGCGATCCTCGGGGTTGGCTTCAACGTGAAAATGGCGGCGGCATTCGGCCTGATACCCGCATGCGGCCTCGCCTATCTGGTGCTTCGGCCGTACCAATGGTGGCCTCGCCTGCTTCAACTCGCCATCGCGGGGGCTGCGGCATTCGTGATTGGTTTCTCCTGGTTCGTGGCGTTCGATCTTGTGGCACCGAATGCTCGGCCCTATGCCGGCAGCACGACCGACAATTCGATGCTCCAAATGGTCTTCGTCGAGTACGGCATCGACCGGTTCGTTCATCCGGTATGGCGAGCCGAGCGACGATCCGTGGCACAAGCCGCGACGAACGACGGTAGCACTACGTCGACTGGATTGGGCTTCGCCGGCGATCGGGTACCGATTGGACCGTTCCGCTTGGCTGATCCGCATCTCGGCGGACAAGTCGGCTGGTTTTTTCCACTCGCGGCCGTGGGCGCTTTCATCATTGCACGCCGACGATGGCAGGAGGATTCGCCGGAACGGGCCGATCTGATCATATGGGTCGGTTGGGCCCTGGTTTATACCGTGGTCTTCAGTTTCGCCGGTGGCATCTTTCATGCCTATTACCTGGTCGCGATTGCTCCTCCGATCGCGGCCTTAACCGGCGCCGGAACGGTCGCTCTCTGGTCGGAATTTGGTCGCCCCGGCCGCGCAGCCTGGCTGCTGCCGGTGTCCTTGGTTGCAACCGGCCTCTGGCAGGCTTGGCTTGATCACGCATCGCTTGGGTCTGCCTTCGACTGGCGAGCCGGTCTGTTGGCGCTGACACTGGCCGGCACGGCGGTCGCAACGATTGGGCTTATGGTCGGGTGGCCGAGGCAATCGCCGGTGCTGTCCCGTGCGGCGCTCGCGACCGGGCTGGTCGCCTTGGTGGCAACCCCGGTCGCGTGGGCGTTGAGCGCGACGCTGGCGCGAGGGAACATTTCCTTTCCGGCGGCCGACATGGCATTGCTGGTGCCCGATGCCGAACGAGCGGCGCGGACGTCACGCTTCCCACGCAATGAGCGGATAGCGGACGCACGGTTTCTGGAATTTCTGGAGCAGAATCGAGGCGGGACGGGGTATCTGCTCGCCACTCAAACGGCAACGCAAGCCGCGCCGATCATCCTTAAGACCAGCCAACCCGTCATGGCGGTCGGCGGTTATTCCGGGAACGATCCGATCGTGACGCCGGATATGCTGGCGGCGCTGGTCGCCGCCGGTCGGGTGCGTTTTTTCCTGCTTCGGGAAAATGGCCGAGAAGACGCAGGCGAAACCGCCGGGCAGGCCGGTCTGATCGCCGATTGGGTGAAGAGTCACGGGCTGACCGTCGATCCCGCGTACTGGCGCGCAGCGGAGACACCGCGGCAGGGCGTTCAATATGCGCTCTACGATCTGCGCCCGGAAGCGCGGGAGGACCCGTAAGGGCGGTCCGATCGTCGTTGACGCCTTGATCGAGCAGAAGCCGTCGGTGGACGAGGGAGAAGGCGACGCCGCGCTAGCGAGCGCCGGCCGCGCTGACCCGATCGGCGAGCATCGCACGCACGGCATCGAGAATGCGGGCGACGGCACTCCGCCGATAGTCCCAGCGCGGATCGGGCTCCGGAGGATTGACGACCATTCCCGCGTTCGCCTCGAACAGCAACACGCGGCCGTCGCGATCGAGCCCGAAGTCCACACCGCCATAGTCGAGCGCCAGCACGTCACGGACGCGATGTAGCGCCGCAGCGGCCGCTGGACCGATTGCACCGGCCATGTCGGAGAGAAAGCACTCCTCCTCTGCGCGATATTGGGCGAACTCCGCCATGTCCGCGCTGAAATAATGCACTTTCCACTCCCGCGACACCGCCAGATGCATCGGATAAAGGCGGCCGTCCACGATCATCGCGCGGTACTTGCGGACGCCGCCGTCGAAACCGCGCGCGTCAAGAAACTCGATGGCAATCAGCTCCGCCCCCGGCAGCGCGGCGAGCGCCGCGTCGAGTTGTTCGGCTCGATCGACGCGCAGGAAATGTCGTCCGGTATGGAAGCCTGGGCGGCGCAGCAACAACGGAAAAACGAAGCCTTGCGCGGCGAGAGCCGTTGCTCCTTCTGACACAAGCACCGCACGGGAGAATGCCACGGTACGCGCTGCGATGACGCCGTGGACCGCGGCGAGGCGCCGTGCATTCGCTACTCGCCCGGTTTCGAGCACGGCTGATGGCGCATTGACGACCGGCACGGATGTTCGAGCGACGATCGATTGCGCGGCTTCGAGCGCCGTCCGAGCAAGATCGGCGTCGGCGATCGCGTTGAAGATCGCGGCGTGTGGCGGCAAATCCGTAGACGGATCCAAGAAGTCCGCGACCAGGGCGCGACAATGATAGAGACGATCGTCGATCAGGAACCGGGTAGCGATATTGCCGCCGACGGATGCGACCAATACCAGCAGCGGAATGCCTTGTCCCTCTCCATAATAGGGCTGTTCCACCAGGCAACGATCGGCGAAGCCGAGACGCCGGTGATGCGCCGCGGCTTCATCTTCGGCAAGCTCCGCGAAGATGCGCGCCATGCCCTGATGCGCCTCGGGAAGTCGTGGGTCGATCGCGAGCGCCGCCTCGTAATTTGCACGAGCTGCTTCGAGCTCGTTCGCGTCGAGCAACATGTTGGCGAGATTGATCCGAGGCACTGGTGCCAGTGGATGGTGCGCAACAGCCTCGGCATAGCAAGTGCGCGCGGCGGTCAAAAAACCGGTGTTATGCAGCAGCGTACCCAGATCGTTAAGCGCATCCAGGTGCGTCGGCGCCCGCGCTAGCGCGGCCAGATAGTCGGCTCGCGCCTCTTCAAAACGCCCGAGCAGCGTCAACAGCCTCGCGCGGGCGAAGCGCGCCTCCAATGCGTCCGGCTCGACCGCGAGACGCTCGTCAAGGGCACGGAGGGCAGCCTTGCGCCCGGCTTGGTCGGTTCCTGCCGTCATGAGCGCAGCTTAGTACCACGCCCTGAAGCCGAAGCTCAGGCCTTTCTCAGCCGAGATGCCAGGTGATCGTTAGGACCCAGCCTCACATATCATGAGCATTGAGGCTGATGCGCATTTGACACCGCGCGGCCACCCAACGCGAGGTATGGCCAATACCGGCAACGGACGATGATGGGCGACGCCTCACGCGAAGCGAAGCGTCACCCGATCATCCCAAACACTGCCGTAGTCTTCACTCTCCGAAGCCGGGCCCAAATGCCGAGAACAGTTGGAACGAAACTACGCCACTGGGATAGGAGGTGCCTCTGATTGATACGAAGCAGCAACCATCTGGGGTCTCAGCGGAGCCCCTGTTCACAAGGACTGCCGTGGCGCCGACGTTGTTAACGTCGATTTCCTCGAAATCGAAGCCAGCGGAGACTTTATCCATCTGCTGGTCGGTGAGCGCCTGCGGCTGCCCCGCCAGCGACACGCCGGCAAGGAACGGCAACACCGCAAGACCAAGAAGCAACTTCCTCATGTGTTCCTCCTATCAGGGCAATGACGCGGCCGAGTCCGCGTGGGTTGCGACAGCCGCCTGGAACAGCGCGGAGCTCGCCGCCG
>Ga0335079_10002481_pt1 | contig 21271 bp, 22 predicted proteins | sample Lox_Sample_33_FD_206719 | JGI IMG/M metagenome (GOLD analysis project Ga0335079, IMG submission 206719) | Soil microbial communities from Loxahatchee National Wildlife Refuge, Florida, United States - Lox_Sample_3.3 | ecosystem: Environmental > Terrestrial > Soil > Wetlands | place: USA... | reverse complement strand
GCATTTCCACGCCGGCCTCATTTCCACGCCGGCCGGGAAGTACGGAGGTCTAACCAGAGCCAGGCCGAGCGGGCCTCCGCGCGGGCATCCGCAGCATATGCCCGTTCCGGGGCGGTGGCCCCCGATCAGCTCGTCCGCGACGCTGCCGCTTGGACGCTCCCGCCGACGACGGCTGGACGGTCAGCGCCACGCCGCAGACACGAGGGGAAATGCGGAACCCGGCACGGCTGCCACACACGGTACCGAGGGCGGTGGCGCGCTGGGGTCGGAGGCCTGGGCCGCCGAGAGCCCCGGCCAGATCAACGCCCTCACCATTGTCCCTGGACCGGGCCACCATCCGCGCGCTAGCGTATTCCGCCGCACTCGGCCAGCCCGCGGTCGCGCTGCACATCAGCCCGACCGCAGAATAGGCCGGCCGGTTCCTCGGTTACTGGCGGGCATGGGGAGACCACCTGCCTCCTGAGGTCATCGTCTCTCCGCGCCGAGCTGGGGTCGCGCCGCTGGTCAACTACATCTGGACGCGGCACCGGCAGCGACCGGACCTGACGCTGACGGCTTGCCGTATCGCCGAGCACGGTGACAACCTGCTTTACCGCTTCTCCGTCGCCCAGCCGTTCACCCGCACGCTGGGGGAAATGACCGACTGGCGCACCAGGCCGCCGGAGATGACGACCCCGTTGCTGACCAGGCTGTCGATCGCGCGGCCGACCCGGTCGCCGGCCTCGTGCACGAACTTGGCCGGCGGCAGCGACGGCACGTTCGTGAGGACCGGACCAGCGGTCGTTGTACAACCGGCTCCACAGCGACAGGTCCATGTGCGCCTCGAAGTAGGGGTCGAGCGTGCCGACGTCGTGCCAGTAGCCGGCATCCCGCCCGGTCGCGCCAGGGACCTTGTTGAGGGTGAAGTCATACGCCTGCCGCAGCCCTTCCGCACCAGCATCGGGATGATGTTGCCGCCCATGTCACGCCGGCCGGAATCCTCAGCGGCGTCCTTGCGTAGCGCGTCGACGAGCACGTCGGTGCCGAACACCTAGTTGCCCATCGAGGCGTAGGACTGCTCCGGGTTGCCGGCATGGCCGACGGGTCGGCGGGCTTCTCCAGGAGCGCGTCCACCGTCCTGCCGTCCGGGCCGACGCTGACGACGCCGAACGCGGAGGCCTCGCGCCGTGGCACGGGATGGCGGCCACGGTCACCCCCGCCCCGTTGCTCACGTGCTGGTCGATCATCTGCTTTCGGGTCCATGCGGTACACGTGATCGGCGCCGAAGGCGATCACGATGTCCGGCTTCTCGTCGTTGATCAGGTTCATCGACTGGCAGATCGCGTCGGCCGAGCGCCCGTGTACCGGTACGGCCGAGCCGCTGCTGGGCCGGGACCGGGGTCACGTAGTTGCCGAGCAGGGCGCACATCCGCCAGGTGGTGGAGACGTGACGGTCCGAGCCATGGTTCTTGTACTGGGTCAGGACGCACATCTTGAGGATGCCGCCGTTGGCCAGGTTGGACCGGGCGAAGTCGATCAGCCGGTACAGGCCGCCGAACGGCACCGCCGGTTTGGCCCGGTCCGCGGTCAGCGGGCTCAGATCAGACGGGCCTCTGCTCCCCGGCGAGGACGATGCCCAGGGCTGAAGGGTGTGCCATGCTCGGTCCTCCTAAGTGGCTTGTTGCCGCTTGCCGTCATGCTCGCGCGGACCGGGCGGAACGGGGAAGAGCTCTTCCTGGGAGGCCGCGGGAGCTTCCGGCTCCGGCGGGGACGGCGCGGTGGCCTGCCAGATCTCCTTGACCAGCACCTGCAGCGCGCCGGCGGTCGGGATGGCCAGCAGCGCCGCGACGAAACCGCCGAATATGCCGCCGATCAGGCTGCCGATCGAGGCGCCGACCAACACCGCGGTGAACACGAGCAGCGGGTTGATCCGCACCGTCTTGCTCATGACCACCGGATTCAGGACGTGGTTCTCGATCTGGGTGTAGACGAGGAACACGATCGCGGTGACGATGCCCGCGGTGAAGCTATGGATGAACGCGAACAGCACGGTGGGGATGCCGGCCAGGGCCCCGCCGATCATCGGCAGGAAGTCCACCAGCGCGACCCACAGGCCCCACAGTAGCGGGAACGGCACGCCGAGGATCAGCAGTGTCACGTACACCACGATCCCGGCGATGAGCGAGGTCAGCAGGTTGCCGAACATGTACCCGGTGACGGTCCGGCTGATGTCGGCCGCGATCCGGGTGACCGTGGCCTTGTGGCCCGGGGTCATCTGGCCGAGCGTCCAGTTCCACATCTTCGGGCCCTCGAGCAGCAGGAGCAGGACCAGGATGAAGATCGTGAACAGCTCGATCAGCAGGGAGACCGCGCCCTTGCCGAGTGTCAGGGCCGGCTTGCTGAGCGACTGGGCGTAGCCGACCAGCTTGGGCGTGTTCCGCTGCACCCAGCTCTGGATGTGGTACTTGGTCACGAGGTGGCCGATCCAGCCTCTGCCGTGCTGCGCGCTGGCGATGTAGCTGGGCATCCGGTCCGCCAGGTGGGTGATCCCGTTCACCAGCGGGACGCCGAACGCCACGGCCAGGCCGATAAAGACCAGCGCGCCCCACAGCGTCACGATCGTCACGGCGAGGCCCCGGCGCGGGACCCGCCGCTGCACTTTAACCACGACCGGGTGGAGCAGCAGCGCGACGAACCCCGCCACGAGGAACAGCAGCACGATGTCCCGCAGCCGGTAGATCAGCTTGCCGGCCAGGTAGGTGGCGACGACCACCCCGACCGTGACCAGGATGGTCCGCAGCGGGACGTGCCGCTGGCCGGCGGCCTGTAACAGGCGCGCTAGGCGGCCTCGCGGCGGCGGCTCATAGCTCATATGACCAGCATGCCAGGTCCGGCCGCTGACTCACTATTTGCTTCCTCCCTTGCTTTGCACGAAACGGTCAGCCCGTGCCCGGCACCTGCCTTCGCGGCTCGCCCAGGACATGCGACGGCCGAGGGCCTGGCCGCCCCGCGCGCCATCGCCGAGACGCAGCTGTCGCCGGCCGGGCAGCTGCCGGTCGCCATGGCCGTGGACATGCTCACCGCGCTCGACGCCCACCTCGATGCCCTGCGGCGCCTGCTGCTGGAGGCGGCCCGGCACGTGACCGGCGCGAAAGTCCTCCGGCACCGCCTGTACGGGGTGGGGCCGATCACCGCGCTAGCGCTGACCTGCCGGCTCGGCGGCGCGGGCGGTTCTCCTGCGCGCGCAAGGCAGCCCGGTTCGCCGGGCTGGACATCACCGTGTAATCCTCGGCAGGCAAGCGCTCCCCCAAGCACCTGTCCCGGCAAGGCCCCGAGCTATCGCCTTTTCGTCGGCACTCGCCGTGTCCGGGTGTATGAGTGTCGCGTTTCACCGGCGGTCACGGCGCGCGGGCGGAGCGGGTTGCGGTGCCGCCGTTGCGCCTGCTTTCGGATGTGAGAGCGGGTCACGGGTGTGGCGCACGTCACATGAATGGGCTGGGCTCGCGGTGTCTGGCCGGGGAGCGGCCGCGGGGCGGTTCGCCTTCAGCTGCGCGGACCGGCACGCCTGCTCGATGGGTGGCGGCCCCGAGATCCGCCGCCAGCTAGCCGAGACCGAGCAGCTGATCGAACATCGCACGGCCCGGCACCAGGCCCGCTACGGCGAGTCGATGAGCTAGGGCAACATCTGGCTCGAACAGCGGCTGGCCGAGATCGCCAGCATGCGCCGGAGATCGCCGCACTGGAAGCTCAGCCCGATGGCACCAGCGTCGGCCGCGGCGACGGGGTCCGCGGCAGGCCCGGCTACCAAGGACGGCCCCGTTCCGGTTACCATCACCACCCGGTCGCGGCCGTCATAAGCCGCGTTCATCCGGCGCATCCCCGCAAGCGGCAGGACCAGGGAGGAATCTGGGTGCGCGTGGCGTGGCGCGTCCGTTTTCGATCTTGCGTTCTGCATGATCGGGCTGCGGCCGACTTCCCCCTCGTCCCGGCCGCAGGATGGGGCCCGTGATGTCTGTCCAGCCGCGGCCGTGGCCGCAGCCCGCGCCGGAGATCGTCGCGGCCGTCGCGGCGATGTACCGGGGCAAACGCGCGCACCCGCTGCCGGTGATGGTGCGCGGCAAGCTTCGTGCATGGCTGTCCGATGAGCAGTTCGCGGGCGCCTACGAGGTGCGCGGCAAGCCAGGCTGGCCGCCGAGCCGCCTGGGCCTTGGTGACGATCTTCCAGCTGGCGGAGGACCTGACTGACCGGCAGGCCGCTGAGGCGGTACGCACTCGGATTGACTGAAAGTACGCGCTCGGCCTTGACCTGCCCGATCCCGGATTCGACGACTCGATCTTGAGTGAGTTCCGGGCCCGGGTCGCCGCCGGCGGCCTGCCCAGGTGGTGCTGAACACGCTGCTGGAGCGGCTGGCCGCTGACGGGCTGGTGCCGGCGGGCCGCAAGATGCGCACCGAATCCACCCATGTGATCGCCGCGATACCGGACCTGAACCGGCAGGAGCTCACCTAAGCGGCTCACATAAGCGGGAGGTGCGGCGCGCGTACAACGGGTGCTCATGCCGGACTCCGGCGTCGAGTCGTGGACGCTGCTCGGCGACGACCAGCTGCCGGTAGAGCCGGTGGAGCGGTTTCTCTCGTACCTGACGGCGATCGAGCGGTCCTCGAACACGGCGAAACCTACGCCCACGACTTGAAGTAATTCGGGGTGGTGATCGGGCGTCCGGGACGGAGGGTGACGGTGCAGTTGTGCCTGTTCCCTGTCCGCGACGGGCCGACCTGCGACGACACCAAGATCCAGCGATGTACCCCGGATAACTTCCGACTGGTTTGTCTACCTGACCAGGCACGGCCTCGACTGGCGGTCGGTGCCGGTGGAGGACGTCGCGGGTTTTGTGGCGTGGCTGCGGCTGCCGCCGACGGCCCGCGACGGGACGTCCTGCTGCTGGTGATCGACGGGATGAGCCTGGCCGCGAGTACCGAGCTGCCGGCCTCCGCAACCGAGGCCGGCTGGATCTAGTTGACCGGGTGCGGTGGCCCAGTTGGCGTGCTGGCTGCGTTGCCCACTCTCACGCAGGTGAGCCGGGCGTCGCTGTTCGTTGGCCGCATCACCGTCGGCCAACAGGCCGAGGAGCGGGCCGCGCTGGCAGCCGCCTTCGGGCCGCAGGCACGGTTGTTGCACACGGCCGATCTGCGTGCCGGTTCCGGTGCCAGCGTGGATCCGGCGGTGGTCGCCGCACTCGATGACCCGCCCGTGCCACTGGTCGCGGCCGGTGTCAACATCATCGACGCTGCGCTGGACCGTGGTGACCCCTGCGCGTGGAGATCAACGCTCGGATGCGCCGCGCCAGCGGGGTAGCAATAGGTCGTCGCCACGGATTGTAGGGTTCGCGCGGTTGATGAAATATGGGCATATGGAGCAGAGCGGCATGTCGGTAGGCGGTGGTGAGCATTGGATGGCGCTGGAGGGTGGCGCCGACGGCTCGCCTGCCGGTGGGTTGTACACGAGCCGGTTTGCCGGCATCGGCGCGTCGGTTCCGGAGCGGCGGTTGAGTTCTGAGGAGTTGATGGCGAGCACGAAGTACGAAACCGATATCGAGCTCGAGCGGCTGACGGGCGTCCGCGAGCGCCATATCGTCGGCGAGGGCGAAGACTCCTACACGCTCGCGCTCGGTGCGGCGCGCGACGCTCTGGCGCACGCGGACTGTGCAGCGGAGGACCTCGACATGCTCCTGGTGTCGAGCATCAGCCGCCACGTCGGGGGCCTGCGGGTGCAACTCGAGCCGCCGGTGAGCGTGTCGCTGAAGGCGGCGCTCGGCGCCCAGCGCGCGATCAGCTTCGACATCTCCAACGCGTGTGCGGGGATGATGACCGGCGTGTTCATCCTCAACGACCTGGTCCGGCAGGGCCGGATCCGCCGGGGGATGGTTGTCAGTGGCGAGTACATCTCAGAGCTGGGGCGCAGTGCCGCACAGGAGGTGCGCACGGTGATGAGCGACCAGCTCCCCTCGCTGACACTCGGCGACGCTGGTGCCGCGGCGATCCTGGAGCGGGCGCCGGAGGGCGCTCCGGGCATCGAGGTGGCCGGTTTCACCACGTTGTCCGAGCACAGCCGCCTGTGCGTGGCGTTCCCGGCGACGATCGGCCCCGGGGTGACAATGCATACCGATGCCCGGGAGATTCACCGGGCGGCGACAGAGGACGCGGTCCCGATGCTGCGCGAGGTGCTCGATCAGGCCGGGCTCAAGTTCAACGAGATCGACTATCTGATCCCGCATCAGACCTCCGCGCGGGCGATCAAGAAGGGGGTGGAGGAGTTCTCTGCGGGCCTCGGTTCAACGCCGAAACACGTGGTGATCACGGTCGACGAGCTGGGCAACACGGCGTCGACGACGCATTTCGTCGCGCTGAGCAAGTACCTGAGGGAGGGCCGCTTCGCCCCAGAGGATAGGGTCTTGCTGCTTTCCCTTGCTTCGGGCATCGAGGTCGGTATCGTGATTTTCAAGGTCGATCAGCTGGTGGGGCGCTATGGGCACGATCATTGAGGCGACCGCCACGGCGACCGCGGACGGCGGGCCGTCCGCGGGGGCGTTGAAGCTCGCCGACGCCGCCGCCCGTTCGTGCCTGGAGCGCGCGCACCGGACCGCCGAGGAGGTGCAACTGCTGATCAACGCCGGCGTTTACGCCGACGACAGCATCAGTGAGCCGGCGATCGCGTCCTTGATCCAGGAGGACATCGGCGCGAACCCCGAGCAGCAGATCGGCGCGGGTCAGGGAACGTTCTCGTTTGACGTCCGCAACGGGGCGTGTGGCCTGTTGACGGGCATTCAGCTGGTTGACGGCATGCTCGCGTCGGGGACGGTCCAGCTCGGGATGGTGGTCGCGAGCGACATCGACCCGGAGCCCGGTGTCTCTGAAGGGTTCGGCTTTCCCGCGGTCGGCGGCGCGGTGCTGTTGAGCGCGGATGGCTCCCGTCCGGGCTTCACGGGCTTCCAGTTCGCGACGTTCCCCGAGTTCGCGGAGCTGTTCCACAGCTACGTCGACTGGCACCAGGACGCCCGGGGCGGGCTCGACGGTCACGGCCGGAACGTCCTCAGCGTCGAGATCGCTGACTCCTATACCGTCCGGGCGCTTGATTGCGCCGAGTCGACCGCCCGCGAACTGACGGGCGCGCAGGCACTCGACCCCGGCGGGGTCGACCTGCTCATCGCGACGGGGTCGGTACCGGGGTTCGGCGACGCACTGGCGAAGCGGCTGGGGGTGTCCGGCGACCGGGTCGCGTCGCCTGCGGACGGCCTCGCCGGCGCGCACACGGCCGCCCCCGCTGTGGCGCTGCAGTCGGTGCGACTCGCTGAAGCGCGCACGGCACTGTTCGTCTCCGCGGGCGCGGGGATCACAGTGGTGGCCGCGCTCTACCGGGCATGATGAGCGTGAGCCGGCAGCGTGCCCGAGGCGCGAACGTCGCCCGGCTGCAAGCGCTGCTCGCGCCCGCCGACAGCGGCGCGCCGCGGATCGCGCCCGCCCGCCCGCACCAGCTGCGACCGCTGGCGAGGATCGTGGCCGAGATCGCGGGGCGCGTCACCGGCAGCGGCCCGCCGAACATCTTCACCACGCTCGGCCAGCACCCGCGCCTGTTCCGCGCGTGGCTGCGCTACTCGGCGCAGCTGATGCCGTTCGGCAAGCTGCCGCGACGCGACAGCGAGCTGGTGATCCTGCGGGTCGCGTGGCAGTGCCGCGCGGCGTACGAGTGGCACCAGCACGTGCCGATCGCGCTACGCGTGGGACTAACGCCGGACGAGGTCGCGAGCGTGGCCGACAGTCCCCCGGCAGCTGGGTTCACGCAGCGTCAGCGGGCGCTGCTGGCCGCCTGCGACGAGCTGCTCGCCCGGCGCGCGATCTCGGACACGACCTGGAGCGCCTTGAAAGCGAGTCTCCGCAAATCCGAGGCGATCGAATTGTGCCTGCTGATCGGGCACTACCAAGGCCTGGCCTCCGCGATCAGCGGACTCGCGATCCAAACCGAACACGGCTGAGTGCCGATGGGAGCGGCATTGACGAGTGGCTCGCTGGGATCCGGGCTCACGGTTGCTGTCACGGGCGCGACGGGGGAGATTGGAAGATCGTTCGTCCGCGCTCTTGAGCTCACGCCTGAGGTTGGGCGGGTGCTGGCGATGGCGCGGCGGCCGTTCGATCCGGGCGAGCTAGGGTGGAAGAAGACCCGGTACCGTCAGGGGGACATCCTTGACCGGGCCGCGGTCGACGAGCTGGTTGCGAAGGTCGACGTCGCCGTACACCTTGCCTTCATTGTGGTCAAGGCCACAGTAGCAAGCTATCGGATCAACATTGAGGGATCGCGCAATGTGTTCGAGGCGACCGCGGCTGCCGGGGTCCCCAGGCTCCTTTACACCTCGTCGGTGGCGGCCTACGGCTACCACGACCACGACGGGCCGCTCACCGAGGACATGCCGGCCCGCGGTACAGAGCGTCACGCGTACTCCCACCAGAAGGCCGAGGTCGAGCGTGTGCTAGATGAGGCGCTCGCGGGTTCCGCTACTGACGCCTATGTGTTCCGGCCCTGCGTCGTCGCCGGGCCCGAGGCCCCGGCGCTACTGGACCAGCTTCCATACCTGCGCCTTGAGCACAAGCTACCGGCCGCCGCGCTGCGAGCACTCGGGCGGGTGCCCGCAGTCAAGCCGGTGCTGCCCGACCACGGCGTGCCGTTCCAGCTCGTCCACCACGACGATGTCGCCGCGGCATTGGTGACAGGCGTGCTGGGCGAGGGCAACCCAGGCGTCTACAACCTCGCCGGGTCCGGCGAGGTCCGATGGTGCGACGTCGCCAAAGAGCTCGGCTGGTACACCGTCCGGATTCCCCGGCGCGCGATCGACGTGACCGCCCACATGGTCGGCCGGATCCCGCTGCTCGCGGTCGAAGCAGGCTGGCTCGAGGCGGTACGCGTCCCGATGCTGATGGACTGCACCCGCGCTCGCCAACAGCTGGGGTGGCAGCCGGGATACGACGGCCGTCAAACGCTCCACGAGCTAGTGGCGGCGCGCAGGTGAGGAACGATCTTTTGCCCGGGCGCATCGGCGACGCCGGATCGTCCCGAGACCCTGCAGAGATTGATCGTGGCCCGTTGATCTTCTTGCCCGCATCGATCCCTGGCGGGTTTCGGGCACGTTGGATGAGGTCTCGACCGACTGGGCGCCGGTCAGCGCGGCGGTTGGCTCGGGCGCGCGCTGCGCCTGCTCGCGGACCTTCCGGCGGAGCAGATCATGGATCTGTTCGGTGGTGCCGTCCTTGGCCCACATGCTGAAGTAGGTGTGCACGGTCTTGTATGGCGGGAAACCAAGGGGAAGCAGGTTCCATGCGCAGGCTGCCCGGTTGATCCACGAGATGGCGTTGACGATCTCGCGGAGATCATGCCCGGGTTCCTTGATCCCGATGCCTCGCCGGGCGGCCCGCCAGCCGGCCAGGATCGGCTCTATCAGCGCCCAGCGCTCATCGGACAGGTCGGTTGAATAAGCACGTCGGGGGGTCACGGGGACCGCTTTACTGGCCAGCGGCGGCGACCGCAAAGACCCCAAGGTAGATCTTTTAGAGCGACCTGCCAAACCACCAGCAACCCAAACAGGACGCCCTCTAAGACAAGGATTTCTGGCCCGATCCGGAACGACATCTCGAAAGGCCTGCGGCTGATGAACTACCCCTTCGATACCAGCGGCATCGAGGGCGGCGCCGGCGGTCCCCGAAGGTACCGCTCGCTTCCCCAGAACCTCGTGCAGACCCTGCGCCGGGCGGTCGACCGGCACCCCGCCGGCGAGGCGCTGGTAGAGCTAGGCGGGGACCGGGTGACCTACACCCAGCTGTGGGACCGGGCGGCCCGGGTGGCGGGCGGGCTGCGAGACGCGGGGGTGCGGCCCGGCGACCGGGTTGCCCTTCGGCTGCCGAACGGCATCGACTGGGCCCTGGCCTTCTGGGGGACCGTGCTGGCGGGCGCGGTCGTCGTTCCGGTGAACTTCCGTTTCGCCCCGGAGGAGCTGGCCTATGTACTGGAAGACTCCGGTGCCGGGTACGTCGTCGAGCCCGAGGTCCCGCTCCCGTATGGCAACCCGCTGGCCGTCGAGGATCAAGGGCGTGACGATCTCGCCGGCATCTTCTACACCAGCGGCACGACGGGGTTTCCGAAGGGCGCTATGACGACCCACGACAATTTCCTGTCGAGCGTCGAGAACGTCATCCGCTGCGCCCAGCTCGATCGCACCGAGGTGTGGCGGACGCTCATCTCCGTCCCGTTGTTCCACGTCACCGGCTGCGACACCCAGCTGCTGACCATGGCCGGCGTGGCCGGGACCTCGGTCCTAATGCCGGCCTTCCACGTGAAACAGTTCCTGCGGGCCATCCCCGGGGAGCGGGTCTCGTTTCTCGTCACCGTGCCCGCCATCTACTGGCTGGCGATGCACCAAGCGGAGTTCGCCGGAACGGACGTCTCGACGGTGCGCTCGCTCAGCTACGGCGGCGCGCCAATCGCCCCGGACCTGGTGACCCGCATCCAGGAGAACTTCCCCAGGGCCCGGGTCGGCAACGGGTTCGGCCTCACCGAGACGGCTTCGGTGGCCACCTACCTGCCCCACGAGCAGGCGGCCGGTCACGCCGACTCGGTCGGGTTCCCGGTGCCCGTTGTCGATGTGCGGGTGGCCAGCCCTGACCCGGCGACAGGAGCTGGGGAGCTCCTCATCCGCGGGCCGAACGTGGTCGCTGGGTACTGGCGCAAGCCGCAGCAGACAGCGGAGACCTTCGTGGACGGCTGGCTGCACTCGGGTGACATCGCGCGGGTCGACGACGACGGTCTCGTCTACATCGTCGACCGCCTCAAGGACATGATCAACCGCGGCGGCGAAAACGTGTACTGCATCGAGGTGGAGAATGTCCTCGGTGCTCATCTCGCCGTCGGCGAGGTCGCCGTCGTGGGCGTGCCCGATGTGATGATGGGCGAAAAGGTCGGCGCCGTCGTCGTGCTGCAGCCCGGGCACACCGTGGAGCCGCACGAGCTGGTCACCTTCGCGGCCAGGCATCTGGCTGACTTCGAGGTGCCGCAGTACCTGGTCGTCCGGTCCGAACCGCTGCCGAAGAACCCCGGCGGCAAGATACTCAAGGCACTGTTGCGCGAGCAGACCGAGTGGGGAAAACCGCTCCGCTGAGCGGAGCCGGCCATCGGCTCCCGCCGGCTCTGCGCACCGGCGCGGCGCTCGCCGCCTTGGGCACGTTCGCAGCGCTCGGCGTCGGCCTCGGCCTGCTCAACCGCAGTCGGCGGACCGCCGCCAACGTCGGCGCCTGCCGAGCGTGGCGCGGCCGAGATCGGCCCGGGAGGCCAGCTGACCACCCGCCCGCGCTCGCTCGTCCTGCTTCTCGCCCAGCCGTCTTGACCGCGGCGAATCCGGCACAACGCAGTACGCGGCAGGCCGCCGGTACCTGGGCGCGCGGCTGCCATCGAGGCGCTGCTGGACGGCCACCAGCCGCAGCGCCGCCTGAGCGCACCCGCCACCTGGCGCTCGGGGGATTCGGCCGCGCCCCGGGGATGCTCCTGGAGCTGGAGGTGGCCGGCGTCCGCCTGGCGGCTGCACGATACCCATGTTCTGGGCGAGCGAAGGAAACCGGCCGGTAGCTAGCCACCACGCGCCATTGGAGCAGTCGACGCCCCCGGCCGTTTGGGTAGTTGCACCGTTGTCGTTATGGGCTCTCCCCAGCTACCTGGCGGCTGGGGGGACCCTCGGGCGTGCTGGGCCAGATGGCACGTGCACGCTGCACGAAGCTCTTGTGGTCTTGCCGCTTCACGGCGAGCCGACGCCAAGTCGCGATCGCACTCACGCCCGCAGCGACACCGGCGATCGATACGCCGCGGAACGTCGGGCCGGCTTTGCGCGAAATCAGCTGCGCCGCTGCAAGCAGCGACGCGGACGCGAGCAGGCCATCGACCAGATGGTCCACGGCGCCGTCCACATCACGCACCCGAAAGTCCATGCCCAGCTCTCCCGTCCGGGCACGCTCGAGCGTCGCCAGTAGCTGGTCAGGGAGCGACTCGACGAGGTGCTGCCACGACCTCGCGGTACGGACCGCGTGGCGCGCCATGCGCTTGGGGTCGAATCGGTCGGCCAGTATTTCGTTGATGTATGGCATCAGCAGCTCGGTGAGACGTACGTCCGTACCGAGACTGCGGCCAAGGCCCTGCAGCCGCAGCAGGACGCGAAACAGCAGCGCTAGATCCGCGGGAAGCACGAGGTGGTGGTCGTGCATCAGATGCATCCCGCTGCCCAGGATCCCAGCGATGTCCAAATGCGCCACGTCACCCAGGAAGTACCGGTGCAGCCAGACGTCGATGTCTGCGCGCAGGCGCAGCACATCGACATCGGGCGGCGGAGTCGTCATCTCGAGGATCGTGTCGGTGACATCTTCCACGTCGCGCGTAACGACCGCGATGACGAGGCTCTCCAGCTGCGCTCGGCGCGGCCCCGTGACGTAACCGACGTCACCGAAGTCGAGAATGCCAAGCCGGTTCCCGCTGAGGAGCAAGAAGTTTCCGGGATGCGGATCCGCATGGAACACGCCGTCGCGGAAGATCATCTCCAAGTAGATCTCAGCCGCCCGGTGCACGAACCTGTCGACGTCCCAACCGGCTGCCTCGAGCGCGCCGCGGTCGCTGACACCTTGCCCGGCAAGCCGGCTCATCGTCAGTACACGGGTACGGGAGAACCTGCGGTACGGAGCCGGGATGACGACGTCGGGCTCGGCGCCGAAGTTCGTCGTGAAGCGTTCCAGGTTCGCCAGCTCTTGGCCCATGTCGATCGCGCCGCGCATCATCTTGTCGAACTCGGACACCATGATGGTCGGACGGTATAGCGCGATCTCGGGATCTTGTTCCTCGAGGGACGCGGCGAGCGCGCGCATGAGTTCGAGGTCCTCTGCCACCTTCTGCTCGACGCCCGCATGAAGCACCTTCACGACGATGTCGGTGCCGTCGTGCATCGTTGCCCGGTGCACCTGCGCAACCGAACCAGAGCCCATCGCGTCCGCGTCGAAGGTGGCAAACAGCTCATCCATCGGCGCTCCCAACTCGGTGACGACGATGCCGCGCACGACTTCGGGCGGATCCGGCGCCACCGAGGTCTGGAGCTGCTCCAATTCCGCGGCGACATCCGGACCGACGAGATCGGGACGGAGGCTGAGCATCTGGCCGAACTTGACGAACGTCGTCCCGAGGTCGGTCGCAGCGCCCCGCAATCGTTCGCCGGGAGACAGTGCCACAAGGTCCGGGTCGGCGAGCCTTTGCGCGATCTTCACGCCGGGAATGGCGGTGACGCGGCTCGCGGCCCAAGCCGCGAAACCGTAGCGACCGAGAACGTTGACGATCTCCTCCAGCCGCCGGTGGTGCCTTGCGAAGGTTGCGGAGAGCTGGTCCATGTCGCTCCGAGTCGATTAGCCAGCTGGATGAGCCTACGTCCAAGCCGCAGGGTTCAAGTAGTATCCGCCACTATCGTGCGCGCCAGATGATACTCCGCAGCAAACACCCGTGACCTGCCGCCAGCGCACCAGCCTGATCCCGCTGCCGCGCTCGTGACGTGACCGGATCCTGATAGTCCTCCGTCGAGACAGTCGAGACCCCCGTAGAAGGTGAACCTCAGCGCGCCCCGGCCCGGCTCCGCGACCCGGCGGTGCCCCGACTGCTCCGCCCACGCCATCAGCCTGTCCCCGGCCGCCTCCCGCATTGCCCTCGGTCCAGCAGTCCATGCGGTAACCGTCGCCGTCATCACAACCTGCCCCTGCTGGCCAGACTGTCGGGCACAGTTCAGGATGTCACCACCGGTCAGGCTGCTGCGCGGTGCGCTGCCCGCGGCGGTCACTCGTCCGGAAGAGGTCCTCGACACCGCCTTCGGCATTGCCGAGCAGGGGCTGCAGGTCAGCCGACGCGTCGCACTCGAGGCGCTCGGGTAGCAGCCCGGCCCAGGGGCTGGAAGGTGCGGGTGGGCTGGTCGCGGCAGCCGCAGTGCCACGGCTCGGCGCCAGCCTGGCTTGCCGCGCACCCCTTAGCCGCCCACGAACTGCTCATCGGACAGCCACGCACCCAGCCGGTCACGCACACCATCACCGGCAGCGGGCGCTCGCGTTTGCCCCGGCACATCGCCGCGACGGCCGCGACGATCTCCGGCGCGGGCTGCGGCCACGGCCGCGGCTGGACAGACATCAAGGGTGCGGCTGCCCCCCCATTCACCCCGGAAGCTCCTCGTGGAGGAATCAGGCCGGAAACGACCTAAGGGAATCGGCCGGTGGATCGGGGCTAAGAGCATCGGCGTCTACCGGACTTCGCTGCTGCCCCACAAGCGTTTCGGCGCCGACGATCCCGCGGAGCTCCAGGGTGCTGACAAGCGGGCCGCTGCGAAGAAGGCGAGCCGGGGAGACGCGCTCGCGTTCGCGCAGGAAGCGCGTCCGCCCAGCGCAGCCGTTAAGAACAATGATGCATAACGGCTGCGCTGGCGTGGCACTGGGCATGCGCGTTCATGCAGTACGAGGTGGGCTCGTGGGCGACGGACCGCTGCACGAGCGGGCCGAGATCAGGCAGGCCTGGCCGGGTCGCCGGCGGCTGGCGACCCTTATCGGCTCCGGCGGCATGGCAAGACCCGCCTCACCCGCGCCGTGGCGATTGGCCTGCGCCGTGCTTTGGCTGACGGCGCGCATTTCGTGTCCCTGTGCTCGCTCGAGGATCACCGGCGAGCAGGGATGGACTCGGTGCTGGAAAGCTTCCGGGAGCCGGTCCTGCCGGGCCGTGACCTTAGGCTCTGGCCGCGGAGTGCGCGAAGACAAGAGCATAGGGAAGACCTTATGGAGCGAGGTGCCTGTGGCAGTTGCCGTCCCCCGCCGCAAGGAAAGCGCTGCCCTCCCGTCGCCAGTGACGGCGGCGGAGGCCGCCGCGCTGGGGCTGCTGACATCCCTGCCCGGCTGGGGAGCGGCACCAGGGGCCCGAGCGGTTGAAATGCTTCCGCTGTCTGAGGGCGTCCCCGCGCGGCGGTTCCCGATCGTCAATGTCTTGCTGGTCGCCGCCAACTTCGCGGTGTGGATCTTCTGTGAGCTTCCGCACCTCAACTCGGCGGTCTGCCACGCCTCGTTCTGCCCCGTGCACCGTCGACAACGCCCGCCACGCACCGGAGCCGTGGGGCGTGAGCTGGATCACCGCCACGTTCCCGCACGGAGGCTGGGACCACATCCTCGGCAACATGTTGTTCTTGGCGATCTTCGGCAAGAACGTCGAGGACGCCTTCGGGCCGCTGCAGTAGCTTGCCCTCTACTTCGCCGACGGCTTCGTCGCGATGATGACGCGGTCCGCGATGACCCTGCTCTTCGGCACGGCAGCAAACGCGCAGGTGCCGAACCTCGGCGCCAGCGGCGCCACCGCCGCCATGGCTGGGCGCTACTTCATCCTCTACCCAGGCTCGCGGATCCTCACGGTCGTGCCCTTTGTCCCGATCCCGGTCCCGGCCTGGATCTACCTCGGCCATCGCGCCCCAGGCGCGATAGCGAGAACCGAGGTCCGCCGTCCACTCCGAAAGGACATCGCAATGGGAAAGACCAAGGATATTCGCGAGGCGGTGGAAAGTGAGCTTATCGACGACCCGCTCGTCGACGCGGCCTGCATCACCGTCATGAACATCAACGGGGAGGTGGCGCTCAACGGCACGGTGCCGAGCTACCCGCAGTACCTGAAGGCGGCCGAGGCAGCATGGCGCATCGCCGGGGTGACCAATGTGCACAACCACCTGGAGGTGGTGCTACCGCCGGAAAACTACCGTGACGACGCCATGCTGACCACTGCGGCGAACAATGCGCTCGCGGCCAGCGCCACGGTGCCGGAAGGGGTCGAGGCGACCGCGGAGAAGGGCAACCTCAGGCTGACCGGCATGGTGAAGTACCGCAGTCAGTGCGCCGCCGCCGAATCGGCCGTTACCGGGCTGATCGGTGTCCGCAACATCAAGGACGAGATCGAGCTCGCCTTCGACGTGGACCCCGCCGACATCAACCGGCTCGTCCGGAAGGCCCTGGACCGCCACTCGGTGCCTCCTGACGACGGTCATGTCTGGGTCAACACCACCGGCAACACGGTCACCCTTATCGGCCAAGTGCGGACCCAGGCCCAACGCGACGCCGTAGTCGATGCCGTATGGCGGGGACACGGCGTCATGGTCGTCCTCGACGAACTCGAGATCACCGGCTGACCGCCCCCACGACAAAGGGGGCTAAGAAACCGCCGGCCGTCGATGGCGGGCGCGTACCTGCGGCTCGGGACGCTGCGCGACGATCCCGCTCTGGGCCGTACCCGGCCTGGGCTGCTCTCGCCAAGCACACCGGATTGCGGCTCTCACCAGCAAGGTTATGGTCCCGAAGTGGCCCTTGAGACGGTTCGGCTGGTCGTCGCCCAGTCGGGCTTCGTTGTCATTCCCGGTACCCGGCGGCCGTCAGCGCGGCGCCGGTATGAGGCGCTGCGCGCCAACTTCACCGAGGACATGCCCGCCAGCGAGGTTGCTGACAAGTTCGGGTACTCCACGCCAGCGTTGACCAGATGGCCACGCTGCTGCGCAAGAGCAGGCTGGCGCTGTTCGCCGGGGCCAGGCCGGGGCCGAAGGACCCGCGAAGGCCACCGGCCAGCTGCGGCAGCGGGTGCTGGAGCTGCGAGCGGCCAGGCACAGCGTCACCGAGATCGCCGCCGCGCTCACCGGCGAGGGGATGCCGGGCTCGGCGCAGACTGTCTGGCAGATCCTCGACGCCGAGGGGCTGCCCCGGCTGCCCCGCCGCGACGAGGGCCGCCGCGGCCCGCCGGCGAGGCTGGCGCGGTTTCGGGACAATTCGTGCTGGTCAACCTGTTCCGCGAGCGGATCGGCGCGCCGATGCGCCCGGATGCGATCGGCGAGCTGATCGCCGCTGGCGGCCGGCGGGCGGGCCTGGACCTGGCCGTCACCCCGCACCAGCTCCAGCATGCGTACGTCAATGATGTCCTTCCTATCCGTGCCGACGCCATGAAGGACCGCCAGCCGGGCCATCTCGATCCTCCAACAACGGAAGTCTCAGACATGCCGGGAGGCCTCACCGCAGTGGACTACCACGTCGCGAGGCCCGGTGATGCCTGACTGGGCCGGGAATCTCGTTGCCAAGCCATATACGATCGCGGCGTGGGCTTCAACCGGGTGACGTGGACTCCGGGACATGAGCGTAAGCCGATCGGGGCATCCCGCTTCCGGCAACTGGCAAGGCTGCGCCGGCAACGCGAGGCCCGGGCGCGGGAGACCGCGGCGGCCCACGCGCTCAAGGGATCGCTGATGTCCCTCGCCGCTCTGCTCGGTAGCGAGGTCAAAGACCCAGACGGCCGTAGCGTCGGCCGACTGAGCGATGTCGTCGTCCACTGGACCACGCGGGGGGCCTATCCAGCCGTCAAAGCGATCGTCGTGAAGACCGGCAAACTTGAGGTAGTGATCCGCGCACGCTGGCTCGAAGTCGCCTCGCCGTCTACGGTCCGGCTGCGGTCGTCTCGCGCGTACGCTAGCGCTGTCGGCCGCCACCCTGATGATGTCGCGCTCGCACACGACGTTCTCGATCGACAAGTCGTCGACGCGGATGGGGTTCAGATCTTGCGCCCTTCCGACATCTACCTGGCTTCGGTGGGGGACCGAATCGAGCTAGTAGGGATCGAAGTTGGCATCCGGGCGCTGGTCCGGCGGCTCGGGCCCAAGAGCCTGCGCAGCCGCGTCCGTCTGGGCCGGGCCATCGATTGGGGGTCGATCAGCGCCTTCGTCCCCCCGCGAGCCAAGGGAGACATACGTCACGGCCGCCGCTCGGAGATCGCGGGTGAAGCGGGCACCGGCCTGGAACTCGACCGCGAAGCCGCCGAAGTCAAACGTCTGAGGCCCAGCGAGGTTCAGGCGGCGCTTGAGGACGCGAAGGCTAGACGCACCGGAGAGCTACCCTGAGCGCCGTCGACAGCCTCCGCGACCGGGCCCGCCGTCGACGGGCCAAGCTGCCACGCTGGCTGGCAGCAGTTTTCGGTTTCCTGGCCATCCTCGGTCCGGGGCTGATCTCGGCGAATGCCGGCAACGATGCGGGCGGGATCATCACCTACGCCAGCGCCGGGTCGCAGTTCGGCTACCGGATGCTGTTCCTCATGGTTTTGATCACGGTGGCGCTGGTGGTCGTGCAGGAGATGTGCGCGCGGCTTGGCGCATACACCGGCGAGGGGCTGGGCGCGTTGATCCGCGAGCAGTTCCCGCTGCGCAGCGGCGCCGCCGCGATGGTGCTCCTATTCATCGCCAACGCGGGCCTGACGGTGAGCGAGTTCGCGGGCGTCGGTGCCTCGATGCAGATCTTCGGGGTCTCGCGCTACATTGTGGTGCCCGTCGCGCTGGCCGGGATCTGGGTCGTCACCGTTCTCGGCAACTACTCGCAGGCCGAGCGCGTGTTCGTGGTGATGGGCCTGGTATTCCTGACATATCCGGTCGCGGCGTTCCTGGGCCATCCCGGCGCCGGCGCCGTGGTCAGTAACCTCCTGTGGCCGCACTTCCTGCACTCGAAAGCGTTCTTGCTGCTAGCGGTCGCGCTGATCGGCACGACCATCACCCCCTACATGCAGTTCTACCTGACCTCGGCCGTGGTCGACAAAGGCGTCACCCCGCAGAGCTACAAGGGTGAGCGAATCGACACGATCAACGGGGCCATCCTGTCCGACGTGGTATCGATCTTCATCATCATCGCCACGGCCGCCGCGATCGGCGGTACCGGACCACTGAGCAACGTCGGACAGGCCGCGGCCGCGCTGCGCCCGGTCGCTGGCCAGGCGGCATCGCAACTGTTCGCCATCGGCCTGCTCGGCGCCGCGCTGCTGGCGGCGACGGTGGTGCCGCTGTCGACCGCGTACGCGATCGCCGAGACCGCAGGCGTGGAGCGGTCGCTGTCCCGGAAGCTGCGCGAGGCGCCGTTCTTCTACGGGATCTACACCGTCCAGCTGATTGTCGGCGCCGCGGTTGCCCTCCTGCCGGGGAACGCGGTCAGCCTGGTGATCAACGCCCAGGTGCTGAACGGATTCATCACCCCCGTGCTCCTGACCTACATCCTGATCCTCGCCAACCGCCGGTCGGTCCTCGGAGACGCGGCGAATGGCCCGATCTTCCGCGCCGTCGCCACGCTCTGCGTGACCATCGTGGGGCTGCTCTCAGCGGTCGTGCTGGTCCAGACCACGGTCGGCTGGCTGTGAAGGTCGGCACCGGGCCGCCCCGAGCTCCGCAGGCGCCTCGCCGACCTGCAGGCGGCAGCCAGCGCCGCCGAACGCGGAGGAGGCCGGCTTCGGATGACCGGCCTCGGCTCTTGCGGCATTGTCAGCCTTTAAGAGCTTCCTGCAGTTCGCTGGTGATTTCGTCAGTCGTGGCCTCCACGGTTCGCTTGACGACTTTGGCGGCTTTGGTCAGCGCCTTGTCGAGTGCTTGTTCGATGGTCGGCTCGCCAACCGCGATGAGCCCGGCCTGGCTGGCGGTGAGTTGCTCCGCCGCCTCGTGGAGCTCCTTGCGGGGCAGGGTCCCGCGCCCGAACCACTCAGGGATGACACGGATGTGCGGCCGGTCCATCCGCTTGACCACGTGAGGCTTGCCGTCCTCCTGATCGATCACAGCCGCGTCGTACTGGCCGATCATCTCCTCCTTGTGCAGCTGCTCGATTGCGTCCAGGTCTGCCAGCGCGGCGTCGACCGTCTCGTACGCTGCGGCGTAGACGACCAGCTGTTTGTTCTCAGCCATGGCATCTCCCCGGTCGGTTATCCGATAGGCGAGTCCCACGCTAGCCTTCGCCCAGTTCCTGGGTAGGGACTAACGTCCCGTCCAGCACCGCGGTGCCGCTGTCAGCCGCGGCGGCTGCTTTTCGGCGCCGCCGGTCCGGCGGTCCCGGCGCCGGGCTCGGCCAGCCGCCGCCTCAGCGCCGTGCGCACCGACTGGGATGCACCTGGACGCCGAACCGCTGCGCGGCCTGCGCGGCCACTGTCCCGTTCGGCATGGGCGGCTGCCTGCAGCATGCCTGGCCGCATGACCTGGCGCACTACTTCTTCGCCCGGGCCCGCTGGGAACCTGACCAGCTCGGCCTGGCGGTCGCGCAGCTGGCGGTCCTGCTGGTGACCGAGCCGGGCGCTGATCTGCGCGTGGCCGTCAATGACTCGGTGTTCCGCCGCTGCGGGCGGAGGGTGCACGGGGCCGGCTGGCAGCACGACGGCAGCTCCCCGGCGATGAGCAAGCTCAGCTACGGCAACTGCTTCGTCACCGCCGCGGTCTTGGCCACGGTCTGCATATGGCAGCCGCGTCCGGGGTCATCGCTGACCGGCTGCCCGGTCATGATTGGCTGTCCGCGGCAGGGGTGGCGCGCTGGGGGACTGGGTGTCCGTAGCGGTGGCGGAACAGCAGGTAGGCCGGCAGTCCGGCCAGCAGGGGGAGCCAGTACGAGACGATCCGGTAGGCCAGGGTGGCCAGAAAGGCGTAGCCAGGGCGGACGCCGGCCAGGATCAGCAGGCCGCTGAGGCTGGCCTCCACGATGCCCAGCCCGCCGGGGGTGACCGGGAACAGCGCGACGATGCCGACGGCGGAGTAGGCCAGCAGCACCAGGGAGGGCTGCGGGTCGGCCCCGGTGGCGCGCAGCGCGGCCAGCAGGCAGCCGTAGTCGAAGCCGAGGCGCCCGGCGGTCAGCAGGACCGCCTGCCGCCAGTGCCGGCCCAGCACCGACCTGATCGTGTCGCGTTCGGCCAGCAGCCGGGTGTCCAGGCCGGTCACCCGCGGCCGACGGCCGCGGGTGACCCGGTTCCACAGGTTCTGCGCCGCACGGCCGAGTACGGCCAGCGGCCGGTCGGTGCGCAGCAGGATCACACCGCAGACCGCGAACAGGACGAACCCGGCCAGGCCGAGCAGGGCGGTATGGACCAGCCCGCGGCTGACCGGCGCGCCGGCCACGATGGCGGGCAGCGCGAAGACCGGTAGCGCCAGCAGGCCGCCGACGCCCAGCAGCGAGAACGTGGTCAGGCCGCCGACGGCGGTGTCGGTGTCGAACCCCGCGGTGGTCAGCATGCTGAACTGGACGGCGGCGCCGGCCGCGTCGCCGCCGGGCAAGCTGTTGGTGACCGCGTTGCCGGCCAGCCCGGCGGTGACCACGGCGAACCAGCCCCGGGTCCGCAGCGCCAGCCGCTGCAAAGCAAAGTTGCAGGTGAAAGCGACTATCTCGGCGGCCAGCGCGAC
>Ga0335079_10002478_pt1 | contig 21277 bp, 22 predicted proteins | sample Lox_Sample_33_FD_206719 | JGI IMG/M metagenome (GOLD analysis project Ga0335079, IMG submission 206719) | Soil microbial communities from Loxahatchee National Wildlife Refuge, Florida, United States - Lox_Sample_3.3 | ecosystem: Environmental > Terrestrial > Soil > Wetlands | place: USA... | reverse complement strand
CTCCTATTCGGATTGATGCGTCGAGCGACAAAACGGCCTATTCCTGAGAGCGTTCTCGACTGACGAGGACCTGCTTAGGCAGCCTCGCCTGGGCCCACTCGGATGCCCCCATGGCTTCAATCATGCTTTTAACCGGCGTCTGGGTGCCGACGAATCAAATTGCCTTTGAAGGACAGGAGGAGTGATTACTCCTGGCCGGAGACCAGGCTCAGTCAGCCGCGTCTCGTTGCGGACAAGAAGTCCTACTCGGTTTCGGAAACGATTCGCACCAACATGAGCTTCAAGATTACTGGCGGGCTGAGAGAGGCCTTCCATCCTGATATCTGGACCGTGGCCTGGGAGGACTTCGACAAGGTCCTCCGACTGAGACTGAAAACCGCTTTGAGCACCCAGCGGGGTATCAGGCCGCGGAAGCTAGCGGAGAACAAGAAGCAGGTGCGCAGGGCCAGCTTTTACTGGAGCCGCGACCCCGACTTACCCTACAGAATCTGGGCAATGATCGTACCAGAAGATGGTGGCCCTCCAGAGATACCGCGGAGCGTTGAAGACGCGAAGTCGAAAATGCTCGATGTCGAGAAGGAATTCCAGATTCCCGCCTCAACCCTCGGACCCGGGAGTCACAAGCTTGTCGCAGACGCGAAGGTGAGGTGGGGGAGGAGAAGTTTCATAGAGAAGGGCGAGGTCTCCTCCAAATCGAAGCCTCTGGTGGTTCAGATTGAGTGAGAATGATTGGCTCGCTGAGGTCTCTTGGAGCGGGGGGAACGTCTTCCTCGGTTCAGACACCTCCGGGCACACAGTGATCTACGATTCTGCGGACGGGACCCAGAGGGGGATTAGCCCCATGCGCGCCCTCCTCACCTCGTTGGGGGCCTGCACAGGGATGGACGTCGTCGCGATTCTCAAGAAGCGCAAGCAGAAACTACGGTCACTTAAGATCCTCATCTCCGGCGAGCGGCCAGAGCATGGACTCCCGAAGCCGTGGACCTCCATTCATGTCAGGTACGTCCTATCCGGGGACTCCCTGGAGACAAGATTCGTAGAGGAGGCCATCAGGGACAGCACCGAGAAGTTCTGTAGCGTGGGGGCTACCCTTCAGCCCACCGCGAAGATAACCCACTCCTACGAGATCGTCGCCTAGACTTTCAGCACGATCTTGCCGAAGTGCGTGCTCTTCTCCATTCTCGTCTGCGCCTCACCCGCCTTCTCCAGCGAGAAGACCGAATCGACCACGGTCTTCAGTCTCCCCTGCTCGAACAGCTTCACCACTTCGAGAAGCTCCCCCAATCCTGCCATGTAGCTCCCGTAGACCGTCAATTCCCTGCTGAAGATGTATCGTAGGTCGGTGACCGCATCGGCCCCGGTGGTCGCCCCACAGGTCACCAGCCTCCCTCCCTTCGCCAGCGCCTTGACGCTCCATTCCCAGGTCGCCTTCCCCACATGCTCGACGACAACGTCCACCCCCCTGTTTCCTGTCAGTTTCTTCACCTCCTCCAGCACGTTCTGCTTGTAGTGGTCGATCGTGTAGTCCGCACCGAGGCGCCTCGCGCCTTCGGCCTTCTCCGTACCTCCGGCCGTCGCAAAAACCTTGGCCCCAAGAAGCTTCGCGATCTGCACCGCCGCAATGCCCACCCCCGAGTTCGCGGCCAGGACAAGCACAGCGTCGCCAGGGCCCACCCGGGCCTTTGTCACAAGCATGTGGTAGGCGGTCTCGAAAACTAGGGGGAAAGATGCCGCCTCTTCGAAGGTCATTCTCGCGGGCTTCGTGATCAGATGTGTCCTCTTCACAGTGACGAGCTCTGCATACCCGCCGTCCATCCCATATCCGATGATCCTGTAGTCGGCGCACTGGTCGTCCCTCCCCGAGAGGCACCTGTCGCAGCGCCCGCACCCAACACCCGGGTTGACGATGACTTCGTCCCCTCTTCTGAGCCCGGTCTCCTCCGGCGGGACCGCCTCGACGACCCCTGCTATGTCGCTCCCCGAGATGTGAGGCATCCGTATGGCCACATTCGGGAGTCCGTTCCTCGCCCATATGTCGAGATGATTCAGAGCACAGGCCTTCACTCTGACCAGCGCTTCGTCCGAACCGGGTTTCGGGTCCGGTGCATCCTCGTACTTCAGCACCTCGGGGCCACCATGCCTGTGGAATCTGACGGCCTTCATGGTCCCTTGGACTCTCCTGTCCTCTTTTTAGCTTGCAGCAATACGCGCGGGCGATCCTCCGCCCGCATCTTCTCAGCGGCATGACAGGCGGTAGTTGGAATTCCAATCCCACGAGAACCTCTAGGCTGTGTTCTTGCGAGGAGGACGAAACACCCTATGACTCTAACCTCTGACGCATGGGACGTGCCTGACCTTGGAATTGGGTGCGAATACTTTCACAGCACCCTTATACAATCAGTGCGGAGTATAGTATCAAGGTTATAAGACGAACGGGACGGAATCGCTAAGCTCTCTCATGGCGCGCTCGGTCTTCCGGGACGAGACTATCCTACTTCAGGAGTATCTACCTCACCAGATACCCCACAGGGAGGCGCAGCTGAAGAAACTCGAGCTGTACTTCCAGAGCGTGGCTCAGAGCGCCTCCAGGGCGAGCCAGGTCGTGATGATCACAGGCCCAGTGGGGTGTGGAAAGAGCATGATAACGAAGAAGCTCCTTTTCGAGTCTCTGCCGCGAAAGGCTGCTCTCTACGGGAACCTAGTCAAGGTGTTACACGTCAACTGCAGAATTGACAGAAGTCTGCAGGCGATAATGGTCAAGGCGCTGAAGTCTCTGGGTCAGAACTACCCAACGCGGGGGTACAGCTTCGAAGAGCTCCTGACTGCCCTTGTCGAGGAGCTGAGGAACAACAGGACCCACCTCGTCATAGCCTTCGACGAGGTCGATTCGCTGATACTGTCAGACCCGTCGGCGCTCTACACCATAACGCGGCTCAGGGAGATGGCGCCCGGGAGCCAAGTCCTTTCGTCCATCCTGATTTCGAAGACGACGGACTACCTGAAGAAAGTGGATCTGAGCACCCTGAGTTCGCTCCAGTGGAACGAGATCGCACTCGACTACTACCCGCCTGAGCATCTGGTTGACATCATCAGTTCCAGGAGCGAGGCGTTCAACGACGGGTGCCTGGACGACGACGCGATACAGTTCGCCGCCGACGTGGCTGGACAGTTCGGGGACGCTCGCTACGCTCTGGACCTCGTCTACAGGGCGGGGAAGCTGGCAGACGATGCCGAATCGCCGCGCGTGCTCCCGGAGCACATCAGGGCCGCCAAGGCCTCGCTTCCCCCTCAGCTGAGGAAGGAAGAGCTGGCATACCTGACGACACACCAGAAGCTGCTGCTCATGGCCATCTCGGCCCTCCTGAAGCAGGGTGACTCGACCTATGTCACCATAGGTGAAGTGGAGAAGAGCTACACGGCCCTCTGCGAGAGCATGAGCGTCGCAGCCTACAAACACACTCAGGTTTGGAGCGACGTCAACGAGCTCTCCAGGAAGGGTATCATAGAGACCCAGCTGTCGGGCAAGGGGATGAGGGGGAGGACCACCATGATCGGGTTGTCACTCGTCTCCGCGAAGGAGCTGATGGGGGAGCTCGAGCGCGAGATGGTGGCAGACGTTAGAGCTTGAGAATCTGATGTCCTCCTACGGGAGGACAAAGGTGCTCACCATAATGCTGGAAACAGAAGAGCTGAACATATCGGAAATCAAACGAAGGTCCGGCCTTTCCCACGGCGCGACAGCCCGCCACCTGGAGTTCCTGACGAGGTCGGGGATATTGACGGAGAAGAGGTTCAACAGGATAAGGATCTTCAGAGTCGACCAGGCAAGCCCCCTAGCTGGCGCGCTGATGAGGTTCTACTCCGATTGGAAAGAAACAGAGAAAAACTACAGGCAGGGGTACAACTAGCGCCTGGTCGCCCTTCCGCCTTCCTTCGCTAGGAAGACGGCGTAATTCTCCTCCAGCTCTAGGCTCTTCACAAGCTCCTCTCTGAATCCGGTGCCAGCACACAGCAGGAGGAGGTAGGGCATGTCCTCCACGAGGAAGTTCCTCTGGCTGATTCCCACCCTCTTCCCCATCAGGGCAGCGATGTCCTTCAACTTCCTCGAATCGTTCCAAATTCTCAGCTGCAGCGGCCAGGGGACAGCATCAATGGTGAAACGCGGCCCGCCGTCACCGAGGGCCTTCCAGAGGTCGTTGGCGAGAAGGGGGTCCAAATACCTGAGGAGCCTCCAGTCCTTCCCTCTCATTATTCTGCCCATCAGCACGTCGGCCCTAGAGAGGGCGTCGAGCGCCCCCGCCTTCCGCTCTTCGTGGACACGGGACCGCACCACAGCGTTGAAGATGTCCCTGACTTTGTCCCTGGGCTGCCCGGGGTACGCCCTCAGGGCCCGGAGCGCAGCGTTCTCGTCGGGGGCGTCGAAGAAGGCGTTCACCGACTCCGACGCCGTCACCTCCTCGTCCTTCCTCCCAGGTATCCCTGACTGCAGGAAGTTGATCGCCGCACGCAGGTCTCCGTTGGCTGCTTCGGCCATCTTCGCTACCTCCTCATCGCTTACGGCCAGCTTCTCCTTCTGGGCGATCCCCTCCAGCCTCCTGACCACCTCGGCCGGTTCGGGCCTTCGGAAGTCTATCCTGCTGGTCGCGCTCGCCAGCTTCCTCACTTCATCAGACTCGGGGTCGTTGGCCGCCATGACCACGGGGCTCGCGCTCTTCTTCACCGCTTCCTTGATGAACTCGACAGCGCCGTAGTCGGCCCTCCCCGCCAACCCATCAACTTCGTCGAGGAAGATGAGGCTCATTCCACCGAAGAGGCTGGTGCTGGCCATTGCCTCCCCCACCTTCTTGGAGAGCTTCTCCTTGGTCCGCGAGTCGCTAGCGTTGAGTTCCACGAGCTGTAGCCCCGCCTTCCTGGCAAAAAGGTGGACCGTGGTTGTCTTGCCAGTCCCCGGGGGGCCGACCAGTAGAGCCGCCTTTGACCCTGGTTTCCACTTCTTGAGCCAGAGCCCGAACTTCGCCCTCCCCTCCTCGTTCCCTACCATCTCCTCGAGGCTCGAAGGCCTGTACTTTTCGCTCCACAATTAGACCGCCCCGCCAATGAACACCAGGAGTCCCGCTGTCATCCCCGCCAGCGCGATCCGTTTCACCCTGTAGGCGCTCCGAGGGTCGTGGCGAACCACTATCGCCACCGCCAGATAGACGAAGATGACGTCAGGGATGATCACGCCGTAGGAGTACAGCGGTTTCGCGAGGCGCAGGAAGAGAGGCACCCAGCTGGTAAGGACTGCGAGCAGGAAGAGCAGGGCGCCGACGCCCGAGGCGAAACCAAGCCCGCGTGTTCTCGCCAACGAGTTGACGTGCCTCTTGGCGTCACCCTCCACGTCCGCCATTGACTTGACCACCTCCCTCCCCACCCCGGAAAAGAAGGCCGTTAGGGCCATCATCAACAGGAGAGAGCCCTCCACAGACCCGCCGGACACGGCTCCGCCGTAGATGAAGGGGATCGCCAGGGAAGAAGCTACGATTAGGTTCCCCGGTAAGCCCATCCTTTTCGCCTTACTGTTGTAGAACCAAGAAATGAACGCGTAAGCGAGGGCGATCACCACCGCAAGCGGATCTAGTGAGAGGAATGAGCAGGCCAAGCCCACGACCAGCATCACGAGAGAGAGCCTTGACGCCTGCCCCACCGTGATTCGCCCGCTTGGAATGGGCCGGTCGGGTCTGTTGACCCTGTCAACCTGCAGGTCGTAGATGTCATTCACAGCCATCGCGTAGGCGCAGAGGAAGAAGCCGGTGAAGAAACCCAGGGCAAGCTGGAGTTCGGGGACCGTCGGGGGCTTGGAAACGAACGCCCCCACAACCACCGCAAAGCCGAGCATGGCGCAGTTCACGGGCCGGATGAGGTCGAGCATCCCTCTGTAGTTCATGGTCCGTCAGAACCTTGCCCTGCTGACCTTGTAGTAGATTACCTCCCCTCTCCTTTCTATTACAGCGATTATCGCCTCCTTCCCCATCTTGGCCATCTCCTTCACCGACTTCTGCAGTTCTGACATCCCCTTCTCTATCCCCTCGTCGAGGGCAAAGACGACGTACTTCGCGGGCTTCTTAGGATAGTCGCCCCGCTCGTATACCCTCAGATCCGTGCCGAACCCAAAGCCTTCCCTCACGATGTACCCCCTGCTCCTCAGGTCCCTGTAAATCACGAATTTGGTCCAGGAGTCCCCGGATTTCTTCTGGGCGAGTTCAGCGAGCCTCTCGAACCCGACCTCCTTCCCATGGCTGTCCTCAAGGAGCATCTTCTTCCCATAGACGAGATACAGGGCCTCGTAGTCCCTCAGCAGGAGGTCGTGCCCCTCCTTCGTCCCGTACCCCGACTCCTCCAGTTCCCCTTGGCGGTCCCTGTCGGTGACCCTGGCCGACCCGTCCTCCAGGACGGCCCTGAACGGCTGTACCTGCTCCTCCGGGGGCGGGGGTTCTTGCATGGGCTTCGTTCCGGCACGCTTCGAACACTCTATTTGAAGTTGAGTGTGCCGCGGCACCTGAGCAAAATCATTTAGAGAGCTCCGGAGCTCTCCCTTCCCTTGGACAACTTCTTCTCGATCCGAACGGTCACCTGGGAGGGCAGAACTGTCAGGATGATCGATCAAACTGCTCTCCCAGCGCGTCTGACCTACGTCAGATACACCCGTCCGGAACAGGTCGCCGACGCCATCAGGACCATGGTGGTTCGCGGCGCCCCTGCGATAGGGGTCGCAGCAGCCATGGGCCTGGCGCTGGCAGCAGTGCGCTCGAGGGCCACACGTCTCCCTGACCTAATGCAGGAAATGGAGACCAGCGCTGCTATTCTCCGCAACACGAGGCCTACAGCCGTGAACCTGTTCTGGGGGATTGACAGGGTGATGAGGAAAGCGGCCTCGGCTCCGACCGTCCGCGAAGCGAAGGAAGCCATCTTCACAGAGGTGAAGGCGATGGAAGAGGAGGACATCGAGGTGAACCGAAGGCTGGGGAAGCAGGGGGCTGACCTGATCGGCAACGGCGACACAGTCCTCACTCAGTGCAACGCCGGCGCCCTGGCGACTGTGGGGTACGGGACCGCGCTTGGGGTGGTGAGGGCAGCCGTGGAGCAAGGGAAGCTCGTCAAGGTTCTGGTCCCGGAGACAAGACCCGCCCTCCAGGGGGCTAGGCTGACGGCCTTCGAGCTCGTCCGCGATGGAATCGCGTGCACCCTGATCTCAGACACCGCAGTCGGCCACACAATGAGCCAAGGTCGGGTCGACTCCGTAATCGTCGGGGCGGACCGAATCACGAAGGATGGCTACGTGTTCAACAAGATAGGTACGTACCAGATGGCCGTCCTAGCGCAGAGGCATAGCGTGCCCTTCTTCCCAGCGGCGCCTCGCTCCACCTTCGACCTTGACCGCACCCACGACATGGTGACCATCGAGGAGAGAGGCGCAAATGAGTTGGTGGAGATAAGGGGGAAGCGTATCGCGCCCCGCGGGATCCCGGTCTCGAATCCTGCGTTCGACATGACGCCTCCCGAGCTTGTGACAGCAATTATCACAGATGTAGGGGTAGTAAAGCCACCCTTCGGCGATAACATCGCACGTCTCATCGCTTAATTAGTCAGCTTCGTCGCAGTCTTCTTGGGCCCGTAGCCTAGCACGGATTAAGGCGTCAGCCTTCGGAGCTGAAGAGAGATGCCTCAGAGACCGTGGGTTCGAATCCCTCCGGGCCCGCCTACTCTTCTTGGAATGGAACCCCGAGCGCGTTCGCCATTATCCGACGCTCCGCGCTCCTGAGTATCTCGCTCAGGGTCGACGGCTTGACGCCGACAAGCTCGCTGAGGCCTGTAAGGCTGATTTTTCTTGGAAACTCGAAGTATCCCTGGGCTACCGCCGTCGCCATGATCTCCTTCTGCCTCCCGGTCAGGGTAGCCTTTCGCTCGAGGGGAGCTACGTCCTCAATTCGGGTCTCGATTCCCTCCTTCGAAAGCCGACTCAGGACCTGCCGGAAGTCGCTTGTCTTGCGCGCGATGAACCTCCAAGATGCCGGCTGGACCTCGGAATTGAGCGGGCAGTCGAGGCAGACAATTGCCACATCGTTGGAGGCTCTGCAGATGGCTGGCCTGTCCATCACTACAAGAAGCGGAATAGCGTCCCCGGGTCCCTCGCCTTCGATGACCTGCCTGACCCCGTCGAGGTGCCTGATAGCGGAAGCGGCAGCACGTACCTCCTGCTCGGTCCCCCTGAGCTCCATCAGGAGGGACATCCCCGTCTTGTTGAACGACTTGCAGTCGACGATATTCAGCTTGGCCCCGTGCAACCTCGCCGTGTCCTGCAGCCTGTTCTCGGACCTCACCTGGAGCGCGATCTGTCTGAGCATCTCTGAACAGGTTAGGGTAAGTGGCGTGTATTTAACGCGGGAACACGATTCTCAGAGTTGGAAATCGCGCTCGAGCGAACGTCTCCCCTAACGTTTTAGGGAGAACGCTTCGCCAATTTCGCCCCCTTGTGCAGGACGTGGCCTCAAAAGCCTTGGAACCAGAAAGCAGAGACGAGTCTTTCCGGCGCGAATTTCCGACGATGGCCGAGTACTTCGCGCCCGGCACCGTTCCGCTCCTAAAGTACCTGGAGCTCGACTCCAAGAGGGTGATGCACGAATTCGGGGAGCAGCTGGGGAGGAGGGCAGCGGCGAAGACTTCAGACCTCTCCCTCGACGAAGTGCTCGACGAGTTCGCGATGGTCCGGCAATCGTACGAGATTGGCACATTGGCCGTAGAAAGCCGCGACCCATTGGTCATCCAGCTTTCGAACTGCACTGTGTGCGGGCAGCTCGAAGGGACGGGAGACATGCTCGAATGCGCTTTCCATGAGGGTTTCTTCCAGGGGGTCCTGGGCGCCCGCCTCGGCAAGACGGTGAAGGCGGGACAGGAGACGAATTTTGCAGAGGACGCCGGCACCTGGTGCAGGCGTCTTGTGCTGGAAGTACCATAGGCAGTCCGAAGGGCCTCTGACCGGCCAGCCTGGGCGTTAGTGCTTGGCCGCGGCGGAGTAGACGGAAAGCTCTTCAAAGAACGCTCTCCTGGTTGCAACCCGCGTCAGCGTGAACGATCTTTCGGCGCAAATCTCTTCGATTTCTGCCATGTCCGCTTCGTCGCTGAGGACAAACACAATCTTCCCAGTCCTCTTGACGGTGCGAAGCGCTTCGCGCAGGAACGCCTTTGGCACCTCCAGGCCTTCTCCCCCCTCCACCGTTCGGTCGCTGGAGACCTCCACGGGAAGGTAGGGTGGGTTGAAGGCCACCAGGTCGAACGCCTCGGACCTGAGGCACGAACCCGAATCTGCGAGCAGGAATTCGATCCCCTTCCCCTTCCAGTCGGACGTCATCGGCCGCACGACGTCTGTCCCCACCACCAGCAGGAACCCCTTCCTCAGTTCGAGCAGGTTGCCGCAATTCCCCGCGCCTATCTCCAGGCCGCTCCCCCCTGACAGGCCCTGGAGAGCGCTTCTCAGAAGCGCCGAGTCTTCAGACGAAGTGTACGGCTCCCCGCTCATTCGGAAATGTCGTCGTCCTTGAAGGACTTGTACTCGTCGCGGGAGAGCACCTGGGTTATATTCTGTGTCTGGTAAAAGTAGGCGGGCGTGCCGTCGGGAGAGAACGCGGGACTGTTGTCCGGGTTCTGCAGCCTGTACACCTTCACAACCGCCGGCTTGATGCCCAGTACTGTCCCATCGTCCAAGGCGTAATAGCTGAACCTCTCCTGCAGCGGTTTGAAGCCCACGAGCTTGCCTTTGGGCTGCGGCGAAGGAATCATGGTCCGCCGTGCTTTGGGGGCGTTAAAAGTGTGAGTGCTTGACTCCCCTCGGGTTCCCGAAACTGCCCGGGATATAACTCCCGGGTAGCATCGCCGCCAGAGATTGTGCTCCACTGCTCAAATCTCGGCCCTGCTTTGGATGGGAGACTCACCCGGAACACGGGTGTTATGCCCTGCAGGGTTCCGGAGGCTCGACCCCCAAAGGAGGGTGTGAAGGGAATGAAGTTTCAACGGCTCCGATCCTCCCGGCGGATTGAGGGAAGGGGGAGTCAGGGGTCGATGCCGACCGTTGACTTCTGAGAGCCGAAGTGTGAGCTGGTCAGGAGCTTCTGGACGCCCGAGCTGTACTGGGCAGCTTTCTTCGGAGCGCCCGCGACCCTCTCAGGCACTCCGAGGATTGCAGCGGCTCTCCTCAGCACCGCCTTCCTCTCCCCGTCGCGAATCTTGAAGGAAACGGGCAGGGAGGCTGCGAATTCCCTTAGCTCCTCCGCTTCGAAGGGGAACCTGGGCTCCACAAGGCCCCCGCATGCCGCCACGTCTCGCACCCTCCCCCTGGACTCGTATTCCCTCAGGTCAGAGCCCATCATGGACTCCGCAGCGTCCGCGCCCTTCAGCCTGAGGGCCTCGGCGTACTTTGCGTAGCCTCCGAACATTTCGTCGGCGAGCTGGCCTAGCAGCATGACCCTTGTCCCCGACCGTCGAGCGCACCCCGAGACCACCCTGTAGAGGCACCAGAGGCTCCTGTCCATCAGCGTGGGCACGAAGGGGAGTTCCATCGCTGCTAGGGCCTGACCCAGATCTTCTTCCATCAGCTCGTAAGAGATGTACGGCAGGCCCATGTCCCCTGCCGCTTCCCTGGCCCTTGCTGCGTCGCTCGAGTTCTTCGCATAGGCGGTGCACACCACCACGCGCACGTGCTTCGAAGCGCTCGCCGCGATGACGGAGCTATCGAGGCCGCCGGAGAAGGCGATTGCGACCTTACTCTCTCCCTCCACAGTCCCTTTCACCGAGCGCTCGATGAGCCGCGCGACCTCGCGGGCAGCGGACTCGAAGTCCCCCACGAAGGCGCTCAGTGCTTCGACACCTGTTCCTTGATCTTCCTGGCGACCGCGGCGCCCACCTTGTCCACCGACGCCAGCCTATCGGCTGGAGCCTCCTTGATGTCTTCGAGCGACTTGAACCCAGCAGTGTAGAGGGCCCTAGCCCTCACCCGCCCGACTCCCTGGAGCGTTGTCAGTTCCACCAGCTCCTCGCTCACGCCGCTGGCCACCCTTAGCCTTAACATCTCCGACTGCCTGACCATCTCCGGGACCTTGAACAGCTTGGCAAGCTCCCCCAGGGCGTGCAGAAGCCAGTCGGCATTGTCGACCGCCCTGTGCATGTCCCCCGGCTCGACGCCAAGCCTTGAAAGGAGCTGCTCCTCCCTCCACTCGTCGATCCAGCCAAACAGTGCCATGACGCTCCTCATGTCTTGCAGGACCCTGTCGTAGTCCGCGAAGGCCCTGGACGTGTGGCGCTCCAGCATCTCGGAGGAGTGCTCCTCCATGAACGCCATGGCCTGGTCGTAGTCCTTGCTCCTGAGCGGGAACTTGGGCTCGAAGTCAGGCGACGCGGCCACTAAATGCAGTATCCCCGCGGTGTAGTTCTTCCCAGCCTGGGCGTGCCTGATGCTGTCCCTGAACATCACCCCCGTCAATGGGTCGATGTAAAGCATGGATACCCTTCTCCCGAAGTCGGTGGCGAAGAACAGGTTCCCATGGGATTCGAGGAGCCTCTCTCCCAGCAGGTATCCGAGGGCCTTCTCGGTGAGCCTCCCGGTCTCCTTGGCGCCCACCTGCATCGCGAGCAGGGTCTTCCCGAACAAGCTGTCAAGGTCTGCCTTCGACATTCCGCTCCCTGTTGCGACCGTTGCCAGTGTGTGCGACCTCATGGCAGATTCGTCCGAGAGGCGCGACTCGATGGGCTCTGGGGGCTCCTTGGCGTAGTGCTCGAGGAAGTCACTCGACTGGGCGGCCGGCGGAGGTATGATCACGGCCTCCCCGTGGTCATCATACTGAGGCCTTCCTGCCCTGCCTGCCATCTGGCGATATTCGAGCACGGAGATCTCGGCGTTCCCCCCTCTTTCCACATCGTAGCGTGTCATGTCAGCGATTACGACTCTCCGGGCGGGGGTGTTTACTCCTGCAGCCAAAGTGGGGGTAGCCGCAAGTAGCTTGATGGCTTTCGCCCGATAGTAGTCCTCCACGATTCTCCTGTGCTCTGTCTCCAATCCCGCATGGTGGAACGCTGACCCCTTTGCCACGACTTCAGCCAGGAGCCTGCTCAGGCTAGTCTCCTCACCCGACGTTAGTATGCGCCTGGAAGCCTCTGCTGCTGCCTTCTTCTCCTCTGGGCTCAGCTGCCTCTGGGTCAGCTCCGCAGCCTTTGTCGCAAGGCTGACCGCCCTCCTCCTGGTGTTTGCGAACACGAGGGCCTGGCCACCGTCCTTGACCGTGTCCATGGCTACGTCTATAGGGGGGCCGTAGGTGGAACGCGGGACCTGACGCTCCTGGCCGTCCGTGAAGAGGATCCTGCTGTAGTCGTAGACTCCTTCCCTGAGTGGGACAGGGCGCCAGTCGAGCTCGACCGGGACTGCGTGCAGCCACTCGGCCAGGGTCCTGGCGTTGCTTATGGTCGCCGAGAGGGCAAGCAGCTGCGCATCTAGCCCTAGATGCAGAGCCTTCGTCAGTATCATCTCGAGGGTCGGCCCCCTGCTGTCATTCCCTGCGAGGTGAACTTCATCAGCGATGAACAGCCCCACCGAGTTCAGCCAGGAGACCCTGTGCCTCATCACGGAGTCGAACCTCTCGTTCGTCAGCACGATCACGTCCGACCGCCCCAGCAGCTCGCCGCTGGAGTCGTAGTCTCCCGTCGAAATGCTGGTGTGAACGCCGAAACGGGTCAGCTCTGAGAACTCTGCGTACTTCTCTGACGCCAGGGCCCTGAGGGGCGCCAAGTACACCACCTTCCTCCTCTGCTCCTTCGCCTTTCTGTACGCCGCCAGAAGGGCCAGGAGGGTCTTGCCACTAGCAGTTGGGCTGGCCACCACCAGGCTCCTCCCCTCGAGGAGGCCGGCCTTCACGGCCTGCTCCTGGGGCGGGTAGAGCTCAGAGATCCCCTTCGCCGCGAAGAACTGCACCAGCTCCTCAGCTATGCCCGCTTCGTCTAGCCTCAAAGGCCGGCCCCCTCTTGCCTAGCCGCCGAGCCTTCGGAGGAATCCGGGTTTGGACTCGTAAACCATCCCTTCCCTGAACATCGTCCGGATCATCTTCTCCGCATCCTCATCGGAGAACTTCGCCTTGACGAGCTCCTCCTTGAGCTGCTTCCGTTCGACTGGCTTCTTCTCCACTCCTTCTAGGTTCTTCAGTATCTCGAGGGCGGCCCTAATGTTCTTGCTCTCCCCCGCGGGCTTCCCGAACTGGATACCAAAGTCCGTCTTCTTAGTGGCCGCGTCTGTGAGGACGTCCTCGACCATCCTGTTCATGAGCGCGATGGCGGCGAGCGCGTCCTCCTCCGTCACCTCGTCATTTAGCAGGACCTTCGCCCTCGCTGTCGAGAGCCTGATCAGCGCCTCCAGTGTTCTTGGGGTCGGAGGTATGGAGTCTTCAGCTCCACCTGATCTCCTAAGCTGAAGGTAGAAGTCCTTCATCCGCTCCATCGCTTCTTTTGTTAGTTCAGGGGATTGCCTTTTCGCGAAGGCCAGGTACTTCTTCAGGAGGCTGAATTCTATCGGAGGGGGCGTAGCGTACGATCTCCTCGAATGCACAGCAAGGATGTGGCTCGCGAGCCTCTCGTCCTCGGCGGGCGTAGGCTGGTCTCTGAACACGAAAATGAGGTCGAAGCGGGATAGGAGTGGCAGGGGCAGTGTGCCTATGTTCTCGGTGATGTTCTGGAAGGGGTTGTACCTTCCGAGGACAGGGTTGCATGCCGCCAGTATCGCGGTCCTGGCGTTCAGGGTCGCGTAGATCCCTCCCTTGGCCACGGTCACGGTGTTCTGCTCCATGGCCTCGTGGAGAGCGGTCCTATCCTCGGGCTTCATCTTCTCGAACTCGTCTATGACCCCGACGCCCTGGTCCGCCAGCACGACGACCCCCGCTTCCAGCATGAACACGTTCTTCTCCCTGATGACCGCCGCCGTGAGCCCAGCCGCTGACGCCCCTCTCCCGCTGGCGTAGAGTCCCCGAGGCGCAACCTGAGATGCGAACTTGAGCATCTCGCTCTTCCCGGTTCCAGGATCTCCCACGAAAAGAGCGTTGATATCCCCTCTGAGCTTTGTCCCATCGGGGAGCACGGTGGTGCTTCCTCCCACGAGCAGGAGGAGAATTGCCTCCTTCTCCGGCTGGTGCCCTATTATTACGGGCGCTATGGAACTGACAAGCCTGTCGTAGGCGTCGGGGGAGGTTGCTATCTTTCTTATCAGTTCCTCGTCCTCCTTGCTTATCTGGACCTGGTCAGGCTCCTTCCCCTTGACCTCGACGTGGTTGCAGTCGATTTGGGACCTGAACAGCCTGGTCTTTACCTGGCCGACTGAATAGTCCGGGACCGCCCTCACCACTCCCGTGAGGACCACCCTGTCCCCTGGCCTCGCGGTGCCCACGATGTCCCCCTCCACGTTGACGTCGAAGAATTGGGGGAGCTGACCCGGAGGCAGCTCCTCGGGGAGCTCCTGAACCCTCACCACTTGGAAGTCGATGAACCTGCTGTGCCTCCTGTCGAGCTCGAAGTTCCTCGCCTCTCCGCAGAGCTCGCACTTCGGTGGGCGCTTCAGCGCCAGGTCGTCCTGCATCTCGTAAGTCAGGTGCCCGCTGGGGCACAGCCAGGCCGCTTCAGTCATCAAGGGCCGTAGCTCGGACGTCCTCACGACCATTCCTGTAATGGCAATCATGTGGTCGATGTAGGAGGTGTCCACCCTCCTCAGAGGCACCAGGTCGGTGAGGCTTCGCAACCTCACGGTAAGCTCGCGCTTCACCCTATCGGCGTAGAGGGCGTTCTCGCTCCGCATGGTCTCGAACGCCGCGATCTTGAAGGACGCCAGGGAGGAGTCCGGCTCGAGCAGAACCCTGTTGGCCAGGTCGCTGTTGTACCTGAGCAGGTCACCGAAGTCCACTACCAGCGATTTCCCCTCGCTCGATATTAGCTGAGAGATCTTGGCCCTGTAGGTAGGGTTCCCATTCCTATCGGTCACCGACTTCAGGAAGTCCTCGAACTGCTCTGACAGCTTGCCGCTCGCCAGGGTCGCCATCTACTTCCCCCCTCCGAGGAGCCCAGACCTCCACTCCTTCGCGAGAGCCTGCGAGAGCGCGAAGAACGACGACTCTTCAGGCGTGAGCTTCTCCGCCAGGGACGAAGCCGGGGCAGACGAGCTCGACAAAGAGAGCAGCTTGCTGAGCCGGATGCCTACGAGGTCGTAGCACACCGCCCTGAGCCTCTCGAGGTCCTCCCTTCGCGACTTCCCTTCGGCTACAGACTGAGTCAGCAATGCCAGCCTCCTCCTCATCTTCACGTAGAAGTCTGCGGGGAGACCTGACAGCTGCAGGGGACCCATCAACTTCTCCTTGCCGATTGCTGAAAAAATCTCGCTCTCGAACGGGGTCTCCAGAGACTCCGCAATGCCCTGAGCAATCAGTTCCTCCGCGACCCACCTCGGCACGCTGACGGTCTCCCCCTCAGAGAGCTTCTCTATGTGAAGATCGCCCGCGTCGACGTTCTCGACAGAGGACCTCATCTTTATCCTCGCTGCGGCAAGAAGGTAATCATTCTCCCTCCCCTCGAGCAACTCGATGACTGGACGCCGCGGGTCTGACATTTTGGGCCCACCGACGCCCGCCAACTTGATAATAAGCCTTGAAGCCTATGAGGAGGGTTTCGTCTGTTCCTCTGCCTTCTTGGTCTCCGCGCTGGCCGCATCGGCCAGGTCCTTCAGCTTTGCCCGGGACATAGTCAGAGTCGGTTTCTCGGGGATCAGTCCCTGAGGCCTCCTGAGCAGAATCCCGATGAGCAGAGCGCCAATCAGCATCAGTTTTATGTTGTCGATGCCCACGAGCGCCAGAGCGTTTTCCACGGACGGGCCCATGAATGTGACCCCCTGGCTGAAGGCGTTGTAGATGAGGAGGTACACGAATGTACCCAGCAGCACCCCCCTATTGTTGGCAGCTCCTCCGAGAATCACTATCACGAAGGGGATGAAGGTGTCGGTCAGCCTGTTGAATGTCGCTGCCGAGGTGGTGCCCGGGGTCATCAGCGGCTGGAAGGATATCCACATCACGCCCGCTATTGCTGCAATGGCAGAGCTCACAATCAACACATTTCGCCTGAGGGCTACAACGTCCTTGCCCACGGCCTCTGCCGCGACTTCGTTGTCCCTGAGCGCCCTCAGGGTCCTCCCAAGTGGAGATCTCCCCACCCTCTCCGCGTAGATGTATATCACCACGGCGCACGCGACCAGAACGCCGAGCACGACCAGATCAGGCTGTCCAACGATTGTCCCGATGTAGAATATAGGCGCGGGTGCGTTCATCCCCAGCGGCCCACCCAGGAACGGATCGTACGACAGGCTGAAGATGAGGAAGAACTCTCCTGCAGCCAGGAGCAGCATTCCGAGGTAGTCTTCTCTTAGCCTGATCGCGGGGTAGGAAGCGAGGAAGCCGAAGAAGGCCCCTGCACCAGCTGCCACTAGAATCATGAACAAGAAGAGCTCGACGGCCAGGACTGGGTCAGCTGCCAGCTTGTTGTCGATCTGGGGGATGAAGGCGAACTGGCTGCCGAAGATGTCCCCTTTCAGGTGGAGCAGGTATACCATCAGCCTGTAGGCCATGGAGCCTGCTAGAAAGGCCCCTATGGACACGAAGAGGACCTTTCCAAAGTTGGGGACTCCCGCGTAGCCGAACTCGAGGTTCACGGTCAGGCTCACCACGAGGAAGAAGCAGAACATCTCTCCTGGGAGAGTTAGCGCGGAGACCGCGAATGCGAGAGTGCCTAGATCGAACGCCAACTACTTCAACCTCAAGATCTTCCGCCAGTTCAGGGAGGTCAGCCCCTGTGGGATTACGAGCAGGGTGATGATCATGATCGCCAGCGGGATTCCCTTCTGGAACGCAGTTAGCTGGGAGCCCACCTGGTACCCCCAGGTGTTGTCCGCGAATACCGTGAGCAGCCTTATCCCGTAGGTCTCGCTGAAGCCAACGATGAATCCTCCGATGATTCCGCCGTAAATGCTGCCAATGCCACCAAGTACCACCCCTGAAAAGATGTCGACTATGATGTTGGAAGAGGTTGAGGGGGGCGAGGGGGACTGGATCGAGAAGAGGCCTCCGCCGATGCCCGCTAGGAGGCCTGCTATGAACCAGGAAATGAGGTAGACCCTTTCTACGTTGATGCCCAGAATCCTTGCCAGGTTGGGGTTCTCGATGGCAGCCCGCATGGCAATGCCAAAGCGTGTCCTCAACAGGAGGACTATCCCGATTGTCACCAAGATCATCGCCGCGGGGGCCACGAAGAGAATTCCCGGCTCCCCGAAGGCGCGGAAGTCCGGTAACTGGTTGAGATTAAAGAGGTAGTACCCCTTGTCCGAGAGGAACTTCGCGTAGGTCTTACCTATGTAAGAAATGAAGATCGCAGCCACCGCCGCATCAAACACGATGCCCGCGGCCAGAGTGGCAATCATCAGCACTACAATGTTGGCACCTTTCTTGGTCAACGGGTTTAGCACGAGGAGGTACAACAGCGTAGCCACCACCGCGCCTGCGAGAGCCGCCACGGGCACTGTCATGTAGGGGCTAGAAAAGCCCCCGAAGATGAAGGCAGTCGCACCAGAGAATATCGCAAACACGACGAAGTTCGCATGGGCGAAATTCGGCACCTTAGTCGTCATGTAAGTCAGCGTCAGCCCCACACACATCAGAGCGTAGATGCACCCGTAGATTATCGAGTTCGATAGTGTTGGGTCCAAGAAAGGGTGTGCGTTCTCGGACGCGTTTCAACTGTTAAATAGTTTGTCCCTTCATCCTGCGCCTTAGAAAACATGAGACGTAATGCCGTTTCTACACCGGTCGTAGCTGTGCTATTCGTTGTGGGACTGATAATTGGTGGAGGCGCAGTCTACGGCCTAGTTTCTTCCTCGACAAAAACAACAACAGCAACAGCGACTACCACCTCAGTTAGCACCACGACGATCGGCGGAACGACCACGACCGTCACGGCGACGGCGACGGCGACTGGTGCAGCGTGCGTAACATGTCTCGGTGGCGTCAACAACACGATGCTGCAAGGGGCCATACAGGCAGCGGGCAACCTCAGTGGCACGTTCTCGATAGGGGACCTGCAGGATCTTTCCTCTACCCTAGCGGGTCAGGGGCAGGACGACCAGGCCACCTCGGGATTCGCCATTTCGGACATCAACGCCTGGTTAGCCACAACGCCGCTAGCTGGCAAGGTCACCTTCCAACAGAACCTACAGGACTACAAGCAGGACAACACTCTGACTTCGACGATAATGAACTCCTTCTACACGGCGGGCATACACGTGACGGTAGGGCCGCTCAACAGTGGCACTGCTGGCGCGATGCTGCCATTTGCCGACAGCCACCAGATAGTGATGATAAGCCCGTCATCGACGGCCACCTCAATAGCGCTCCCTGGTGACTACCTATTCAGGACTCCTCCATCTGACTCCTTCCAGGGGATCGCCGACGCCGCAGAACTCAAGCAGTCGGGCGTCCAGAGCGTGGTAATCGTCTACAGGAACGACGACTACGGCGCCGGGCTGGCCAACTCTACCGCATCGAACTTCGCGAGCATTGGCGGCCACGTGCAAGCTCAAATCCCCTACGACCCAACCAATCCTAACTTCGTCGCAGTCCTCGGCCAGGTCAACGATGCGTACAACGCAGCCGTGACCTCGTACGGAGCGGCGCATGTAGGGCTCTACTTCGTCATGTTCGACGAGTTCGCCCAGCTTGCAACCCAGGCCGCAAACAACTATCCCAATCTGCTCCAGTCTACACTGCCCTGGTTCGGCGTTGACGGCGAGGGGAATGAGGCGCCAATCGTCAACTCCACGTATGCTTCGACCACCGTCAAGACGAGACTAGTTGCGAGTTACCCAGGATTCTCGGCGAACCCACTCACGGAGTCAATCTGCGCTAGACAGCTGGCAGCGAGGGGAACCCTCTGCACTGGTTACACCCTCGGTACCTACGACGACATGTGGCTAGCAGCGCTCTCAATCCTCTACTGCGCTCCATCGACTCACTACGCTGCTACCGAGAACGGTGCCTGCATACAGCAGGTCATTCCATCCATAGCGGCGGGCTTCGTTGGTGCGACGGGAGCCACACTACTCAACACAGCGGGCGACAGGTTGTACGCGTCCTACGAGTTCTTCTGCATCGTTCCAGGTACAGGCACCCCTGCAAAGTGGATCGTCTGTGGAAGCTGGGACCAAGTCAGCAACACCATCGTCTGGTCTGCAAAGCCATCAGGAATTCCGTAGAAGGGGACCCACCCCCCTCCCACTTTTTGAACCACGATGGCACCGGCGATAGAGGTTCAAAACGTCTCAAAGTTCTTCGGCAGCCTGCGCGCAGTGGATGACGTGTCTGTCAGCATTGAAGAGAAGTCTCTTACGATTCTGATCGGACCCAACGGTTCTGGGAAGACGACGCTCATCAACACAATAGCAGGTCTGTACCACGCGGACACCGGGAAGGTCTTTTTCAATGGCAGGGATGTCACAAGACTCCAATCTCACCAGATATACAAGCTGGGACTTGCCAGAACGTTCCAGATACCCAGCCTGTTTGGAAAGCTTTCGGTACTGGAGAACGCGATGGTGGCGGCAAAAGGGAATCCCGGGGAGAACTTCCTGAGATCGATGGTCAGGAGCTCCTGGATGAAGAAAGAGCGGGAAGTCGCAGAATCGAGCTTCAAGACGCTGAGCGTGGTAGGGCTCTACTCGATGTGGGACAAGCCCGCCGAGAGCCTCAGCGGCGGGCAGATGAAGCTTCTCGAAATCGGCCGCGCATTGATGGGAGGCGCGAAGGTGGTTCTACTGGATGAGCCGATATCGGGGGTCAACCCGAAGCTGGCACACGAGATATTCGAAACCCTTGTCAATCTCAGACGCGAGCTTGGGGTCACCTTCTTCATCATCGAGCACCGTCTTGATATAGCGCTGCAGTACATCGACACGGTCGTGGCCATGGCATATGGCAAGCTGATCGCCGCCGGGAAACCAGAATTGGTGATGGCTGACCCGAGGCTGATCGAAGCGTACCTGGGGGCATAGGTTGCTCAAGGTCGAGGGGGTCTCCTCAGGGTACGGCAACCTGCACATTCTGTCGGAAGTGAACTTGATAGCGGAGCCGAAGGAAGTGACCGTAATTGTAGGGCCAAACGGTTCTGGGAAGAGCACTCTCCTAAAGACCATAGCCGGGATCACCAACCTCTATCAAGGGAGTATCACGATAGACGGCAAGTCAATCACGCACCTTCCTCCTCACGAAATCGCGCGCATGGGACTCGCATACCTCCCCCAGACGGAGAGCGTGTTCACGCAGCTCACCGTGGCAGAGAACATCAGGATGGCGGGCTACACCGTGCCCAAATCCGAGTACGACACGAGGCTGAGGGGGGTCGAGGAGATGTTCCCGCAAGTCGAACGATACCTGAGGACGAAGGTGCAGAATCTTAGCGGAGGGGAGCGACAGATGATCGCGATGTCAATGGCCCTCCTCCGGAATCCTTCCGTCATAATGTTCGACGAACCGACGGCAAACCTCTCTCCGAAGCTTGCGACGCAGGTCCTAAAGACCGTGGGGGATGTTGCCAAGAACTACGGGCTAACTGTCCTGCTCGTCGAACAGAACGCCAAGAGGGCCCTGGAGATGGGTGACAAGGCCTACCTGCTCGTAAGCGGCAGGAATGCCTTCACAGGCACGGCAAAGGACCTGCTCTCGCACACGGAGCTTGCGCGGATCTACCTCGGCATGAAGCCGGCCAACGCCTAGATGGGCCTTCGCCCACCAATGGATAAATAAGAACCACAGTCGACGCACCCTGGAAAATTGCGGAATCAAACAATTCCTGAGAGGGGGTCGGCCTGCCGGTAGAGGGCCTCATGTGGGTCGAAAAGTACAGGCCGTCTGACCTTTCCGACCTCGTGGACCAGGTCGCCATAAAGGAGAGACTCGCTTCCCTCCTCCAGAAAAAGGAGCAGCTCCCCCACCTTCTGTTCGCTGGCCCCCCTGGCTCGGGGAAGACCACCACCGCCCTGATACTGGCGAGGCAGATCCTGGGCGAGCACTGGCGCGACTACACCCTCTCGTTGAACGCGAGCGACGAGCGCGGCATCGAAACCGTGCGCCAGAGAATCAAGACGTTCGCCCGCTTCGCCGACAGGGTGGAAGGGGTCCCGTTCCGGCTG
>Ga0335079_10002475_pt1 | contig 21303 bp, 19 predicted proteins | sample Lox_Sample_33_FD_206719 | JGI IMG/M metagenome (GOLD analysis project Ga0335079, IMG submission 206719) | Soil microbial communities from Loxahatchee National Wildlife Refuge, Florida, United States - Lox_Sample_3.3 | ecosystem: Environmental > Terrestrial > Soil > Wetlands | place: USA... | reverse complement strand
AATCCGGTCAGCCGATCGTCTCGAAGCTGTCCTACGAGCTCAGCCGCGATGCGAAATTCGCGCCGGTCGACTCGGTGCTGGTGTTGGGGAAGACGCGCTGGACCGCCGTGCGCATCGGCACCGAAGCGGTCAGCGTGGCCGATCCTGCGCGTGCGCCGTATCTGACTTTCCAGCCGGACAGCGGCCGCGTCGCCGGCTCGGGCGGCTGCAACCACTTTGGCGGCGGCTACACCCTGAAGGGCCGCGCGCTCTCCTTCGGTGCGCTCGCGGGCACCCTGATGGCCTGCGTCCAGGGCATGGAGTGGGAAGGGAAGTTTCACCAGGCGCTGCAGTCGGCCGCGTCGTGGCGCATCCGCGCAGGCACACTGCAGCTCGCAGATTCCCATGGCACCGTGCTGGTGGAGCTCGAGCCGCGCTAAGCTGCACGCGCTTGAGGCTCACACAGGGGGAATCAATCATGAGAAGCACCATTCTGGCGGCGCTCGCCGCCGCGTCACTTGCGTGCGGCGGGTCCGCGGCGGCGTCGGCTGCCGATTCATCGTCGGCGCGACCGGCGGACCGCGCCGAGATCGAGGCGCTGATGTGGCGCTACATCCGCTCGCTCGACAGCTTCAATGCCGAGGGCTACGCGGCGGCCTACACGCCTGACGGCCAGTTCGGCACCGGCAAGAACGCCGAAGTGGGCCGCGATGCGCTGAAGAAGATGATCAGCGACCTGAAGAAGTCCCGCGCCGAGCGCGAAGCGAAGGGCGAGAAGCTGCCGAAGATGTACCACGTCATCGCGAACTCCTGGCTCGAGTTCGTGGACGCCGATCATGCGCGCCTGCACTCGTACTGGATGACGATGTTCGCCGGCAGCGGCGCGCCGGGCGCGGCCGATGCCGTGGCACCCCGCGTCGCGGCGGTGGGCCGCAGCGTCGATGATCTCGTGCGCCTGAACGGCCACTGGCTGATCAAACAGCGCGACGTCGCGCCGCAGGATTGATTCGGGCGGTGCGCCCCGGCGGGCTTCGTTGACCAATCGGGGTGCCGCCGGTAACGTGGCACCCCGATTCAGGTGAGGGGAGTACGACGGGCCGGGCCCGTCACATTATGCGAATCGTCTTATTGGGTGCGCCGGGCTCCGGCAAAGGCACCCAGTCTCAGCGTCTCACGCAGCAGCACCACATCCCGCAAATCTCCACCGGCGACCTGCTTCGCGCCGCCGTCGATCAGGGCAGCGAGCTCGGACGCGCCGCCAGGGCCGCGATGACGGCCGGACGGCTGGTCGAGGACTCGATTGTGCTCGGGATGATCCGCGAGCGTCTGGGACAGCCCGATGCGCGCCGCGGCTTCATCCTCGACGGCTTTCCGCGCAACAGTGCGCAGGCGCAGGCGCTCGATGAGTTGCTCGGCGAGCTCAAACAGCCGCTCGATTGCGTCGTGCTGCTGGAAGTGGATGCCGCCGAGCTCGTACGCCGCATCGCAGGCCGGCGCACCTGCAAGCAGTGCGGCCGCGTGTTCAACGTGCTCACCTCACCGCCCGCGCCCGGCGAGAGGTGCCCCAAGACCGGCGGCGCGCACGAGCTGTTCCAGCGCCCGGACGACAAGGAAGAGACGGTGGCGGAGCGGCTGCGCGTGTATGAAGAGAAGACCCGCCCGCTCGCCGACTTCTATCGCGCCAAGGGGCTGCTGCGCAGCATCAGCGCCATGGGCGAGCTCGACGAAGTGACGGCGCGGCTCGAGGCTGCGCTGGCGCGTCCGGCCTGACGCTAGACGGCCGCGAGCAGGCGCTCGCCCAGGATCGCGCGCCGCCAGCCCTGCAGCACAGCCACATCGCGCTCCCCGTCGGCCAGTTGTTCGAGGTCTCGCCGCGTTGCGAGCACCTCGGGACTCAAGTCGAGCTCGCTCGCCACGTGGCGGTGGATGCCCGAGAGCTTCTTCACCAGTGCGCTCTTGAGCGCATCCGGCCGCGGGCGCGGCGCCATGGCATCGAGCGCGGCGGGCAGGTTTGCGGCCTCGATCAGCCGCACGAGCTCGGCGCCGCAGTGGCGCAGCAGTCCCGGTGGAATGTCCGGAATCGCCGCAAGCTCCGCGGCCGTGCGCGGCACGCGCACGACGATATCGCGCAGCAGCGCGTCCTCCAGGATCCAGCCGCGCGGGCGATTGCGCTCATCGGCGCGGCGCTCGCGCCAGGCGGCGAGCTGCTGCGCGAGGCGCTCGCGTGCGGGGTCGAGTCCGCGCAGACCCTTCACACGCAGCCAGGCGCGCTGCGGATCCACCGCGTAGCTGTCGGCATCGCCTAAGCGCTGCAGCTCCTCGGCGAGCCAGGCGCTGCGGCCGAGCCGCGCAAGCTCCGCCTCGAGGTGCTCCTTGAGCGGCAGCAGGTAGCGCACGTCATCGAGTGCGTAGGCGATCTGCTCGGCCGAGAGCGGCCGTGCCGACCAGTCGGTGCGCGTGTGCGCCTTGTCGAGCTCGGTGCCGAGCACGCGCCGCACGAGCTCGGCGTAACCGATCTGCGCCGGCAGCCCCGCGAGCGCCGCGGCGATCTGAGTGTCGAACACCGGATGCGTGAGGCCCACGCTCGGAATCAGCACCTCGATGTCCTGCCGGCAGGCGTGCATCACCTTGAGCGGCGGGCCGGCATTCAAGACGGGAGCGAGCGGCTGCAACTCGCGCACGGCGAGGGGGTCGATGCACGCCGGTCCCGTCTCGTCGGCGATCTGCAGCAGGCACAGCTGGGCCCGATAGGTGCTCTCGCGCAGGAATTCCGTATCGAGCGCGAGGAGCCGCGCGCCTGCGAGCCGGGCGGTGAGCTCCGCCAGGGCGGCGGGGTTCGTCACCATCGTATCCAAACGCATGTTCACTTCGGACTGTACAATCGTGCCGCATTATGGCGGAAGTGGCTTGGCTTTATGCGCAGATTGCGCTCCTGAGGAAGGGTCCGCAGGACCTGCCCGCGTCGGCGTTGCTGCTGACGCTGACCGTCATCGCGTACCTGGCGATCAATGCGGTCATGTCGGTGGTGCTGCCGGGGCAGGACTTGCCGTGGCCCGCGATCCTCATCACGAGCACGGTGTTTACGCTCGTGTGGTATGCGGTGCTGCTGAGGCTCGCGCGCCGCCCGGAGCGCACCCTGCAGACGACCACCGCGATCTTCGGCTACCGCACTGTGCTCGCACCGCTCACGCTCGCGAACGTCTGGGTGTTCAAGCGCTTCAGCGCCGATCCGGCGATGTGGCCGGTGCCGGTGATCGTGCTGTATCTGCTCATCGGCGTGTGGATCATCAGCGTGAACAGCCACGTGCTCAAAGCCGCCGTCGAGTGGGCGACGGGCTACTGCGTCGCCCTGGTGCTGCTCGAGACCTTCGTGACCCTGCTGGTGCTCACCCCGTTTGCGCCGCAGTCGCCGTAGCCCATCCGCAGCGCACCCCATGCACGTTCACATCCTCGGCATCTGCGGCACATTCATGGGCGGCATCGCGGCGGTGGCGCAGGCGGCCGGGCACAAGGTCAGCGGCTCCGACCGCAACGTCTATCCGCCGATGAGCACACAGCTCGAGGCGCTCGGTATCACATTGAGTGAGGGTTTCGGGCCCGAGCAGCTCGATCCGCGTCCCGATGTCGTGGTGGTCGGCAACGTGATGACGCGCGGCATGCCGGTGATCGAGGCGCTTCTTGATCGCGGAATCGCCTATGCCTCGGGTCCCGAGTGGCTGGCGCGCGAGGTGCTCAAGGACCGCTGGGTGCTGGCGGTCGCCGGCACGCACGGCAAGACCACCACCACCTCGCTTCTGGCGTGGATCCTCGAGCACGCCGGACTTGCTCCGGGTTTTCTCATCGGCGGTGTGCCGCAGAACTTCGGCGTGAGTGCGCGCCTGGGCGCGGCGCCGTTCTTCGTCATCGAGGCCGACGAGTACGACACGGCATTCTTCGACAAGCGCGCCAAATTCGTGCACTACCGGCCGCGAACCGCGATCCTGAACAACCTGGAATTCGATCACGCGGACATTTATCCGGACGTGGCGTCCATTCAGCGTCAGTTCCACCACCTGGTGCGCACCGTGCCGGGATCCGGCCGCATCATCTGGAATGCGGCGGATGCGCGCCTCGCGGAGACGCTGAAAATGGGCTGCTGGACGCCGCTCGAGGGCTTTGCGCTTGGCAGTGCGAGCGAGGCGAGCTGGAACGCGCAGGTGCGCGGACCCCGGCAGGATTACTCGGCATTCGAAGTGCTGGAGAACGGCGTCTCCCGCGGGCTCGTCGAGTGGTCGCTGATCGGTGCGCACAATGCGCAGAACGCACTGGCCGCGCTCGCGGCCGCGCGCCACGCGGGCGTGCCGCTCGACACCGGCATTGCCGCACTCGGCGCCTTTCGCGGCATCGCGCGACGCATGCAGCTGCGCGCCGACGTGCACGGCATCCGGGTGTACGATGATTTCGCGCACCATCCGACCGCGATCGAGACCACGCTCGATGGTCTGCGCCGCAGTGTGGGCAGGCAGCGCATCGTCGCCGTGCTCGAGCCGCGCTCGAACACCATGCGCATGGGGGTGCATCGCGAGCAGCTGGCGCCCTCGCTCGCCGCCGCGGATGAGGTGTGGCTGTACTCGCCGGCGGATCTCGGTTGGGACACCGCTGAGCTCATGAGTGCGCTCGGCACCCGCGGCCATCGCGCCGCAGCGGTGGAGGAGCTTGCCGGCGCGCTCGCATCCCACGTGCGCACGGGGGATCACGTGCTCATCATGAGTAACGGCGGCTTCGGCGGCCTGCACGAGAAGCTGATCCGCGCCCTCGAGCGCCGCTTCACCAGCTGAACGCTCCATGAGCGCCAGCGCCGAGATCGCGCTGTTCCCCTTGAACGCCGTGCTGTTCCCCGGCGGTCCGCTGCCCTTACGCATCTTTGAGCCACGGTACGTCGACATGGTGCGTCGCTGCATGCGCGATGCCACGCCCTTCGGTGTGGTGCGGATTCTGGAGGGTGCCGAGGCGGGCGCCTGTGCGAGCACCGCCGCTGTCGGCACCAGTGCGCGGATCGTGGATTTCTCGACGCTTCCCGATGGCCTGCTCGGCATCCTGTGTCGCGGTGAGCGCAAGTTTCGCGTGCTGCGCCGCTGGCAACAGGACGATGGGCTCAATTGCGCCCAGATCGAGTGGCTTGCCGGAGAGCCCGAGGTCGCGCTCCCGGCTCAATATCAGCATTTAGGCCGCATCGTCGAGCGGCTCCTGACACGGCTTGGTGATCGCTACGCCGCAGAAGAAGTGCGCACGCACGATGCAGGCTGGGTCGGCTGCCGGCTCGCCGAGATCTTGCCCGTAGAGCTCGATGAGAAGCAGAGCTGGCTCGAGCTCGAAGATCCGCTCGCTCGCCTGGCGAGCCTCAACGCCCTGATCCGCGTCTCGGAGGACTAGGCTGCAGCCGCACTGCGGCGATGCGAGTAGTACAGATACAGCAGGGCGCCCGCGATCAGCGTCCAGCCGAAGAGCAGCCAGCCGACGACGCCGTCGAAGCGGCTCAATAAGAAGGAGTAATGGCTCGACGGATTGGGGAGCGAGGTCTCGCGCACGAACGTGATGACGCATACAAACGCCGCATGCAGGCCGATGCAGGCGCCAATGTGGCCCGTGACCCGGCGCACCGCGCCCAGCACGACGCCGACCGCGTACAGGCACGCAAATGCATCGAGAATGTCGGCGGGATGCGCGAGCATCTGAAATGAGCCGGCCAGCAGATCGAGCCCGCTGCCCCAGTGCGCATCGGCGGCGGCAATGTGGGTGCGGCCGATGAAGTGCGTGAGCGCGTAGATGAAGGAAGTCACGCCGATCGCGAAGCGCCAGCCCGACTCACGCGCAAGCGCGCCGTACATCGCGCCGCGGATGAAGATTTCCTCGATGAGCGCGACCCCGATGCCACGCATGACGCCGGTGAGCGCGATGCCGGCGAGTGTGTGCGCATCCACGGTCATGCCGGGCTTCCACGCGAGCAGCTGCAGCGCCACCATGATGAGAACGCCGAGTCCCATCAGTACGGCGCCGAGACACCAGCCGATGGCCAGCTCGCGCACGAAGATTGCCGGGCGCACGCCGAATCCCCACATGGCGCGATTGGTGAGCCGCAGCCGGCGCGCGAGCACAAACAGACCCACGGCCGCCGCCACCATGCCGATGCGATCGGCCACGCGGTGGAACGGAAAGCCGAAGTGCGGATACAGCGCGCTCCAGAGCGGGTAGGTGAAGAGCGCCATCGCCGCGAGCGCGATCACGATCAGGAGCAGGAAGGCACCGAGCGCTCGCATGGGGCTAGCTGGGGCGACGAATCTGCGCAGATGCACGAGATTTGGCGCTGTGCCGGGCGCGGCATCCGCCGCAGAATCGATCGCAACGCTTCGTCATCGCAGCCTCAAGAGTCTCGAGATGGAACATCCCGCCGCGCAGCAGATCCTGCAGTCACTGGTCGACGGTCTCGATCCGCTCACCCGCGGACAGCTTCCAACGGATACGGTACTGCAGCAAGCCGAGGTGTTGCGCGCGCTCCTGGCGGGCATCACGGCGCTCGAGGCCGATGCGGTGCGCTCGCGACGGCGCGCGCAGCTGCCGCAGAACGTCGGCCGGCCCTGGAGCGGTGCCGAGGAGCAGCGCCTCGCGGCCGCATACCGCGCCGGAGAAGACCCGCGGCAGATTGCAGCCGCCCATCACCGCACGCTGGCCGCAATCGAGGCGCGCCTCGAGCGTCTGGGACTGATCTCGGCCGATGAGCGTGTGACGCGCAATCGCTATCTGTCGCGCGAGGATTCCGCGCCGGTTGGCATCCCGAAGAGCGCCCGCCAGCGCTGAGCGACGGCGCTCGCGAGGAAGCGCGGATCGGGCCCGGTCACGGGCCGTGCACCCTCGCGCCAGGCGCGCACGCACGCGGCGTAACTGTCGAACAGGCCGAGTGCGCCGCCCGCGGCGGCCAGTGCCGGCCGCAGCGCGTGCGGCATCACGCGGCCGACGTACTCATAGAGGCGCTGCGCGGTGCGAACGGGCAGCGTCTCGCCGGCGTTGCCCAGTACCTCCGCGGCCGCGCCACAGTCGTGCGTCAGCACCGGCGTGCCCACCGCCTTGGCTTCCGCCAGGACCAGCCCGAAGGTCTCCGGCAGCACGAAATTCGGATAGAACACGCACAGCGCCGAGCGCACCTCGGCGAGGATGCGCTGCTGCGGCAGCGAGCCCAGCCAGTGCACGCCGTCGACACCGCCATCGACGCGCGCAATGTTCGCGCGCCGCAGGCTCTTGTAGCCCGGACTGCCTACGCACAGGCGCAGCTCGGGCATCTGCCGGCGCAGGTGCCGGAACGCATCGAGGGTGTAGGCGAGTCCCTTGTTGGGAGAGGAGAAGAACACCAGCTTCGCGGGGTCGACCGCGGTACCGTCCGGGGCGAGCCGGTCATCCACCGGGTTATAGAGCGTGACTGCGCGCACGCGTGCCTGCGCGCCACCCGTACGCACGATCGATTCGACCTGAGCCCGCTGGAAATCCGACACGCAGATCAGCGTGACCTCATGACGTGAGAGCACGCCGAGCGCTGCGGCGAGACGCCGGCCGCGCTTGGAGCCGGGCCGCATGAGATCGTGCATCCACAGGTAGCAGCGGGCGCCCGGATAGCGCGCAATGATCGATTCGAGCGGCCGCGGATCGCGCAGCACGATGAGGTGGGTGATCCCCTCGGCCGGGCCAATCGGCTGATAGCGGCCGTCCGCCTCGGTGCGATTGTGCTGCATCACGCGCGCATCGAGTGCCTCGGCGATGCGGATGACCGAGGCTTCCGTGCCGCCGAGCGCCGACTCCTCGAGCATGCGCCGGGCGTACGGCTTCTGACAGGTCGCATCGAAGAACAGCACGGCGCTCATTGTGGCGGTTGGCAGTATAGTGTGGCGCGCTGCGGCCGGAAGGGGTCATTCGCGATCAAACTCAGCGCCTGCATCATCACGTTCAATGAGGCCGACCGGATCGAGGCGTGCATCCGCGCGCTCGGTTTCTGCGATGAGATCCTGGTGGTGGACTCGCATTCGACCGATGCGACGCGCGAGCTCGCGGCGGCGCTCGGAGCGCGCGTCATCGAGCGCGACTGGCCCGGCTATCGCTCACAGAAGCAGTTTGCGATCGAGGCGGCAGGCAACGACTGGGTGCTGTGCGTGGATGCGGACGAGCAGGTGAGTGCGCCGCTCGCCGCCGAGATCTCGGCGCTCAAGGCGCGCGGCTTCCCGCAATACGCCGGCTGGTCGGTGCCGCGCCTGACGGACTACTTCGGCCGCTTTCTCAAACACGGCAACGCCTATCCGGACCGGCTGGTGCGGCTCTTCGACCGCAGGCGCGGCGGCTGGAGCGGGCAGGAAATCCACGAGAACACTCGCATCACAGGTCCGCTCGGGCGCCTCAAGGGCCCTCTGCTGCACTATTCCTACCGCAGTCTGGATGACCACATCGAGCGCATGCACCGCTACGCGCGTCTCATGGCGCAGTCGATGTATGCGAGGGGCCGGCGCGGCTCGCTCGCGCCGGTGCTGGTGAACTCGAGCTGGCGCTTCGTGCGCGGCTACTTCCTGAGGCTTGGTTTTCTCGATGGCTGGCGCGGACTCACGTTCGCGCTCATCGAGTCCGGCTACGTGCGCGAGAAATACCTGCAGCTGTATCTGCTGTCACGCACTGCGCAGCGCTGAGGAGGAACTCGCAGCGCTGCTGCTGGCATCGAGCCACACCACTTCGGTCACGATCGTGCCGTCGGACTTGAGCTCGAGCGTCCGATACGCCGGCGGCCGCGAATCGATCGCGAACTCATCGGCAAGCGGCAGGAACTGCGCGCAGGTCGACGGCGTGGCGAGCAGCCGCACGTTGCGCCGCAGGCCGTCGTAGCTCTGGTGCACGTGGCCCCACAGCACGCCGCGCACGTTGCGGTGTGCGTCAATTCTGCTGAAGAGCTGTTCGGGGTTGGTCAGTCCCACCCGATCGAGCCAGCGGCTCGCCATCGGCACCGGGTGATGGTGCAGGCACACGAGCACGTGCTTGCCGGCCGAGCTCGCGAGCGAGCGATCCAGTTGCGTGAGCGCGGCCGCAGAGAGCTGGCCATCGGCCGAGCCCGGCACACAGCTGTCGAGCAGCACGATGCGCCAGCAGCCGAAATCAACGTGCCCGCCGAGGATGAAGGGCTCCCGGTTGAGCGCCTGACGCATCGCCTGCGGAATATCGTGATTGCCGGGCAGGCACAGCACCGGCACTCCCACGCCGTCGAATGCCTTGCGCACGGTGGCATAGCCGCCCGGGTCATCCTGCACCAGATCCCCGGTGAGCAGCACGGCGCGCGGCGGCCACTCGCGTGCGCGCGCGTGCCCGATCGCATTCATGAGCGCGGGGTACGTGGCGATGCCACGCAAGGTGCCCGCCTCATCGGCATAGAGGTGCGGGTCGGTGAACTGAATCAATCGCAGGACGTTCATGCGGTCGTGGTCGATACTCGTCGGGTCTGTATTTAGGCTGTCGGCACCCACAGGGAGTTCCTCGCAGGGGCACGACAGGCGTCACGGGATCGTAGCAGAGCCCCTTGAGGCTCCTGAGTGAACTGGATCAAGCACATAGGAGTCCCTGGCGCCGTAATTTGATGCAGTACGCGTTTGGGGCGACACATAATGTGACGCCGCACCAGGAGTGAGAAATCGATGTCCACACGTTCCCTGTCTCTCACGGACGACATCTATCAATACGTCATTGCGCACTCCGTGCGCGAGGCCCCGGTGCTCGCTCGCCTGCGCGAGCGGACCGCGACCATGGCGGGTGCCGAAATGCAGATCTCGCCGGAGCAGGGACAACTGCTCGCGCTGCTGGTGCGCCTGACTGGGGCGCGCCAGTGCATTGAGCTCGGCACTTATACAGGCTACTCCAGTCTGGTCATGGCTGCCGCGCTGCCATCCGCGGGGCGTCTGATCACCTGCGACGTGAGCGCGGAGTGGACCGCTGTGGCGCGCGACTACTGGCGCGATGCCGGGGTTGCCGGGCGCATCGATCTGCGCCTGGGGCCGGGTCTCGGCACGCTGGATCAGCTGATTGCCGAAGGCGGCCGCCACCGCTTCGACTTCGCTTTCGTCGATGCGGACAAACCGAACTACATTCCGTATTTCGAACGTCTGCTCACGCTCGTCAGGCCCGGCGGCCTCATCGCAGTGGACAACACGCTGTTCGTCGCCGGCCGGGACATCGTGCACGGTGACAGTCACATTGCACGGGAATTGCGCAAATTCAACGATCACGTGCACCACGATGAGCGCGTCGATCTCGCGATGGTGCCGATCGGCGAGGGACTGACGCTGTTGCGCATCCGATGAAGCTCGCGGTGCATTGCCGCACGATGCCGATTTAGTAGAAAATAGGCGGCTCGCACATGATGAACCGCCGCGAACTTGCCAATGCCATCCGCGCCCTCGCGATGGATGCCGTCCAGAGGGCCAATGCCGGCCACCCGGGCGCACCCATGGGGCTTGCGGATGTAGCCGAAGTCCTGTGGCGGGACGTTCTCAAGCACAACCCGGGCAATCCACGCTGGTACGACCGCGACCGCTTCGTGCTCTCGAACGGTCACGCCTCGATGCTGCTGTACGCCGTGCTGCACCTGACGGGCTATCCGCTGTCGATGGATGAGATCCGCAACTTCCGCCAGCTCGGCTCGCACACGCCGGGACATCCCGAGCGCGATCTTGCACTTGGCATCGAGACCACGACCGGTCCGTTAGGCCAGGGAATTGCCAACGCGGTCGGCATGGCACTCGCCGAGCGCATTCTCGCGGCGCAGTTCAACCGCCCGGGCCTCAGCATCGTCGATCATCACACGTACGTCATCGCCGGCGACGGCTGCCTCATGGAGGGCATCTCCCACGAGGCCTGCTCGCTCGCGGGCACGCTGCGCCTGGGCAAGCTCATCGCGCTCTACGATGACAACGGCATCTCCATCGACGGCAAGGTGCAGGGCTGGTTTCGCGACGACACGCCCAGGCGCTTCGAGGCCTACGGCTGGCACGTGATCCCGGATGTCGATGGCCACAATGCCGATGCGGTGGCGCGGGCGTTGCAGCAGGCGCGCGCGGAGACCGCGCGCCCGAGTCTGATCTGCTGCAAGACGCTCATCGGCTGGGGCGCGCCGACCAAGCAGGGCACCAAGGCCGTGCACGGCGAGGCGCTCGGTGCGGAGGAAGTCGCCGCCGCCCGCCAGGCGCTCGACTGGCCGTATCCGCCGTTCGAGATTCCGGCGGAAGTGAGCCGGCAGTGGGACCAGCGCGCCAAGGGCGCCGCCGCCGAGGCGAAGTGGAACGAGCTCTACGCGCGCTACCGCGAGGAATACCCCGCACTCGCCGAAGAGTTCGAGCGCCGTAGCGCCGGCAATCTGCCGGAAGGCTGGGCGCAGACCCTCAATGCCGCGGTGACCGCGGGCACGAAGCAGGCAAAGCCTCAGGCGACGCGCCAGTCCTCGCAGGACACGCTCAACGTCGTGGGTGAGGCGTTGCCCGAGCTCTTCGGCGGCTCGGCCGATCTCACCGGCTCGAACAACACGATGCACAAGTTCTCGCGCACGCTCAACGATGAGGATTCATCCGGCAATTACCTGCACTACGGCGTACGCGAATTCGGCATGACGGCCATGATGAACGGCATGGCGCTGCACGGCGGCTTCATCCCCTACGGCGGCACATTCCTGGTGTTCTCGGACTACGCGCGCAATGCCGTGCGCCTTGCCTGCCTGATGAAGCAGCGCGTGATCCTGGTGTACACGCACGATTCCATCGGCCTGGGCGAGGACGGCCCGACGCATCAGCCCATCGAGCAGCTGGCCTCGCTGCGCGCGATGCCAGGCATGCAGTTGTGGCGCCCCTGCGATGCGCTCGAGACCGCGATCGCGTGGGTGGCTGCAATCGAACGGCACGACGGGCCCACTGCACTGGTGCTGACGCGCCAGGCGCTGCCGCAGCAGACGCGCACGCCGCAGCAGGTCGCTGCCACGCGCCGGGGCGGCTACGTACTGATCGATTGCGCGGGCACGCCCGAGGCACTGGTTATCGCGACCGGCTCGGAGATCGGCATCGCGGCCGAGGCGGTCACGGCATTGAACGGCGCAGGCCGGCGCGTGCGTCTGGTGTCGATGCCCTCCACCGAGTGCTTTGAGGCACAGGATGCGGCGTATCGCGAGCAGGTGCTGCCGCGCGCCGTGCGGCGCCGGCTGGCCGTCGAGGCTGGCGCAAGCCAGTCCTGGGGCGGCTATGTCGGCTTCGAAGGCCGCATCATCGGGATCGACCAGTTCGGCGCCTCCGGCAAGGCCGCCGACCTGTTCAAGCACTTCGGCTTCACCGCCGAGCACGTGCGCAATGAAATTGAAGCAATGTTGAAAAGCTGAACGGGCGAAAGGACTGACATCTATGGCTATCAGGGTGGGAATCAACGGCTACGGCCGCATCGGGCGCAACATTCTGCGGGCGCTCTTCGAGGCCAAGCGAACCAACGAGATTCAGATCGTTGCGATCAACGACCTGGGCGATGCCCACACCAATGCGCATCTGACCAGGCACGACACGGCCCACGGGCCGTTTCCCGGCGAAGTGAAGGTCGATGGCGACTCGATGGTGGTCAATGGCGCGCGCGTGCGTGTGCTCGCCGAGCGCGATCCCGCCAAGCTCCCCTGGGGCCAGCTCGGCGTCGAGTATGTGCTGGAATGCACCGGCCTCTTTACCGCCAAGGCGAAAGCCGGCGCGCACCTGGCCGGTGGCGCCAAGCGTGTCGTGATCTCTGCGCCCGGCGAGAAGGATGTGGATGCGACTATCGTCTACGGCGTCAACCACAATGTGCTCAAGGCCGGCTACACCGTGATCTCCAACGCCTCGTGTACCACGAACTGCCTGGCGCCGGTTGCCAAGGTCATGCACGAGAAGATCGGCATCCAGGCGGGCGTGATGAACACGATCCACGCCTACACCAATGACCAGGTGCTGACCGACGTTTTTCACAAGGATCTGCGTCGTGCGCGCTCGGCGACCATGTCGCAGATCCCGACCAAGACCGGTGCGGCCTCGGCGGTGGGACTGGTGCTGCCTGAGCTCAACGGCAAGCTCGACGGATTTGCCACGCGTATTCCGACCATCAACGTCTCGCTGGTGGATCTGTCGTTCATCGCGCGGCGCGAGACCTCCGTCGAGGAGGTCAACAAGCTCATGCGTGAGGCGGCCGACGGCCCGATGAAGGGGATCCTGGCCTACAACGACGAGCCGCTGGTCTCCGTAGACTTCAACCACAACCCGCACTCCTCGATCTTCGACTCCACGCTCACCAAGGTCATCGGCGGCACGCTGGTGAAGGTGTGCGCCTGGTACGACAACGAATGGGGCTTCTCCAACCGCATGCTCGATACCACGCTCGCCTGGTCGCGCGTGGGCTGACGATGAAAGTCCTGCGCATGGCGGATCAGGACCTGCGCGGCAAGCGCGTGCTGATCCGGGAAGACCTCAATGTCCCGGTGCAGGACGGGGCCGTGGCGAGCGATGCACGCATTCGCGCGGCGCTGCCGACGTTGCGTCATGCCCTGGAGGCCGGCGCGAAAGTGTTCGTGCTGTCGCACCTGGGGCGCCCGAAGGAAGGCGTGTTCGATGAGTCGCTGTCGCTGCAGCCGGTTGCCGCGCGCCTCTCCGAGCTGCTCGGCCGCGCGGTGCCCCTGCGCCGCAACTGGCTCGACGGGGTGGATTGCGCCGCCGGCGAGGCGGTGCTGTGCGAGAACGTGCGCTTCAACAAGGGCGAGAAGTCCGACAGCGATGAGCTGGGCAAGCGCATGGCGGCGCTGTGCGATGTATTCGTCATGGACGCGTTCGGCACGGCACACCGCGCCGAGGCGAGCACGCACTCGGTCGCGCGGTTTGCGAAAGTCGCCTGCGCAGGTCCGCTGCTGGTCGGTGAGCTCGAAGCGCTGGAGCGCGCGCTCGAGCGGCCCGCGCGTCCGCTCGCCGCCGTCGTCGGCGGCTCGAAGGTCTCCACCAAGCTCACGGTGCTCGAGGCTTTGCTCGCCAAGGTCGATCAGCTCATCGTCGGCGGCGGCATTGCCAACACCTTCCTCGCCGCCACGGGCATATCCGTCGGCAAATCGCTGCACGAGGCCGAGATGCTCGACATGGCGCGCAAGCTCATGGCGCAGGCACGCGCGCGCGGCGCGGAGATCCCGATGCCGACCGATGTCGTGGTCGCCAAGGAGCTCTCGGCGACCGCGCACGCCGACGTGCGTCCGGTCGGCGGCGTCGGCGCGGATGAGATGATCCTCGACATCGGCCCGGATTCCGCGGAGCGCTTCGGCGCGATGCTGCAGGGCGCCGGCACGATCATCTGGAACGGCCCGGTCGGGGTTTTCGAGCACGATCAGTTCGGCGAGGGCACACGCGTCATTGCGGATGCGATCGCCCGCAGCAAGGCGTTCTCGCTCGCGGGCGGCGGCGACACGCTGGCCGCCATCGAGAAATACGGTGTCGAGGACGGCATTTCCTACATCTCAACCGGCGGCGGCGCCTTCCTCGAGTTCGTCGAGGGCAAGACGCTGCCCGCGGTCGCGATGCTCGAGTCGCGCGCGGCGACCGCGCGCGGCTGATCATCGAGGCATTCCCTGCATGGACACTTTGAGACGCACCAAGATAGTCGCGACCGCAGGTCCTGCGACCGACGATCCCGTGGTGCTCACCGACATGTTGCGCGCCGGCGTGGGCGTGGTGCGGCTGAACGCCTCCCATGGCACCCGCGATGACCTGAAGCGCAGGCTTGCGCTGGTGCGCGAGTCGGTCAAGCAGGCAAACGAGTGCGTCGGCGTGCTGCTCGACTTAGGCGGCCCCAAGATCCGCATCGAAGGCTTCATCGGCGGGCGCATCCAGCTCGCGGAGGGCCAGACGTTCACGCTCGACACGGCGATGGATCCCAAGGCCGGCACCGCGCAGGCGGTCGGCGTCGCCTACAAGAATCTGCCGAACGATGTCGCCGCGGGCGACACGCTGCTGCTTTCGGACGGCCAGATCGTGATGGACGTGGAAGAGGTGTCGGGTACGCGCATCGAGTGCCGCGTGCGCATCGGCGGTGAGCTCTCCGATCGCAAAGGCCTGAACCGTCAGGGCGGCGGCATCTCGGCGCCTGCGCTCTCCGATAAGGACCGGGACGACATCCGTTTCGCAGCCGATGAGAGCATCGACTACGTCGCGGTCTCCTTCGCGCGCGATGCGGAGGATATCGAGCAGGCGCGCACGCTCGTGCGCGCGGCGGGTGGGCAGGCCAACATCGTCGCCAAGATCGAGCGCCATGAGGCGGTCGCCAATCTCACCGGGATCATCGATGCGGCTGACGTCGTCATGGTGGCGCGCGGTGATCTGGGCGTCGAGATGGGTTACGCCGAGCTCACGGGCCTGCAGAAGACCATCATTCATCAGTCGCGCTCGCGCAATCGCGTCGTCATCACCGCGACGCAGATGATGGAGTCGATGATCCAGAACCCGGTGCCCACGCGCGCCGAGGTGAGCGACGTCGCCAATGCCGTCATGGACGGCACGGATGCGGTAATGCTTTCGGCTGAGACCGCCACCGGGCGCCATCCGGTGCGCGCGGTGCAGGCCATGGCGCAGGTGATCGCCGGCGCCGAGAAATACCAGGTCGCCCACAGCCGCACCCGCCATCGCGTCGATGGCTCCTTCGAGGGAACGGAGGAGGCGATCGCGATGGCCGTGATGTACACGGCCACGCACATGAAGGTGCGTGCGATCGTTGCGCTCACCGAATCCGGTGCGACGCCGCTGTGGATGTCGCGCATCCGCTCGGACATCCCGGTCTATGCCTTCACGCGCCACGAGATGACGCGCCGCCGGGTGACGCTGTATCGCGGTGTCTATCCGGTGACCTTCGATGTGACCGGCGCGCACGAGGTTGAGCGGCTCTACAACTCGATCTTCTCCCGGCTGCTCGAGCTCACTCTCGTGCGCGAGGGCGATCTCGTCATCCTCACCAAGGGCGAGCTCTCCGGCGTGCAGGGGGGAACGAACTCGATGCAGATCCTCAAGGTGATCGTGAGCTGATTCTCGGCGCGGGAGACAGCCGGTGAAGCGCATCGGATCGGGTGTCGCGGCCGTGCTGGCGCTCAGTGCCTTCCTTGTCGTGATGCTGCCGCTCGCGAGCGCGCAGTTCGCGTTGCGCGCCTCGCTTCCCCGCCTCGACGGCACCGCAGCCGCGGCCGGCGTCGCGGCGGGCGTCACGCTCGAGCGCGATGCGCTCGGTGCCCTCACGGTGAGCGCCTCGAGCCGGACGGACCTCGCCTTCGGCCTGGGCTTTGCGCACGCCCAGGATCGCTTCTTCGAGATGGATCTATCGCGGCGCCTGGCGGCGGGAGAGCTCGCCGAGCTCGTCGGGCCCGGCGCGGTCGGCGTCGATCGCGAGACCAGGAGCTTCCGCTTCCGTGCCGTGGCCCGCGCTGCCCTCGCGCAGGCTGAAGCGCCCGAGCGTGCCGTTCTCGAGGCCTATACCCGCGGTGTGAACGCAGGGCTCGCAAGTCTCGCCGCCCGGCCGTGGGAGTACTGGATCCTGGGCGTGCGTCCGACGCCCTGGCGCGCCGAGGACAGCTATCTCGTCGCTCATGCGATGTGGTGGGAGCTGCAGCACGGGGACTTCGCCGATGAGATCCAGCGGCGCGCGATCAATGCTCACCTGTCCGGCGCGGATTGCGGCGACTTCAAGTGCGCACTCAAATTCTTCTATCCGGGCCGCACGGCGTGGGATGCGCCCAATGAGCCCGATGAGGCGTCCCTGCGTGCGGCCGATGCGGCGAGCGCTGCGTTGCCTGATGTGCCGATCGATCTCGCGCTGCGTACCGGTTCGCCGGCGGCGCAGTCTGCGGCGGTGGTGGCGCCGGCCGCGGCCGCGCTCGGCGCTGCGCTGCCGATGCCGTCGCAGCGGGGTGCCGGGAGCAACAACTGGGCGCTCGCGGGCCGCTACACCGACAGCGGCTCGGCTCTCATTGCGAGCGACATGCACCTGCCGCTGCGAGTGCCGGTGATGTGGTATCGAGCGCGCCTGCGGCTCGCCGCTGGACTCGACATCATGGGCGTCACACTGCCGGGGACGCCAGCCGTGGTTGCGGGCTCGAACGGGGCGATCGCCTGGGCCTTCACCAACTCCGGCGGCCACTGGCTCGATGTCATCGCCGCAGACTGCCGGGGCGAATCGAGCGTAACCGAGACGATCCACGTGCACGGCGCTGCGGATGTTACGTTGCGCGTGCCGCTCGCCGCGCATGGCGTGCAAATCGCAGCCGGTGCACCGCAGGGGCGCTGCTGGTACGGCCGCTGGCTCGCGCAGCTGCCTTCCGCCACCAATCTGCGGATCATGGAGCTCGAGCGCGCGCGCACCGCGCAGCAAGCGCTCGCCCTGGCACCGCAGCTCGGGATTCCGCATCAGAACCTCGTGGTGGGCGATCGCGCGGGGCATATCGGCTGGGCGATCGCCGGCCGGGTGCCGCGGGATCTGGCGGCCGCGCTCGGCGGCGCCGACCCGGCGTGGCGCGCGCTCGACACGGCGCCTCACCTTTTCGATCCCGCGCTGGGCCGGCTCTGGAGTGCGAACGCACGCGCGACGGAGGAGCCCGCCGCGCTGGCCGCGATCGCGGGCGCTGAGGAGGCATTCGGCGCGCATTACGATCGTGCGGCGCGCGCGCGGCAGATCCGTGATGCGCTGCTTGCGCACAGCGGGGCGGCATCGAGCGTTGACATGCTCGCGCTGCAGCTCGATGACCGCGCGCTGTTCCTCGAGCGCTGGAGGGATCTGGCGCTGCGGTTGCCGCTGAATGGCGAGGCGCGGCGGCTCCTGCAGTCCTGGAACGGACGCGCCTCGACGGATTCGGCCGGCTACTGGCTGGTGCGCGACTGGCATGAGCGCGTGAGCCGTACGGTGTGGGACATGCTCCTGCGCGGCATCGGTTTGGGCGCTGCGCAGCGCGAGGCCGTGCCCGCGCCCTTCGAACAGACGCTGTGGCGGCTGGTCACGACGCAGCCGCTGCCCCTGCTGGAGGCGCGCTATGCGAGCTGGGACGCGCTGCTGCGGGAGGCGCTCGAGGTGACCGAGAATGCGCTCGCGGCGCGCTGCGGGACGCTCGCCCGCTGCCGCTGGGGCGATGCTCACCCGGTGCGTATCCGTCATCCGATCTCTGCAGCGCTGCCCTGGCTTGCCGGCATGATTGATATGCCGACCCTCGAGTTACCGGGCGATCACGATATGCCGCGCGTGCAGGACGGGGCCTTCGGCGCCTCCGAGCGGTTCGCGGTGGCGCCCGGACACGAGTCCGAGGGCTTTCTGGAGCTTCCAGGCGGTCAGAGCGGGCATCCGCTTTCGCCCTATTACCGGCGCGGATTGCTCGATTGGGCCCGTGGGACTGCGACACCGTTCCTGCCCGGGCCAACGCAGCACCGCCTGAGGCTCCTGCCGGGCGCATCGGCGACAATAGCCCCATGAGCCTTGCGGGAAGAAACGCGCCGCGGCCCGTCCTCGCCCTGGTCCTGACGGGCGGCGGTGCGCGCTCGGCCTATCAGATCGGCGTGCTGCGGGCGCTGCGCGAGCTCATTCCGCGCGGTCGCATGCCGTTCAACGTCATCGTCGGCACCTCCGCCGGTGCCGTGGCGGCGGCGGTGCTCGCCTCGCAGGCGCACCACTGGCGCAAGGCCGTGATCGGACTGGAGGACGTGTGGGCCAATTTCCACGTCGACCAGGTGTTCAGCGTCGATCCGGTGCACATGCTGCGCTCGGGGTTGCGCTGGGTGCTCTCGCTGGCCACCGGCGGTCTGCTCGTGAGGGCGCCGAAGTCGGTGCTCGACAACGCGCCGCTGCGCGAGCTGCTCATGCGGCACGTGCACTGGGACGGGGTGCGCACCAGCATCGAGCGCGGCCAGCTGCGCGCGGTGGCCCTATGCGCCACCAGCTACGACAGCGGCCAGTCCGTCGCCTTCTATGACGGCATGACCGAGATTGGCGACTGGGCGCGCTCGCAGCGCGTGGGCTATCGCGCGAAGCTCACACTCGATCACCTGATGGCGAGCCTGTCGATCCCCATGCTGTTTGCGCCGATGCCGCTGGAGCACGAGTTCTACGGCGACGGCGCCATGCGCCAGATGAATCCCTTGAGCCCCGCCGTGCACCTGGGGGCCGAGCGGCTTTTGATCCTGGGCGTACGCGCGCGGCGCGAGGCCGGGGTGGATCCGGAGCGGGGTAAGCCGACCGCGCCCTCGCCGGGGCAGATCTTCGGCTTCATGCTCGATACGCTGTTCACCGATCAGGTTTACGGCGATCTCGAGCAGCTCGAGCGCATCAATCAGCTGGTCGAGGCCGCACCGGCGGAGGCCCGTGGACTTCGGCACGTCGAATCGCTCATGCTCGCGCCCAGCGTCGACCCGCGCGAGCTGGCGGCGCGGCACGTGAAGGACATGCCCTTCGGGCTGCGTGCGCTGCTGCGGGTGCTCGGTGCCGGCGATGCCGCCGGCAGCCAGCTCGCCAGCTATCTCTTGTTCGAGGCGGCTTACACGCGCGAGCTGATCGAGCTCGGCTATCGCGATGCGATGGCGATGCGCGATCAGCTGCTCGAGTTCATGGCCGTGGACCGGCTCGGCATCACGCAGAGTGTGCCCGCGCTGGTCGAGGCCCGTTGAGTTCATCTGCAGCAGGATCATTCATGCCCAACGCTCTTCCCGTCACACGCGCACAGAATTTCGCCAGCTGGTACCAGGCCGTCGTCGATCAGGGTGATCTCGCCGAGGAGTCCGGCGTCCGCGGCTGCATGATCATCCGGCCGTGGGGCTACGGCATCTGGCAGCGCATGCAGGAGCTGCTCGACAAGCGCTTCCGCGAGACCGGTCACGAGAACTGCTACTTCCCGCTCTTCATTCCGCTGTCCTACATCGCGCGCGAGGCCGAGCACGTCGAGGGCTTTGCCAAGGAGATGGCGGTCGTCACGCACCACCGCCTGAAGATGATCAACGGCACGCTGCAACCGGATCCGGATGCACGGCTCGAGGAGCCGCTGGTCGTGCGGCCCACTTCCGAGACCGTGATCGGCGCCGCCTTCCAGCGCTGGATCCGCTCGCACCGCGACCTGCCGCTGCTGCTCAACCAGTGGGCCAACGTCGTGCGCTGGGAGATGCGCCCGCGATTGTTCCTGCGCACCTCGGAGTTTCTGTGGCAGGAAGGCCATACGGCGCACGCCGATCAGGCGCAAGCCGTGGAAGAGACGCTGCGCATGCTCGAGATCTACCGCTCATTCGCGGAAGACACACTCGCGATGCCGGTGGCGGTCGGTGAGAAGCCCGCGCACGAACGCTTCCCCGGCGCCGAGAGCACTTACTCCATCGAGGCGATGATGCAGGATGGCAAGGCGCTGCAGGCAGGCACGGCGCACTACCTCGGCACCAATTTCGCGCGCGCACAGAACATTCGCTATCAGAACGAGCAGGGCGAGCTCGCCTTCGTGCATACGACGAGCTGGGGTGTCTCCACACGCCTGGTCGGCGGTGTGGTGATGACGCATGGCGATGACGATGGTCTGCGGCTGCCGCCGCAGGTCGCGCCGCGACAGCTCGTGCTGGTGCCGATTCTGCGCGACAAGCCCGAGGACGCAGGCGTGGTCGAGTACTGCGAGGCGATCGCCGCCGAGCTCGTGCGCGCGAGCGCCTTCGGCGAGCCGATCCGCGCCCTGGTCGACAAGCGGGGCGGACGCGCCGTGGACAAGCGCTGGGGCTGGGTCAAGCGCGGCGTGCCGATCATCTGCGAGGTGGGGGCGCGCGATGTGGCGGCGGGCGTGGTGACGCTCATGCGCCGCGACCGTCTGCGTCAGGGCGAGAAGCTGAATGCCGCGCCGATGCCGAAGGCTGAGCTCATCGCGAGCGCTCCGCAGCTGCTCGCCGACATTCGCGCGGCGCTGCACGGCGAGGCGCGCGAGCTCATGGATAAGAACATCCGCACGGACATCTCGAGCTACGCGGAGCTTGCCGCCCACTTCTCCGATGCCGCGGGCGAGGATGCGTTCCGGGGCTGGGCGCTGGTGCCGTGGTCGCGGCCGCAAGGCGCGGCACTCGAGAAGGTCGAGCAGCAGCTGAAGGCCCTGAAGCTCACGGTGCGCAATGCGCCGCTTGCGCAAAATCCGCTCAACGGACGCAAGTGTCTCTTCAGCGGTGAGCCCGCGCTCGAGGAAGTGCTGCTCGGGCGCTCTTACTGAGCCTGCGCCGCGCGCAGGATCTCCGGCCGGAACAGCGCGCCGTCGGGCAG
>Ga0335079_10002474_pt1 | contig 21312 bp, 18 predicted proteins | sample Lox_Sample_33_FD_206719 | JGI IMG/M metagenome (GOLD analysis project Ga0335079, IMG submission 206719) | Soil microbial communities from Loxahatchee National Wildlife Refuge, Florida, United States - Lox_Sample_3.3 | ecosystem: Environmental > Terrestrial > Soil > Wetlands | place: USA... | reverse complement strand
GCTGCGACCTCGTGCTTCGGTACCGAGGGACCGATCACCTCGCCGAGCGCCGTGTAGCCGTTGGCCGAGCCTCCGAGGCTGATCTGGTACCACTCCTCGCCGTGCTTGTCGACGCCGAGGATGCCGATGTGGCCGACGTGGTGGTGGCCGCAGGCGTTCATGCAGCCGGACATCTTGATCTCGATGTTGCCGAGATCGTAGAGGTAGTCGAGATCGTCGAAGTGCCGCTGGATGTCGTGCGCGACGCCGAGCGTGCCGGCGTTGGCGAGCGAGCAGAAGTCGAGTCCCGGGCAGGCGATGAGGTCGGTCAGCGTGCCGATGTTGGGCATCGCGAGCCCCTGGCTCTCGAGCTCGCGCCACACCTCGTAGAGCCGGTCCTGCGGCACGTCGGCGAGCAGCAGATTCTGGCTGTGGGTGGTACGGATCAGGCCGAAGCTCACGCGCTCGGCGAGGTCCGCGACCGCCTCCATCTGCGCCGCGCTCGCGTCTCCGGGGTTGCCGCCGTGCGCCTTCAACGACACGAACACCGCGCGGTAGCCCGGCACGCGGTGCGCGCGGGTGTTGTAGCGGTACCAGGCGGCGAAGCGCGGCTCGCGTCCGGCCGTGACGTCCCGGTCGGCGAGCGCCTCATAGGACGGCGGGCGGAAGAAGCCACGCATGCGCTCGACGTCGGCGGCCGTCAAAACCGGCGCGCTCGCGCGCCCCGCCTGCCACTCGGCCTCGACCTGGTCGCGGAAGCCGGCCGCGCCCAGTGACTTGACCAGCACCTTGATGCGCGCCTTGTGGATGTTGTCGCGCCGGCCGTGCCGGTTGTAGACGCGCAGGATCGCCTCGAGATAGCCGAGCAGATCCGCGAGCGGCAGAAAGTCGCGGATCAGGGCGCCGACGAGCGGCGCGCGTCCGAGCCCGCCACCCACCAGCACCGCGAAGCCGAGCTCGCCGCCGGCGGAGCGCTTGAGGTGCAGGCCGATGTCATGGACCTCGGAGGCGGCCCGGTCCTCGGGCGAGCCGGTGATCGCGATCTTGAACTTGCGCGGCAGATAGGTGAATTCCGGGTGCAGCGTGGCCCATTGGCGCACGATCTCGCAGTAGGGGCGGGGATCGTCGATCTCCTCGAGGGCGATGCCGGCCATATGATCGGCGGTGACGTTGCGCACGCAGTTGCCGCTCGTCTGGATCGCGTGCATCTGGACCGTGGCGAGCTCGGCGAGGATGTCCGGCACGTCGGCGAGCGCGGGCCAGTTGAGCTGCAGGTTCTGCCGGGTGGTGAAGTGCCCGTAGCCGCGATCGTAGCGGCGCGCCAGGGCGGCGAGCTTGCGCAGCTGCGCCGCGCGCAGCAGCCCGTAAGGGATCGCGATGCGCAGCATCGGAGCGTGCCGCTGGATGTAGAGGCCGTTGCGCAGCCGCAGCGGCCGGAACTCGTCCTCGGAGAGCTCGCCCGCGAGATGCCGGCGCGTCTGGTCGCGGAACTCCGCGACCCGCTCCTCGACGAAGGCCTGGTCGAGCTCATCGTAGCGGTACATGCCGCTGCGACTATATTCGGGCGCGGCGCACTGCCTAAATACCGTGTGGTTGGGTGCGCCTCTTTCTGGGGTTATGAGCGTGTGCAACACTAGGCACGCGGGCGCGGCGGGAACGCCGCGGATCTTCGGGGGACGTGAGCCGTGGCGGGACTCTACTTCGACGAGTTCGAACCGGGACAGCGCTTCGAGCATGCGGTGCGCCGTACCGTGACCGAAGCCGACAACGTGCTCTTCAGCACGCTCACCATGAACCCGGCCGCCATCCACCTGGACGCCGAGTACTCAAAGAGCACGGTCTTCGGCGAGCGCATCGTCAACAGCCTGTTTACGCTGGGACTGCTGATCGGGCTGTCGGTATACGACACGACCCTCGGCACCACGATCGGCAACCTGGGCTTCGAGGAGGTGCGCTTCCCGAAGCCGGTGCTGCCCGGCGACACGCTGCGAGCCACCACCTCGGTGGTGTCCAAGCGCGCGAGCCAGTCGCGCCAGGATTCCGGCATCGTGGTGTTCGAGCATCGTGCCTTCAACCAACGCAACGAGGAGGTCGCCTCCTGCCGCCGCGCGGCGCTCATGCTGAAGAGGCCGGCGTGAGCTCAGGGCGTCCGCCGGGTGCGCTGCGCTCGTGGCTGTTCGTGCCGGGCGACAGCGAGCGCAAGCAGGCGAAGGCGCTCGGCACCGGAGCCGACGCGCTGATCCTCGATCTCGAGGACTCGGTGGATCCGGCCCAGCTGCCCGCGGCGCGCGCGCGCGTGCGCGAGCTGCTGGGGGCCCACCCGGAGGGCTCGGCCCCGCAGCTCTGGGTCCGCATCAACCCCCCGCAGGGCGCGATCTGGCGTCAGGATCTCGCGGCGCTGTTCGGCGCGGCCGCCAAAGCCAAGGGCAACGACGCGCGTTCAGGGCCGGATGGCATCGTCCTGCCGAAGGTCTCGACCGCCGCGGAGATCGTCGAGGTTGCCGATCACCTCACGACTCTCGAGACCGACCGCGGCATGAGCCGCGGTGCTACCGGATTGCTCGTCATCGCGACCGAGACTCCGCGGGGGCTCTTGTCGCTGCCGCAGTACCCGGCGGTGCTCGGCGCCGCGCGGGCCGCGGCCGTGCGGCTCGCGGGACTCACCTGGGGGGCGGAGGACCTGGGCGCCGCGCTCGGAGCGAGTGCCCGTCACGACTCCTCGGGAGCCCTGACCTTTACCTTCGCGCTGGCGCGTACCACCTGTCTGCTCGCGGCGGCCGCACTTGGCGTGCAGGCGATCGACGGCGTGCACGTCGACTTTCGCGATGCGGCGGGCCTCGAGCGCTCCCTCGCCGAGGCGCGCCGCGACGGCTTCTCGGGAAAGCTCGCGATCCACCCCGACCAGGTCGCGCCGATCAACGCCGCGTTCACTCCCACCGAGGCGGAGCGCCAGCACGCAAGGCGCGTGGTCGCGGCCTTCGCGGCCGCGGGCAGCGCGGGAGTCGCGAGCCTCGACGGGCAGATGATCGATCGGCCGCATCTGCTGCAGGCGCGGCGCGTGCTCGCCGCCGGCGGCGCGCACGGCAAGAGCGGGTGAGGGCGATGTCGTCAGGGAACGGCTGAGTCCGGCGGCGCGAGCTGCAGCAGATCCTCCGGGGTGTCGAGGTCGAGCTCCGCGGCCGGCATGGGCACGCGGATCACACGATCGGCGCTGCGCCGCAGGACCGAGCGCGCTCCGGCGTCGCCGCGCAGCGCCGCCAGCTCAGTGAAGGCGCTGCGGGGGAAGATCGCGGGCGCGCCGGTCGTGCCGGCGTAGAGCGCGGCGACGATGGATTGCGGACGGCGGCGCCAGGTGCCGGCGAGGCGCCTGAGATCATCCGAGGTGACCGCCGCCTGATCGGCCAGCACCAGCATCACGCCGGCACAGGTCGACGGCAGCCGCGCGACTCCCGCGCGGATCGAGCTCGCGAGCCCCTCGCGCCAATGGCGGTTGACGACCACCGCTCCGGGACAATGCTTGAGGAGCGGCGCGAGCTCAGCCGCGCCGGCGCCCAGGACGACGAGCAGCGCGTTGCCGGTGACCTCCGCGGTACGTGTCACGACCGCGTGCAGCAACGGGCGTCCGGCGATGCGCACCAACTGCTTGGGCGAGCCGAAGCGCGTGGACGCGCCGCCCGCCAGCACGATCGCATAGAGCCGGTCGCCGGTTCTGCCTGCGGGTGAGGCTACGGGCAAGCTACGCGCCTGAGCCTGCCGCGCGAACGCGCGCATGCAGCGCGCGCTCCTGCGAGACCGAATCAGCGTCGATCCCGCCGAACGCTCTCCAGTCGGAGACACGGGGATTCGAGGCGAGCAGCACCTCGATGGCGCCGCGCCGGGCGTCCCAGGGCCCGTTGATGAACTTAGCCATCGCCTGCCAGGTCTCGAGCGCCGGACCGGCTTGCTTCAGCATCCCGAGCGCCTCGTGCCCGTGGCCCCCCGGGCCCACCGCCGCGAGCGCGATGCGGCCCGAATCCGTCGGAGGGCGGCGCGCGTAGAGCTCGCCGAGGCGCTGATCGCGCCGGTCGAACCAGTCGAGCACGAGGGCGAGGTACTCGCCGCTCGCTGCGCACAATGCCTCGAGCGCGGCATGGCCTGAGGGCGCCGGCGGGCCGGCGTGCGCCGCGGCACAGGCGCTCGCAACCTCCCGCGCGTGGCGGCGCTCGATGGCAAGCTGATTGCGCAGCAGCTCGATCTCGTTCATGGACGTGCACGAAATTACTGGATATATTCGACGTAAGTAATTGATAATGCGTATAATAGTATCTGAGATCAGGCGGCAACCACTCGTCCGCGAAGGGTGCGGCGACGCTGCGATTATGCCAGCCTTGCGACGGCGCGCGCCGCATCGGCGCGCCCGCCCGCTGAGCCGTTGCGTGCACCCGTAGCCCTTCAGTAGAGTCCAACGGCCTTTTGCATTTCGCCTCGAGAATCCCAACGCGATGAGCAAGACCGATCCCTGGGTCGTGCACAAGTTCGGGGGGTCGAGCGTCGCTGACGCCGACTGCTTCCGGCGGGTGGCGGCCATCATTGAAGCGTTGCCCTCGGCCCGGGCCGGCGTCGTGCTGTCCGCGTGCCGCGGCGTGACGGACGCGCTGCTGCGCCTGGTGGCGCTCGCCGAGCGCCAGGACGAGAGTTTCCGCGGCGAGATCGCCGAGCTGCGTGCACGTCACGGCGCGATCGCCGCCGAGCTGCTCGAGCCCGCCTCCGCCTGGAGCTATCTCGAAGGCTTCGATCGTGACTGCCGCGACCTGCAGGCGGTGCTGCACGCGGTCACGCTGACGCGGGCGGCGGCCCACAACGTCACCGACCTGGTCGCCGGCTATGGCGAGCTGTGGTCGACCCAGCTGTTCCAGCGCTTCCTTGCGGAGCGCGCGCACCGTCCGGGTGCCGTGCAATGGATCGATGCACGGCGGGTCGTGATCGTCGAGTGGGGGCCGCTCGGCCCGGGCATCCAGTGGGCGGAGTCGCAGGCCAACCTGAATGCCCTCGTGCCCAGGGACTTCCGCGGCACGCTGGTCATCACCGGATACATCGCCTCCGACCGGCGCGGCGTCCAGACCACCATCGGCCGCAACGGCAGCGACTTCTCGGCATCGATCTTCGGCAAGCTGCTGGCGGCGGGCGAGATTCACATCTGGACCGACGTCGACGGCGTGCTGTCGGCCGACCCGCGCCGCGTGCCGGATGCGCGCGTCATCGACTCGCTCTCCTACAACGAGGCGATGGAGCTCGCCTATTTCGGCGCCAAAGTGATCCATCCGCAGACCATGGCGCCTGCAGTGGCTGACGGCATCCCCGTCTGGATCCGCAACACCTTCGCCCCGGAGAAGCCCGGCACGCTCATCTGCGCGCACCCCACCTCGACGCTGCCGGTCAAGGGGATCACCAGCATCGAACGCGTCGCACTGATCAACCTGGAAGGCACGGGCATGATCGGCGTACCAGGGACCGCGCACCGCCTGTTCGGCGCACTGCGCGAGGAGCGCATCTCGGTCATCCTGATCTCCCAGGGGAGCTCGGAGCACTCGATCTGCTGCGCCCTTCCGCAGGAGCAGGCCGAGCGCGCCGTCGCGGTGCTGCGCCAGGCGTTCGCGGCCGAGCTCGCCGGGGGCCAGATTCAGAGCGTCGACATCGACCCGGACCTGGCGATTCTCGCAGTGGTGGGCGACGGCATGGCGGGTACGCCGGGCGTGGCGGCCAAGGTGTTCAACTCGCTCGGCGCTTCGGGCGTCAACGTGCGCGCCATCGCGCAGGGCGCTTCCGAGCGCAACATCTCGGTGGTGGTTGAGGGGCGCAACACCACGCGCGCGCTGCGCGCGGTGCACGCGGGACTGTATCTCTCACCGCACACGCTCTCGGTCGGCGTCATCGGCCCCGGGAGCGTCGGCCGGGCGTTCCTCGAGCAGCTGGCCTCGCAGAGCGAGCGGCTGCGCGAGCAGGCGCGGCTCGACCTGCGCCTGCGCGGCGTGATGGGCTCGAAGCGCATGCTGCTGGCGGAGCCGGGCATGACGCCGGCCAGCTGGCGCGAGCAATACCAGCACAGCGCCACTCCGGCCGACATCGAGCGTTTCCTCGAGCACGTGCGGGTCGATTATCTGCCGCACACGGTGCTGGTCGATTGCACCGCGAGCGCGGCGATCGCTGCGCGCTACGCCGACTGGCTGGCCGCCGGCATCCACATCGTGACGCCGAACAAGCGCGCTAACAGCGGCGACCTGGCGTACTACCGGCGGCTGCGTGAGGCGCGGCGCGCCGGTGGCTCGCATTATCTCTACGAGGCGACCGTCGGAGCGGGCCTGCCGGTGGTGCACACGCTGCGCGACCTGTGCGAGACCGGTGACGAGGTGGTGAGCATCGAGGGCATCCTCTCCGGCACGCTCGCCTATCTCTTCAACGTCTACGACGGCAGCGCGAGCTTTTCCGACATCGTGCGCGCCGCGCGCCAGCGCGGCTACACCGAGCCCGACCCGCGCGACGACCTCTCGGGCACCGACGTGGCGCGCAAGATCACCATTCTGGGCCGCGAGATGGGACTCGGCCTCGAGCTCGCGGACGTCAAGGTCGAGAGCCTGGTGCCGCCGGAGCTGCGCGGCGGCTCGATCGACGAATTCATGCAGCAGCTGCCGCGCTTCGACTCGCTGATGCGCGGCCGGCTCGACAGCGCGCGCGCGCGCGGTAAGGTACTGCGCTACATCGGCCGCCTGACGGCCGCGGGCGAGGCGAGCGTCGGTCTTGCCGAGCTGCCGCAAAGCGATGCCTTTGCGAACATCGCCCTCACCGACAACGTGGTGCGCTTCGCGACGCGGCGTTACTGTGAGAACCCGCTGATCGTGCAGGGGCCGGGGGCCGGGCCCGAGGTGACCGCGGGCGGCGTATTCGCCGACCTGCTGCGCCTCGCGGCCTACCTCGGGGCGCGGCTGTGACCACCGGGAGGGAGCGCGCAACCGCCTTCGCTCCGGCTTCGGTTGGCAACGTTGCGATCGGCTTCGACATCCTCGGCTTCTCGGTGGAGGCGCTCGGCGACCGCGTGAGCGTCGCGCGCCGCGGCGAAGCCGGCGTCGCCATCGGCGCGGTCCGCGGCATCGCCGGGGTGCTGCCGCGCGAGCCGCGCGACAACACCGCCGGGCGGGCGCTGCTGGCGCTGTACGAGGCGGTGCAGCCGGGCTTTGGCTTCGTGCTCGAGATCGACAAGGGCATCCCGCTCGCCTCCGGTCTCGGGGGCTCGGCCGCCTCGGCGGTCGGGGCGGTGGTCGCGGCCAACGCGCTGCTGCCCTCACCCTGCAGCCAGGAGCAGCTGCTGAAATTCGCCCTGGCGGGGGAGGCGGTGGCGAGCGGCTCCCGGCACGTCGATAACATCGCGCCCTCGCTCTACGGGGGCCTGGTTCTCACCGTGGGGATCGATGAGCCGCGCGTGAAGCAGATTCCGGTGCCGGCCGGCATCCGCGCCGTCGTCGTCCACCCGCACATGTTTCTCGCCACCGCCAGGGCGCGCGCGATCCTGAAGAGCAGCGTCGAGCTGTCGGATTTCGTCTGGCAGACGGCGCATCTCGCCGGCTTCATCTCCGGGTGCTACACCGACGATCTCGACCTGATCCGCACCTCGTTCGAGGACGTCGTCATCGAGCCGCAGCGCCAGGCGCTGATTCCGGGATTCCAGGAGGTGCGCGCTGCCGCCCTGCGCGCCGGTGCGCTCGGGTGCTCGATCTCGGGGGCGGGACCGGCGATGTTCGCCTGGGTGCTCGAGGCGAGCGCCCCGGCGGTGCTCGCGGCCATGGGGCACGAATTCCAGGTGCGAGGACTCGAGAGCAACGGCTGGATCGTCGATATGCGCCGCGCCGGCGCCCGGGTGATTGCATGAGCGGGCGGGCGATGCCGCGATGAGCGGGGCGTTCGCGTTCACCAGCTCGCGAGATGCCAGCGTCCGGATGAGTTTCAGCGCGGCGCTCCTGCAGGGGCTGGCGCCGGACGGCGGCCTGTACGTGCCGGCCGCCTGGCCAGGGCTCGCGGTCGAGGACTTTGCGGGCGCGGTCAGCCTTCCCGAGGTGGCGCAGCGGCTGCTCACGCCGTTCCTCGCCGGTGACCGGCTCGCGCCCGAGCTGGCGGCGCTGGCGCGCGAGGCTCTGACTTTTCCGGCGCCGCTCGTGCCGCTCGACGCGGAAGGCCGGCTGTCGGTGCTCGAGCTCTTCCATGGGCCGACGGCGGCGTTCAAGGATTTCGGCGCGCGTTTCCTCGCGGCCTGCTTTGCGCGCCTGCTTGGCGCCGGGGCGCGGCCCCTCACGATCCTCGTGGCAACCTCCGGCGACACGGGAGGCGCGGTGGCCGCAGCGTTTCACCGCCGTCCCGGGATCGAAGTGGCGGTGCTCTTTCCCAAGGGGCTGGTATCGCCGACGCAGGAGCGGCAGCTCACCTGCTGGGGCGGCAACGTGCGCTCGCTGGCCGTGCGCGGCACGTTCGACGACTGCCAGCGGCTCGTCAAGGAGGCGTTCCTCGACGGCGAGCTGCGCGCGCGCGGCGCACTGTCATCCGCCAACAGCATCAACCTCGGGCGTCTGCTGCCGCAGGCGGTCTATTACGCGGCCACGAGCCTCGCGGTCTGGCGTGCGCACGGCGAGCGCGCCTCCTTCGTGATACCGAGTGGCAACCTCGGCAACTCGCTCGCGTGCCTCTGGGCACGGCAGGCGGGACTGCCGATCGGGGCGGTGGTGCTGGCGCACAATGCCAATCGCACCGTCCCCGATTACCTCGCGAGCGGGGAGTGGCGCCCGCGGCCGAGCGTGGCGACGCTGGCCTCCGCCATGGACGTCGGCAACCCCAGCAACATGGAGCGGCTGCGCGCGCTCTATCCGGAACTGGCGCAATTGCGGCAGGCCGTGAGCGCCGTCAGCGTGAACGACCAAGAGATCCGCGAGCGCATCCGCGCCGGTTACCGCACTTACGGGCAGATCTGGTGCCCGCACACGGCGACCGCAGCCGAAGCCTGGGAGCGATTGTCCCCGCAGCAGCGTGCGCAGGGACGCTGGGTGCTGGTGTCGACCGCCCATCCGGCCAAGTTCCGCGAGATCGTCGAGCCGTTGATCGGCCGCAGTGTGCCGATGCCGGAGAGCCTCGCGCAGCTGTTTGCGCGACCGGTCCAGTGTGCTGAAATCGACGCCACGCTCGGAGCGCTGCGGACGGCGCTTGGGTCTTAAGGGGGGGTCTTGGACGAGTTGAGTAAGCTGCCGCCCACCGTCTGGGCTCTGGCGCTCGGGGCGGCGGCACTGTTGGTCGTGTCGTGGTGGGCCTGGCGCTGGTACGGCTTCCACCGTGCCCGCCGCGCGCTGCGCGCCGCGGTCACCGGCGGAGCGGCCGATCATCTGGCCGATGCACTGGTGCCGGACGGCATGGGGGGCGGATTCCACGTCGACTTCCTGCTGCTTACCATGCGTGGCGTCGTGGTGATCGATCTGCGCGACGTCCGCGGCAACATCTTCGGAGGCGATCAGATGGCCGAGTGGACCGTGATGGACGGGGCGCGGCGCTTCACCTTCACCAATCCGCAGAGTGCCCTCTACGACCGGATCGCCGCGGTGAAGGCGGTCGCCGGGGACGTGCCGGTCGAAGGGCGCATCGTCTTCACCCGCCGCGGCAAGTTCCCCAAGGGCCTGCCGAAGTGGACGCTCATGGTGGATGCGCTGCGGGCCGAATTCCCACCGGTCGAGTACCAGTCGCACGCCGAGGCCACCGCGCCCTTGAGCGAAGGCTGGCGGCGGCTCAAGGACGCCGTCAAGCCGAGCTATATGGCCGATATGCGGTAGGAAGGCTTCAGGACACCGTCCGCGCGTGATCCGCGAGCACCAGCGAGACGCAGGCGGTGAGCTTCTTCGCGTACTCGATGTGCAGGAACTCGTTCGGCCCGTGCGCGTTGGCGTGCGGCCCGAGCACTCCCGTGATGAAGAACTGCGTGCGTGGAAAGCGTTCACCCAGCATCCCCATGAACGGGATCGTGCCGCCGCAGCCCATGTGCACGGCGTCGCGGCCGTAGATCGCCTGACTGGCGCGCCCGATCGACTGCTCGAGCCACGGCGCAAAGGCCGGCGCATTCCAGCCGGTGCTGGCCCCGCCCGGCTCGAACCGCACCTCGGCGCCGTAGGGCGGGTCGCGCTCGAGCGCCTCGCGCACCGCCTGCGCCGCCCGCGGGGCATCACAGGTCGGCGGCGTGCGCAGCGAGATCTTCACGGTGAGCTGCGGCAAGAGCACGTTCCCCGCGGCGGCGGTCGGCGGCAGGCCGTCCGCTCCCGTGACGGCGAGCGTCGCCCGCCAGGTGCTGTTGATGATGAGCTCGGCGGGATCGTTCGACACCGGCTGGACGCCCTTCGCCCAGGGAAGTTTTCCGGCGACCGAGCCTCCCAGCACGCTGGCGGCCACCACCGCCTGGGCACGCCGGTCAGCCGGCAGCGTGACGTGAAGATCATCGAGCAGCAGGTCGCCGGTCACCGGGTTCTCGATGCGCGCGAGCAGCTGCTCCAGGATCCGGAACGGGGTCGGGGCAATGCCGGTGGCCATGCCTGAGTGCACGCCCTCGGTGAGCACCCGCACGGTCAGCATGCCGATGAGATTCCCGCGCAGCGAGGTCGTGCACCAGACCTGGTCGTAGTTGCCGCACTCGGCGTCGAGGCATACGACGAGCGAAGGCTCCGGAATGGCGGAGCCGAGCGCCGCGAGATGCGCCGGGAGATCATCGCTGCCGCTCTCCTCGCAGGCTTCGATCAGCACGACGCAGCGCGGCAGCCGTACCTGCTGCTCCTTGAGCGCCGCGATGGCGGTGAGGGAGCTGAACACCGCGTAGCCGTCGTCGGCCGCGCCTCGCCCGTAGAGCTTGCCGTCGCGGATGACCGGCTCCCAGGGACCTAAGCCCGGCAGCCAGCCCGTGAACTCGGGCTGCTTGTCGAGGTGGCCGTAGAGGAGGGCACAGCCCGGCAGCTCCCCGGGAATGTCGATCAGGAGCAGCGGAGTCCGGCCCGGCTGGCGCCGTATCTCGACCTTGAGGCCCGGCAGCGGCTGCAGCCGGCACCACTCGGCCATGAGCTGCACGGCTGCTTCCATGTGTCCGTGACTCTCCCACTCGGGGTCGAAATCCGGGGACTTGTTGGGGATGCGCACGTAGGCGGTCAGGCGCTCGACGATCGACGTGTCCCAGGTGTTGGCGACGAAGGTGTTGAGCCGCTTGAGGTCCATGAAGGTTTCCTGTGAGTTTATTGTTGCAATATCAGTCGATTACCATTGATACTGAAGGTGATATATCGAACAGGTAGTAGCGGTCGGAGTGGCCTCGGAGAGCGTATGTATACCTCCTTTTCGCAATGGTTAGGTGGTCGCCTAACTATCGTGAAAAGGGACTATCAAGGTCCGCCAGTCGCGCCCTATGCGACGGGCAGGCGAAACAATTCTCGCGCGCCCGCCGTGCTCGAGCGTGCGAGCGCCTCGAGCGGCTCGCTGCGCGCCGCGGCCACCACTGCCGCGATATGGGGAAGATACGCCGGCTCGTTGCGGCGCGAGGCGGGCCTCGGGATGAGATCGCGCGGCAGGAGGTAAGGACCGTCGGTCTCGAGCAGCAGTTTTGCGGCAGGTATGCCCCGCATGAGGGGCTTGAGGTGTGCGCCGCGGCGCTCATCGCAGATCCAGCCGGTGATGCCGATCGAGAGCCCGAGCGCGAGGTAGGCGTCGAGCTCTTCGGGCCCGCCGGTGAAGCAATGCGCCACCCCCGCGTGCCGGGCGCCGTGCTCGCGCAGGATGGCGACGAAGTCCGCATGGGCGTCGCGCTGATGCAGGAACACGGGCTTGCCGAGCCGCGCGGCGAGCTCGAGCTGGCGGTGAAAGGCCTGCTGCTGCATTTCGCGCGGAGAGAAATCACGAAAATAATCGAGGCCGCATTCACCGACTGCCGCGACTTCGGGAGCGCGCGCGAGCTCCTCGAGCTCGGAGAGGCGCGCCGTCGTGAGCTCGCTCGCATGATGCGGGTGCACGCCCGCCGTGGCAAACAACGTCCCGGGATGCTGCCGGGCGAGTGCAAGCGCGCCGCGGGTTCCCGACAGCGTCGCCCCGGTGACCAGCATCTGCACCACGCCGGCCGCACGTGCACGGGCGAGCACCGAGTCGCGGTCGCCGTCGTAGCTGTCGTGGCCGAGGTTGATGCCGATGTCGATGAGCGCCGCGGGCGGCACCCCTGTGCTATGGTTTTGCATGCGCGCGAATATTCTACTGCCGGCCGCCGCGGTCCTCCTCGCGGCGAGCGGCGCCACGCCCGGCGCGGAAACCTCCTGGCGCGACATCGAGAGCCGCATTCAGTACGGCTATTACACCGAGGACGCCGCGGCTCTGCGCAGTCTCCGGGGCCTGATCGCGGCCGATGAGTCCCATGACAGGCTGCACGGCTACTACGCGGCGCTGCTCGCCTGGCGGGAGGCGCAGCTCGCCGCACGGGGAGTGCCTGCCTCGCGCGGCGAGCGGGCGGGCGATCTCGCCGAGCGCTGTGTCACCGAGGCGGACAATCTGCTCGAGTCGCAGGCCGCGTTCACCGACGCCCTGGCGCTGCGGGCGGCATGCCTCGCCACGCCGCTCAACGCCGGCGGCGGCACCATCTCGACGCATCGCGCCCGCAAGGACATCGAGCACGCGCTCAAGTCCTCGCCGCACGATCCGCGCGTGCTGCTGGTCGATGCGATGAACGACTATCAGCTCGCATCCGCGGGCGGCGGCGGCAAGGAGCGCGCGCTGCCGAAGCTGCGCCTCGCGGTCGCCGCCTTCGAGGCCGAGCGCGCGGGACTCGAGCGGCTGCCGGGCTGGGGCGCCGCCGAGGCGTACCTGCTGCTGGCCCGCGACCTGCTCGATCACGCCGATCCGGTCGGGGCACGCGACGCGCTCGAGCATGCGCTCCTCATAGCGCCCGAGTACACACAGGCACGGCGCCTGATGGCCAGGATCGTCGGCGGCTGAAACGGCAGCCGCGCTCCATGCCGTCCGGCACAGGTCTCGTGCGCATGCAGCGGCACGGTGGCTGATGCTATCGTTCGCGGAATGAGCGCGGAGCCGGACAAGAAAGCACTGTTGGGACAGCTGCGCATCGAGCGCGGCGCGGAGCCGAGCGGCCCCGCGCCCGGACGCCGCACCTGGATCATCGGCGGCGTGGTGGCACTCATCGTGCTGCTGGGAGGCGGCGCATGGCTTGCGTTGTCGGCCCGCGGCGCCCTGCCGGTGCACACGGCGGTCGCGCAATCACTCGGTGGCGGCGGCGCAGGAGCCTCCGTGCTCGATGCCACCGGCTATGTCACCGCGCGGCGCGAGGCGACCGTGTCGGCGCAGATCACGGGCAAGGTGACCGAAGTCCTGTTCGACGAGGGCGACCGCGTGAAGGAGGGTCAGGTCATCGCGCGCCTCGACGACACGGCGCAGAAAGCGGCACTGGCGCAGGCGCAGGCGCAGCTGCAGTCGGCGCAGGCGGTGCTCACGCAGGACGAGGCGCAGCTCGCGCAGAGCAGGCGCGACGTGGCGCGCGACGATGACCTCGTCCAGCGCCACCTGGTCTCGCAGCAGGAGACCGAGCAGGCGCGCACGCTGGTCGAAACCGGGACCGCGCTGGTGCAATCGCAACACAAGCAGATCGAGCTGGCGGCGGCCAACGTGCGCGCCGCCCAGGTGCAGCTGGATTACTGCACCGTGCGCGCGCCGTTCAGCGGCGTGGTGATCGCCAAGGCCGCCCAGGTCGGCGAGATCGTCTCCCCGCTCTCCGCCGGCGGCGGCTTCACGCGTACCGGCATCGGCACCCTGGTGGACATGGATTCGCTCGAGATCGAGGTCGACGTCAACGAGGCCTATATCAATCGAGTCGCGCCGGGGCAGCCGGTCGAATCGGTGCTGAACGCCTACCCCGACTGGCGCATCCCCTCGCACGTCATCGCGATCATTCCGACCGCCGACCGCTCCAAGGCGACCGTCAAGGTGCGCATCGGCTTCGACCTGAAGGATGCGCGCATCGTGCCCGACATGGGAGTGCGCGTGTCGTTCGAGGAGAAGGCGGCCGCAGGCGCCGCCGCGCAGCAGCGGCCGCGCGGCGTGCTGGTGCCGGCCGGGGCGCTGCGCAAGGACGGCAGCGAGGACGTCGTGTATGTGCTCAAGGACCGCCGCGCGCAGCGCCGCGCCGTGACCCTGGGAGCCGGGAGCGGCGACTCGCGCGTGGTGCTCGGGGGCCTCAGCCCCGGCGAAAGCGTCATCGTCGATGCACCGGCCGGCATCCGTGACGACGCCGCGGTCACCGAAATCAAACAATGAGCGAGAGGAACACCATGTCAGAGCCCATGGTCCAGGTACACAACGTCACCAAGGTCTACGAGCGCGGCAAGCAGAAGATCGAGGTGCTGCACGGCCTCACGCTCGACATACCCAAGGGCGACTTCGTCGCGCTCATGGGCCCCTCCGGCTCCGGCAAGACGACGCTGCTCAATCTCATCGGCGGCCTCGACAAGCCGACCTCGGGCGAGATCACCGTGGGCGGCAAGCGCATCGACCAGCTCGGCAGCGGCCAGCTCGCCAACTGGCGCGCCCACAACGTCGGCTTCGTGTTCCAGTTCTACAACCTGATGCCGGTGCTCAGCGCCGAGGGCAACGTCGAGCTGCCGCTGCTGCTCACCAAGCTGTCGGGCGCGCAGCGCAAGAAGAACGTCGCCGTGGCGCTCGAGGTGGTGGGGCTGGCGGACCGCGCCAAGCACAAGCCGCGGGAGCTGTCGGGCGGTCAGGAGCAGCGCGTGGCGATCGCACGCGCGCTGGTGTCGGACCCGCAGCTGCTGGTGTGCGACGAGCCGACCGGCGACCTCGACCGCAAGACCGCCGACGAGATCCTGGGGCTGCTGCAGGTGCTCAACCGCGAGCACGGCAAGACCATCGTGATCGTCACCCACGATCCCAAGGCCGCCGAGTTCGCCAGCCGCACGCTGCACCTCGAGAAGGGCCAGCTGCTCGAGCAGGCGGCCTAGTTACGTGACCCGTACCGGTTTCATCGTCGCGAATCTCTTGCGCAAGCGCGTGCGCACCATCCTGACGCTGCTGTCGGTGATCATGGCGTTCCTGCTGTTCGGCCTGCTGCAGTCGGTCAACACCATCTTCAGCTCGGGCGCTGACTTCGTGGGCGCGACGCGGCTGTTCGTCCAGGCGCGGGTGTCGTTCACCACGGCGCTGCCGGTGAGCATGGTGCCGAAGCTCGAGGCCATCCCCGGGGTGACACGCGTCGCCTACCAGCAGTGGTTCGGCGGCGTCTGGCAGACCAACACTCCGCTCATCATGTTCGCCCTCGACCCGCAGCGCTATCACGACGTCTATCCCGAGTGGAAGATGCCGGAGGCGCAGTGGCAGGCGTTCGAGCAGACCCGCACGGGCCTGATCGTCGGGCGGCAGCTCGCCAACCAGTACGGCTGGAAGATCGGCCAGAAGATTCCGATCTCCTCCAACATCTGGCCGCAGAAGGACGGCAGCAAGGCCTGGCAGTTCGACCTGGTCGGAATCTTCGACGGCAAGGACGAGGACTGGCAGAAGCGCACCAACCTCGCCTTCATCCAGCAGGACTATTTCGACGAGGCCAACCAGTTCGGCATCAAGGGCCGCACCAACTTCTTCATCCTCAAGCTCGCCGAGGGCGCCAACGCCGAGGCGATCAGCAAGACGGTGGACGCCATGTTCGAGAACTCGCCGGACGAGACCAAGACCCAGACGGAGAAGGACTTCAACATCAGCTTCGTCAAGCAGATCGGCGACATCGGCCTGATCGTGCGCTGGATCCTGTTCGCGGTGTTCTTCACGCTGCTGCTGGTGGTCGGCAACACCATGGCGCAGAGCGTGCGCGAGCGCATCCCGGAGCTCGCCGTGCTGAAGACGCTCGGCTTCTCCGACGGCAGCGTGTTCGGCTTCGTGCTCGCCGAGGCATTCGCGCTCGTGCTCGCCGGGGGCCTCGTGGGCCTGGTGCTCGCCTCGCTTGCCGGCGCGATGGTGGAGAAGGCGACCGGCGGGCAATTCCTGCTCGAGCTCGACCTGTCCGTGTGGCTGCTGGGGGTGCTGGCGATCGTACTCATGAGCCTCGCGGTGGGCCTCCTGCCGGCGCTGCGCGCGCGGCGGCTGGAGATCGTCGATGCGCTGGCCGGCCGTTGAGATCCTAAGGAGACTGACTCGTGGTGAGACAGGCGTTCGCGATCACCGGCCTCAGCATCCGCAGCATCCCCGAGCGCTGGGCCCCGTCGCTCGTGATCGTCATCGGGCTCGCCGGGGTGGTGGCGGTGTTCACGGCGCTGCTCGCCATGGCGGCGGGCTTCGAGAGCACGCTCAAGTCCACCGGCCGGCATGATGTCGCGGTCATCCTGCGTGGCGGCTCGGACGCGGAGCTCAACTCCGCCCTGGACCGGGATTCGACCGACCTCATCAAGCAGGAGCCGGGGATCCGGCCGGGCGCCGACGGCAAGCCGCTCGCCTCCGCCGAGCTCATGGTGATCGCCGAGCTGGTGCGCAAGGACGACGTCAAGAGCGGCGCGAACATCACGATCCGGGGCGTGGAGCCCGCGGCCTTCCTGCTGCGGCCGCAGCTGAAGATCATCGCCGGCCGCAACTTCACCCCGGGCCTGCGCGAGCTGATCGTGGGCAAGGGCGTCCTGACCCAGTTTCAGGGTGCCGACATCGGCCAGATCGTGCGCATGCGCGGCTCGGAGTGGACGGTGGTCGGGGAGTTCGCTTCGGGCGACTCGCACGAGAGCGAGCTCTGGACCGACATCAACGTGGCGCGCTCGACCTTCGGCCGCATCGGCTCGAGCTCGGTGCTGGCGGCACTCGACGGCGGCGACGGCCTCGAGCGGCTGAAGGCGGCCATCGCGGCCGAGCCGCGCCTGTCGCTGGACGTGCTGCGCGAGGACGATTACTTCAGCGGCCAGACCAGGCAGTTCCGCGCGACCATCGGGGTGCTGGCCGGCGTCGTGACCGTCATCATGGGGCTCGGCTCGGTATTCGCCGCTCTCAACAGCATGTACGCCGCGGTCGCTGCGCGCGGCAAGGAGATCGGGACGCTGCGGGCGCTCGGTTTCGGCGGCTTCCCGGTGGTGGTATCGGTCATGATCGAGGCGCTGCTGCTGGCGCTCGGCGGAGCGGTGCTCGGCGCGCTGATCGCCTATCTGCTCTTCAACAACCTCTCGGTGTCGACCCTGGGCCAGAACTTCACCCAGGTGGTGTTCAGCTTCAAGGTGACTCCGCAGCTGGTCGTACGGGGTCTCGTGATCGCGCTCTTCATCGGCATGCTGGGAGGTTTCCTGCCGGCGCTGCGCGCCGCGCGGGTGCCGGTGACGACGAGCCTGCGGGAGAGCTGACACGCCGCGCGGCGCAGGCTCAGCCGCGCGCGAGCGCCTCGCACAGCGCGTGCACGTCCTGCTCGGGCTGATCCCAGGAGACCACGAAGCGGGCATCGCCGGCCGCCTCGGCACCCCAGTCATAGAAGTCGAAACCCGCGGCCCGCAGCGCGGTGCGGCGTGCGGCGCCGAGCTTGACGAATACCTCGTTGGCCTCGACCGGGTGCAGGAGCGCCGCGCCGGCCGCCGCGCCGATGCGCTGCGCGAGGGCGTTGGTGCGCTCGGCGTTGCGCTTCCAGATGCCGGACTCGAGATAGGCGAGCAGCTGCGCCGCGACGTAGCGCGACTTCGACAGCAGGTGGCCGGCGCGCTTGCGGCGCAGCTCGAAGTCGCGCACCAGCGCGAGGTCGAAGAACACCACCGCTTCGGCGGTCAGGGCGCCGTTCTTGGTGGCACCCAGGGACAGGACGTCGAGGCCGGCGCGCCAAGTCACCTCGCCCGGGTGGCAGCCGAGGAAGGCGAGCGCGTTGGCGAAGCGCGCCCCGTCCATGTGCACCTTGAGCCCGTGGTGGTGCGCGAGCGCGCACAGCGCGGCGAGCTCCGCCGGCCGGTAGACGGTGCCGAGCTCGGTCGCCTGGGTGAGGGAGAGTGCGGCCGGCTGCACGCTGTGCAGGTGGCGCGGATGGGCCTCGAGCGCCGCGCCGACGGTGGCGGCGTCGAGGCGCCCATGCTCGCCCGGCAGCAGCTCGAGCTGCGCGCCGCCGGAGAAGAAGCCGGGCGCGCCGCATTCGTCCACCGCGATGTGGGCCTCGTGATGCGCGAAGATAGCCCCGTAAGGGGGACTCAGCGTCGCGAGCGCGAGCGAGTTGGCGGCGGTGCCGGTGGTGACCGCGAACGCGCGCACCGGCGTGCCGAAGTGCGCACTCAGCGCTGCGTCGAGGCGCAGCGTCCACTCGTCGTCGCCGTAGGCGCGCGCCAGCCCGTGATTCGCCTCGTGAAGGGCCGCCATGATCTCCGGGCAGGCGGTGGCGGTGTTGTCGCTGAAGAATCGCAAGATGGCTCGCTCCTCGTGCGCCCCGCACGTCCCGCTCAGTCGATGCGCCAGCGGAACGACCAGGCGCCGAACGCCAGGAACAGCAGCGTCGTGGCGGCAAGATACAACAGGTTGGGGGCGATCTGCGCGAGGCCGGCGCCGTCCAGCATCACGGCGCGCGCGGCATCGAGCAGGTGCGTGAGCGGAAAGACGTGCGCGACCCACTGCACCCAGCGCGGTGAGCCTTCGAGGGAGAACCAGACGCCCGAGAGCAGCATCATCGGCCAGGTGAGGAGGTTGAGGAGGCCGCCCACCAGCTCCTCGCTCGAGAAACGGGCCGCGATGGTGAGCCCGAGGGCGATCATGGAGAGCGCGCCGGAGACCGCGAGCAGCAGCAGCAGCGGCACGCTGCCGGCGGAGTGGAAGCCGATGATGGTGCCGATGCCGGCGTAGAGAATCATCGTGATGACGAGGATCAGCGCCAGGCGCGACAGCACCTGGGCGGAGAGGAACTCGAAGGCGGTGAGGGGTGTGGCGTGCAGGCGCTTGAGGAAGCCGCTCTTGCGATAGCGCAGCACGACGTAACCGACCCCGAACAGGCAGCTGAACATCATGTTCATGCCGAGGATCCCCGGGAACAGCCAGTCGATGTAGCGCAGCGCCGCGCCCGTCACCGGCTCGCGGTGCGCGCCCGGCTCCGCCGCCAGCAGCAGCTTCTCGACCACGTAGCCCTTGGGCGAATCGGTATTGACCCAGTAGCGGATGCCGCCGCTGAAGTCGACCAGCAGGTCGATCTGCTGGTGGGTGAGCTTGTGCAGCGCCGTCTCCTGCTCCGGGAGCGGCACGAACTGTACGTAGCGCTCGGCGAGGAACGGGTAGGTCCGGGCGTCGCCGGGCGTGCCCAGCACCCCGACCTTGAACAGCGGACGCTGCGGACCGCCGAACACGAAGCCCATGCCGATCACCAGCATGATCGGCAGCAGCAGCGTGAACAGCAGCGTTCCCCGGTCGCGCAGGAACTCGAGGTTGCGCGCGTGGAATACCGACAGCAGCCGGCGGATCACGGCCGCAGCTCCTTGCCGGTGAGCTCGAGGAACAGGTCCTCGAGATTTGGCGGCCGGATGCGCAGGTTGGTGAGCGGCACCTGCGCCGCCAGCAGCGTGCGCAGCGTGGCCTCCAGGTCGTCGGTGGTGATCTCGACGCGGTCGCCGGCGTCCATGAGCTTCAAGGGCAGGGCGCGCGCGCTGGCGGGGAAATCCTGGCGCGGCAGCTCGAGCAGCACGTCGGCAAAGTGCTCGCGCAGCAGCCGCCGCGGCGGACCCTGGGCGACGATCCGGCCGCCGTCCATGATGGCAATCTCCTCGCACAGCAGCTCCGCTTCCTCCATGTAGTGGGTCGTGAGGATGATGGTCTTGCGGCGCGCCTTGATCGACTCGACCAGCCGCCAGAAATTGCGCCGCGCCTGCGGATCGAGCCCGGTGGTCGGCTCGTCGAGGAACAGCACCGCCGGATCGTTCACCAGCGCGATGGCGAGCAGCAGCCGCTGCTGCTGTCCGCCCGAGAGCTTGCGCGCGTCGCGCCCGGCGAGCTTCTCCAGCGCGCAGATCCGGATCACTTCCTCGACCTCGAGGCCGTGAGTGTAGAGGCCACGAAACAGCGCGATGCACTGGCGCACGGTGAGGAAGTCCTGCAGCGCGGTCTTCTGGAAGAGGATGCCGGCTTCCTCGCGAAAGCGCGCGCCCAGCGGCGCGCCGCGGTAGCGCACCTCGCCGGAGGTGGGCGGCAGGATTCCCTCCATGATCTCGACCGTGGTCGTCTTGCCGGCACCGTTGGGACCCAGCAGCCCGAAGCAGATCCCCTCGGGGACGGCGAAGGAAACGCCATCCACCGCGGTGGTGGCGGGGTACTGTTTGACGAGACTCGAGACTTCGAGAAGGGGTGCGCTCACGGTCGCGCGATCCTAACGGATCGGCGCGGGGACGTCTTGCGGCGGACTGTTACCCGGGCTTCGGTGCGGCACGGCCTTGCTGCGCGGCCGGCGACGTGTACCATCGCCCGCATGACAACCCGCCAGTACGAAAAGTCCGAGCGCGTCGACCTCGCCGACGAGGGCGTGCACTGGGATCTCGGCAGTTCGCTCTCCTACGGCGAATACCTGCACCTCGACAAGCTGCTCGGCGCGCAGCACCCGCTGACCGGCGAGCACAACGAGATGCTGTTCATCAGCGTGCATCAGGTGTCGGAGCTCTGGATGCGCCTGATGCTGCACGAGCTGACCGCCTCGCTCGCGTGCGTGCGGCACGACGATCTCGACCCGGCACTCAAGATGATGGCGCGCATCTCGCGCTCGCAGAACCAGCTGCTCTCGGTATGGGACGTGCTGTCGACGCTGACGCCGTTCGAGTACTCGGCGTTTCGCAACGCGCTCGGGCGGTCCTCGGGATTCCAGTCGGTGCAGTACCGCATGCTGGAGTTCCTGTTCGGCAACAAGAACGCCGAGATGCTCGCCGTGCACAAGCGCGACCCGGCGGCCTATGCGTCCCTGGAGCGCGCGCTCGCGGAGCCCTCGCTCTACGACGAGGTGCTGCGGCTGCTTTCCCGCCGCGGCTACGAAATTCCGGAGAATTACCTGTCCCGGGATTTCCGCGAGCCTTACGTCGCGAGCAAGCAGGTGGCCGGCGCGTGGCTGGGCGTCTACCACAACTCCGACAAGGACTGGGATCTCTACGAGCTGGCCGAGCGGCTGGTGGACCTCGACCACAACTTCCAGCTGTGGCGCTTCCATCACCTGAAGACGGTCGAGCGGATCATCGGCTACAAGGCGGGCACCGGCGGCACCAGCGGCGTCTCCTACCTCGCCAAGGCGCTCGAGCTCAAGTTCTTTCCGGAGCTGTGGCAGATCCGGACCTC
>Ga0335079_10002473_pt1 | contig 21313 bp, 18 predicted proteins | sample Lox_Sample_33_FD_206719 | JGI IMG/M metagenome (GOLD analysis project Ga0335079, IMG submission 206719) | Soil microbial communities from Loxahatchee National Wildlife Refuge, Florida, United States - Lox_Sample_3.3 | ecosystem: Environmental > Terrestrial > Soil > Wetlands | place: USA... | reverse complement strand
ATGTGGGACGGGGGTTCCGGGGGTCGTCCCCCGGGCCGGCACTGCATAACGGCTGCGCGGGCCGGCCCTGCGGGCCGTCATGTGGGACGGGGGTTCCGGGGGTCGTCCCCCGGGCCGGCACTGCCATAACAGGCTGCCGCGTGCGCCCGCCGACGAGCACGCGGAGAAATCCCGGGCGGCCGGGATCCGGCGGGTCGCCAGGCGTAACGTTGGAATGTGCGCTCATGGGTGGTCCGTCAACCCGGGCCGATCACGGCCGGGCCGCTGCGGCTGATCGAGCGGCCGGTGCCCGAACCCGGTCCAGGGCAGTTGCTGCTGAAGGTCCTCGCGTGCGGTGTTTGCCGGACGGACCTACACCTGGCCGAAGGTGATCTACCGCCGCACGGCACCGATGTCACTCCTGGTCACGAGATTGTCGGCGAGGTGGTGGCGGCGGGCACGGGCGTCACGAGGTTTGGCGTGGGCGACCGGGTGGGCGGTGCCTGGTTGGCCGGAACCGACGGTTCATGCGCCTACTGTCGCAGGTGCCGCGAGAACCTGTGCCCGGGCTCGACGTATACCGGCTGGGACATCAACGGCGGATACGCCGAGTATGTGGCCGTCGCGGACGCCTACGTGTACCGGCTGCCCGGTGGGTTCAGCGAGATCGAGCTCGCGCCGCTGCTGTGTGCGGGGATCATCGGCTACCGCGCGCTGCGCCGCGCGGAGCTGCCGCCCGCCGGCCGGCTCGGGATCTGGGGTTTCGGCGGCTCCGCGCACCTCGCCGCGCAGATCGCCCTGGCCGAGGGCGCAGCGGTCCACGTGTTTACCCGCGCCGAGCCGGCCCGCGAACTGGCGCTTGGACTTGGCGCCACCTCGGCGCAGGATTCGTTTGACCCGACCCCCGAGCCGCTTGACTCGGCCATCCTGTTCGCTCCGGTTGGTGATCTGGTGCCCGCCGCGCTCGCCGCGCTCGACCGCGCCGGGACGCTGGCGATCGCAGGGATCTACCTGACCGACATCCCGCCACTGAACTACGACGCCCACCTGTTCCAGGAACGCCAGCTGCGCAGCGTCACGTCTAACACCCGTCGCGACGGGGAGGAGTTCCTGCGGTTGGCCGAGCGCTTGCAGATCAAGGTTTCCGCCACGCCGTATGCCTTCGAGGAGGCCGACCGCGCTCTCGCCGATCTCGCCGCCGATCGGGTGAACGGCGCCGCGGTGCTCGCGCTGCCTGACTAGTGCCTCTAGGACGGTGGGTGTCGCGCGCCCTGGATCACCGCCCGCATGCGCCAAGATCCACGGGACGCCTTAATGACGCTTATTGGCTTGAATGATTTGAGTAATTAGCCGGGGGACCGCGATGCCGATCGGTTCGTGGATCACCGCTTTTGCCATGTGGTCGTAAGGCGTCGGGTCACGGTTGACGATGACGAGGGCAGCCCCCACATGGGCGGCGATGCCGCATAGGGACGCCGCAGGTTCGACCACCAAAGTGCTGCCGATCGCGAGGAAGAGATCGCAATCCCCGGCGACCTGCACGGCGCGCTGGAAGGTCTCAGGGTGGAGATTCTCACCGAACATCACAGTGGTCGACTTGAGGATCCCGCCGCACCGCCTGCACGCCGGGTCCTCATCACCCGCCTCGACCCGCGCCAGCGCGTCCGTCATGGCCGTCCGGTCTCCGCAACTGACGCACATGGCTCCGAACATGTTGCCGTGCAGTTCGAGCAGGCGATCGGGCGGCGTTCCGCTCTTCGCGTGCAACCCATCGATGTTCTGGCTGATTACCCAGGTGTCGATGTCAGACCGGGCAAGCTCGGTAAGCGCATGATGTGCCGGGTTAGGCTCGGCGCGCCAGGCTGGGTGGTCCCGCCTGCGCTGCCAGGACTGGCGCCGAACGCCCGGGTCGCTAATGTACTCGTGAAAGCTGGGCGTCGGGAGGGTGGCGTACACAGAAGACTTCCGGCCGCGGAAGTCGGGAATGCCAGAATCGGTGGAGATGCCCGCGCCTGTGAGCGCGGTGACGGCACGCACGCCCTTGGCCCAGTCCGGCGTCGGCTCGGTGTCTGTCAGGTCATCCTGGGTCATGGCACGATCTTTACGCCATGGTCGGCTGGCCGCAATGCTCAGCCAGCTAACGGTGACGCCTTGGGGCTCTAATGCGGCTGACGCGCCCTGGCCCTGCGTGGTCGGGTGACGGTGGGCGTGTGACAACCGTGCCCAGGGGAATAATTGGAGGCCACAGAGCATAGAGGGAAAATCCTGGCGACATCAGGCGGCAGGCTACTTCTAAGCAACCTAGCGACATGACCCGGCATCGGCAGAGCATGACCTGAGGTCACGTCGAGCCGGGGGTCACCGCAGTGCAGCGCGCGAGGGAGCGGGCTACTTTCCGTGAGGTCTTCGCCGTCTCCGAGTATCGCGCGCTCTGGCTGGCCCAGGTGTTCTCGGTGGCGGGGGACCAGCTTGCGCGCGTCGCCCTCACTGTGCTCGTTTACGACCGAACGCAGTCAGCGCTGCTCGCAGCGATCACTTACGCGGCAAGCATCATTCCCGCATTCCTTGGCGGAATCTTGCTTTCTGGGCTGGCGGACAGGTTCCCGCGCCGCACCGTGATGATCGTCTGCGATGTCGCACGGGCTCTGCTTGTGGCCCTGATGGCGATACCAGGCATCCCGATCGCCGCCATCATCGGGCTGCTATTCGTGACAACGCTGGCCAGCGCGCCGTTCAATTCCGCTCGCTCGGCGATCTACCCGGACTTCCTTTCAGGGGACAGATACGTGCTCGGCACGGCGATCACCCTGACCACGTACCAGTTTGCGCAGGTGCTCGGTTTCGTCACCGGTGGCGCGGTCGTCGGTTTCTTCGGTATCAGGAACTCATTGCTGATCGATGCTGCGACGTTTCTTTGCTCGGCCCTGCTAGTCCGCCTTGGTGTGCGGGCCCGCCCGGCGCCCGGCGGCCCTGCGACCCGGAGGGCCTCGCCGCTCAGCGACGCGATCGCCGGGGCGCGCCTGGTGTTCGGCAACGCCGCGCTGCTGATGCCGATGCTGTTCGGGTGGCTGTCGGCTTTCTACAACGTTCCCGAGGGTCTGGCGGCGCCCTTCGCGAAAACATTGCACGGCGGGCCGGCCACGGTCGGCCTGATCCTTGGCGCACAGGCATTTGGTGCGTCGGCTGGATTGGTCACCTTCAGCCGCCTGGTCGACCCAAGCCGCAGGCAACGACTGATGGGGCCGCTCGCCATCGGCGCGAGCGGGATCCTCGTCGCGATGGCCTTCCGGCCTGGCCTGGCCGGCTCTTTGCTCATCCTGACCGTCTCAGGCCTGTGTGCATCGTTCCAGCTAGCCGCCAATGCGGCCTTCGTGAGTGCCGCACCGCAGCAACAGCGCAGCCAAGCATTCGGTCTCGCCGTCGCAGGCATGAGCCTTGGTCAGGGTGCCGCGATGATCCTCGCGGGCGCTGCCGCCGGGTATATCGCCCCTGCCGTGGTGATCGCTCTTAGCGGTGCCGTAGGCGCCGTCGCCGCCATCTGCCTTATCGCTAGCTGGTCTCGCCGTGCCCGCTAATCAGTCATCCCCAGGTTTCGTTGCTCATGGCTAATCTCCCTTGCTCGCGGGTGGGTGGGCTGTCGTGTCATCCCCAGGTTTCGTTGCTCATGGCTAATCTCCTTGCGGGTCGGGCCGGGTCGGGCCGGGCCGGGCCGGGCCGGGTTGGCTCGGGCCGGGTCGGGTCGGGCCGGGTTGGCTCGGGCCGGGTCCGGTCGGGCCGGGTCCGGTCGGGCCGGATTGGCTCGGGCCGGGTCCGGTCGGGCCGGATTGGCTCGGGCCGGGTCCGGTCGGGCCGGGTCCGGTCGGGCCGGATTGGCTCGGGCCGGGTCCGGTCGGGCCGGATTGGGTCGGGCCGGGTCCGGTCGAGTCCGGCCGGGTCCGGCCGGGTCCGGCCGGGCCGGGTGGGGGTGGTGTGGGTGTCATGTCATCCCCAGGTTTCGTTGCTCATAGCTGCGCTCCTCTCTTCTCTCTTCGCCTTGCACCGCCACGTTCTGGACAGAAACTGGCCGAACACGCACGCTCACATCGTGTTTACAGGCAGGTATACCCAATGCCGGAAATGTTCCAGTTGCGAGGGTTACCGATCAGAAACACGACGTGTCGCGTGGGACTTGACACCTTGCCCTCCGAAGCTGTCACAATATGAATTTGCCCACTTACGCCATGCTATGAATTGATCTATACGGGACCGGCTGCGTTGATGAGGAGGTCGCATGCCGAGAGCCGGAGCGCGGAGCCCCCTGCGCGCGTGGGCTTCGTTCCGCGATTGGGCCGTATGGGAACTGCCTCGCTGGCTGTCCTGCTACGTCGTGACGGTGATCACGGCGTACGCGCTGATGATCGGCATCGCAACCGCCTTCGCGCCCTTCCGCGTTAGTGATGTCGCACTGTTCGGCATTCTCCTGGTCTGCAGCGCTGTAACGGTCGAACTAACCCGCCGGGCTGGTGAACCCGGTGGTCTTATCAAGGACGTCTACGCGGTCTGGGATCTGCCGATCGCGATCCTGCTGCCGCCGCTCTATGTCCTCCTTGTCCCGATCCCACGTTTGGCACTGACGCAGTGGCGGACTCGCCAGACTCTTGTCTACCGGCGAATCTTCAGCGCCGCCGCAGTTGGCCTGGCCTATGCGGGTGCCTCGGTGGCCTTCCACGCCGGCGCGAATTTCGTGGGGGTCGCGCCGGGCTCTGGTGATCACGCTGTGGTGTGGACGTTGCTCGTGGCCTGCTGCGGGCTGCTCAGGCTGGCCATCAATAGATTCCTGGTGCTTGCGGCGGTCAAGGGCGCTGATCCCGCGACCAAGCTCCGGCCTCTGATCGCCGGCCGAGAGACGCTGTACAACGACCTGGCCGAGCTGTGCATGGGCGTGCTGGTGACCTTCGCCGCGGCGCACGACGCCCTCCTTGTCCTCTACGCGCTGCCGCTTGTGATCTTGCTCCAACGGTCGCTACGCCACCGGCAGCTAGTGAATGAGTCCCGCGTCGACGGGAAAACGGGCCTGCTTAACGCCGCCACCTGGCAGCGCGAGGCCCAGGTCGAGATCACTCGTGCGATTCGCACGCACACGCCGCTCGCCGTGGCGATCGCTGACATCGACCACTTCAAGTTGGTCAACGACACCTACGGTCACCTCGTCGGGGACGAGGTGCTTGCGGGGATCGCCCGCGCGATGACCGCGCTGTTGCGCGATTACGACATCGTGGGCCGGTTCGGCGGTGAGGAATTCGTCATCCTGTTGCCACAGACCAGCGCGGATGAGGTCAAAGGTATCGCCGAACGGCTCCGTGAGAAGCTTGCTGAGATCATCGTCCCGATCAGCGCGGGAGTGTCGGCGCAGTCACTGCTTCAGGTGACGGTCTCGATCGGCATCGCTACCCTTGATGGCTCGCGGCGCGACCTCGATGACATGCTGGCGGCGGCCGACGCTGCGCTCTACAAGGCGAAGAACACCGGGCGCAACAAGGTCTGCGTGCTCGCAGACAGCTCACCCGGGGGGTGACCAGCCGGCAGGCTGCCATACTGGGCACCCACGTTGCAGAGCTGACATGAGGACCGGATTCGACCGATCATGGGTGGCACACGATGAGGCGGCCGTTGCTGACCCGCAGGCTCGCCGGAATGGGCACGACGATCTTCGCCGAGATGTCCGCGCTCGCGTTGACGACTGCGTCGATCAATCTCGGGCAGGGCTTCCCCGACACCGACGGGCCGCCCGAGATCGCCAAGGCGGCGGCCGACGCGATCATGGCGGGCCACGGCAACCAGTACCCACCCGGGCCGGGCATCCCCGAACTGCGGTCAGCCATCGCTGATCACCAGTGGCGGTTCTACGAGCTGGAGTTCGACCCGGACGAGGAGGTTCTCGTGACAGCGGGGGCGACAGAGGCGATTGCGGCCGCGGTGCTCGCCCTTGTCGGGCCGGGCGACGAGGTTATCGCGTTCGAGCCCTACTACGACTCCTACGCTGCCTGTATCGCGATGGCAGGGGGCGTGCGCGTACCGGTCACGCTGCGCCCGCCGGCATTCAGGCCCGACCTCGACGCGCTGCGCGCGGCCATCACCCCGCGCACGAGGCTCATCCTGCTCAACTCGCCGCACAACCCGACCGGCTGCGTCCTTGATCGCGCGGAGCTTGCCACCATCGCCGCCCTGGCGTGCGAGCATGATCTGCTTGTCGTTGCTGATGAGGTCTACGAGCATGTCGCGTTCGACGGCGAGCATGTGCCGATCGTCACAATGCCGGGCATGCGCGAGCGTACGGTCTCTATAAGTTCGGGTGGTAAGACATTCTCGTTCACTGGCTGGAAGATCGGCTGGGTGACGGGGATGCCCGACCTTGTCTCCGCCGTCCGCACAGCAAAGCAGTTCCTCACCTATGTCAGCGGCGGCCCGTTCCAGTACGCGATTGCCGAGGCGCTCCGCCTGCCCGACGATTACTACCTGGGGCTGCGCGACGGCCTGCGGCGCAAGCGCGACTTGCTCTGCGCTGGCCTGCGGGGCGCCGGCTTCGATGTATACGAACCGGCGGGCACCTACTTCATCACCACGGATGCCAGGCCGCTCGGCGAGAAGGACGGGGTGGAGTTCTGCCGCTCGCTGCCGGGCCGCTGCGGCGTTGTCGCCGTCCCGAACGCTGTCTTCTACGACGACCCGCAGGCCGGCCGCAGCCAGGTGAGGTTCGCGTTCTGCAAACGCGACGAGGTGCTCACCGAGGCCGCCGCGCGTCTGGCCCGCCTTGGCTACCGCGGCTGACCCGCCTGCGTCAGACCGAGATCCGTTCTTATGCTAACTAATCTGCGGATAGCGCCGGTATGCTAACGCGACGACAAATCATGGACTGAGGGCGGGACCGCGGGCGCGGCTGGGCACCTATTCAGCCCCCGCCGATCAGCCCCCGCCGATCAGCCCCCGCCGATCAGCCCCCGCCGATCAGCCCCCGCCGAGCGTTTTCGGCGCGCCGTAGTGCCAAAGGACCTCGGGTACCGCCACCTTACCGCCCTCGTCCTGAAAGTTCTCCATGATCGACAGCAGTGTGCGTGCCGTCACGCCGGTGCCGTTCAACGTGTGGACGAAATCGGACTTGCCGCCGCGGCGAAACCGGATGTCGAGCCTGCGGGCCTGGTAGTCGGTCGTGTTGGAGCAAGAGGTCAGCTCGCGGTACCGCTCCTGGGCGGGGAACCAGCCCTCGACGTCGTACTTCTTGGCGGCCGGCGCTCCCAGATCACCAACGGAGATGTTCAGCACGCGGTACGGCAGCCCGAGGCTCTGGATGATCTCCTCCTCGTAGCCGAGCAACTGCTCGTGCACCATCGGGGACTCCTCGGGTGCGCAGTAGACAAACATTTCCACCTTGTCGAACTGGTGCACCCGGAACATCCCACGGGTGTCCTTGCCCGCGGCGCCCGCCTCGCGCCTGAAGCAGGTGGACATCGCCACGTAGCACGCGGGAAGGTCATTCTCCTCCAGCCGTTCGTCCATGTGGATGCCCGCCATCGCGACCTCGGAGGTCCCCGTCAAATACAGGTCATCGCGCTCCAGGTGGTAGAGATTTACCTCGTCGGTCGGCAGGAAGCCTGTCCCGTACATTGGTTGCTCGCCCACGAGCACGGGCGGCAGGACCGGCATGAAGCCGCGCCCGGTCAGGTAGTCGAGCACGTACCGGTAGAGAGCCAGCTCGGTCAGTGCCACTGTGCCGAATCGGTAGGCGAAGCGAGATCCGGACAGCCGGGCACCGCGCGCCATGTCCACCCAGCCCGACGGCGTACCGAGCGCCAGGTGATCGCCCGGGGTGAAGCCGAACTTCGGCGGCTCCCCCCAGGTGCGGATCACCACGGCGTCCTCTTCTGCCATGCCGTCGGCCGCCGTGGGGTCGGGCAGGTTCGGGATACGGTCGAGCAGGACCTGCCGGTCACTCCTCGCGCTGCCAAGCTCGGATTCCGCGGCGGCGAGTTCCTCCTTGAGCCTGCGCAGCTCGGCAAGCTCGTCCGCGCTCGGGGCACCCTTGGAAGACCGTTTCTGCAGCGCGCGGAGCCGTTCGGTATGTTCGGTGAGTTCACGCCAGCGGCTATCGGCGGTGAGCAGCGCGTCAAAGTCCATCGCGGCGCCACGGCGGGCGAGCGCGGCGCGGAAGCGGTCCGGTTCCTGCCGGGCGGCCTTGAGGTCGATCACGTGGCGAGTTTAGTGTGGGCGCTCGCCCGGCTGGCGCGCTATCCGTCGGCCTGCGGCTGCAGGTGGCGCTCCGCGGGGCCCACATAGATCTGGCGGGGGCGTGCGATTCGCTGTTCGTGGTCGAGGATCCCCTCCTCCCACTGGGCCAGCCAGCCCGGCGTGCGGCCGATCGCGAACAGCACCGGGAACATCTCGACAGGGAAGCCCATCGCCTGGTAAATGATGCCGGAGTAGAAGTCGACGTTCGGGTAGAGCTTGTGGTTCACGAAGTACTCGTCCCCCAGCGCGATCCTCTCGAGCTCGAGGGCGATGTCCAGCAGGCGGTTGCGGCCGGTGACCTTGAACACCTGTTCGGCGACGTCCTTGATGAGGATGGCGCGCGGGTCGAAGTTCCGGTAGACGCGGTGGCCGAATCCCATCAGCCGGACCTCGCCGCTCTTCACCCGCTCGATATAGGCGGGTATGTGGTCCACCGACCCGATCTCGGTGAGCATCCTGAGCACCTGCTCGTTGGCGCCGCCGTGCAGCGGGCCGTACAGCGCCGCGGCAGCCGCGGCGGCCGACGAGTAGGGGTCGGAGTGCGCACTGCCAACCGTCCGCATCGTGGTGGTGGAGCAGTTCTGCTCGTGGTCGGCATGAAGCATGAACAAGACGTCGATGGCGTGCTCGAGAATCGGATCCGGGCGGTAGCTCAGCTCGGTGGTCTTCCACATCATGTTGAGGAAGTTGCCCGCATACGACAGTTCGTTGTCCGGGTACGCATACGGCATGCCGACCGCGTGCCGGTGGGCGAACGCCGCCAGCGTGGGCATCTTCGCGATCAGCCGGACGATCTGCTTGCACCGCGCCTCCGTATCGAAGATCGCCTTCGCCTCCGGGTAGAAGGTGGACAGGCCGGCCACGGTGCTCACCAGGATTCCCATCGGATGCGCGTCGTGATGGAACCCGTCGATGAACAGCTTGATGTTCTCGTGCACGAACGTATGGTGCGTGATCTCGTCGATCCACGCGTCCGCCTCGGCCGCGCTCGGCAGTTCACCGTACAGCAGCAGGTAGGCGACCTGGAGGAACGAGCAGTGCTCGGCGAGTTCCTCGATCGGGTAACCGCGATAGCGCAGGATCCCCTCGTCACCGTCGATGTACGTGATGGCGCTGCGGCAGTTGGCGGTATTCCCGAACGCCGGATCGTAGGCCAGCAGCCCGGCGTCGTCGTCACCTACCTTGATCTGGCGCAGGTCGGTAGCTCGAATGGTGCCGTCGTTGATCGGGACATCGTAGCTCCGGCCGGTCCGCGAGTCGGTGATCTGAAGCGTGCCCTCGCTGGGTGCTGTCATCGTGGCTCAGCTTCCTTCCTTGCTCGGTGCCTCGCATGTCTGCTCCGCGTCTCGCACGGCTGCCGACCATGCTGCAAGGCGGGCCCAGTCAAATGCGCCGACGTGTCCGTCTATATGGCCACCGTACGTGGTCGTGGGCTGCTCACACACTGCGGCGGGCACCCAGGCTGGTGCGAGTTGTCTGGCACGTACCGGAATGGCACTGTGGTGCGGTATCTATCGCGGCGGCACCCGGCGGTCCAGCTTGCGGACAGTCGCCTTCAGCGCGCTGTGATCAGCGGACAGTAGCATGCGGCGGGACACAAGCGGACAGCCGGCGCCGGCGCGGGAGAATGCGTGGGCAGAATCGGATGGGGGCGAGCCGATGCTGATCAGCGATGCCGCTCGGCTGCTGCACGGCGGCGGGGGACACGGCGGCGAGGTACACGTCTGGCACGGGCTGGTCACCGCCCCGCCGTCAGCCGAAGATACCGCCGTGCTTTCCGGCGCGGAACGAGCGCGGGCCGCCCGCTTCATCCGGCCGGGCGACAGCGCCAGGTTCGTGGCCGCGCACGCCGCGCAGCGCCGGCTGCTCGCCCGCTACCTGGGTACCGATCCCGCCGCCATACGGTTCGGCCGGTCCGCATGCTGCCGGTGCGGCAGCACAGAACACGGTCGGCCAAGCATCGAGTGGCCCCCTGCCGCGCTGGAGCACAACCTGTCCCGTTCTGGCCAGCACTGGCTGCTCGCAGTCGCAGCCGCCGGCCGGGTGGGCGCGGATATCGAATGCCATCGCAGCATCGACATAGGCCGGATGGCCGACGCCACCCTCACCGCCGCCGAAAGCCTGTACCTGCGGGACCAGCCTGATGAGCGCCGCCAATGGGTGTTCTTCCGCTGCTGGACGCGCAAGGAAGCCGTGCTCAAGGCCTGCGGCATCGGTCTGGCGACCAAGCTGGGCGGCCTGGAGGTGCATCCCGAGCAGTCCGGGCCAGTCGAGGTGCATCACGCCTCGGGGAGCTGCCCGGACACCTGGCAGGTGCGGGACGTGACCCAGCGCCCGTGGCCGGCCCAGGGCTCAGCCGCCGCGCAGGGCTCGCAGCAGGTCCAGGGCATAGGCGCGGCGCAGGGCCCGGAGCGGATCCAGGTCTGCGGCGCGGCGCAGGTGCCTGCCCGTAACGAGGCGGGCGCCGCCGGCTGGTCGGGTGCTGTCGCACAACCTGCCGGGCAGGCCCGCCCGGTCCGGTTCTTTACATTTCCCCCATCCTGATGCTCTGACCTGGCAGTGTCACCGAGCTCGGGGGAACTGCCCAGGTTCGCGGCCGGGCCCAGGCGGGCCGCCGTAAGCCTGCGCGATGTCAAGCCAGCGATCCGCATCGGGACCCGTGGCCTTGAGCGCGAGGTCGTCGCGGTGCCGGCGCCTGGTCACCAGCAGGCAGAAGTCCACCGCAGGCCCGCTGACCACTTGGGTGGCGTCGTCAGGACCGAACTCCCACAGCCCGCCAGACGGCGCGGTCAGCGAGACCCTGAATTCTCCGGCAGGTGGGGTGAGGCCGCGCGCCACGAACGCGAAGTCCCTTGTCCGCACGCCGAACCGCACCAGGTGGCGGATCCTGTCGGTCCGCTCCCGCTTCTCACCGAGCGCGTCCGCGACGTCCTGACCATGTGCGAAAAGCTCCATCAGGCGGGTCGTCGCAAGGCTCGCCGCCGACATAGGCGTGAACAGCCACGGCACCTTCTGGCCGAGCGGCACCGCGGCGAGCGCGTCATGGGCGGCGGCACGCTGCGTTCGCCAGCGGGTGAGCAGTTCCTGGGGCGAACCTGACAGCTGCTCGGCAAGGCTTGCCGCGATCACCGCCTCGAAGGCGTCGTCATCGTGCACCAGGCGCCGTTCGAACTCGGCCGGATCCGCCGCCGCAAGTGCGACCATTCCGTCGGTGGCCGCCAGATGAGCGATCTGATGCGCGACCGCCCAGCCTGGCGCGGGCGTCGGCAGCACCCATTGTGCCTCGATAAGGTTGGCCACCAGGTGATCGAGATCATCACCCTCGGCGGTCACGTCGGTGAGCACATCGTCTACGACAGCCATGGCAGCCTCACGGGCTCATCATCTGGCGCATCGCCGCGTTTCGTCCACCCGCTCGGTGTGGCCAAGCCTGTCCAGCATCTCGAGCAGCGGCACCGCCACTCGGCGGGTCGTCCCCAGTGCCTGCCTGGCCTGGCTCAGCGTGAACGGCTGCGGCAGGCTGGAGAGAATCCGCGCGGCGTCATGGTCTGCGCCTGGCAGCAGGTACACGTCCTGCGACACGCGAAGCAAATACCCGGCCCGAACGGCTGCCGCGAGCTGTCGCCGATCGAGCTGCAGCCCACGCAGCATGTCCGCATCAGGCGCCAGGAAAGGATCACGCCGCAGCCCGGAACGGATGATCTCGACCGCGGCGCGTACGTGGTTGGGAAGCTCAGGGGCGGCTTGCGCACCGTAGATCTTGCCGCCCCGATAGCTCAGCGGTGCTCGCACGAGCGCCCCGACCAGCCTGCGGTCGGGCAGGTTGAGCCGCTGCCTGGCGGTCTCGACCGCAAGCCCGGGATCGAGCGGGTGCGTCGCGGCATGCGTCGCCACCAATCCGCGGAGCGCGGCACCAAGCCCGCGCCACCAGCTCGGATCGGCCAGCCAGTCGCCTGCGACCGGCGTCACCGTCGACGCAGCACCCATGGCGGCGAGGTCGGCCGCACGGACAAGCTTGCGGCGCCGCAGTTCGCTTACCACGTCGGCACCCCCCGTCAGCTGGTCGAGCGCCGCGGCCCGGTCCCGCGCCGCGCCCCGCCCGCACAGCGAAGGCGGCCGTACGTCGAGGAAGGTGACGCCGGCCACGATCAGCTGCCTGCCAGGGTCGCGGAGCGCCGCGGTGTCGCCGATCCGCAGTGGCAGGGGCGAGCCGAGGGTGATCCGCGCCGTGTCGCTGCCCAGCCTGCGGACTCGGACGCCGACCGCGGCGGTGCCGATGTGCAGCATGGCCATCGTGGGGATCTTGGGAGCCTGAGGGATCGCCGCGGCGAGGGCGGGGACCACCGCGGGAGTCGCTGACAGCACACCGTCGAGCCAGCCGAGCCTGACATCCGCCTGCCGGGCGGCGAGCCACTTTCCCGGCGAGACGAGCGCACTGCCCCTGCGCACCTCGGCCGGGTCCGCGCCGCGAAGGTTGACCGCGATCCGCGCAGCAGCTGTCACCTCGTTCCGCTGGATCCGCAGCGCCTGTAGCCCGCGGACGCGAAGCACGCGCTGGCCCGGCAGGGCGAGCAGTTCGTCGCCGACCCGGATGGTGCCTGCGGTCAGCGTTCCCGTGACCACGGTGCCGCGTCCCGCGATCGTGAAGGATCTGTCGATCCAGAGCCGGACGTCGGCGGCGGGGTCCGGCGCCGGGAGCCTGCCGATCAGGCGGCCGATCGCGCTCCTGAGCTGGTCCAGGCCTGCGCCGGTGACCGAACTGACCGCGACCGCTTCCACCTGGCCCAGTGCGGACCTGGCGATCCTGGCGCGGGCCTCGTCGATCGCTGGCCTGGGATCGGCGAGGTCGGACCTCGTGACAGCGAGCACGCCGTGGCGCACGCCGAGGGCGTCGATGGCCGCGAGATGTTCCTCGGACTGGGCGCGCCAGCCCTCATCTGCCGCGACCACGAAAAGGACCGCGGGCGCGGGCCCCACTCCGGCGAGCATGTTCGCCACATAACGCTCGTGCCCCGGCACATCGACGAAGGCCACCTCGGCGCCCGCCCTGGCTGGGCCCGCCTTGCCTCGGGCCGCTCTGCCTGAGCGTGCCCTGTCTGGGCGTGCCACGTCTGGGCCTGCCGGGTCAGGGCGTGCCGCGTCTGGGCCTGCCGGGTCAGGGCGTGCCGCGTCTGGGCGTGCCGCGTCTGGGCGTGCCGCGTCTGGGCCTGCCGCGTCTGGGCCTGCCGGGTCCGCCGCAGGCGCGCCAAGGGAGGTCCAGCAGAAACCCAGGTCGATGGTCATTCCGCGGCGGATCTCCTCCGCCCATCGGTCGGGCTCCATCCCTGTGAGTGCCCGCACAAGCGCCGACTTACCATGATCAACATGACCGGCGGTGGCTATCACGTGCATGATTCGCCTTATCGTAAGCGGCGCGTGGAGGTCTGGTGGGTGCGGTGGACCGCGGTAACGTTCGGCTGACCCAATACGCTGCAGGCGGCGGTTGTGCCTGCAAGATACCGCCGGGCGAGCTTGAACAGATCGTCGCGGCGCTGACCGGCCGCGCGGCCGCGGGAACCCATGGCGAACTGCTGGTGGGCCTCGACGACGGCGACGACGCCGCGGTGGTGCTCATGGCGGACAGCCTCGGTGCTGTCGGCGGGGCCAACGCCGTTGGTGGGGCTCTCGTCGAGGGGGCCGGCGCCGCGGGCAGTTTCGGCACCGCGGGTGGGGCCGGCTCCGTTGGTGCGGCCGGCACTGTGGCGCCGGTCGGCGCCGCGGGCAGCCTCGGCACCGCGGGCAGCCTCGGCTCTGTGGGTGCGGCTGGCGTTGCGAGTGGGTCTGGTGCGGTTGGTGCCTTGGCCGCGGGCGGCGCTGGTTCGCCGGCCGGTCCTGACGGGAGCTTCGCCATCGTGGCGACGACGGACTTTTTCACGCCGGTGGTCGACGACGCCTACGACTGGGGCCGGATCGCGGCGGCGAACGCGCTCTCCGACGTGTACGCCGTGGGCGGTGAACCTGTCGTCGCGCTGAACCTGCTCGGCTGGCCGCGTGACCGGCTCCCCTTCGAACTCGCTGCCGAGGTGCTTCGGGGCGGCCTTGAGATTGCGGGCTCGGCCGGCTGTCACGTGGCGGGCGGGCATAGCATCGATGACCCCGAGCCGAAATACGGGATGGCCGTGACAGGAATCGCCGATCCCGCGCGCCTGCTGCGCATCGGCGCGGGCCTGCCTGGCCTGCCGCTTTCGCTCAGCAAGCCGCTCGGAAGCGGCGTCCTGAACAACAGGCACAAGGCCACCGGGCAGGTCTTCCCCCAGGCCGTCGACATGATGACCAGGCTCAACGCGGACGCGTCCCGCGCCGCGCTTCGTGCGGGCGTGTGCTGCGCCACCGACGTGACCGGCTTCGGCTTGCTTGGCCACCTCTACAAGCTGGCCAGGGCAAGCGGGGTCAGCGCGGTCATCGACACCGCCACGGTGCCATACCTGGAAGGCGCGCGCGCCGCTGTCGCCGCGGGCTATGTGAGCGGCGGCACGCGCCGCAACCTTGGCTGGGTCTCACCGCATCTGGACCGTGGCAGCACGAGCGAGGAGGAATGCCTGCTGCTTGCGGACGCGCAGACGTCTGGTGGGCTGCTTCTCGCCGGCGAGATTCCCGGCGCGCACGTTATCGGCCACCTCGTGCCACGTGGCGAAAACCTTATCCGCCTGATCTGACTGCTCTGATCACCGCCGTCGATCCGGTGGCGCTAATTGATCTTCTGTGCTCATATCGGGTGAACAGCCGCGTGAACGGTGCGCCGGTCCGACCGCCCGGCCGGGCGCGGGCGATCCAGCCGAGGCTTTGTTGCCGCCACCGCGTTCATGATCCCTTTACGTGTCACCTTGCCTGCGCTATCGGCCGGAAAGTTCACCCGCCGACGGATCATGGCCTCGCCGATCCCACGACTGGGGCCGGGCTGGGCGGCATCTGAGGCTGATACTGCCAGAGCGGTGAGTGTGATTGACGGGACGAGGGTTGCATGCGCGTCGTGCCGGAAGGCGGACCTTACCAGCCATGGCTGGTGTAGGCCTGAAGCGCGGGCTAACGCCTGGGGTTGGCGTCCTTGTCGCGGCCGAGATCGGAATCGCGGCCGGAATCGGAATCGCGGCTGAGATCATCGCGGCTGAGACCGGAGTCGCTCACGCGATCACTGCTGCATGGCGGCCGCTGGACGTGGCGCTTGCGCGTGGGCACCGACAGGCCGTTGATGCGCGCTCCCCGCAGGCTGTCCGCGAATGTCCCACGCAACGAATCAGGGGCGGTGACATCGTCGGGCGATGGCAGGCCCGTCCGCGCGTCGATGCCGGGAAGCTGCGGCGGCAGGAAAACCCACTTCTTGTACGACCAGTACCTGAAGAGCGTGCCAAGCGCGATGCCGACGAGCAGTGCCACGTTGTAGGAGAAGCGATCCTCCAGCTTGAGCGTGTAATGGGTGAAGCCGATGCACAGCAACTGGATGAGCAGCCCGACGCCGTTGAGCACGAAGAAAAGAAAGTACTCGCGGCTGAGCCCGCTCGACGCCCGATGGCGGAAGGTCCAGTAGCGGTTTCCGACAAACGCCAGGGTCGCCGCCACCGTCGTCGCCACGATGTTCGACGTCAGCGGTCCCCAGTGCAGGCCAAAGTGAAGCAGGTCAGTCCCGCCCCAGGTCACAATGAAACCCACGACCCCGACGACGCCGAACTTGGCGACCTCGTGGATCAGATTCCTGAATCGATCGTAGAGCGCGATCGTAATTTTCACGGGAACGATCATCCTTCCCGGGGTTTCCCGGTCGGTTCCCTCACCCTGGTCCCTAATGAATGTGACGACACTACCCGCATGAAGGTTGCGTCCTGCCCGTAACACGCCATCCCGCGCCGAAACTCGTTCGGCCCTGTCGGACCCCGAGGGTAGTGTCCGCAGACGTGGGCGACTCCGACACTGTCCAGGCCGGACCCGGGGAAAGCGGTGCTGGCGGCCCACCTGCCGACTCGCTGGGAGCTCCACTCGGGTCGCTGGATACTGCGGCATCGCCGGATGCTGCGGCCAGGAATACCGGGAAGTCGCCCGCAACCCTCGTACACGCGCGCGGCCTCACCAAGCGCTACGGTGACTTCACCGCGGTCGACCGGATCGACTTCGACCTTGTCAGGGGCGAGGCATTCGGTTTCCTCGGCCCCAACGGCGCGGGCAAGTCCTCCACCATGCGCATGATCGGCTGCGTTTCGCCGCCGACCTCGGGCACGCTGCGCATCCTCGGGCTCGATCCGGTCGCGAACGGTCCTGCCATCCGGGCGCGCCTTGGCGTGGTGCCGCAAGAGGACACGCTGGATGTCGAGCTCACCGTCGGCGAGAACCTGGTCATCTACGGCAGGTACTTCGGCCTGCGGCGTCACGTGATCCGCGAGCGCGCACGTGGCCTGCTTGAGTTCGTCCAGCTTTCCGAGCGCGCGGGCGACAAGGTGGAGTCCCTTTCCGGCGGTATGAAACGGCGGCTGACCATCGCACGTTCATTGATCAATGAGCCGGACATCCTGCTGCTCGACGAACCGACGACCGGGCTGGACCCGCAGGCCAGGCATGCGTTGTGGGACCGCCTCTTCAGGCTCAAGCAGCAGGGCGTGACGCTGATTCTCACCACGCACTACATGGATGAGGCCGAGCAATTGTGTGATCGCCTCGTCGTGATGGACGCGGGCCGGATCGCCGCAGCGGGATCACCCCGCGAACTCATCGTCAGGTACGCCACGCCCGAAGTGCTTGAGCTGAGGTTCAGCCTGGACGAGCATGCGCAGGCGGGGGAGCGGATTGGCAGTCTCGTCCGCGATAGCGGCCGCGGGATCGCGAAGCAGGTCGAGGTGCTGCCTGACCGGGTGCTGCTCTACACGTCGGACGGCGTGGCGGCGCTCGCCGCGATCCGCGCGAGCGGCCTCGCGCCAGTGACGACGCTGACCAGGCGGAGCACGATGGAGGACGTGTTCCTCCGGCTCACGGGCCGGAGCCTGGGGGATTGAGATGAGCACGGCCACGTTCGCTTTGCGGGAGCTTCGCCACCAGATGACGCTGTACAGGCGCACGTGGCGGGGCACGCTCTTCTCCAGCGTGGTGAATCCACTGCTTTACCTGGCGGCCCTGGGCGCGGGCCTCGGTTCGATGGTGAATCATCACGCGGCGAGCCGCCTCGGCGGCGTCAGCTACCTGATGTTCATCGCGCCTGGCCTGCTCGCTGCCTCCGCCATGCAGATCGCGCTCGGCGCCGCCACTTATCCGGTGCTCGGCGGAGTGAAGTGGCAGAAGACCTATTTCGCGGCGGTCGCGACGCCGATGCGCCCCGCCGATATCTTTCACGGCTTCCTGCTGTTCATTACCATCCGGCTCACCATCGCGGCGACCGCCTTCCTCGCGGTGATGTCCGTGTTCGGTGCCGTCAGAACGCCGCTCGCCGCCGCCGCGATGCCGGTGGCCGTGCTCACCGGGCTCGCCTTTGCCGCCCCCGTCGCGGCCTGGGCGGCGACGCGCGACGGTGATATGGGTTTCGCCCTGCTGTTCCGGCTCGGCATGATCCCCATGTTCCTGTTCTCCGCGACGTTTTTCCCGCTCAGCCAGCTTCCCGCGTGGCTACGGCCGGTGGCGTACGTTACCCCACTGTGGCACGGCGTGGCCGCGTGCCGCGCGCTGAGCCTTGGCGACGTCAGCGCGCCGGGCCTGATCGCCCACGTCGGCTACCTGGCGGCGCTGGCAGTTGCCGGCGTACTCGTCGGCCAGCGGACCTACCGGCGGCGGCTCCATGGATGACCCGATGAGCCTGGCCGTGTGGGCGCCTGCCCGTTATGCCGCGCGAGTCATGCCACTGGCCCCGCGCAGCCTGCTGATGGTCGAGCGGAGCATTATGATCTCCCGGCGCGCGTGGCCGGTTCTGATCTCGGGCTTCTTCGAACCCCTTTTCTACCTGCTGTCCATCGGACTCGGACTGGGCGCACTGGTCGGGAAGGTGCCAGGGCCGGCGGGCCGCCCGATCGGCTACGTGGAGTTTGTCGCGCCCGCCATGCTCGCGTCGGCCTCGATGAACGGCGCAATCTTCGACTCCACTTTCAACGTTTTCTTCAAGCTCAAGTACCAGAAGCTTTACGATTCCATCCTCGCCACGCCGATGACCGTCGGCAACATCGCGCTTGGCGAGATCACCTGGGCGCTCCTTCGCGGCGCCTTCTACGCGACGATCTTCCTGATCGTGATGACGATCATGGGTCTGGTCGAATCACCCTGGGCGGTGCTGGCCCTTCCGGGTGCGCTGCTCATCGGCTGGGCGTTCGCCGCGACCGGCATGGCCGCCACCTGTTACATGCGGACCTGGCAAGACTTCGACTTCGTCACGATGGCGATGGTGCCGATGTTCCTGTTCTCAGGCACCTTCTACCCGCTCACCGTCTACCCGCCGACGCTGCGGATCGTCGTCGAATGCACGCCGCTGTACCAGGGTGTCGCATTGCTGCGCGGGCTGATCCTTGGCGCCATCGGCCCCGGCCTGCTCGGGCACGCCGGCTACCTCGCCGCGATGGGCCTCGCGGGCCGCGCCGTAGCGGCCCGCCGCCTCAGCGCGCTGCTGCTCCGTTGATCCACGCCGCGGCGGCAGCACGCGCCCGCGATTGATAGCCGGGAACCGCCGCCGGCCCCATGGAGCCCGGCAGCCGTGCGTCGGCCGGGGGCGAACCCGCCGATACCCCGCCCGGCCAATGGGGTGTGCGCACCGCGGCAGGCGTTCAGGATTACATTTTCTATTCGCTGCGGAACAGATGGTGCCAGAACGGCATCGCCACGAAATACCCCCCGGCAGCGCCGATTATGCTGATGCCGGTATCGATGGACCATCGGCCTTGCCGCTGCCAGTAAACGTCGCGCAGTTCGAGTAGCAGCGCCAGTTCGTCTACGACAAGTGCCAGGCCGGTGCCATATATCGCGCCGACCACCGGGTGCCTGCGCAGGTCGCTGTCACCGTAGACCGCGATGCCGCCGGCGCCGGAGGGCAACCCGATGCCCCACAGGTAGTGGTGCAAATGCGTGTCGCCCAGCTTGACATCGTGAAATGGCGGGATCCGACGCCTGATCGCGTAGGTGATCTCGCGCACCGTGGCGAACGTCGCACTGACCCGAATCCGCGAGTAGATCTTGCGACACGCCGCGCCGGTGGTGTTGGAAGCTGTTCCCCATTGGGATGATGCTGCGTAAGCAACGTGGCACAGTTTGTTACCCAGATGGTGAGCATGGCAGCGAAACTGGATAAAACGCGCGGGCGAGTGCAGATCGGCGAGCCGGACCCGTCGCTGACTGGTAACGGCGGGGTGATTGCGGTCACCGAGCTGATCGGCAAGCTGAGCCTGATCGAGGCGCTGGATGCCGGGATCGGCCCGGTCAAGCAGCGGGCCCGGGGGTTCACCGGCGGGCAGGTGCTGGCCGGGATGGCCGCCGCGCAGCTGGCCGGGGAGGACTTCTTGTGCGGCCTGGACCGGCTGCGCGCCGATGCGGCCGGGCAGCAGCTGGCCCCGGTGCCAGGGCTGGCGTCCACCACTGCTGCCGGGGTGGCGCGCCGGTTCACCGGGAAGAACTGGCGCGGCGCCGAGGCGGGGCTGGCCGCTGCGACGACGCGGATGACCGAGCTGCTGGCGCCGGAGCGGGTCACCGCGCTGGGCGAGGCGCCGGTGACGGTCGATATCGACGCTACCGACGTGGAGGTGTACGGCCGCAAGAAGCGCGGGGTGGCGTACAACTATCAGGGGCAGCGGTGCGCCCGGCCGCACGTGGCGACCTGGGCCGAGACCGAGATCCCGCTGGCGGCGGACCTGCTGGAAGGTGCTGAGGATCCCCGGTCCTCGGTGGTGGCGCTGCTGGGCCGGGCGGTGGCGGCGCTGCCGGCCCGCATCCGTGGCCGCGCGGCGCAGGCGGGGCGGAAGATCGCGCTGCGCGCCGACGCCGGGTACTTCGCCGGGGAGCTGGCTCGCGCCGCGCACGGGCACGGCATGGTGTTCGCGATCGGCGCCAAGCGGGTCACCACGATGTGGAAGGCGCTGACCGGGATCGCCGGTGACACGTGGACGCCCGCCATCAGCATGGAAGGCGCCGAGGTGGCCGTCTCGCCGTACCGGCCCGGCGGCTGGCCGCCAGGCACCATGCTGTTGGTCCGCCGGGTGCGCCTGGACCCCGATCAGGTCTCCGCCGACCCCCGGTCGCGGCGGCGCCGCACCCTGCACCCAGACCAGCGGGCGCTGCCGATCCCGGAACTGGAAAAAGAACCGGAGATCTACGCCTACAGCTTCATCCTCACCAACCTCGACGTGTCCACCCCGTCCAAGGCCGCCGCCGCCGAGCACTGGTACCGGCACCGCACCTCGGTGGAGAACGTCTTCCGCGACTCCAAGCACGGCGCCGCGCTGCGGCACCTGCCGTCGGGCTACACCCAGGTCAACACCGCGTGGATGTGGGCGTCGCTGATCGCCGCCGCGATCGCCGCCTGGCTGCACCAGCTCACCGGCCTGACCGACGGCGAGGACCTGCTCGAAGGCCACGGCGTGCGGGGCGGCAAGGCGATGATCGCCACCCTGCGTAAGGTACTGATCGCCATCCCCGCCCGGCTGGTCCGCCACAGCGGCCAGCTCATCCTGCGCCTGGCACCTGGCGCCGTGCTGCCAGACATCCTGGCCGCGGTCCGCGCCCTGCCCGCACCCGGCTGACCCCGTCCGCACCCCGGTAACACCCGCTCACACCATCGGCCCCCGGGCACCCGCCGGCGCGAGCATGCCCACAACACGACCGCCCCCCGGCACCTGACCCCCAGCCCGGCCACGCAACCAGCGCATGCGCGGCCAACACCACCGCACCGGGGCACAACGCCTGCTAGCGGGCAACACAGGCTATTCACCCATGCGCCGCAGCGGCCGGGACTGTCACAGCAGCGGTCACGGCTGCGGAAAACTCCCAGCCGCTCTACTCGCGGATTCGGGTCTGATATGCCAGATCGCAGGCCGCCGGCGACGACGATTCCAACGCTGCCGCTGTTGCCGTCGGCCGTGCCCGT
>Ga0335079_10002471_pt1 | contig 21324 bp, 13 predicted proteins | sample Lox_Sample_33_FD_206719 | JGI IMG/M metagenome (GOLD analysis project Ga0335079, IMG submission 206719) | Soil microbial communities from Loxahatchee National Wildlife Refuge, Florida, United States - Lox_Sample_3.3 | ecosystem: Environmental > Terrestrial > Soil > Wetlands | place: USA... | reverse complement strand
TTGCGGTAGATGGAATTGCTAGTGACATTGCCATTGGCGTCGAGCGAGTCGCCGTAGAAGGTGGTGCGGAAGACGGCGGAAGTGGTGATGCCGAGCCAGGCGCCGAGATGGAGCGGGATGGTGACTTTGGGAGCGAGTTCGGTGCGGGCGACGAAATTGGGAGTGGTGAGATTGTCGATGGAGCTGCTATCGCCGCGATGGACGGCGTCGGCGAAAGCTTCGAATGAAAAATAGATGGGAAGGCGCGACCAGGGAGACTGTTCGACGGAGCTGAAGCTGGCTTGCGGAGCAGCGCGGAGAGAAATGTTGGTGGTAGGGGAGACCGCGCCGGTTTGCGTGTTGATGATGGGGATGGAGAGAAAGGTTTTGTCCGAGAGTGAGGCGACGTTGAAGCTGAAGCCGTCGAAATTGTTGGTGAGGAAAGTGGCGCTGCGGACTTCCGAGCTAATCGCTTCACCGAAGGTGTCGGCGAAAGCGAGGCGGAAGGTGAGCGAAGAGAGTTGGTTGTAGTCGGCGACGAAGCGCCAGCCATTGGGCAGGAGCGATTGCGCTTCGAGTTGCTGCTGATGGCCGCCCTGTTTTTCGAGGACAGTAGCGCCGCCGGCGATGGGGAGCTGCAGGCCGCGGTCGATCACGCCGTAGTAGGTGTACTTGAGCGTCGTGTTTTGGAAGGGATGCATGCGAATTTCGCCGCGCTGCGAGGTGCCGCGTTTGGAAAGCCAATCCGCGCCGAGCGTAGCGTCGAACCAGGACCGGGGCGCCCAGTAGAAAGCGTCGCCGAGGACGAAGCCTTTGTTGTTGGTGTCGCCAGGAGCGGGGATTAAGAAGCCGGATTGGCGGATATTTTGTCCGGCGGGGGCATTGGCGTAAGGAAGCCAAATGAGCGGGACGCGAAAGAGGCGGAAATTGGCGTCGACGAGAGCGACGCTTTTGTTTAGCCGGATGCGGGCGTGCGGCGCGTAGAACTTCCAGGTCGGATGGCGCGGGTCGCAGATGGTGACCCAGCCGTTGCGAATTTCGTAGACATCGCCGGGAAAGCGCTCGACGGTGGGCGCGTCGAAGCTGAGCGGGTTTTGCGAGACGAGGATGAGCGGGTTGGCGCGGCGCTCGACGTTGATGGCGCCACGAACGTTGGTGAAAGTGCCGCGTCCGGTGGTGACGTTGTAGCGGGCTTCGTCGGCTTCCAGATGTTCGCCGTTGTAATCGAACTGGACGTGGCCGCGGGCGAGGGAGTCCGAGGTATCGTCGTTGTATTCGACGTGGTCGGCGCGGAGGCGTTCCTCGCCGTAGTGGATGTCCACGTCGCCATCGGCGATGAAGAGATCACCTTTCTTTTGCTGCGGACCAGAGGAAGAGATTTCGACCTGGCCAGTTTTTGCGGAGTGCGTGCGGGGCTGCTGGGCGGCGAGGATTTGCAGCGGCGCCACGGAAAGGCTAATTAGAAGCGGTAAGAGCCGGAGCGCGGAGACGGTCCGCGCATGAAAGCGCAGGCGTAAGCCAGACATTGGGACGCGAAAAACAGAAAGATAGCCTAGCATGCGCTGATAGGTATGGGTAGAGCGAGCGGCAGGCGCACGGCGAAGGAAAATGATGGCAAGGATATGGGGCTGGCCGAAGCGAAAACGTCCACCGGCGGCGCCGGGTCACGAAACGCATTTGTGGTCCTTCGCGTCCTTCTGAGCGCGTGGTGGCGGTCAACCATTTCCAGAAACAATTGATGCGCAGAGCGGCATCGAGGAGGTATGATGCCCGGTTTTGCGAGAGGGGGAAAAGCGATGGTGCGAAGCTTGCGAGTGGCGGCGATGTGGGCGGGAGCAGTAATCGCAGGAGTGGTTCTGGCAGGGAGCGCGTTGGCGCAACAAGGCGGCGCCGGCGCGAGTAAGGCGAACGATCCGGGCGCAGCAGCGACGGAGAAGATGAAGGGTCTAGAGTTTCGCGAAATTGGTCCGGCGATCATGGGCGGCCGCATTGATGATGTGGCGGTCGTTGAAAGCAATCCGAACATTGTCTATGTAGGGCCGGCGACGGGCGGGATCTGGAGGACAACGAACAACGGGACGACGTGGGAGCCGCTCTTTGATAAAGAGAGCAACCCCAGCGTGGGCGACATCGCGATTGCGCCGAACGATCCGTCGTTGCTTTGGGTGGGCACGGGCGAGCCGAATAACCGGCAGAGTTCGTCGTGGGGAGATGGAATTTACAAGTCCACGGACGCGGGAAAAACTTGGAAGAACATGGGGCTAGGGGCGACGAAGCACATCGGGCGTGTGGTGATCAACCCGCACAATCCGGATGTGGTGTATGCGGCGGCGCTGGGACATTTGTGGGGACCAAATCCGGAGCGCGGAGTCTACAAGACGACGGACGGCGGGAAGACGTGGGCGCAGGTGCTGAAGATTAATGACGATACGGGCGTGAGCGACATCGCGATGGATCCGGAGAGCCCGGATACGTTGTATGCGGCGGCATATGAGCGGAGAAGAACGGTGTTTGGGTTTAACGGCGGCGGGCCGGACGGCGGGATTTACAAGACGACGGACGGTGGGGTGACGTGGAAAAAGTTGAGCAAGGGATTACCGTACGAAAACGGCGGCGATGTGGGGCGCATCGGGTTGGACATTTACCGGAAGGATTCGAACATCGTGTACGCCGTGGTGCAACACGAAAAAGGCGGCACGTTCCGAAGCGAGGACAAGGGCGAGACGTGGAAGAAGATGGGTGACACGAATCCGCGGCCGTCCTACTACAGCCAGATTCGCATTGATCCGAATAATGATTTGCGGATTTGGGAGTTGGGAGCGTCGATGTATTTTTCGGAAGATGGCGGGAAGACGTTCACGACGCGGCGCGTGAGCAAGATTCACGGCGACTTTCACGCGTTGTGGATTGACCCCGCGAATTCGAATCACGTGATCGCCGGATGCGACGGAGGGATTCACTGGAGTTGGGACAACGGGAAGACGTGGGACTTTATCAATACGGTGGCGATTGGACAGTTCTATGAAGTGTCGGTGGACAAGCAGAAGCCGTACCAGATTTGCGGAGGTTTGCAGGACAACGGGAGCTGGTGCGGACCGAGCGCGGTACCGGCGCGGGATGGAATCACCAACGATGATTGGACGCTGATGCCGGGCGGCGACGGGTTTTACGCGGCGATTGATCCCGTCGAGCCGTGGATCGTGTATACGGAATCGCAGGATGGGCACATTTCGCGACGCGACGCCAAGACCGCGCAGCAGCGCGAGATCATGCCGGAACAGAAGGCAGGAGAGGAACATTACCGGTTCCAGTGGAATTCGCCAATGGCGATTTCGAATTTCGATCACAAGACGATTTATTACGGCGGAAATTATTTGTTCAAGTCAACCGACCGCGGAGACTCGTGGGTGAAGCTGGGCGGCGATTTGACGACCGGTGTAGACCGCAACAAGCTGAAAATTTTCGGGAAAGTGCCCGACAAGAATACGTTGTCGCGGCATGACGGCGTGGAACATTACCCAACGATCACGACGTTCAGTGAGTCGCCGTTGACGGCGAATGTGTTGTGGGTGGGCACTGACGACGGCAACGTACAAGTGACGCGCGATGGCGGGAAGACTTGGAAGAACGTGGCCGGTAAAACGGGAGCGCCGGCGGGCACGTATGTGACGCGTGTGGTGGCCTCGAAGTACAAGGAAGGGAACGCGTTTGTGACGTTCGACGGCCATCGGAACGACGACTACAACATTTATATTTTCGAGACCAGCGATTATGGGGAGTCTTGGAAGGCGATTCGGAACGGCATTCCGGATTCGGCGGGTACGGTGCACGTGATTCGCGAGCATCCACGGAACGCGAACCTGCTCTTTGCGGGGACGGAGTTTGGACTGTGGGTTTCGTGGGATCACGGAGCCAACTGGACAGCGCTGAAGAACAACTTTCCGGTGGTGCCCGTAGACGACATCGAGATTCAGGCGGAACAAAACGATCTCGTGCTGGCAACACACGGGCGCTCGATCTGGATTTTCGACGATTTGACGCCGATCGAGAAGTGGGACGCGAATGTGCCGGGGTCGGAGTTGACGTTCTTTCCGCCGCGCAACGCGATTGAATTTGATATGCGGACGAGAGAGTGGTTTTCCGGGCATAAGAAATTTATCGGGAAGAATCCGCCGTACGGCGCGATTTTGAACTACTACCTAAAAGCGGCGATGCCGCCGGAAAAGCCGAAGAGCGAAGAGGGCGAGAAGGAAAAAGCGACTGAGAAAGCGACGGCGCAGGTAGCGGAACAGGCTGCGCAAAAGACGGAAGAAAAGAAGCAAGCGACAAAGGAAGACGTCCAGGAAAAGGAAAAGAAGCCGGCAGCGGGCGCAGCAGAGAAAAAGCCGGAAGAAGCCGCGAAAAACGAAGCCACTGGAAAAGAGGGCAAGGTAAAGATCACCGTGTCTGATAAGGACGGCAAGGTGATCCGGGAGTTTGACGGGCCCGGGAAGGCGGGAGTGAACCGTACGAATTGGGATCTACGGATGAATTCGCCGGCGGTGCCGACTCCGGAGCAGTTGGAAGCAGCGGCGGCGGGATTTGATTTTGGGCCGCGAGGGCCGCTGGTGGCGCCGGGAACGTACACTGTCAAGATCAAAGCGGGAAGCAAAGAGCAGACACAGACGGTTGTGGTCGAAGACGATCCGCGCGACACGATGGCTCCGGAAGAACAGGCAACGCGGCGCGCGGCGATTGATGAACTGTATGCGATGGCGAAAACCAGCGACAAGGACCGGAAGACGATCGTGGGTATCAAGGGCGGACTCAAGGCGGCGAGAGATCAGTGGAAGAAAGACGCCGACAAACCGGATGCGCCGAAAATCCCCGTGGAGATTCAAAAAGCCGCGGAAGAGCTGCAGAAGAAGGTGGACGCGGTCGCGGACAAATACAACCGCGATCAAGAAGGTCTGGGGAATGCGGGACCGCCGTTCGAATGGAAGCCGGAGCCGCTGCCGCAGCAGGTGCAGGGCTTGCTGCGGGACCTGGATGGGTTCTGGGCGGCGCCGGGTGGACAGCAGAGGGATAAAATCGCGGAGTTGAAGCCGCTCGTGGAGCAAGCGTCGGCGGAAGTGAAAAAGATTCACGACGAAGATTTGCCGGCGCTGAACAAGAAGATGAATGATGCGGGGATTCCGCATATCGTGCCGGTCATACCACCTTCCAGCGGAAGATTCGGCGGCGACGAGGAAGAGTAGCTCGGCATTCTGGAGTACAAAGTAGTCGAACAGGAGCAAAGGCTCGCACCTTAACGGGAAACCGGTAGGGTGCGGGCTGTCTGTTTCTGGATGTAGGGTGTCGTTCGAAGAGAGACACGGGTTGCGGGGAAACGTGTAGCGGTCAGGTCCGTCTGTTTAGTTCGGGTAATCCATGGAGTGAGGGCTCGGAGTCTGCCGGGACAGGTTCGGCGGGTTACAGGGGTGAGTTGTAAAACGGAGGAAAGAATGAAGGCGAAGAGGATGCGGGGTAATGGGTCGGCGTGGTTGGTGGCGTTGACGGTGCTGTTTGTGGGAGCGAGCGGGATCGCCACACCGAAGGCGCAAGCGCAGTCGACTGTCGCAGAGCAGGACCAGGACAAAAAGGACGAAAAGAAGGGCGAGAAAAAAGACGAGAAGAAAGGGCTGTCGCTGAAGCCGACACGGAAGATCGAGTTTACGACGGACGAAGGAACGTGGCTTTCGCTGGATGTCTCCCCAGACGGGAAGACGATTGTGTTCGAACTTTTGGGAGACATTTATACGCTGCCGATCGAGGGTGGCGCCGCGAAGCTGATTGATGGAGGCATGGCGTTCGACAGCCAGCCCAAGTTCTCGCCGGATGGAAAGTGGATCGCCTTTATTTCGGATCGCGAGGGCAGCGAGAACATCTTTGTGATGCATCCCGATGGCAGCGGCGTGAAGCAGGTCTCGAAGGATCCAAACAACGAGTTCGCGTCGCCGAGTTGGGCCACTGATAGCAACTATATTTACGTTTCGAAGGCCGGCTTCGGCATCAACACGTTTGAAATTTGGATGTATCACATCGATGGTGGGACGGGCGTGCAGATCACGAAGGCCAAGCCGGCCCCGAATACGCCGCGCAACCAGCAGGGCAATGCGGTCGGGGTGGTGGCCTCGCCGGACGGAAGGTATCTGTACTACGCAAAGAGAATGGGGGGGTTCGCATACAACGCGCAATTCCCGCTCTGGCATATCGCCCGGCGCGACCGCAAGACCGGCGATGAAGACGTTTTGTTGCAACAACCAGAGAGCGCTTTCCGGCCGGTGCTTTCGCCGGATGGCAAAGAACTGCTTTACATCACGCGGTACGAGACGGAAACCGGCCTGCGTTTGCGGAATTTGCAGACCGGCGAGGATCGCTGGGTACGGTATCCGATTACGCGCGACGACCAGGAATCGCGCTTCACGCGGGACTTGTTTCCGGGCTACGCGTTTTTGCCCGATGGAAAAGAGATCGTCTACAACCAGGACGGAAAGATCCGGCGACTGAATATTCAGACCGGCGCGGAGAGTGTCATCGCGTTCACCGCACAAGTATCCCAAGATCTCGGGCCCAAACTGGATTTCCCACAGAAAGTGGATCAGGGGCCGGTGAAGGCGCGGTTGATTCAGGCGCCAGCCGAATCGCCGGATGGGAAAAAGCTCGCGTTTTCAGCGCTCACGCACCTCTACGTGATGGAATTGCCGGACGGAAAGCCAAAACGGCTCACGAGCGGGAATGCACGCGAGTTCGAGCCGACGTGGTCGCCGGATGGATCTTCGATTGTGTACGTGACGTGGTCCAGCCAGGGCGGGCAGATGTGGAAAGTGCCCGCAGGCGGTGGAACGCCGCAGCAGTTGACCAAGACTGCGGCGCTGTACAGCGATCCGGTCTTCTCGCCGGATGGCACGCGGATCGTGGCATTGCGCGGCGCTTCCTATGATCGCGAGCACGAAGGCATCGACGTTGGACAGACGCGCAACGCCGACTTGATCTGGATTCCAGCGGACGGCGGCGAAGCGAATCTGATTTTGCCTGCACGCGGCGCCGGTTCGCCGCATTTTACGCATGAAAAAGACCGCATTTATGTGTACACGCCGCAGGGATTGGTGTCGCTGCGCTTCGATGGGACGGACCGGCGGACGCATATCCAGGTGAAGGGCACCGGAGCTTTTGCCGCCGACGAGCCAATTCCGGCCGACGACGTCAAGGCCAGCCCGGACGGACAATGGGTGCTGGCCCATGTGATGAACCAGTTGTACGTGACGGCGATGCCGGTGGTCGGCGGAGAAGCGCCAACGGTCAACGTGAACACACCTTCTGTACCGGTGAAAAAACTGACGGACATCGGCGCGGACTCTTTCAACTGGGCTGACGATGGCAAGACGATCGTTTGGACCGTGGGCGCGAGTCTCTTTCGCGAACCGCTGAGCGCGATTTCGTTCGAGCCGCCGAAGGACGAGAAAAAAGACGCGGACAAGGACAAGAAGGAAGGGGACACACAGTCGGCGGACGCCAGCAAGAGCGAGAAGAAAGAAGAGCCGAAGAAATTCAAGGAAGAAGACAAGAACGTTCAGGAGATCGCGGTTGATATCGAGGTTCCGCGCAAGACGCCGAAAGGCACGATTGTGCTGCGCGGCGCCACGGTCGTCACGATGAAAGGCGATGAAGTACTGAAGAACGCCGACGTGGTCATTGAAGACAATCGCATCAAGAGCGTCGGAGCAAAGGGCGCGGTGCCGACGGGCGCGAAGGTGTTCGACGTAGCCGGCAAGACGATCGTGCCGGGATTTGTGGATACGCACGCGCACTGGTTTGAGATCCGGCGCGGGATTTTGGATCCGCAGAACTGGGCATTCATGGTGAATCTGGCTTACGGCGTGACGTCGGGTCTAGACGTGCAGACGTTCACGAACGACACGTTTGCGTACCAAGATTTGGTGGACGCCGGGGAAATCGTGGGCCTGCGCGCGTTTTCCACCGGACCGGGCGTTTTTTCGGACAACAACTTCCAGTCGATGGAAGAAGTGAAAGGCGTGCTGACGAAGTATCGCAAGTACTATGGCACGCACAACATCAAGAGCTACGTCGTGGGCAACCGGAAGCAGCGGCAGTTCATGGTGGAAGCGGCCAAAGAACTGGAGATGATGCCGACGACGGAAGGCGCGCTGGACCTAAAGCTGAACCTGACGCACGTCATCGACGGATTTCACGGGAACGAACACACGCTGCCGATCACGCCGCTATACAAGGATGTGGTGCAGATGTTCGCGCAATCGGGAATTGCGGAGACGCCGACACTGATCGTGAATTATGGCGGTCCTTTCGGCGAGAACTACTGGTTCGAGAACACAGAGGTGCACGACAACGCGAAGTTGGCGCATTTTTTTCCGCACAGTCTGCTGGATGAAAAAACGAAGCGGCGTGAAGGCTGGTTCCGCAAGGACGAGTATGCGTTTCCAAAGCTGGCGGCACAGATGGCCAAGCTGCAGCGCGCCGGGGGGTTGGTCGGGGTTGGTAGCCACGGTGAGATGCAGGGAATCGGATATCACTGGGAAATGTGGATGCTGGCGAGTGGTGGCATGACGCCCATGGAGACTTTGCGCTGCGCCACTTCGAACGGCGCCAAGATTGTTGGTCGGCCAGAGGAGTTGGGGTCGATTGAGCCGGGCAAGCTCGCCGATCTAGTGATCATGGACAAGAATCCGTTGGATGACATTCACAACACGAACACCATTCATTGGGTGATGAAGAATGGCGAGCTGTTCGAAGGCGACACGCTGAACCAGGTGTGGCCGGAACAGAAAAAGATGGAGCCGCTCTATTTCTGGGGCGACTTTGACAAGCCGAAGGCGGGAGAGGCGCTGAGCTACGGAAAGACGGTGACGCCGTAGAGGAGAGCTGGTGGCGAGACGCCAAAGTGAAGGTACGCCTGAGCTGGCGCTCGCTTCGGCATTGAAATCGTCGCGGGGGCTTACGTGGGGACACGATGCCTTCGAAGCTCAGGCCGAGGAATCGTGTCCCTACAAGTGTCTCTTCCACGACCCTGCATCAACGCTTGCTGATGGCCGTACGGAAACGCGGCCGTGAGAACCTTCAGTCCTTGGCTTTGGCTTCGATTTTTGTTTGCGTGCTGCGGTACCAGTCGAAGGTGCGGGCTAGGCCCTCTTCGAAGGTAACTGGAGGATCGTAGCCCAAGCACAGGCGCGCCTGCGTGATGTCCGCTTGTGAATCGCGGATGTCCCCCTCGCGCGGGGGCTCGTACTTCGGTTTCAGGGGCTTGCCGGAAATTTTGCCGAGCAATTCGACAGTCTCATTGAGCGTGAAACGGCCACCGGTGCCGACGTTAAACGTGCGGCCGGAAACATTGGGCGCCTCGCACGCGAGCAGATTGGCTTGGACCGCGTTTTCGACGAAGGTGAAATCGCGCGATTGTTCACCGTCGCCAAAGATCACCGGCTCGGTCTCGTCCAAAAAGCAGGTGCAGAACTTGGCTAACACGCCGGAGTAAGGCGAGCCTGGATCCTGCTTAGGCCCGAAAATATTGAAATAGCGAAGGCATACGTTTTCGAGGCCATAGCAACGGCCAAAGGTCTGCGCGTAAAGTTCGCCGACATACTTCGTGACGCCGTACGGAGAGATCGGCGCGGGCTGCATGGTTTCCACTTTAGGGAGCGTAGGCGTTTCGCCATAGGCCGAAGAGGAGGCCGCAAATACGACGCGCTTCACTTTAGCATCGCGCGCGGCAACCAAAACGTTCAGCGTCCCATCAATGTTGATTTTGTTGGTCTCGATGGGGTCTTTGACGGAGCGCGGCACGGAAGTGCGAGCGGCGAGGTGCAGCACGAAGTCAGCTTCATGCATCGCTTTGCGCAAAGTTTCGATCTCAATGATGCTGCCCTTCATGAAGGTGATTTTGTTGCGGACTTCTGCGAGATTTTCCTCTTTGCCGGCCGACAAGTCATCGAGCACAACGACGCTATGACCGCGACGGACGAGTTCTTCCACGGTATTCGAGCCGATGAAACCGGCGCCGCCTGTTACAAGGTAGCGCATGCAGACAATCCTCCTCGATTAGTTCCGTAGCGGGAAGGGCCGCTTTGGAAGTTGCGGGCACGGAAAGACGCGGGCCTCGCGATTTGGTAACCTCAAAGATTGCGGGAGACTGGCGGACAGAGCCGAGCTACCGCGGCCGATGTTGTATTGTACGACGGAAGAGGAAAAGGCAAGGGACTGTTTCCGATGCAGGTCACAGAAAGAGCATGAGCGCGCGAACAATTGCCGGGGTGACGGTGCTGGTGCTGTTGGGGGGCGCCGCCGGCGGGTATTACTGGTTTAAAGAGCGCGGAGAAGCTGCGGCGCGCGCTGCGGAAGCCGCCGATATGCCCGCTTCGGAAGCTCCGGCGCCGTCTGAGCCGGCCACCGTGCCCGTAGCGCCTGTGTCCGCGCCTGGGACAAAGCCAGCGAGCGCTGAAACGTCTGCGCCGCCGGTCGATCAGGGTCTGCCATTGCGCCAGGGTGAAGTACTGGAGTACACGGCGAATGTGTCCAGCTTGAGTAACGTTGCGAATCTGAAGTTGCAGGTCGGCGAACGCAAGGACTTCTTTGGCAAAAGCGCCTGGCATTTGCAGGCCTTCGCGCACACGGAGAATCCGCTCCGGATGGTTTTTGCGCTGGACGATCAGTTTGATTCGTACAGCGATGCAGCGAACATGACCAGTCTGCAGTATGAGATGCACCTGGATGAACGCGGGCAGAAGGTCACCTCCGTGCAGCGGATGAGCGCGACAGGCAACGATCCTGCTCCGCGCAATGCCGCGGAAACACGGGTGTTGCCCGGGACCCGCGATCCTTTGGGGCTCATGGAGTTTCTCCGGCACGTGGACTGGTCCAAGACAACCGAAGTAAGAAGTCCGGTATACGACGGACACAAACTGTACGACGTCCGGGCGCGACTCACTGGTCAGGGCGAGGCGGTGACGGTGCCGGTGGGAAGTTACAAAGCGTCGAAGGTAGAGATTCACGTATTCGATAATGGGCAGGAGATGAAAGACGCACAGTTTGTGCTGTTCATTGCCAACAACGCCGCGCATACGCCGGTGATGCTGCAGGCGGTGCTACCGTTCGCGACAGCGCGAGTCGAACTCACCAGGGTGAGGTAAGACGCCGTATAAGCCGTTGTATCACGCGACAGTCCGACGAGAGCGCGTTTCCGTTTGGCCAGCCAAACCTCAATTAACCCAAGAACTTGCCGCAGGAATCAGCGCTGGCGTCGAGTCCTTCTAACCTGCCAGCTTTTCGATCAATGAACAGGCGATGTGGCCGATCGTGATGTGGGCTTCCTGGATCCGCTGCGAGTTTTGCGAAGGAACGTTGAGCAAGAGATCTGCTTTTGCGGCTAATGCGCCGCCGGTTTCGCCGGTAAGGGCGACCACGTAAGCACCGCGCGAACGTCCCGCTTCCGCGCCCCGCAACACATTGGGGCTGTTTCCGCTGGTAGAGAGCGCCACAAGAACGTCGCTAGGCGCGACAAGCGATTCAATCTGGCGCGAGAAAATGTGTTCGAAACCGAAGTCGTTCCCCGCGGCAGTGAGCACAGAAGGATTGGTGGTCAGCGCGAGAGCGGCCAAGCTGCGGCGGTTCGCATGCAGCTTAACGACGAATTCAGCGGCGAGATGCAAAGCGTCCGCTGCGCTGCCGCCGTTGCCAAAAAAGACCAGCTTGCCTCCCGCGCGCAGAGCCTCAGCCGATCGCTCGGCGAACTGAGCAATGCGGCCGATCAGCTGGTTGGAAATGTTGTGCTGAACGCTCGCGCTTTCTTCGAGCTGGCGACGGATCTCTTCGGCGGATGCATCCATCGCCGGTCAGCTTAACAGAGAACGATTTTTTCGCGGTGGCGCATCACGCGACGCGTGGCGTTGCGCGTATCGATGACCAGCTTGGCAGCGTCAACCATGGCGATGTAGTCGTAGCTGGAGTGATCTGTCGCAATGATCACCGCGTCGTAGCTTCCCAGAGTCTGCGGATTAAGCGGCACCGACTTCATGTTTTCGTAGTTGTAGTGGCGCATTTTGTGAAGCTGCGGGAAGTAGGGATCGTTGTAGTCGACGTGAGCGCCGCGCTGCTGCAGGAGTTGCATGATTTTCAGCGTGGGCGACTCGCGGAGATCGTCGACGTCTTTCTTGTAGGCGACACCAAGCACCAGAAGTTTCGAACCCTTGAGGCTTTTCTGGTGCGTGTTCAACGCCCCGGCCACCGCGTCCACGACGTTGTAGGGCATCGCGGTGTTGACGTCGCCGGCCAACTCGATGAAACGCGTGGTGAAGTCGAATTCGCGGGCTTTCCAGGAGAGATAGTAAGGATCAACGGGGATGCAGTGCCCGCCAAGACCCGGACCCGGGTAGAAAGGCATGAAGCCAAATGGTTTCGTAGCGGCGGCGTCGATGACCTCCCAGACGTCCACGCCCATACGAAGACAGAGCATCTTGAGTTCGTTGACAAGCGCGATGTTCACGCAGCGGAAGATGTTTTCGAGGAGCTTGGCCATTTCCGCAGCGCGCGTGGAACTGACGGGGACAACGCGAGCGACGACTTGGGCGTAAAGGGCTTGCGCGGCGCGGCCGCTAGGAGGATTGACGCCGCCGACGACTTTGGGAATTTGCGCCAAGCCGAATTGTTTATTGCCGGGATCTTCGCGCTCCGGAGAAAACGCCAGAAAGAAGTCGCTGGCGACGTTTTCGTTTTCGGGTCCGGCACAAATCGGGCAATGCAGCCCGCTCTTTTCCAGGATGGGCAGGACCATTTCTTCGGTGGTGCCCGGATAGGTGGTGGACTCGAGAACGACCAGCTGACCCTTCTGCAGATGCGGTTGAATGGAGATTGCGGTCTGCTCGACGTAGCTCAGATCGGGCTCGCGGCGTTCGTCCAGCGGAGTCGGAACGCATATGATAATCGCGTCCGCTTCCTTCAACCGAGCGAAATCCGTGGTGGCATTGAAGTGCTTGGAATTCACGAACTGCTGAATCTTGGTCTGCGGAATGTGCTCGATATAGGACTTGCCGGCGTTGAGCATAGACACCTTGTTGGGATCGGTGTCAAAACCTGTTACTTTGTGGCCGGCTTCGGCAAAGCGCAATGCCAGGGGCAGACCTACGTATCCGCATCCGATAATGCCGACTTTCAGTTGGGCGCCTTTGAAGAACTCAGGTTTCCGGTCGGTTGGCATGAGTTTCCGTCACTCTCCTATTTCCCAAGGGGGTAGCCACAGGCTAAGCGTCCGATTTTGGACGGGCACAACAATATAGCAGGTTCACGAAAAACAGAAAAATCTGAGGAAAGTAGAGTGTTACAGATTGCTTACGGCCAGTTGCGGTCATATGGACGGGCGGGAGATGATAAACAGGAATGAGGCTGGCCATCGTGCGAACCCGCCCAGTTAGAAAAAACCTTCTCCGATGATTGGGATTGTTCTGTCGCTGGGACTTGCCGTCGGCGTGCTGGTTGGATTACTTGGCATCGGCGGCGGCGTGGTCCTGGTGCCGGCAATGGTTTATCTGCTGGGCATGGACCAGCATCTCGCGCAGGGTACGTCGCTATTTATGCTGTTGCCGCCCGTCGGTTTGGGCGCGCTGCGGGAATACTGGCGAGTTCGGCAGGTTGATGTGCGCGCGGGCATCCTCTGCGCTGCAGGCATCCTGGTGGGTGGGTACGCGGGAAGTTTGATCGCTGTACCGCTTACGTCGCGGCAGCTGAAAGGACTGTTCGGGGGATTCTTGATGCTGTGCGCGGTCTTGCTTTGGAGAAAGTCCTCGGGCAAGGGAGGCCGCAGCCCCGTGGCGGCACAAGAAGCTTCGAATGGCTAACTCCTGGGTGCGCGACTTGGGCATTTTCCTGGCTGCCGCGTTCTGCGGAATAGCGTCAGGATTGTTTGGCATTGGCGGAGGAATTTTGCTGGTGCCGATGTTGGTACTGTTGTTCTCCTTTGGCCAGCACCGCGCGCAAGGTACTAGTCTGATTGCGCTAGTTCCTCCGACTGGTCTGTTGGCATTTGTGGCTTACGCGCGAGCGGGGTACGTGTCCTGGCGAACAGGCCTGCTTTTGATTCCAGGCGTTTTTGTCGGCGGGATCGCTGGCGCGTGGTTAGCCAAGCGAATCGAGCCGCGGCGTATGCGGCAGGTTTTCGTCATGCTGGTGTTTTTGTTGGGCGCCTGGCAAGCGGTTTCGGCCGTATGGCATTAGGGAGCTTACATCGCAATGATTGACGTGCATTGCCACATCCTTCCGGGCATCGACGACGGACCGGAGTCGATGGACTTGTCGCTGGAGATGGCCGAGAGCGCCATCGCCGACGGGATTACGCATGTCGTCGCCACTCCACATGCCAATGACGAATATTTTTTCGATTTCGCGCGAGTGCAAGTGGTGCGCGATGAATTGCAGGCGAAGCTCGCGGGCCGGCTTACTCTCGCGACAGGCTGCGACTTCCATCTGAATCCGGAAAACCTGGAAGCGCTCCGCGCCAATGCCGCTCCCTTCTGCATCAACCAAAAAGATTATCTGCTTGTGGAGTTCAACGAATACTCGATACCGCCGGCAATGGATCAAACCCTGCACGAAATTCAACTTTTGGGGCTGCGGCCGGTCATTACGCATCCGGAACGCAACGGCATCTTGCGCGCGCAGAGCGAACGACTCGCAAAGTGGGTTCGCCTGGGGTGCTTTGTGCAGGTGACGGCGGGAGCTCTTACCGGAGCGTTTGGTTCCGGAGCGCAAAAGGATGTCTGGCGGTGGACGATGGGCGGGATCGTTCATTTCGTGGCCAGCGATGCACACAATATGCGAGGACGGCCGTTGCGACTGGCGCCGGCGTTCGCGATGGTTCAGGAACAACTGGGTGACGAGACCGCGCAGGCTCTTTTTTTGGAGAATCCCAAAGCCGCTTTGGCCGGACAGGAATTGCCTTATATTCCAGAGCTGATGACTCAAAGCGAAGGCCCCCGCCGCAAGCGGTTTTTCTTTTTTTAGTTATTTCGCAGCGCGCAGGGGAAGTCCGGCCCACGCGTTCAGGATTCCCAGGATTTCGCGCACGACATCCAACGCGTCGGTAGTGCTAGCCCACCAGCGATTCGGCCGAAAGGGATCCTCAGAAGCGCCGCGAATCACAGCGTGCAATCGACGTGGAGCAAGACGCCGCCACAGGATTCGTGCGCGTCGCGTGTGCACCTTACTGGTGACGATGATTACGCTTTGCGCTGAGCTGCGGGCCAGCGCATCCGAAATGGCTTTCATTTCGTCGGCCGTGTTGCGAATCGGTGGATCGAGAATCTCAATGGCGCCCGAAGGAACATCTTCGTGTTCCAGGATTAATTTGTCGTACGCGTCTTCGCCCGTGTAGGGGATGCCGAGTTCCCGCAGCTGCTCTTCAGGTCCATCCGAGTGCGTGAGCCAGATTTTAGACGCGTAATTCTCGCGATAAAGCTTCGCGGCTTCCAAGGCTCGTAAAGGCATGGCTCCACTCAGCACTGCGATGGCGTCGGCCTTCTGCAGAGGGTCTTCTGAAACGAGCCAGTCGCCTATGAAAAGGAAAGACACGACAGCGACTAGCACGACGGCAACGAGCAACCACCAAGCCGCATGCCGAGAACGCTTCCTGCCTCTCGGACTGCATCGTGGACCTGGATCCTGACTCTCGTTAGGTCCCATGAGTAGGTTTTGCCAAACGTCGCATCGTATCTCGCGCGGGAAGAGTGGTCAATTGAGGCGCTCCAAAGCTAAACTGTTTCCGCGCCAAACGTGGAGGGTGCATGAAAGCCGTGGTCACCGGCGGAGCGGGATTTCTTGGTTCGCATCTCTGCGATCGTTTGATCGCTGAGGGATGGGATGTCCTCGTGTTGGACAATCTGGTCACCGGCGTGGAAAGCAACCTGGGCCATCTGCTGCGGCACCCGAGTCTGCGCATCGCACGCTGCGACGTTTCCAAGTACATCGATGTCCCCGGCCCGGTGGACTACGTCCTGCATTTCGCTTCACCAGCGAGTCCGGTGGACTACCTGAACTTACCCATTCAAACACTGAAAGTGGGAGCGCTTGGTACGCATAACGCGCTCGGCCTGGCGATGGCCAAAAAAGCGAAGTTCCTGTTGGCCTCGACCAGCGAATGCTACGGCGATCCCGAAATTTCGCCGCAACATGAAGGTTATTGGGGCCACGTCAATCCAATTGGCCCGCGCGGCGTTTATGATGAAGCGAAACGCTATGCGGAAGCGATGACGATGGCGTATCACCGCTATCACGGGGTAGATACCCACATCGTGCGCATCTTCAATACGTATGGGCCACGCATGCGCTTGAATGATGGCCGGGCTCTGCCGAATTTTGTGCATCAGGCCCTGGCAGGGAAAGCCTTAACGGTTTACGGCGATGGGAAGCAGACGCGAAGTTTCTGCTACGTCTCCGATCTGATTGAAGGAATTTATCGACTGATGCAATCGGACGAACACCTCCCGGTAAATATAGGCAATCCGCAAGAGATTACGATTCTGGAATTTGCCGAACGTGTCCGCTCGCATTTTGAAAATGCACCGCCGATTGTTTTTGAACCGCTTCCGCAAGATGACCCGAAGCGCCGTTGCCCGGATATCACGAAGGCCAGAAGGATTTTGAATTGGGAGCCTAAAGTTGGCTTAGAAGAAGGTCTGCAGCAGACGTTGGACTATTTCAAGAAAGAATTCGCTACAAATCGGACTGCAAGCGTAAATTCTGCGGTTTAGCTGCGGCGACGGCGTAAGGCCTGTCATCCAGCGCAGTTCTCACGGCCGGCCGAAACAGTAGTATTCGAATCCCAAATCGCGCATCTCTCTGGGCGAGTAGAGATTTCGTCCGTCGAGCACCAGGGCGCGGGCCATCAGCGGCTTGGCGCGTTTCCAATCGAGATTGCGGAACAAGTCCCACTCCGTGCAAACCAACGCCGCATCGGCGCTACGCAAAGCATCGTAGGGGTCTTCGTGGTAAATAACGTCCGGAAAAATCGCCTTCGTTCGCGAGATCGCTTCCGGATCCGTGGCGTGAACTTCGGCTCCCTCGGCGAGCAACCGCTTCACGACCTCCAATGCCGGCGCAAAACGAATATCATCGGTATTCGCTTTGAAGGCTAGCCCGAGAACTGCGACCTGCTTGCCTTTTACCACCCAGAGCGCCTTGCGCACCTTTTCCATAAAGCGATCAATGCGCTGTTTGTTAACGCGTTCCGTCGCTTTCAGCATGTCGAAATCAACGCCCACCGAAGCCGCGAGATGAATGAAGGCTTGCACATCCTTGGGGAAGCAAAAGCCGCCAAAACCGAGACCGGCGTTTAGGAATTGCCCACCGATGCGAGGATCAAGACCCATCGCATGAGTTACTTCTTTGACGTCCGCGCCGATGCGTTCGCAGAGGTCAGCGATCACGTTGGCGTAGCTGATCTTTAGCGCCAGAAATGAATTGGAGGCGTGCTTGATCAGCTCCGCGCTGTTAATCGTGGTGACGAGAAACGCCGCATCGTGATCCGCCGGGCAAATGCCCTTGTGTATTGGGCAATGAAAACGGCGCTCAAGAATCGGGCGATAGATCTCGCGCAAATCGGCGGCAGCCGACTCGTCTTCCACGCCAACGACCACACGATCCGGATGGAAAAAATCTCCGACTGCGGTGCCTTCGCGAAGAAATTCGGGATTTGACGCCACGCGGAAATGTGGGCGGTTGCCGCCGCTATAGGCAGCCAGTGCACGCTGCAGTTCCAGGCCGGTGCGCGCAGGAACCGTGCTTTTTTCGATGACCAGCTTGGGCGAACGGGCCTCCTCGGCGATCTGCCGCGCGACCGCATCGATTGCCGAGAGATCGGCTTCCCCATTTTCTTTGGGCGGCGTGCCCACACAGATGAAGATTGCGTCACCGGCACGAATCGCTTCTGCCGCGTTTGGCGTATAAGAAATCCGGCCCTCTTTGCGAGCGGATGTGAGAATCTCTTCGAGATGGTGTTCATAAATCGGCACGCCGCCGGCGTTCAGCTTGGCGATCCGATCCCCGTCGATGTCTGTGCACGTAACGTCATGGCCCGCGGCGGCGAGGCAAGCTCCGGTGACGAGTCCTACGTAACCACATCCGATGACTGAAAGTCGCAAGTGAGGGTCTCCGATTGGAAGCGTCTGAACAACAACGCAAAGTTCAGCAGGTGTTGCAACTCTTCATTGTGACGAATAAGCGCCCGAGGTGAAAGTGCGGTTGTCGAAAGTGCTTCGTTATCCTAAGTCCGCCAGCCCTTTCCCATCAACAATCCGCGCAGCCCAAGCAGCACCAGGCGCGGCTGGCGACGCACGACATTCCACAACAGACGCGTGGACTCATCGCGATTGATGGCGCCGAGTGACTTGCGCGTGGATTCATTGAGCAAATCTACCAAATACGAATAGTCCTTCTGCTCAAAGTGATGGAGCACACGACGAATCAGCCAATGCGTGCCCAGTTCGCGGCGCAAGGCGGAAAGCTCGGTTCTTCCTCCCTGGTTCAGGATGGCTTGGCCAACTCCGAGCGCGCCGCGCAGGCCGGTAACAATTCCGCCGACGGTAGAGACTTTGACCTGCGCCGCCGCGTCTCCGACGAGATAAACGTCGCCGTTGCCCACGCGACGTTGCACCGGAACCCAGCGGCGATAAACCGGGATGCGCGCGCCTTGCCAATCCAAAGGTTCGAACTGCTTCTTTTCAAGAAAACGTTCGAGGTATTTCTTGGTGTCGCGGCCGTCCTCGCCGATGATGCCCAAAGCACCGCGCTCCGCAGATTCCGGGATCAGCCAATAAAAATAGGGTGTGTCGTCGGGGACGAACCATACTCTCGTCGTGTCTGGGCGATAGTCCTTTGGCAAACGAACAATGGCTTGCACCAGAGGAACCGTTTCGATCGGCGGCCAACCGGCGGTTTTTGCGACGCGACTGGCGGCGCCATCGGCCCCTACTAGGCTGTCTGCGTGTAGTTCTTCGCGGCGGCCGGCCGAATCTACTTCCACGCGCAAACCGCGGCCATTCGGTGCAAGGCCGAGAAAACGCGTATCGAAGGAAAGGTTGGCACCGGCCTGTCGGGCCTGGCGGGCCAAGGCCGGAATCAGGCGGGCACGCTCGATGATTAAGTCCGGCCTGGTGAGAGCCACTTGTGCGGAGCGCCCGTCGGTGAACAGTTCGAAGCGGCGAATTTCGTTTACGATACTTTCGGAAGCGGCAGCGCCGAGTTGCTGACGGAAATGATCGGTGACGATGAGCGAACGGGAAGCCGGCTCAAACGCTTTTCGGGATTCCAGGACACGAACGGAGCGACCACCGGCGGCAACGGTGGCTGCCGTGTACAGGCCCGCCGCGGAGCCACCTACGACCAGAACTTCGTGTTTTTCCTGAATTTGCCGGGGCGTCGACTCGTTTACCGCCACGATTTCACTTTCCCAAACCGCGCTTACACCCCGAACTTCCGACGGCTCGGTGGTCCACGCTCAATTTTTGAGAGTTTGCAGCTTTCCGCTCGCCCGATGGAACACCCGACGGCTTGTAGGCAAAACGGAGACACGTAAGTATAGCGAATCCAGCGTTAGGGACAACCTGTGGGGCGGAATGCAAGTGTGAAACGAATGCTGGTCAAAAGAGACTGGCAGCAGCCTTAGGAGGCGGCTGCGGGCTTGCGATTTTGCCGTTCGTACGGCGCGCGTTCGAGTAGAAAAACTCCGATGCAGATCAACCCGGAGACCAGCGCGGCCACAACTACGGCGTTCAGAACAGAAAGATAGCTGACCAGCACCGCAGCGCCACCGGCCAGCAGGCCCAGCAAGTACATGCAGAGAACGGCGCCGCGATGGCCGAGGCCGAGATTCGACAAACGATGCGCAGCATGGTCTTTGCCGGGAGTTGCGAACGGGAGCAAACCGCGCCGTGAGCGTGAGATCGTAACCAGCGTGGTGTCGAAAATCGTTACGCCAAGAATGAGCAGCGGTGCCAGCCAGCCCGAGACACGATTGGCTTGGTCCAAACGGAGCTTCAAGGCCAGCGTAGCCATCAGGAAGCCTAGAAACATAGCGCCGCCATCGCCCATGAAGATTTTTGCGGGCTTGAAATTCCAGCGCAGGAAGCCGGTGGCGGCGCCGAGAACCGCGGCAGCTAGCGTGGCGACCAGCGTCTGACCATTGAGGTAAGCCAAAAGTGCGAAGAAGATGGACGCAGTGGCGGCAATTCCGGCGCACAAGCCGTCCATATGATCAAGGATGCTGAAAGACGCGGTAATGCCGACGACGAAAAAAACTGTGAGTGCGGAGTCGAGGACATATCCCGCGCGACCGGCGATAAATGTCTCGAAAACCTGCGCGTGGATCCCGCTGATCAGCAAAATGCATGCGGCCAGCGGCATTCCGAGGAACAGCTTGATTTGATGATGAAGCCAGCCGCGGTCATCTAGAATGCCGACGGCAGCAACGAGTGTTGCGCCACTTAGAATGCCAATGATCTGCGCGCGGGCCGCGCCAGTGAAGGTGAAAAGCACGGCAAGAACTACTGCCGCATACATCGCTAGGCCGCCCAATAGAGGAATAGGCCGAAGATGGACTTTGCGCGGACCGGGGAGATCGACCATGCCAACACGCAAAGCCAGTGCACGCACGGGTACAGTCAGCATGAGCGATGCGAATAAAGCTATAAAAAATGCCAGCAAACCTGCGGGCATACTGCCTCTTCCGTTTGCTTTTCTGGCCGGGCCGGTTCGGCCAGCGCCTCATTTATGCCGGGTCGGGGGCCCGGCTCCCAAGAGAAGACTTCCCCACGAAACGTTAACACGATACCGGGGAAATAGTTTGCGTTCAATCGGGTAGTCGCTGCAGCGGAGCAAAAAGATCACGGCTCGCGGAGCAAAGCTCCGCCTGTACTAGAAGGATGCTGAGCGGCGCAGTTAGCGCTCGGTGAGCATTCGGCCGAACGTGCGCTTCACTTCATCTTTATTCCGGGTGGCGTAATACCAGTCGATGGTCCGTTTGAGGCCTTCGCGGAATGGCACTTTGGGTTCCCAGTTAAGCAGCTTCTTGGCCAGCGCGTTGTCGGCGACCCGGTTGAGCGGGCCGGTGGGCATGTCTGGCCGCAACTTAATTTCGGCTTTGTGCCCCGTGAAGTCGCAGACCATTTTCACGGCATCCATTACGCGGATGCGTTCCATCGTGCCGAGATTGATGGCAGTGCCGTCCTGAATTTTTTCGCCGGCGAGAATCGTGCCTTCCACAATGTCGTCGATATAAGTCCAGTTGCGAATTTGCGTTCCGTCGCCCCAGAC
>Ga0335079_10002468_pt1 | contig 21341 bp, 17 predicted proteins | sample Lox_Sample_33_FD_206719 | JGI IMG/M metagenome (GOLD analysis project Ga0335079, IMG submission 206719) | Soil microbial communities from Loxahatchee National Wildlife Refuge, Florida, United States - Lox_Sample_3.3 | ecosystem: Environmental > Terrestrial > Soil > Wetlands | place: USA... | reverse complement strand
GACACTTCGAGCAGGAGCCGCTCGCCCTCAGCCAGACCTTTCGAGATCGCTTCGGCCCTGTGCGACGGAGTGCAGGTCGTGGTCATACGGATGAGGCCCTCCTGTCCGCCGATCGCCTCCGAGGCATTGGTGACCAGGTTCATGACAATCTGGCGGATTTGCGCGGCGCTGCCGCGGACGGCAGGAAGGCTCCGTCCGAGATTGGTATCCAGCCGTGCGTGCTTGGACACGAGGACTTTGAGCAGCTCGAGCATCTGCTCAATGGCCAGGGAAACATCGACGAGTCCCGGGACCTCGCTTTCCTTTCCGGCATAGATCATCAGCTCGCGGACGATTTCGGAGCCGCGGAGGGCCACGTCGCGAATGCCGTTGAGCTCGTCCTGGGGGTTCGATCCGGCCGCCAGCTCGGCCTGTGCCAGTTCGACCTGGGCCAGCACGCCGCCGAGCAGGTTATTGAAATCGTGAGCAATGCCGCCGGCCAGCGTTCCCACGCTTTCCAGCTTCTGCCGGGCGATGGATTCCGCCTGCACGCGCCGCGCATCGGTGACGTCCTGGCAGGCTCCGAACAGGAGGGCCGGAGCGCCTTCTTCGTCAAGCAGGATTTCCGAGGTGCAGGTGATGGTGCGCAGGTCGCCGCCGGGCCGTGCGATCTGGAGCTCGATAGAGCCTCCCCGCCTGTCCGCGACAGATCGTTCGATGGCTTCGTGTATGCGGGCGCGGTCGTGGGGAGCGATGGCTTCGAGAAATCCCTCAAAGCTGGGGGCGTAATTGGCGGGCCGGCCGAAGATGCGAAAGATCTCCTCGGACCAGGCCACATGGTTCGTCTTGATGTCCCAGGTCCAGTTGCCTACATGAGTCATACGCTCGGCAGTCTTGAGGCGCTGCTCACTTTCGCGCAGGAGTTCCCGGGCCTTGACTTCTTCGGTGATGTCTTGCGTGGCGCCAACGATGCGAACCAGAGCACCCCGATCGTTTCGAATGGCTTCGATGATGGAGCGCACGAACCGCACTTCGCCGTCGGGACGAAGAATGCGGTATTCCACGCCGGCGGGTCCCGGGCTCGAGCGGACCTTATGGTCGGTTTCCAGGAGCTTCTGCCGGTCGTTGGGGTGGAGACGGTTCAAAAGGGCGGAAAAGTTCGATGGAGTCTCGTCAGTCAGGCCGAAGATGCGAAACATCTCATCCGACCAGCGGATGCTGTCGGCGACGACGTCGAGTTCCCAGCTTCCGACTTTGGCGAGGCGCTGCGCATCCTTGAGCTGGGCCTCGTTGGCGCGCAGCCGGTCTTCCATCAGCTTGCGCTCGGTGACGTCGATGCAGGAGCCGATATAGCCGGTGAACTCGCCTTCCCGGTAGCGCGGAATCCCGTGATCGATGATCCAGCGATATTGGCCATCGGCGCGGCGCAAACGGTACTCCACGCGGAAGCTGCGCTGGGCATCGAACGAGGAAGAATATGTGGCGAGGCAGCGCTCCAGGTCTTCGGGATGCACGCCGGCGGCCCAGCCGTCGCCTAGCTCGTGTTCCAGAATACGGCCTGTGAAATCGAGCCAGGGCTTGTTGAAGAAAGTGCAACGCCTGTCAGGGCCGGATACCCAGATCATTACGGGCGCGGTATCGGCCGTGTTGCGGAAGCGCTCTTCGCTTTCGCGCAGGGCGGCTTCAACCCGCAGGCGCTCGGTAACGTCGGTATCGGCGCCGCGGTATCCGAGCAGATTGCCATCTGCGTGGAGGACGGGCGTCCCGGTGGTTTCCAGGGCCACCACGGTTCCGTCCTTCCTGACGTTCCAGTTCAGGAACGCGCGAAACGGTTCGCGGCGCGCAAACACTTCGAATGCCGCCGCTTTCATCTCCTCGCGGGTCTCGGGTACGAAGAGATCGAAGAAGTGCAACTTGCCGACGATTTCTTCCGGCGTGTAACCAAGAATCTGTTCCGCGAGCTGGTTGGCATAGAGGTAGAGTCCTTTCGAATCCACCTCCCAGACGAAGGCGCCGGCAGCTTCGGCGACCTGGCGGAAACGCTCTTCGCTGCGCCGCAAGGCCTCGCGCGCTGCGCTCCTCTCGGCGATGTCCCGAAAGACGCCGATGAGCAGGGGCCTGCCATCGGGGCCGGTGAAGTGGCTTGTCGAGATCTCGACCGGAATCCTCCGGCCATCCTTGTGCAGGACGGACCTCTCCCGCACCCCGGGATTCCGCACATGCTCGGCAAACCCGCGCTGGACATTTTCCCGGTTTTCAGGCGGGTGCAGCTCGGTATGATGAAGCGACTGAAGCTCCGAGAGCGTGCGTCCGGTCAACGCTTCTGCGGCGGGATTCGCGTCCACGATCATGCCGGTTTCGCAATCCGCCAGGAAGATGGCGTCGCGTACCGCGTCTACGACGGCTCGATGCCTGATCATGACGGGCTCCCCTGTTCAGTCGTGTGCATGGCCTGCCGGCGTCGGGAATTGCTTCATGTCACGCGATTTTAGCGCAAAGCGTCCTGAATTCTCACCGCATCGCGGCGGCGTAGACGTCGAAGGCCGGCTTGCCGAACAGGACGAAGATCACGGTTTCGACGGAGGTGTCCGGGCGCTCGAGGTGCTGCCTGACTTCGCGCAGGGCGATGGCGGCGGCGTCCGGTGCAGGATAGCCGTAGACGCCGGTGCTGATGGCCGGGAAGCTGATGGTGCGGACGCCGCGCTCTTCGGCGAGCTCGAGGCACTTGCGGTAGCAGGCGGCCAGGAGCTCGGGCTCGCCGTGGCTGCCATCGCGGTAGACGGGGCCGACGGCGTGGAAGACGAACTTCGCGGGGAGATTACCGGCGCCGGTGGCGACTGCGCTGCCGGTGGGGCAGCCGCCCTGCGCGCGGCGGATGACATCGAGCTCGCGCATAATGGCGGGACCGCCGGCGCGGTGGATGGCACCATCCACGCCGCCGCCGCCGGCCAGTGCCGTATTGGCGGCGTTGGCCATGGCGTCAACTGGGACGCGCGTGATGTCGCCCTCCTTTAGGGCTATTTTGCGGCCGGTCCGGCTTGTCCATTCCATATCTTTATTACAATCGTTCTATGACGAGGCGGCAATTGCTGGCGGCTGCGGCCGCGGCGGGCGTGGGGAGCGTGTCCGGACTGTCTGCGAAGACGCGGATCGACAAGTCGCGGATCAGCGCGATCACGGACGAAATCGGGCTTTCCACGGAAGAGTCCATCGCGTTCGCGCATCATTACGGATTGCAGAACGTGGAGATCAGGAATCCGCCGGGGAAGAGGGAATACTTCACGCTGACGGAGGCCGAGATCAAGGCGGATGCGGACCTGTTCGCCAAAGAGGGGCTGAAGGTTTCGTTCGTGAACACCAGCCTGCTGAAGTTCACCTGGCCGGGGATGGAGCCGGCGCGAAAGCGGCAGGAGACTCCGGAAGCGCGCGAGAAGCGGCTGGAAGCGGAGAGGGCGCGCTGGGACCGGCGGGCGGAAGACGCCATGAAGGCGCTGCACTGCGCGCAGATCATGGGCTGCGACAAGGTGCGGGTGTTCGCCGGGACCCGGGTGGAAGATCCGAAATCGGTGTACCAGCGGGTGGCGGACGAGATCGGCGAGCTTTCCAAGCTGGCGGAGCGGGAGAAGATTTACCTGCTGCTGGAGAACGAGGGCTCGCAGAACGTGGCGACTTCGCAGGAGCTGGCGGACATCATGAAGATGATTCCGTCGAAGCAGGTGGGGTTCAATTGGGATCCGCACAACGCGTACGGGCGGGAGAGCTCGTATCCCGACGGGTATTCGGTGCTGCCCAGAGAGCGCATGCTGAACCTGCAGATCAAGGGCAAGGGCGTCATGCCGGAAAGCAAGGAGAAGGAAGACTGGCGCGCCATCATGAAGGCCCTGGGCGACGACGGGTACGAAAACAAGATCGGCCTGGAAACCCACCTGTTCGACGGCACGTTGATTACGGCGGCGCACAAAAGCATGGACGAGATATTGAAGATCGTCAGCGAAATGTGAATCCAATATGAGAAGCAACTTCGCGGTTGCATTCGCCATCGGGCTCGCTTGCATTGCGATCGCGGTGGCCGGGATCTTCTACATGCAAAGAGGCAGCCGGATCGAGCTGCCGGGGAAGATCCTCAAGGTGCGGACGGCGGCCTTGGACGACCAGAGCTCGATTGCGGTGATCGATTTCCGGATCAGCAATCCCAGCAACATTCTGTTCGAAGTGCGCACGGTGACGGCGCAAATGGAGGGCTCCGACGGGAGCATTTCCGAGGGGCAGGTTACCAGCGACAGCGACGCCGCGCGCGTGATGCAGGTGTTGCCGGTGCTGGGAGAGAAGTACAACAAGACGCTGATGGTGAAAGAGAGGATCGGCGCGCACGGGTCGGCGGACCGCATGGCGGCGGTGCGCTTTGAGGTGCCGCTGGAGAAACTCGAAGCGCGGAGGCGCCTGACGGTGCGGATCGAGGAAGTGGATGGGAAGGTGTTTGAGTACGCGGATAAATAAGGCAGAAGACAGAATTCAGAAGTCAGAATTCAGAGTAAGAAAACTGGCGGCTTCTGGAGTCGTGGTCGGGATTCTGGTCTGCAGGGCGGCTTTTGGGCTGACGGTGCCGGTGGGGACGGAGGTGGAGATCCGGCTCAAGACCAAGGTATCGACCCAGACGGCGAAGGCTGACGATCCGGTAGAGGCGGTGGTGATTGCGCCGGTGATGGTGGACGGACAATTTGTGATTCCGGCGGGGGCGACGGTCCGGGGCACGGTGGAGAAAGCGACCCAGTCCTCGAAGGGCGATGAGCGTTCGACGCTGGTGCTGACGTTTTCGGGACTCGAGATCGAGGGGGCGAAATCGAAGATCGCGGCGCGCGTGTCGGCGGTGGATAATGCGCGCGAATCGGTGGACGAGCAGGGGCAAATCACGGGGATCGTCGCATCGGAGACGATCAGCGGGCAACTGGATTCGGGTCTGAGCAAGCTGGCGGACCGGGCCTCGGGATTCGCGGGCATTTTGAGCCAGGTGAAGAACGCGGTGTTGAAAGCGCCGGAGAGCGACATCACTTACGATACGGGCGTGGAGATGACGCTGAAGCTGACGGCGGCGTTGGAGCTGAAAGGGCCGTCGGGGCCGGGGCCGGCGGCCAAGCTGACGCCGATCGCGGAAGAGAACGGGCTGGCCGACCTGGTGAACCGCGAGCCGTTCCAGACGTGGGCGCAGAATCCTTCCAAGCCGAGCGACATCACCAACATCATGCTGGTGGGAACGGCGGAACAGGTGCGGCAGGCGTTCACGAGCGCCGGCTGGTCGAGCGCGGCGGGCTTGAGCACGCAGGCGAAGCTGGAGACGTTCAAGGCCATCGCGGAGCAGCGCGGGTACAAGGAAGCGCCGGTGAGCGTACTGCTGCTGGAGAACAAGCCTCCCGACCTGGTGTTCGAAAAGCTGAACAACACATTCGCACAGCGGCACCATCTGCGGGTGTGGCAGCGGCCGGACACGTTCGCGGGACATGCGGTGTGGGTGGTGGCGGCGACGCACGACACGGGGATCGACTTTTCGCAGGAGAACCGGACGTTTATACATAAGATCGATTCGCAGATCGATCGGGAGCGGGCGAAGGTGGTGAACGACCTGCTGCTTTCGGGGCACGTGCGAAGCATGGCGCTGGTGGAGCGGCCGAGAGTGCCCCAGAAGGGGCAGAATGCGACCGGGGACAACATCGTGACGGACGGGAAGATGGCCGTGATGGTGCTGCAGTAGGCCTACTTCCTGAGCACGGCCTGGTGGGGGTCGAGAGTTACTTTTAGTGGCGGGGATTGCAGCGCGACGGTGAAGGTGGCGGGGGAACTGCTGGCGCGCACCCAGCGGGTGATGGCGCGGCCGCGGGCGACCTGGATTTCGACCGGGACCATGGCGGTGAAGTCCTCGTCGACGCCGGTTTGCGTGACGGTGCCGGTAAGCTTGATGTTGGGAGCGGTTCCTTTCACGGAGTGCGTCAACTTCAGACTGGGGATGCCGGTGCCGTAGACCCAGCAATCGAAGAAGGTCTCGAGCTTGGGGTCCTCGGACTTCGGCGGGAGAAAATCGGCGGCGAGGAGGCGGAACTGCTCGGTGGAGAGCTCTTTGCGGTCGTAGCGCTTGCAGAGCTCCGCCAGCATGGAGAGGAAACGTTCGTCGCCCATGCGGCGGCGGAGCATCTGTATGATCCATGAGCCCTTGCCGTAGGTGATGGCACGCCAGCCGCGTGGTTCCTGCGAGCTTTCCAGGCGCGTGCCGAGCACGATGGGTCCGGCGGAATCGACGATCTGCCCGGTCTCGCTCTTGGCGAGGAGGCTGTCGCGGTAGCTATCGAGCATGACTTCGAGCGAGTGCGGGCCGCTGCGTTTCTCCAGGTAGAGCAGCGCGGAATAGTTGGCGAGCGCCTCCATGAGCCAATTGTCGCGATAGGTGGCGTTGACGACTCGATTTCCCCACCACTGATGCGCGACCTCGTGGGCCTGGAGCATGTCCTGAAAGAAGATCTCGGTGGGACGGGGTGGGGCGGGGCGGGTCCCGGGAGGGTTGCTGACGTAGGAGAGGGTGGAGAGATAGATCAACCCGGGGAAGCCCTGTCCGAAGGTGCCGGGGATGGGAGAGACGGTGAGGTGCGGAAGGGCTGGGGGGCCGAACCTGGAAGACATGAATTCGAGCGCGGAGGCGACATCGGCGGCGAGCGTTTTCAGGCGATCGGGAGGATCGGGGAGGGCACTTTCCATGCTCAGGGTACCCAGGGAATCAGGTCGGCGGCGGGAGCCGGGAGTGGTGGGAAGCTGGAAAGGTATCACCGGCGCGCGGGTTTGGAGGGCGCGCTCCAGGTGGCGGTTGGCGCAGACATCGACTACGTATGGGCCGCGCTCGAGCCGGGCGTGGCGGTAATCGCCGAGGTTGAAGGCGGCCATGCGAACGGGAGCGCTGGTACGGCGATGGGAGATGCGCCAGTCGCCGTCGGTGGATTCGTCGAGCAGCTCGCCGGCGCTGACGAGGTCGAACTCGCGCGGGTAGCGGAAGCGCATGTCGAAGGTGGAGAAATGGATGCCGCTGGTGGGATACCAGGCGCCGCGCGCGCTCACGTAGAAGACACGCTCGCCGGCATCGTGAATGACCTTGCCGGAGTGGTGGAATTCGAATTCGTGTTCGGTGCCGGCGCGCAACGGCTCGGGGGGCACGACCAGAAACAGGTTGCCCGCGCGCGTGAGATTGGAGCGGAGGCTCTCGTTGGCGAGCACTTCGGCGGGGCGGCCATCGACCTTGACTTCGCTGATGTTCATGGCTGACGCCATATCGAATGCGACGACGGGCAGGCGATCGGCGACGGGCACGCCCTTGACGCGCGTCACGACGTCCATGGAGAGATCGGGATTGACGGTGGCTTCGATGCGGTAGTCGCGGAGGTCGAGGTCGCTCTGTGGGGCGACGGGATTGCGGCGCATGGAGCGCGCGGCGAAGCTGGTCCAGGTATCGAAGAAGAGATGATTCTCGCGGGCGACGAGCTGTCCGGCGAAGATCTGTTCGAGGCTGGCGGGCTCATAGACGATGTCGAAGTTTCCAAGCTTGGTGCCGGCGAGCATGGTGGCGAAAAGGCCGGTGCGGCTGGCCTGTCCGCCCAGGAGATCGTAGGTAAGGCGGGTCTGGTAGCTGGCGCCGAGGTTGCGGAGGATGGGGCTCCAGTAGTCATCGAGAACGGGCGCGATCTCGGGGGCCTTACGATTGGTGGGGTTGACGGCGAGTTGGGCTTTCAACTGGGCATAGGTATCGCCGGTGAAGAGCATGAGGGCGGCGCTGACGTGCTCGTCGAGGTTGGGCGAATCGGTGTAGACGGCGAGGGAGCGGCGCTCGGCGCGGTCGGGCGGGAAGAGGATGACTTCGCCGTCGCCGCCTTCGACATCGGCGGAGAAGACGGCGGCGAAGGGACGGCCGGCGACGGGCTTGCTGAAGATGAGGTAGCCCTGGGTGAAGTAGAGGCGCAGGTCTTCCTTGGTGAAGGAGACGTCGCGGATGCGGTAGCACTCGTCGCGGTCGAAGCTGCTTGCGCGGATGGCGGCGGCCACGTCGGCGGCGGTGGCCGCGGCGAGGCGGGTCGAGAACAGGATGGCGATGACGAGGGCTCGCCCGATCATAGCTTCAGGATAGACGTTTCGGCGGGCGGCGGCGTTAGGGGTGCCGGGGCTGGTACAATGGGAGCACACGTCCGAACGCGCCGGAGGCGCGATCCTCAAAATGCGGTGAGGTGCGAGAGTGGTTGAATCGGGCGGTCTCGAAAACCGTTGAACCTTTGCGGGTTCCGTGGGTTCGAATCCCACCCTCACCGCCAGTTATCAAGATCGACACTTTTCGCGCCTAAGCGATTGCAGTTTGTTGCACTTGCCGAGTTCGAAAGTCGAAATTCTTCAAACGGCTCCTGGAACGACTTCCGCAACTCGCCCCCCTCCAGGAAGCCTCCTTCACCACTAATTGAAGGAATTTGCGCTGTCGCTCTCCTGAACATTCCATGAATTCCTGAGCGGCCTTGCTGGTGTACACCATCAGATCTATGGCCCGGCTCATAGCCGGAAACGTCGTCGGTTCGGCGCTCCGCATCCTCTCCTGGATCCGCGACTGATATTCGCGAACCTCCTTGGCCATTTTGTCGTACGTGTCGGCATTGATCCGGCCATCCAATCGGTCTCCGTACATCATGTCCAAGCGCGCCTTCCAGCTCCGCCTGATCCCGCCGGAACACCTGCGCACGGACGAGCCGCTCGCTCTCTTCCGACTGCAACAACACTGTCGTCAACCGTTGCAGGATCGCTGGGGACAGGATGAGTTCCCGCAATCCTCCTGCGAACTGTTGCGTCAGAGTCTCTTCGCGCGTGTACGGCTCCCCGCACTTCCCTCGATACCCCGTGCAGTGGTAGTACACGTATCGTCCTTTCTTTAGCTCCCCACCAGTGAGCACCCGCAGTGCCCGCACCTGACGATCCCGGTGTAGACGAACTCATGCCGTGTTTTGCGACGATTCCTTTCCTGCCGGGCCATCCAGAATATCCTGCACGCGGCTCCACACTTCGCGCGTCACCAGAGGTTCATGGCTGCCCTGGTAAGTCACCCCCGCGTAGTCGAAATCGCCGGTGTAGATCCGTTTTCGCAAGATCTTCTGGAGCGTCGCCACGGGCACTTTGTTCCGGCTCTTGCGGAATCGGAACCCTTCCTCGTATGCCTTTCCGGCAAGGCTCTTCAGCGAGTAGTCCCCGCTGGAGAACCATTCGAAAAGCCTCTTCACGATTGGTCCCAGCGTCGGGTCGGGGACGATGATCCGCTTGCCCGCCTCGCTTACTGTATTGCGGTATCCCGGCGGCGCAAAGGAGGGCCACAGGTGCTGGCCCGCTTTCGTGTGCAAGCCCTTTTTGACTTCTTCCGACAGATTGTCAATGTAGTTCTTCGCCATCAGTACCCGGATCCCGTGCAGGAATTTTTGTGCCGAGCGTGATGCCTTGCTGTGGATCTCATTCTCCTTCACCATGTGGATCTCCGCCCCCAATTCATCCAGTGTCACGTAGTCCTTCAGATTCCGGTAGAGGCGGTCGGTTTTCTCCACCAAGATCGCGCGGCAACCCGGATTCCGGTGAAGGTACTCCACCATGGCAACAAACCCGGGGCGGCCACTCGTCTTCGCGCTCTCCACGTCCACAAACTCCTGGGCGATCGCCATCCCCTGCTGCGCGGCATAGCCTCGCAGCAATTCTTGCTGGGCCGGAATGCTGTAACCTTGCTCCTGCTCTTTGCTCGACACGCGCGCGTACAGAACGGCGCTTTGGGCGCTTCCATTCGCCGCCAACCCTGCCACCGGTTTGAGACCTCGAGTTCGCATACGAAACGTTGACGACCTGATTCTCCTTGACCAGATGCACCTCGACCCCCAATGCCTCGACCGCGACACTATCTGCAAGATTCCTATACAAGCGGTCCGTTTTCTCCACCAAGATGATTTGTCGGCCAGGGTTCTTCTTAAGGTACTCGAGCATCGCGGTGAACCCTGGGCGGCCGGGCTTCTTGGCTGAGTGGACATCGGCAAACTCGTGCTCGATGAGAAGATCTTTTTCCGCCGCGTACGGAGGGAACAAATTCCGCTGCGCCCGAATGCTATAGCCTCGTTCCTGTTCTTTGTCTGACACGCGCGCATAAGAAACTGATTGGCGAAGGCCCCCGCTCGTGAACGTCGAACAGTCTTCGGCCGCGTCCTGCCACCAAGGTGTTGTCCAAAAAGGGGCAGACGCTGTCACGCACTTACAATTTCTTTATAGAATGGTGAGACCGCGTTGTAAAGTTTGTTAGTCAAGGGCCTTATTGCCGGCGATTGATTATGAAGGCACTAACTTTGTGGGGCAAAAATTATTTTTGCATCCTATTCAATGACTTGGGCATGGTTCCTGGCGTGCCGAAAACTCGAACTTTTCGTCACACCGGAAGGCCAGCGGAGGAAAACTTTTCCGCTGGCGTTGTTACGACCGCTGGTGCAGCGAAAACATCGCTGGTGCAAGCGGAGGAGCACCGGAGGAGACAATCCTTCCAGAAGACACGACATCACTTGTGACGAAACCTTGAGTTTTCGGCACAGGCCCACTGGCGGGTGTGCCGAAAACTCTAGTTTTTAACACACCGGTGTTACTTCTGCTCGGAAGCATGGTTCCTCCGCTGCTCCTCCGCTGCACCAGCGGTCGCGCGGAAGGGTCCCTCGCTCGTTTTCAAGGTATTCGTCGCGCACCTGTCCCCATACGAAGGAGGTGAACGCGAACCGGGCTGCGAGGTCCTGTGTCCAGTCGGTCGCACCTTGGACCCGGAAGGAAGCGAGAAGCGCCGGAAGATCCGTCAGGCTGAAACGCAATTCCCCGCTTCCATATAGCGGTGCGGCATCGGTTTCTCCGCGGTAGACACTCGTGTAGAGGCACGCCAGGTCCTTCACGACGTCCAGGCCCGGATCGTCGTGAATATCTTTGTGGCCATACAGAAAATAAGTGCCACCGTCGCCCGCGGTGAAATGGAACGAGTATCGCAATTGCCGGAAGCCGCTGGCGGCATCTGCCGCAAATAGCTGGAAACTGCCGTCGCGAACCGACAGCGTGCCACCCAGGTCAGGCGAGGTAGCAGTGCCGGTCAGTTCAGCACCATGTTCCGGATCGTCAAAGAAACGCGCGAGATCGGGAATTCGGATGGACACTTCGAAGCTGAGGAGTCGGGCTCCAACCGCGCCGACCATGGCCTCATGAAACGTCAGGCCCACGCCGGTGAGCCTGCTTGCCTGGCTCATAACGCAAGTCCATAGGGATTATAAGAGAAACAGATGTGAAATATAAAGGTGCGTTTGCCCGAAGCCGGACAGAAGGTGAACAGCCGGCGCGCCCGCATGTTGCATGTCAACCGCCGCGCTTCCGCTGAGCTCACGCCAGCCGATAGTCCTTCAGCTTCCGATATAGATTTCGTTCGCTGATCCCGAGCATCCGCGCGGCGTTTCCGCGATGGCCGCCGCTCGCCGCCAGCGCTCTCTGAATATGCAGCAGCTCCAGTTCCTCCAGCGTCGGCATCAGCGCCCCGTCCGCCTCGGTCACGCGCACTGCGGCCGCCGCCGATCCGCGCACCGCGGCCGGCAGATGCTGCGCGCCGATCTCCGCGCCCTCGCACACTACCGCCGCCGCCTCGACCGCGTGCAGCAGCTCGCGCACATTGCCCGGCCAGGTGTGCTGGCGCAGCGCGCTCACCGCGCTCTCGGCCAGCCGCTTATCCGTCCCGTACCGCGCGTTCACAGCCGCCACAAAATGCCGCGCCAGCAGCTCGATATCGTCCGTGCGCTTGCGCAGCGGCGGAATCTCCACTGTGATCGTGCTCATCCGGTAGAACAGGTCCTCGCGGAACAGGCCCTTGCTCACCATCACCCGAAGATCGCGATTGGTCGCCGCCAGCACCCGCACATCCACGCGGATCTCGCCGGTCCCGCCCACGTGCCGGAATCCGCCCGTGTCCAGCACCCGCAGCAGATTTACCTGCACCCCCTGGCTGATCTCGCCGATCTCGTCCAGAAAGATCGTGCCGCCGTCCGCCACCTCGAACAGCCCCGGCTTGGCCTTGTCCGCTCCCGTAAACGCGCCGCGCTCGTGCCCGAACAATTCGCTCTGCAGCAGGCTCTCCTGCAGCGCGGCGCAATCCACCACCACGAACGGCTTGGCGCGCCGCGGGCTCCGCGTGTGAATCAACTTGGCCACCCGCTCCTTGCCGCTGCCCGTTTCGCCCGCGATCAGCACCGTCGAATCGCTCGGCCCCACCAGATCCACCAGGTGAAGCATCCGGCGGAACTCCGGACACTCGCCCACAAAGCTCCCGGCCAGATCGGGCGGCGTCAACGCGCGCTCCAGCAAGATCGCGCGCTGTTTCAACGCCCGCCGCTCGGCAGCCCGCTGCACGCGAATCTGGATCTCGTCCAGCGGGCACGGCTTGGTCACATAATCGAACGCCCCCACTTTGATCGATTCGATCGCGCTGTCGATCGATCCGTGCCCCGTCAGCATAATCACTTCGATCGCCGTGCTGCGTGCGCGGATCGCTTTCAGCGCATCGAGCCCATCCATCCCCGGCATCCGCAGATCCAGCAGCACGACTTCCGGCTCGGCGCGCTCCACGCTGGCCACCGCCTCCTCGCCCGATCCCGCCGTCGCCACCTCGTGCCCCAGCCGCCGCAGCTCGCCCGACATCACGTGCCGGAACGCGGCATCGTCGTCCACCAGCAGAATTTTCACGCGCCCAGCCCCGGCATCGTTACCTCAAACGTCGACCCGCGCCCCATCTCGCTCTCCACCCGAATATCCCCGCCCCACCTCCGCACGAAATTCAACGACAAAAACAGCCCCAGCCCCGTCCCCCCTTGCCGCCCGCTAAAAAACGGCTCGAAAATCCTCTTCAGATTCTCCTCACAAATCCCACACCCGCTATCGATCACCCGAACCCGCACTTCCCCTGGCCCCTGGCTCCCGGCCGCTGGCCCCTCGATTCTTACCCGCCCCCCGATCTTCGACGCCTGTACCGCATTCAGCACCAGGTTTATGAACGTGTGCTGCATCTCCGCCTCATCCGCGCGCACGCTGAGCCCTTCGGGCATCGGCCGTACCTCGATCGTCACCGAGTGCTCCCGCGCCGTCGGCTCAATCAGCCTTGCCACGGCCGCGATCACGGCCGCCAAATCCACCACGTCGCCCTGTCCTTTTTGCCCCCGCGAGAGCCGCAGGAAATGTTGCGTGATGCCGCGGCACCGCAGAATCTGCTCGCGTGCGATCCCCGCGCTCTCCTTCACCCACGCCGATTCGCTCTCGCGCAGAATTCCTTCCACGCACATCAGCACCGTGGACAGCGGCGTGTTCAGCTCATGCGAGAATCCCGATGCCAGCGTCCCCAGCGACGCCAGCCGGTGCGATTCCGCCAGGTGCGCCTCCGCCACCCGCCGGTCCGAAATGTCGCGCCACACCTCCACCACCTGCCGCAGCTGTCCCGAGGAATCCAGAATCGGCGAGGCATGCACCTCTTCCCAAATCGTCCTTCCCTCCGGCGTGCGCCGCTCGCACAGCCGGACCTGCCGCTCGCCGTTGGCCAAGCACGCCAGGGTCGGACAGTCCTGCACCGTGCATCCGCCCGGCGTCAGCTCCTTGCACTGGCACCCCAGCACTTCCTCGCGGGAATGCCGCGCGCGATCCAGAAACGAATCGTTGGCCGCGATCACCTTGCGCCCCGAGTCCAACACCACGATCCCGTCGTCGATCGAGTTGATCACCGTCTCCAGCCGCTCGCGCTGCGTCTGCACCTCGCCCACCAGGCCGGTGACGGAATCGGCCATCGTATTGAACTCGCGCGCCAGCCAGGAAATCGTATCGCTGCCGGCGGCCGGCACCCGCTGCCCCAGATCACCGCCCGCGATCTGCCGCGCGGCCGTCTCGAATCGCTGCAACCGGCGCAGCACCGCCACCCGGATCACCAGCCCGATCGCGCCCAACAGCAGCAGCGTGATCGCGGCCGTCCCCGCCACCATCCAGCGCAGATCGCGCGTCATGTCCGCGGCCAGCGCCTCGGTCCGATAATCCAGGATCAGCGTGCCGTTGATCTTATGGCTCGGATCGTGGCAGCGGTGACAGGTCTCGCCGTTACGGATCGGCACGACGGTACGGAGCACCTTGCCACCTCGCGTCTCGATGACCCGGGTCAGGCCCGCTTCATCGGCGGGCACCTGCAGTTCGCGCTCGATCCCTGCGCGATCCAGCAGCACCAGCCGGTCGACATTGGATTGCTTCCGGAAACTCTCCATCATTCGCGCGATCAGCGTGCGGTCGTTCTCGATCATCTGATGTTCGAGCGCCACCCGGATCAGGTCGCCTTCGGCCAGAGCAGTCGCGCGCGCGTTCTCCAGCAGGGACTGCATGTGGTGTTGCGAATAGAGGTAAGCGCCGCCCGCACACGCCAGCACTACGGCAGCGGTGACTCCGACAGCCAACCCGACGGTCATGCTGGCGAAGGACGGCTTAGCGCCGTTAGCCACCTTCGATTTGGATGTAAACACATCGCGTTGCAAATATCAACGCCTGCCATTCTGTCAGTGACACGCTGTCAGTAATCCAGACTCCGTAGTCCTAATATCAATCACTTACCGTGCGGCCCGCTGCGTGCAACCCGAGCCGCGACCGTCAGGAGCGGTTGTGAACATGGAAATGCTACTCATGGGAGCTGTTCTGAGCATGCTTGGCCTTGCAGTCACCTGCATGGCGTTTGGCGCCGCCACCCGCGGCGCGGACCGCGAGCCGGTGAAAGAGAAACCAGCGACGAAACCCTCGATCCCCGCGCCGCGCTTCTTCGTGGACCCGTCCCGCCAGGTGCCGATCGAGGCCCTGCTGCTGCAAATCGAAAACCACGTCCGCCTGGAACAGGCCGCCGCCGAGAGCTTCCTCCAAGCTCCGGACTCCGCCCGCCTCCACAGCCGGACCACTTCCGCACTGGTGAACTAACATGATCAACGCCGATCTCCTCCAGAGTCTCGACCCCTCCGAAGCCGAACGCGTGCTCGCCCTCGGCCGGCGCATGGTGCTCACCAGCGGCGCCGAACTCTTCCATCTGGGCGACGCCGCCGATTGCATCTATCTGGTGGACCGCGGCCGCATCCGCCTGACGCTTCCCATGCAGGTGCGCAGCCGCGAAGAGGACGTGCTCGTGGAAGAGCGCTCCTCCGGACAGACCGTCGGCTGGTCGGCGCTGATTCCGCCCTACCGCTTCACGCTCACCGCCAGGGCGCCGCTCGAAACCGAGGTCATCGCGCTGCCCCGGGAGGCGCTGGATGAATACTTCGCCGCGCATCCGGCGACGGGATATGCGGTATCGCTGAACCTCTCCAGCGTGATTGGCCAACGGCTGCAGCTCTTCCAGGCAATGTGGCTCCGCGAAGTCCAGCGAATGGTGGAGTTGCGCTGTGCGTAGGCGCGCCCTCCCCTCCGTATTCGTGCTGTCTGGGTTGGTCCTGCTGGCCGCGGACGGAATAAAACCACCGTCCGCGCCCGCCGGGGCCGAACGCCTCGAGGTAGGCCCGCCCCCGTTCAGCGACGGCATCTTCCCCTGCTCCGCCTGCCACGCCAGTCAACCCACGAACCGCACGCGCCGCCAGCTCGAGGCCATGCACACCGAGATCGTGCTTCAGCACGATGAAACGCATCGCTGGTGTCTCGATTGCCACGACGCGGACAATCGCGATGTGCTGCATCTGGCCAGCGGCGAGCGCGTGCCGTTCGAGGAGTCCTACCGCGTCTGCGGGCAGTGTCACGGCGAGAAGTATCGCGACTGGCGCGCCGGCGTCCACGGGCGCCGCACGGGAAGCTGGAATGGCGCCAAGAGCTATCTGCTGTGCGCCAACTGCCACAATCCGCACGAGCCGCATTTCAAAGCAATCGCGCCCAAACCCGCTCCCAAGCCGCCGGCCAGGAGCATGAAATGAGTACCGACCCGTTTCCGATTCTGCAGCCGTCGCGCCGCCTCTTCGCCCAAGCCGCCGCTGGAGCCGCGGCCGGCATGGTGCTCACCGCCTGTGGCCCCAAGCGCCTCTACGAAGTGCCCAGGCACAATCTTAAGGCGCGCATCGCCGAGATGGAGGCACGCTATAAAGAGGAGCGCCACCAGAACATCAAGGTCTCCGACGCCGGCCCCATGCCCGGCGTGAAGTTCGCCTACGCGCTCGATATCTCCCGCTGCATCGGATGCCGCCGCTGCGTGTACGCGTGCGTGGGCGAGAACAATCAGTCTCGCGACCCGCAGATCCACTGGATTCGCGTCTTCTCCATGGAGAAGGAGAAGGGCGTCGATTTCACCCACGCCGATCCCTACTACAATCCGCAGACTGTGCCCGAGGAAGGCCACTTCTATGTTCCGGTCGGTTGTCAGCAGTGCGACGATCCACCGTGCACAAAGGTCTGCCCCACCGGGGCGACCTGGAAGGAGAAGGACGGGATCGTGGTGGTCGACTACGATTGGTGCATTGGCTGCCGGTATTGCATGGCGGCCTGCCCATACGGCGCGCGCCACTTCAACTGGAGCGAGCCGACGATTCCGGATGCGGAGGTCAACACTAACACGCACTATCTGGGCAACCGCCCGCGGCCAAAGGGTGTGGTCGAAAAATGCACCTTCTGTATCCAGCGCAGTCGTGATGGCCGCTATCCCGCGTGCGTCGAAGTGTGCCCCGTTGGCGCTCGCAAATTCGGCAACATCCTGGATGCATCGAGCGAGATCCGCTATATTATCGAGCACAAGCGTGTCCTGGTACTCAAAGAGGAATTGAATACCGTTCCCAGCTTCTTCTACTTTTATGCGACGTAACGCCAGCCTCACGGCTCGCAAGGACTTTGTTCATGGCTCCTGAAACTCTTCGTCTTTTTTCTGGCTTCACGCGCGGCAGCGTGAAACTGATTCTCCGCGGCAACCGGGCCTACTGGACGTGGATCGCGTTCCTGGGCGTGCTGATCGCTTCGGGCCTGCTCGCCTACTCCAACCAAGTGCGGCAGGGTCTCGGCCTGACCGCCATGCGCGACCAGGTGAGTTGGGGCTTCTACATCGGCAACTTCACGTTCCTGGTGGGCGTAGCCGCGGCCGCGGTAGTGCTGGTGATTCCGGCGTACATCTACAACTGGAAGCCGATCCGCGAGATCGTAATCTATGGCGAGCTGCTCGCCATCAGCGCGATCACGATGTGCCTGTTGTTCGTGATGGTGGATATCGGCCGGCCCGATCGCTTTTGGCATCTCATCCCCGGATTCGGCTATCTCAACTTCCCGCGCAGCGTGCTTGCGTGGGACGTGATCGTGCTGAACATCTACTTCCTGATCAACTTCTCCGTGGCCACCCACATCTGCTACCGCGCCTTCCACGGCAAGCCTTATGTCAAGAAGTTCGTGGTACCGATGGTGCTTCTCAGCGTGCCGATGGCGGTAGGCATCCACACCGTGACCGCGTTTCTCTACAACGGACTGGCCGCGCGTCCATATTGGAACAGCTCGATTCTGGCTCCGCAATTTCTAGCATCGGCATTCTGTTCCGGCCCGGCGATTCTGCTGGTCGTGCTGCAAGTACTACGCCGCTTCACACGGTTCGAAATCCAGGACGCCGCGCTGTGGAAGGTGGCGGAGCTGATGGCCTACGCGATGTTCTTCAACCTCTTCCTGCACGGCGCCGAGGCATTCAAAGAGTTCTACTCCAACACCCACCACCTGCTATTCACGCGCTACTGGTATTTCGGCGTCAACGGCCACACCACACTCGTCCCCTATGCCTGGAGCGCCGTGATGTTGAACCTGACGAGCTTCGCGCTGTTCATCTCGCCCAGAACGCGCCGCAATTTCCTGACCCTGAATATCGGCTGCCTGGCCACCTACGCCGGCTGCTATATCGAGAAGGGCATGGGCCTGATCATCCCCGGTCTCACGCCCGACACCCTCGGCGAAATCTACGAATATTCGCCCACTCTCACCGAACTTCGCGTCGCCGCCGGCATTTTCGCGATGGGCTTCCTGGTGTTCACTCTGATGCTGAAAGTAGCGGTCCCGATCTCGCTAGGCGAGTTCATGGGCAAGGCGCACCAGCAAGTTGACGAGCCCGTCGCGGTTTGAGAAAGAAAGCTTCTCCCGTCGTGCGGATGTGTCGAAATTGGCAGAAGCGCCAGATTCAGGCGCAAACGGCGAGCCCAGTCAACTGCCCACCCAGTATTGCTGGCGTTCGGACACTCCGGAACACCCGCCAATCTTCGCACATGGTTTGCGAGGTTGCACTCTTGGCTGATTCCTCGGGCGAGGCCGCTGACCCAGGAAAACCTTAAATGTCGTGCTTCCGCCTTTTCTGCGGCATTTGGCGCTGCTGCAAACCCGCTGCCCTGTGAAGTCTCCATCCGGAGGGCGCTGACGACGCATTTTTCAAGCCCCAGCGCGGGATGACCGAGGTCGGGTGCTGGATGCACGCGCGCAGATATCTGTTCAAGGCGCTGGAATCCGATGAGCCGCACATGGGGCCGGCTCTGCACCTGATCGCGCGCTTGTATCGAGTGGAGGAGCGCGCCAAGGCGTTGTCGCTATCAGCGGACCAACGGCTGGCATTGCGCCAGCGGGTATCGGCGCGGCTGATCGACAAGCTCCATCAGTATCTGCTCGAGTTGCAGCCGGAAGTGCTGCCGAAGAGTCCGTCTGGGGCCGCAGTACGCTATGCGCTGAACCAGTGGCAAGCGCTGACGCGATTTCTTGCAGGACGGCGACTTGGAGATAGACAACGGCGCCACAGAACGAGCCAACCGCGACATCGCGCTCGGCCGCGGCAACTGGACCTTTTTCGGTAGCGACAACGGCGGCCAAACGGCGGCCGTGCTGCGAAGCTTCATTGCTTCCTGCAAGCGGTGCGGGGTCGAGCCGTTCGCGTGGTTCCATGATGTGCTCTCGCGCGTTCCCGCGCACTCTATAACCCGGCTCAGTGAACTGCTTCCCCACGACTGGCAACCAACGACCTGCCCGGTTCAGCCTTGAAGTGCGAAATCTGCGGCCACTACCATGGCTGCAGCCCGGGAGCGGCTTCTTCGGATCGATCCGCCTCGAACGCCCACAGATTGCCAACCATGGTGGTAAATTGCGCGTCCCCTTGTGTGGTAGAGTGCACTCTGGTGAGGAGGACGATATGGAGCAAAGTGGCCAGCGCACGATCCAGGTCCCGCGAGACATGATCTCCGGCATGATATTTGGGCCGTTGCTGCCGGGCTTCATGGTGCTCATGAATAGCATCGACAATCCGCGGCTTCACGGGGTCCGCGGCCCGGACGTTTTGAGACTCATTGCAATCGGATTGTGCGCGGGCGTCGTCCTTTCCGGACTCATGCTGCTCATCAATTCGAAGGGGCGAAGAAGTGAGCAAGCGTCTTCAAAGGGCCGTGGCGATTGATCCTCCTGATCGCCTGGCGCGTGGCTCGCGCTTCCAGCCTGTCTGGCTGAGCGCATAGAAGCCGCTGCGAGGAAATGAGGTTTTAGGGTTGCCAGCGAGCGCCCTGCTGCACGAGTGCCCGCTCTGGACGTTTAGGCAACAGCATCGGAAGAGACAATAGCGACATTCCGCCGGTACGCGTATTCGGAAGGGGCCTTCAAAGTCGCGCACACGTCGGGTGGTCGGGGAGGTCAACAGTGGACAACGTTCAGTTTCAGGATCTGACCGACGCGAGACGATTTGCCTTACCGGTGTTCCAGTCACAAGCCGAAGCTAGGGATTCTTTCGCTATGGCGCGGCTTGCCGAATACTATATCAACGGTTACGTCGGTGTTCGGAAAAACGACGCGGAAGCACTGCGGTGGATGCGGGGGTCTGCCGAGCGTAATGACGCCTATGCCCTAGGTGCTGTCGGCGAATTCTATCTCGCCGGTATTGGTGGTGTAAGGGTAGATGAGAAGGAAGCTGTGCGGTGTTTTCGTCGTGCAGCCGAGAGGGGCGATGCGACCGGATTAGCACATTTGGGAGCTATGTATCTGAAGGGAGGTGGAGGTCTGCCCCGCGATGAGCACGAAGCGGTGCGGCTGTTCAAAGAGGGAGTCCAGAAATGTGGTGCGACAGCCTCGGATTTTATCGCCTGGCTTCACCGCAATGGAATTCCCGGCAATCTGGCACTGGCTCTCTACCATCATTTCGAATCAAAGGAATCGGCTGCCATGAACAACTTAGGAGCGGCTTACAAGAGAGGAATCGGCGGCATGCCACAGGACGATGCCGAGGCCCTTAACTGGTACATACGCGCAGCCGCCAAGGGCAATCTTGCAGGATTGAAAAACGTCGAATGGATGCGCGCGCACGGACACGGCGTTTCAGAAAACAGCCGGCAGACGTATCGGCGAGACGGCCCTCGCATACGGCACGAGCCACTTGAGAGGCTCGGAAGTACCGACTGTGCGACTAGGCTATTCATTAGCCACAATAATCGCGACGCGGAAGTAGCTGGATTGTTGGGTTCCCTAATCAGGCGCTTCTTCGGTGCCGTGGTGAGCGTATTCAATTCGTCAGATCCGCTTAGTCTATCAACTGGCGAGCAATGGGAGCCCGCTACGCTGTCGCGGCTAAGTGGAAGTCACGGGTGCATCGTTCTGCTGTCATCTTCCTCTCTGCAAAGCCAGTGGGTGGAACGCGAATTCAGAATTGCTCAGCAAAATGATATCCATGTTCTGCCCATGCTCTGGGGGTCCGTTGAAGCGAAACATCTACCTGAACAGTACAGTCGATTTCATGTGCGGCGAATCAATAATCCGGACCATGTCTTGTCGTTGATGAATGATATTTGGACAATACACCGCAAAGTACAGCGTCTCTCCGGGACATTCTGGGAACTATTCGCCAGCACTGCTGTGAGCTGGGCAGGCCCGACTTATGTCCGAGCGTTCCTGGACGATCTCGGGAATACCGAGCACACGTAAATCGTGCACCAAAGGACGTGCGACTGCAAAGAGGTCGCTGGCCGAAAACGTCCATGGATTCCACTTTGCGGAAGGCGGTTTTACAAGCATTCGGATGGTCCGATTTCGGATGGCCGCAGTCGATCCTTTTCGGCCAGGAAGGATTCATGATATTACGCGGCGGCGGGCCTGGCGAGCCGCGCCAGCGTCTCGCGGTAATTCCAGGGCATCCACTCTGACGGATGCTGCTTCAGTTCCTCGGTGTGCCGCAGCAGTTCGGTGAGATAGTCGAACGGATTGGCGCCGTTGAGCTCGCACGTATGAATCAGGCTCATGAACAGATCACCGACCCCAGCGCCATTCAGGGTCTTATAGAAGAGTGCGTT
>Ga0335079_10002465_pt1 | contig 21362 bp, 15 predicted proteins | sample Lox_Sample_33_FD_206719 | JGI IMG/M metagenome (GOLD analysis project Ga0335079, IMG submission 206719) | Soil microbial communities from Loxahatchee National Wildlife Refuge, Florida, United States - Lox_Sample_3.3 | ecosystem: Environmental > Terrestrial > Soil > Wetlands | place: USA... | reverse complement strand
CCGCCGCCCGCTCCCGCGCCAGCTCGATCAGGCGCGCCAGCGTCGGCCGCTCCGCCGCCAGGTACGCGAGCAGAGCAAGCACCACCGCCGCCGGCAAGAATCCGAGCGCCGTGTATTTCGAAAGCGCCGCCAGCGCGCAACTGAATCCCGCGCCGGCGGCGCGCCCCAAGGTCGGCTGCTCCGCCCAGCGCAGCAGCGTGAAGAATGCCAGCCCTGTGCAGGCCGCCAGTGCCATGTCGGTAGTCGCGAGCCCCGCGTGCGCGAGCACGGTGGGAATCAGCGTGAACAGCCCGGTGGCGATCACCGCCGCCGTCGCGCCGAAGTAGCGTCGGGTCCAGTAGAACGTCACCAGGCAACCCAGCACGAAGAACGGCAGCACCCCGAGCCGCATGCGCGCCATGGTCAGGTCGGGATGCTTCTCGTACGTAATAAGAGCCCAGCCTTCCCGCTGAAAACCGGGCATTCCCTGCGGCTGCGTGCCGGAAAGATACGGCAGCAGCGCCACCATCGCGCGCGCCAGCGGCGGATGCTGCGTCTCCAGCCGGTACGTGTGGTTCGCCACGTATTCCAGGCCGCAGGCGATGTGCGCAGGCTCATCGCTGGTGCTGGCAAAGTTGTGATAGGTGGAAACGATGCGCGCAATCGCAATGGCCACGAACACCAGCGCAGCCGGCAGCGCGAAGCGCGATGGAATCGACACGGACTTTGCGGGGGCCCGTGGCGCGGCGGCCGGTGGAGGCACGGCGGTAGGAGCCGCGGCAGCCGCGGTCTTTTTCCGGGACATTCGTTGGTAGACTTTCATTTTATGACACGGCCGACCCGCCGCACCCTCCTGCTCGCCGGCCCCGCGCTATTCGCCGCATCCGCCAAGTCCCGCAGCAAGCTGGCCCGCGTAAACGTCGCGCCCAACCGCGTGATCCGGTCGATCGCCGGGCTGCGCCCCTTCCGTCCCTCCGGATTCGTAGTCCGGGGCGAGAAGCTCGATTCCAAGACCGTCATCCACAATTACGGACACGGCGGCGCCGGCATCACGCTCTCCTGGGGCACGGCGCACCTCGCCGTCGAAGAGGGCGCCAAAAGCGGCGCGCGCGAGTGCGCCGTCGTCGGCTGCGGCGTCGTCGGCCTCAGCACCGCCCGCCTGCTGCAATTACGCGGCTACAGCCCCGTGATCTACGCCAAAGCCATGCCGCCCGAGACCACCTCGAACGTCGCCGGCGGCCTCTGGGAACCCACGAGCCTCTACGACCGCCCCCAAGCCTCCGAGACCTTCCTACGCCAATTTCCCGAAGCCGCCCGCTTCGCTTTCCGCCGCTACCAGTCGCTCACCGGCGATCTCTACGGTGTCCGCTGGATACCGCTCTACACCCTCTCCACCAACGGTCCGTACACACCGCCGCCCGCCGGCAACCCGTACTTCGAAATCGACCAGCTCTACCCCGAATCCCAGATTCTGCGCAAGGAAGACCATCCGTTCCACGTGCCCTACGCCCATCGCCGCCAGACCATGCTGATCGAACCCGCGATCTACCTGAACGCCCTCATCCGCGATTTCTTCCTGGCCGGCGGCCGGATCGTGATCCGCGACTTCGCCTCCCCGCGCGAGGTCGCCGGGCTCAAGGAAGACCTGATTTTCAACTGCACCGGCCTCGGCGCGCGCGGCCTGTTCGGCGATCAGGAGCTGAGCCCCATCCGTGGCCAGCTCGTCTTCCTTCTCCCGCAGGCCGAGATCGACTACTGCACCATCGGCCCCAACAACACCTACATGTTCCCCCGCCGTGACGGCATCCTGCTGGGCGGCACTTTCGACCGCGGCGTATCCACCACCGACCCCGACCCCGCCATCACCGACCGCATCCTCCACGACAACGGCGACCTCTTCAGCAAAATGCGCACGTAGTTCGCGCGCCTCTCCCAAGCACGCTATCTTATTTCCATATGCCCAAGAAGACCCCCGGACGGCACGACGTGACGGCCGCTCCCGTCGCCACCCCGCCCCCGGGGCCAGTGACTCCGGACCGGGACGGCGCCGCCTGGATCGTAGCCTTCAGCATTCTCGCCCTCTTCTTGCTGGTCCTGATGTGGTATCCGGTCTCAAAAATCGGAGCGCCCTACACCGAAACCAACTTCGACGGCTTCAACCTCCACTACCAGGAAGCCGTGGCTCGCGGAGAGAAGCTCTACGGCGCGCCGCCCAGATATACATGGGAGAACTACCCGCCGCTCTCGTTCCACCTCATCGCGATCCTCGGGTCGATTACCGGGGACCTGAATGCCACCGGCCGCGTCGTGTGCCTGCTCGCCTATATCGCAATCGGCGTCTTCATCGCGCTCATCGTCGAGCGCTTTGCCGCCTCGCGGCGTGTGGCGGCCTGGTCGGCGCTCGCCTGGTGGGTGTGGCTGCCCGCGTTCGATGTCTCGCACGTTCCGGTCAACGACCCCCACCTCCTGGGAATCGCCCTCGGTACGGCAGGGCTGTATTGCATTGTCCGGGATTCTGAATCCCCTCGCTGGCTCTGCGCATCCGCCATCCTGTTCGCGCTGAGTCTCTTTACCAAGCACAGCCTGGTCGCCTTCCCGACTGCCACCGCCGTCTACCTGTTCGTCACATCCCGGAAGCGGTTCACGATCTGGCTGGGCGCGGCCGCGGCTTCCGCTGTAGTCCTGTTTGCACTTACTATCTGGATCGACGGGCCTTATTTTCTCCAGCATATGTCGCCTCCGCGAGCTTACTACCCGTGGGGCATAGCGGAAAACACTGGCACCTATGGACGTTTTGTAGCGGTGGGCTTCGCAGTGGCCCTGACTTGGGCCCTGCGGAACCTCTCCGTCGCTCCTGGCACCATTCTCATCCTGGCTTTTGCCATCACGCTTCCGGTGGCGATGGTCTACTGCGGTGGCGCCGGGTCCAATATCAATCACTACTACGACTCGATGGTTGCGACTGTAATGCTCGCCGGCCTCGCTCTCCCCGGCCTGATTCGCCTCGTGGAAGACGTGCCATTTCCCCGTACCGCTCTGGGCGTGCTTCTCGTCGTTCCATTCTTCTTCACCACCATTCTCATGCTCCCGGCGCGTATCTACACCGATGTACACGCCTACCAGCGCCGTTCCAGGTCGGAGGCCGAATTCAACTTCGTCGCGGACATTCTGCGGCAACAGCCCGGGCCCGTACTCTGCGAGGACACCCCGCTCTGTTCCGCCGCGGGCAAGCCGCGTGAGTACGACCCCTTTCACGTAGATCAGTTAATCCGCGTCGGCCGGATTCAGCCGGAGCAGCTCGCCCAGCTGATTCAAAGCCGGTACTTCAAGGCCATAGAACTCGAGTGGCACGCCGCGGAGCCGATGGACGCCCGCCCCCGGGTGCATTTCGCGGGTCCAGTCATGCGAGCCCTCTTCGCCGCCTATCAGCTCAAGGCGCGTACGGATAACGTCGCCGTGTTTGTCCCGCAATAACCCGTCATCTCAACTCCTGCGTGCCGCCCCGGCTTTCGTCCGCGGTGCCGCGGATCTGGCGGGCACAGGCCGCGCCGGCGCCGATTGCGGCGCATAGCGAGCCAGTTTCCACAGCAATCCCACTCCGCCGATCACAAGAATTACACTGGTCCAGTCGCTGTCGCCGAAGTGGTCGCCCAAAAACGTCAGCTCGCCCCCATTGCGTTTGTACCATCCGCCGAACATGTTGGCGTCCTGACGGACAATCGCCGCCAACTCGCTGCGCGCCGTTTCCTGCGCCGGCGTGAGACCCTTGCCGTCCGGGTGGGTCACCGCCAGCCCCTTCAGCCACTGCTCGCTGAGCGCATATTGATGTTTGCGGAACCAGTTGCCGCCCGAGGGCCGCGCCAGCGTTTCCGGACCCGCCGGCGCCAGATCCATCTTCGCCGCGCCGAGTTGGATTCGCGTAAAGGGCATTCGGCCCGCCGTATTCTCCAGGTGCTCGACCCGCGCGTGCAGCAGGACTCCAAGTGAAAAATCGACAGCGCATCCGGCCACGACCGCCAGCGAAACCCAGCGCCGCATCGTGAAATTTCCCGCCAGAAGCGTCAATCCCAACGCCATCATCGCGAGCAGGATGATGTGCGCCTGCCCGAAATAATCGCGCTCGCCGGCCAGACCGAAGCACGCCGCAATCGAAAACGGAATCAGAAAGGCCCAGAAGGTCCGCTCCGCCCCGCCGCGTTTGCGCATGGCGCGCGCCAGCAGCCAGTACACCAGCGGACCGCCCACCAGCCCCATAGTGAACACCAGGCTCGTCTGGTAGATCAGGAATGCGTTGTCGCGAATGTATCCCAGAGTGTTCGGCTGGCCCCACGCTTCCACCAGCTTCCAGTCGCGCACCACGTGGGGAACAATGGCGTCGAACAGGTTGGCCAGCGACTTGAGCAGGTAACTCTCTTCGGCCGAGTACTTGTATCCCACGGATGTGTTCACCGCAGGCATGAATGTCCCGCGGAATCCGAAGGTTGCCAGACACCAGCCGAACCATGCCAGCAAAGGCACCGACCCCGCAACGGCAATCCCCGCCAGTTCCCTCCATCGGCCGGTGCGCCGCGGAAACACCGCGATCAGATAATGCAGGGCCAGAAACACCGCGTAGGGCAGGGCAGAGTAGTGCGCCACGGCGCCGCCCGCGGCCGCCAAAAACGCCGCGCTCATCCGTACCGGGTCGTTCTTCTTCCATCCCCGAAGATAGAACGCCAACGCCAGCACTACGAAGAACGCTGCCAGGGGCTTGCTGCCGGTATAGGTGGCATTGACCATCATCACGGGACTGAGCGCGAACAGCGCCGTCAGTGGGTATACGCCGGATTTCCAGGGCCGCGCCACCAGCGGCAGCATCAGGCAGCACGGCAGAAACACCAGCAGGTTCAAGAACGAGAAGACCGCCTGGTAGATCTCGAAGCGGTCCTGCGTCTGTGCCATGATGAGCGCGGTCAATACATGTTCCATCGGCGGCCGCGATGGAATGCGGTATCCCCCGAACACCTCCGTCTCCGCGGGCAGGTGGTGCAGGTAGACCAGCGTGCGACTGAAATGCTCCAGCCAGTCGCCGGTCCAGCCGGCGCCCGAGTAGTGGCGAATCGTCGCCAGCATCACCAGTGTCCACACCACCAGAAATGCCAAGCCCGCGAGCGAGCGGCGCACCCTGTCCGATGCGGCGAGAGAGCGCGCGTCCCGCCATCCCAGGACGCCCAGCACGGCGCAGATTACGGAGATTCCGGCGGCGCCGAAAGTCCACCCGCCGGGCGCCGCCAGATAGATCGCCCACCCCGCCAGCCACACCAGGATCAGCGAGAGCCCCACCGCTCCGCACAGCTTCTCCATTGGGCTCCAGCGCAGCCGGCGCACCGCAATGAACCCGGGAGCGAAGGCGCACACGGGCAGAATGATCCACGTAAGCGCCAATTGCAGGAGGAGCACCAGCTCAGTTTAACAATCCACGCCCGCGCGGCCTAATTCATGGAAACCCGGCGCAGCAGTCGGAAGTCGTCCAGCATCCTGCCCGCCCCCAGCACGACCGACAGCAGGGGATCGTCCGCAATCAGCACCGGCAGCCCGGTCTCCCGGCTGATGCGCGCGTCGAGATTTTTCAGCAGCGCGCCTCCGCCAGTCAGCACCACCCCGTGATCGAAGATATCGCCGCTCAGCTCGGGCGGCGTCTGCTCCAGTGCCTGTCTAATGGCGTTCACGATGCTTCCCACGCAACCCGATAGCGCGTCGCGAATCTCCGAATCGGTGACCGTCGCCGCGCCCGGAATCCCGCGGACCAGGTCCCTGCCACGCACCTCCATTCGCATTTCGTTCGCCAGCGGAAGAGCCGAGCCGATCTGGATCTTGACCGCTTCCGCGCTCTGCTCGCCGATCAGCAGATTGTGCCGCCGCTTCACGTGATCGATGATCATCTCATCCATGGCGTTGCCCGCCACACGGACCGAATGTGCGTAGACAACACCCGCGAGCGAGATCACCGCGACGTCGGTGGTCCCGCCTCCAATGTCGACAATCAGGCTACCCACCGGTTCGGCAATCGGCAGCCCGGCGCCGACCGCCGCCATGACAGGCTGCTGCACCATGTGCACTTCGCTCGCCTTGGCGCACGCCTCTTTCACGGCGCGGCGTTCCACGGGCGTAATCTCGCTGGGAACGCCGATCACGATGCGCGGATGAACGAGCCGCTTGTACCGCCGTGCCTTGTGTATGAAATGGCCCAGCATGTGCGAAGTCGCCTCGAAGTCCGCAATCACCCCGTTCCTCATGGGCTTGATCGCGGTGATCTGATCGGGAGTGCGGCCGAGCATCTCCCTGGCCTCCGACCCCACAGCCTCGACATCGCCGGTTTTCCTGCGCATCGCGACGATGGATGGCTCGTTGACCACGATGCCCTTGTTCCGCTCGAACACCAGCGTGTTGGCAGTTCCGAGGTCAATCGCGAGATCGGCGGAGAACAGGCTAAGCAGCGACGGCGCCGTCATATCGTGCCAGCTATTATCGGGAGATCCCGATATCAGTGCAAGATTGGCAGGGGATATGAAACTTGTACTAACAACCAGGGACGCACGCAATTTTTGCCGGAGTAGGGCGGCCGTCCCGGGTCGCTAGAGGGAGGCAGTACGGTGGTATCCTCGTCGGAGCACCAGTCTGGAGGGCCCGATGGCGTTGCAACACTTCGACGTACTGATCATGGGCGCGGGCCTCTCCGGCATCGGGGCGGCCCATCACTTACAGAAGCTCTGCCCGAAAAAAAGCTACGTGATCCTCGAGCAGCGCGGCCGCATCGGCGGCACCTGGGACCTGTTTCGCTATCCCGGAATCCGTTCGGATTCGGACATGCTCACCATGGGGTATTCCTTCCGCCCGTGGACCAGCTCGCAAGCCATTTCTGGCGGCGAGGAGATCCGGAACTACATCGCCGACACGGCACACGACGAAGGCATCGACAGGCACATCCGCTTCCAGCATAAGATTCTGCGCGCTGCTTGGTCCTCACAGGACGCGACATGGACGGTCGAGGCGGTACGCCAATCATCCGGCGGACGCGATGAGCCGGTGACTCTGACTTGTAACTTTCTGTTTTCGTGCGCGGGATACTACAGATATTCCGCGGGTTACACGCCGGATTTTCCGGAGGTCGGACGCTTCACCGGCCGAATCGTTCATCCGCAAGCCTGGCCGGAGGATTTGGACTATGCCGGCAAGCGCGTCATCGTCATCGGCAGCGGCGCGACCGCGGTGACCCTCCTCCCCGCGATGGCGAAGACTGCGGGCCACGTGACGATGTTGCAGCGTTCGCCGACCTATTTCATCTCGCTGCCCAGACAGGATGCCATTCTGACCAGGCTGCGCCTCGTACTCCCGGCAATGTGGGCCTACAGGCTGAGCCGCTGGAAGAACCTCGCCCTCATGATCTGCATCTATCAACTGGCGCGGCGCTGCCCGAGTTTCGTGAAGGCGGGCCTCCTCAAGCAAGTGCGCGAAGCATTGGGTCCCGATTTCGACGTGGCGACTCACTTCACTCCGCGCTACGATCCGTGGACCCAGCGGCTCTGCCTGGTGCCGGACGGGGATCTGTTCCAGGCCATCAGGGCCGGCCGAGCCAGCGTGGTCACCGATGAGATCGCCCGGTTCACTGAAAAAGGCATCCTGCTCAACACGGGTAAGGAACTCGAGGCGGACATCGTCGTCACCGCGACAGGCCTGGTGATGCAGGCGTTCGGCGGAGTCGAGCTTTGGGTCGACGGCTGCCGTGTCGATCCCGGCCGGACGTTGGCTTACAAAGGCGTGATGATGTCGGGCGTGCCGAACTTTGCTTCCGTATTCGGCTACATCAACGCCTCGTGGACGCTGAAAGCCGACTTGATCTGTGCCTATGTGTGCCGGCTGCTGAACCTCATGGCAAGGAAGGGAGCGCGCCAGGTGACGCCGCGGAGCCTGGACCAGACAGCGGCGGCGCCTTTCGTAGAGAGCTTCACACCAGGATATATAGCACGCGCGCTGGCGAGTTGGCCCAAGCAGGGCTTCCGGTCGCCCTGGCGCGTTTATCAGAACTACATCCGCGATACGATCAGCCTGAAGTGGAGCCCGGTGGACGGCGGGGCGTTGGAGTTTTCGAACCCGCCGAAGGGGTCGCCGGCGGCTGTTGCCGGCGAGTTCGCTCAAATTGTGAAGTAGAGGCCGATCTGGGCCGACTACTGCGCTCGCCTCAACGAGCCCGGCGGCACATAATACAGCAGCAGCGTCCCCACCTTCTCCTGTGGCTGGAGCCGCTCGAACCACGGCTTGATGTCCGGATACTTGTAATAGAGCCCGTACTGCGTGGAGCGCCAGAACGTCGGGCTCACCGCCGTGTAGCCCTCGCTCGGATTCAGCGGATGGATCGGGCTCAGTGCGGGCAGCCCGGGAAAGACCCGCAGAAAATCGTAATCCTTGTCCGATGCGCCCACCCCGAAAAACGAAGCCGAGATTGCTCCCAGCTCATGCAGCCGTTTCGCCAGCCGCTTGGTATCCTGCCCCCAGTCGTAGTCGGAATCCACCAGGATCCGGTCCGGCTCGCTGCCCGCCAGCTCGTTGAAGTACGGGATGTAATCGGGATGAGCCGCGACGCCCGAGACCGCCATCCACGCCACCAGCACGCCGGCCGCGACGCCGCCCCACTTGCTCGCCGCCCAGTGGTCCGCCGCCAGCGCCGCCGCGATCGACATGGCAATGTAGACCGGCAGGATCAGGCGCAGCCCGATGTTCACGTGGCTGAATATGGCCGGCGCCAGGATGCCGGCGGCAAACGCAATCGGCAGCCAGTACCGCGGCTCGCGCCATCTCTTCACGCACAGCCAAAGGCCGGAGGCCGCCAGCACCAGCAGGCCCAACGGCGTCTTCACCGCGAGCGCGACCGGAAAATAATACCACCAGCCCTTCAGGCTGTACTGTCCCAGCAGGTACGCCGGATGCCCCAGCCGCGCGTGTTCGAGCGCAATCCCCAGACCGTCGAAAAACTCGGGCGCCGGCAGCGCCACGCTTCCGCCCGGCAGCTTTCCGAACGAGAACAGGTAGCCTGCCCAAACCAGAAATGCAGTCACCAGGGCCGCCGCCGGAAACCGTGCCACGTGGGCCCGCGATGCCAGCCCGCCGGGCTCTCCGCGCCGCGCCAACCAAAGCCCGGCTCCCGCCAACACCGCCGCAGCGCCCAGGTAGCCGATCGCCGTAAAGCGCGAAAGGACCGCCGCCGCCACCGCCGCGCCCAGCAGCACCGTCCGCCCCCACGAAGGGCTCTCAACCCACTCGACCAGCGCCAGAAACGCCGCGCCCAAACACGCCGCCAGCGCCATGTCCGTGCAGCCGAGGCCCGCGTGCGCCAGCACCGGCGGCACCAGCGTAAACAGCCCCGTGGCGATCACCGCCATTGCCCTGCCGAAATCGCGCGCCGCCCACCGGTAGACCACAAAGCAGCCCAGCAGAAAGAACGGCAGCACTCCCAGCCTCACCAGCACGAGCGTCAACTCCGGATGTCCCTGCGAATTGACGATGGCCAGCCCCTCCTGCATGAACCCCGGATACCCTTGCGATCGCGCCCCCGCCAGGTATGGTCCCAGCGCGGCCATGACGCAGGCCAGGGGCGCATGCTGCCGGTCGTAGTTGTAGACGTGCTTGGAGAGGTACTCCATGCCGGCGGCGAGATGCGCCGGCTCGTCTCCCACCGCGCTGAAAACCGGCCACGTCGCGCCGATCCGAAGGACCGCAATCGCCACCAGGCAGCAGGCGAACAACGGCGCCCGCCGCTCCAGCAACGGACGCACCTTCCCCTCCCAAACCGGGGCGGGGACAGACGATCCCTGGGCGGGGGGAACCGGGGGAACGGACCTTGCCGACTGTTTACTGCGTTTCACGCTGCCGCGATCGCGATCACTCGATGCCCAGGTCGCGCGCCACTCGCACCAGAGTATTCACCAGCCGCTCCACGTGCTTCTCGGTGTGGGCCGCGGTGCACGAGATGCGCAGCAGGTTCTGTGCCGCCGCCGGCCGGAGCACCGGGTTGATATAGATGCCTTCCTCCAGCAGCGCCTTGCACAACCGGCAGAGATCGATCTCGTGCTGGATCACCACCGGCACAATCGCTGTCTCTCCAGGCAGCACGTTGAACCCGCGGGCGGCCAGCTCCGCGCGCAGCGTGGCCGCGATCTTCAGCAGGTGCAGCCTCCGCTCCGGCTCCTTGCGCAGAATCTGCAGCGCCTGTGCCACTGCTCCCACGCTCGCCGGCGGCAGGCTGGCCGAAAACACGAACGGCCGGGCGGTGTGTTTCAGATAGTCGATTACCGCCCTCTCGCCCGCGATAAACCCGCCCACGCTGGCCAGAGACTTGGAGAACGTCCCCATGACGATATCGACATCGTCCAGCACGCCAAGATGCTCTGCCGCTCCCGCGCCCGTCTGCCCCAGTACGCCGATTCCGTGCGCCTCATCCACGTACGTTCGGGCGCCATACGGCTTGGCTAGCTTGAGGATCCCCGGCAGGTCGGCTACGTCGCCTTCCATCGAGAACACGCCCTCGCTGACGATGAAGATCTTTTCTTCGGGCGGGCAGTTTTCCAGGCAGCGCTCGAAGTGGTCCATGTCGTTGTGGCGGAACCGCACCGTGCGCGCCGGCGACCGCAGCGCGCCTTCCACCAGCGAGGCGTGCAGGTTGTGGTCGCAGATCATCACGTCACCCTTCTCGGTGAGCGCCGAAAGGGTCGCGTAGTTCGCCTGGAATCCCGTGCCGAAGATCAGCGCCGCTTCCTTGCGCACGAACTCCGCCAGCTCCGCTTCCAGCTTCACGTGGATATCCAGCGTGCCGTTCAGCAGGCGCGAGCCGGAACACCCGGACCCGTACTTCTTGACCGCGTTCATCGCGGCTTCTTTCACCTTCGGATGGGTAATCAGGTCCAGGTAATCGTTGGAACCGAACATCAGAACCTTGCGGCGCCCCATGCGCACTTCGCCGGCACCGCATCCGTCGCGCTCCCCGAAAACCTCGAAGTACATGTAGAGTCCCGCGCTCTGCAAGTCACTCGGACGAGTGAAATTCCGGCACTTCTCGAAGATGTCGTTCGAGCCGTTGGCCTTCTTTTTCCCGGCGAAGTCGCTAGTGGATGCGCGCATGATCCTCAGTTCCAATCATAGATTCGATATGTTTTGTACCGCTTGGCTCCCATCGCCTCTAGCGAGCGATTCATGAGCACGTTGTCTTCAAGTATCCACGACATCTCGCAGTCACCGTACCCCAGTTTGCGCGCATTGCGCACAAGCATGGCATAAAATCCGGCCGCCAGACCCGAGGTTCGATACTCTTCCACTACCCCGAGTGCGAGGACCCGCACACTTTTGATCAAACGTTGATAATACAGGATTTTTAAGAGGCCTGTGGGGAATAGGCTCCCATTTGCCTTTTTTAACGCCTGGTTGACGTCGGGCAGGGCGAGGGCGAAGCCCACTACCCGGCCGCCCGCCTCTCCGATGAGTACGAGATCGGGCTTGAGAATCATCTTCATCTCTTTGCCCATTTGAAAAAACTCTTCGCGCGTCATGGGAATGAAACCCCAGTTACTAGCCCACGCCGCGCCATAGACTTCCCAGACGCGGGCCACTTCCGCGTCGAACTCCTTCATGTTGATGGGACGAACCGTGACCCGGCTGGTCGCCAGCGCCCGGTCGCCAACCCGATTGATCTTCTCCGTGGTGATGGTGTTGGCGTTGCTCAGATACCCGTACAGGTCTTTGGCCTTCACTAGCCCAATCCGGTCCATCAAGGACGGATAGTATGGGTGGTTGTAAGTCATCATCACCATGGGGGTCGAATCAAAACCCTCGATCAACATGCCGCATTCGTAGTTCGTCGAAGGGTTCACCGGGCCGCGCAGAAACTTGGCGCCTCGTTCGAATACCCAGGCGCGCGCCTTTTCCAGAAGCGCACGCGCCACCTCTACGTCGTCCACGCACTCGAAGAACCCGAAAAAGCCGGCTTCTTCTCCATGAAAACGGTTGTGGTTCCGATCGATGATGGCGGCGACGCGGCCGACCACCTGACCTGCCTTCCGCGCCAGGAAAAACTCCGCCTGCGCGTTGGCGTAAAACGGATGCTTCTCGCGATCAAGCAATTCTTTGACCGCGATCCGCAGCGGAGCCACCCAGTTGGGCGTGCCGCGGTACAGCGCGAATGGCAGTTCCACGAACTCATTCAGCGCCTTCTTACCGTTGACCGCACCAACATCGATGCCTCCCAATCGTCAAGCCCCTTTAGACAGTTTTCGGTACAGCATGGGCGCCGTCAGAATCAAACACGCGGCTGTCCCGGCGCCGGCCAGCAAGTCGACCGTATAGTGGTATCGAAGATAAACTGTAGCAAAAATGATGAACGGAGTGTAGGCGAAATAGAGCCGGAACCACCTCTTTGAAACCATTCGCGACCCCCACCACGCCAAAATGGTGAGTTCCGTGTGCCCGCTCGGGAAACAGTCGTAATGTGCGGATTCCAGCCGGTCCAGCGCCGACTGCATGTCCCGGAACAGCCACAGCCCCTGTAACGGAACGTGCTGCAAGTCCTTCAAAAGAAAGCGGGGTCCGCGCGCCGGCACGATCAAGTAACCGATATAGGAAGCCAGAAAACCCAGCGCAATCAGGAACGCATAATACTGGAATTCCGCCGCCTTCCCCTTCCGCCAGAGCATCCATGCCACCCAGAGCACTACCGGAACAAAAAGCGTATAGACTATTTGAAGAAATTCCGTCAGCACTGGATGGTACAAACGTTCCATCCAGACCGTGGGGTTGGCTCCCCAGATCCGGTAGTCCAGGTTGGCCAGCCACCGGTCGGCGTCCGAACTTCGCACTGCCGGTACAAACAGTGCCATTTCTTTGTAACAGGAGGCTACGTACGGCAGCGGATACCAGTTCCGGAAGACCCAGCTCGTCGGATTGGGCCTCTTCACCTCGAAGACAATCACCGCAGCGCCGATCACGTGCGCCGCCAGCAGCGTCGGTGCATCGGCCAGTTTGCCCCACCACCCCACAATGAGGATCACGGCGAAAACGAAATACGCCAGGATCACCTTGTCCACCGGCCAGAAACGGGTGTCGCCCCGGTTCATAGCCATCCAGCTTTCCGATACCACGCGATCGACTCCGCAAGTCCCTCGTCTATCCCCGTCCTAGCGGTGAATCCCAGTTCCTCGGCCGCGCGCCGTGTATCGCATGTCCACGCCCGGCACCGCGCCTCGCGAATCTTTTCCCGCGATACGATTCCCGGCTTGCCCGTGAAGCGAGCCCACACTTCCGCGCATGCTCCCACCGCGTATGCCACGGGCCCGGGCACCCGGAGCACGCGCGGAGTCCGCCCCAGCACCTTCGCGGCCGCCGCGCCGAACTCGCTCCACGAAAGTGCCTTCTCGTGGGCCAGAAAATACGTCCGCCCGCCGGCTTGAGGGCTTCGCGCCGCCGCCGCCAGCCCCTCGCAGAGGTCCTTCACGTAAATCGCGCTGAACCACCGCTCGCCTCCGGCGATCTCCACCACCAGCCCCTTCGCAATCGATTTCAGCAATGGAAACACGTCGGTGTCCCGGGGACCGTACACCACCGGCGGCCGCACAATTACCGCTTGTGGCGTCAAGCGGCGCACCAGGCGCTCGGCTTCCAGCTTCGATCTTCCGTAGTGCGTGATCGGCCGCGGCTCCGCGTCTTCATCCAGCGGCTCCTCCCCCAGGTTAGGCCCCACCGCCGCCAGCGAGCTCACGTGGACGAACCGGACTGCCGTCCCCGCCAGCACGCGCGCCAGGTTTTCCGTCGCGCGTACGTTGCCCGTGTAATAGTCGTCGATTCGCAGTGCCTTGGTGGTGCCCGCCAGGTGGATCACGATGTCGGCGCCGCGCACCGCCTCCGCGATCTGAGTGTCCCTGGTCAGGTCGCAGGGGAAAGGCTCCACATTCGCGGGGAGCGCTGTCTTCCGGCGAACCAGCGCGCGCACCGTTTCGCCCCCCGCCGCCAGTCTCTCGAGCAGGTGGGCACCGATAAACCCGGTGCCGCCCGTGACTACCGTCATCAGAGCGGCGAACTGCGGAACGCCACTTCGCCGAAGTAGCTCTCCGCCATCGTGCCGGTGTGCTGTGAGTTGATCTGCAGACGCACACCCTTCACGCGCGGAGCAGGCTTGCCATACGCATGCTGGTAATCCGCCGCCAGGTTCCGGTTCTCCGCGACCCACCTGTTGACATCGCTGGCGCCCGATTGGCAGACTACCGCGAAGATGCGCACCAGCGGTATGTTGCTGGCGCTTTGCATCGTGCCTTTCGGCGCCGTGGTGTCCCAGATGTATGTGAGAACCCGCTTGTCGTCGAAAGCGACCAGTACCTGGGCAGCCTGGTCGTCGCTCGCAGCGCGGCGGAAATCGCCGCCCTCGGGCAGTTGCACCACTTTCCACCGCCACGACAGCCACGGCAGCTCGCTGGGATCCACATCCACCTCGTGCTCTAGCCCGAAACTGGACCGGTCGCTCTTCAGGTGAAGACAGCTCGGACCGTCGCTGCACACCGAGAGAACCGGCTTGCCGTGATGGACTTTGATCATCCAGTCGGAAGGCAGTCGTCCTGAAGCCCAATTCCCGGTGTTCAAAACGATGAATGCCAACTGGGAGGTTTGTGCCTGAAAAACCAATATTAGAATGGCGCCGACGAGAGCTAGTTTTTTCAAATGACCTCTGCAGCTAGTGCTCTTTTTACTATCGCATGACCGGTCGTGGGCTCTCAACTTTCCCATGGTAAACAATGTGCGCTGATCAGGGCCCGGTCTTACCGCCCCCGCGACTCGATCGCCTGCACGGTCAACTGCGCCTGCCGCACCACCACTTCCGGCATCTCGGGCACCGGGCGTGTGTACCTTTGCACATCTTCCAGATCGTCCTTCTGCCCTACCAGCACCAGCGCCCGCAGTGCCTCCCAAACGTGGTTCCGGTCCGGCGACAGTTCTACCAGCGCGGCGCCCGCCTGGATACCCGCGCCCTCGGTCGAATCCAGGGCCCGCACCTCTCCCGGCACCGACGACCGCACCTCCCGCTCCCCGATGTGCGCCACCATAGTGCCCGGATTCACGTACTCGCCGATCTTGAGCCGGTACCGCACCACACCCGTGGCCGGAGCCGTCACCGTGAACGGGCGCAGCATCGTCCCCAGTTCGGGCCGCGCCGCGGCATCGCCGAAGGCAGCCAGCGACAGGGCCGCATTCCGCTGCACCATGGGCTCCGGGTCGTGAATCAACTTGAGCAGTTCTTGGTGAAACGGCGAATAATTCCGGTCCTGTCCCATGATCCATGCGGCTGTCTGACGGATTTCCACCCCCGGTTTGCCCGCCTGCGCGATCACCTGCGGATACCACCGCGATGCGTTTTTCCCGTGCGAGATCCGCTCGCCCACCTGTACCAGAGCGTGCTGGGCGTGCCGCGGCTTCCCTGTGTCGGCGAAGTAAGCATCCAGGTCCGAATCGCTCAGCGAGCGCCCGAACCACGTGCTGTACCAGAACAGGAACGGCAGCAGAACCAGCGCCAGTGCAAACACCCCAATCAAAAGGTAAGCGCGGCGCCCGGGACGAGAGGACATCAGACAGACCAATCATACATCACACGTGGGACGGACAGGCGTTTGGTGGTCCGCCGCCGGGCTCAATAGGCAAACCTCCCCTTCAACCTCAAGAACGGCCGCTCCACCAGCCGCCACGACACCCACGCCGTCCCCAGCGTAACCCCGGCCACCGTCAAAAGGAAAATGCCGTACAGAACGAATGCCGAAACGCGCTCCCGCAGGGCTCCCGCTACCACTGGCTCGAGCGACTGAAACACGCTCAGGTGCACGATGTACATCGCGTAGCTGTACTTGCCGCACGTCCTCAAAAACGGCCAGGTAAGCAACCGTTCCAGCGCTCCGCCCTTGCAGGTCGCCCCGGCGAACACCACGCACGCATACACCACCGCCACCAACGACGCCCCCAATACCGACATTCTCGGATCATGCCAAAAGGCGGCGCGCAACTGCGAAACCACCCACAGAAAGCCCAGAAACGCAGCGCCAAACACGTATCGAACCAGCCTTTCGCAGGTCTCACGGAACTCCCTGACGCCGACCGCGACGAAGGCTCCCAGGATCAGCGCGTCCATCCGGCACGAGGTCAGCCGGTACGCCGCCTCGCCCTGCATTCCAGCCATCCACCGGAAAAGCGGAGCCAGCACGATCGGCGGCACACACCACAAAGCCATCCGGCGCGGGCGCACGATCCAGATCACCGCCGGCCAGATACAGTAGAACTGCTCCTCGATCGACAGGCTCCACAGGTGCCCCAGGTACTTGTCTTCGACCCCGTGCCCCGGCTGCCAGTTCGCCAGGTAAGTCAGATACCACCAAGGCTTGACGTTCGACCAGGAGTCTACGCCCGAAATCCAGATGGCCGCCGGCCGCACCAGCACCAGAATCACAAACAGGTATAAGAAATACAGCGGAAAGATCCGCAGGATCCGCCGCGCGTAAAAATTCCGGAAATAATTAGGCAGGTGCCGCGTGTCCAGCAGAATTCCGGTGATCAGGAACCCGGACAGCACAAAAAAAAGGTCGACTCCCGACCACCCCAGGTCGAGAAAGCGCAGCAGGAGATACGTCGGGCCGCTCGATGGAAGGATCGTCCGGCAGTGAAAGGCGATCACCAGCAGGACCGCGATCCCGCGGACGCCGTCCAGCGCAGGTATGTGGCGATCTTTCATCGCTGCCCGAGATTAGCCCCGTCTCAGGCCCTTTTAGCACCGGACGCCCCGCAACGGCAATGATGCACCTGGTAAACAAGCCCACACCCGCACCCGGACGTCTAAACGATTGAGTCAAAGCCGGATCAGGCGCCCACCAGCAGCCTTGCGCATTCGTGCGCCAGGGCCATAATGGTCCACTGCGGGTTCACGCCGGCGCTGTCGGGGAAGATGCTGCCGTCGCAAATCCGAAGGTTTTCGAACCCGCGCAGCCGGAACTGCTCGTCGATCACCCCGATCTTCGGATCGCTGCTCATCGCGTTGCCGCCCTGAGGATGCCCGGTCCCCAGCCTCAATAGGTAGGCTTTTGAAGGATCGTTCTGAATGTCCGCGAGGTCCTTGTCCAACTGGGCCAGGTCCGCGGCGGTCTGAATTTTGCGCCCGTTACCGAGTGCGACCAGCGCGGAATCGACGTTGCCGGAGAGAAACGCTCCCGCCAGCAGAACCAGCCCGCGCCGCAGCCGCGCGACGTCGTTGCTCGTGATCGGGAAGTCGATTGCCGGATTGCCTTGGGCATCCAGAGTGATCTGCCCCACCGCATCCGATCCCACCAGCGGCGACGCGGCCACCGTTTTCGAGTAGGCCATCATGCGGTCGAAGTGCGCCTGCTGAAAACCCGGCATGGCGATCGCATTGGCGCCGGGCGGATTGAACCAGGTCTCGATGACGAATCCGTCATCCGGCGGCGCGAAGTAGTAGTGTGCGATCTGCACTCCCGGGCGCTGATTCACTGTGTTGGGGCAGAACGCAAATATCGGCGATCCCAGGTTCGCCGAAAATCGCTGGCCGACCGGGAGCCGGTTCACCTGGATATGTTCGTCGAGATCGCCGGAGTTGAGCAGCACAGCCGAACTGCCGATGGCCCCGCAGGAGAGAATGAAGTCCGTGCCGCGCACCGTTACCTGCTTGCCACCTGGGAGCCGGACTTCCAGGCTTCCCACGCGGCGGGCCCCTGCGGGCGAGCCCGCATCCAGGTTGACCGCCTGGACCTCCGCATTGGCCACGATCACGCATCCTGCTGCCGCGGCCTGCCGCAAATAGACCTGCGCACCGTTTCGCTTCCGTTCAGAGCCGCAGCCCACGTTGCAGAGACCTGTGCTCAGGCAATCGTCCAGGTTGACGAGACACTCGTAGAGGCCCGGCTCGGTTGGGTCTTCAACCGTCGGCTTCTTCGGCGGCCCGAGTTTGTTGGTGAGGAATGTCCATGCCGGATTCAGGCGCGGCGCCGTGACAGCCGCATCCGACACCGCCTTGATGCCGAGGTCCTGTGCCACCCGGGTGTAGGCTGCCGACAGGTCGTCCGCCGACACCGGAAACCCGAGACTCTGCCAGTAGCTCAATCGCCCCGGAGGCAGACGGAAGCAGACCGCGTTGTTGACGATCCCTCCACCGCCGATGCACGCGCCTTGCAGAACCGTGAAGGTGGGGCCCTGCAATCCCGCGAACAGGGATCCTGAATTTGCCTGCTGCAAGCCCGACGACTTGTAAAGCCGCGCCGTCGCACGAACTTCGTCGGAATCGATGGTCCGCTCCGGGACATAGGGCCCCGACTCGAGCACCAGCACTGATTTGCCCTTCGCCGCCAGCCGCTGCGCCAGCAGGGTGCCCGCCGGCCCGCTGCCCGCAATGACAAAATCGAAAACCCGCTGTGGGGGCTCGGCCACCACCGGCAGGTCCGGTGTGTTGCGAGGCTGGTGTACCGGCCGCGTATAGTTGACCAGCGCGTCCGCTTTGGGGTCGGCGTAATACGGGAAGACCACCAGCAGGTGAATGAGCTGCAGGACATCGCGAATCGGCGAGCGGTCCGTGTTGTTGAGCTGCGCGGTGACCAGCTTCCGGAGCAGCGTCACATCGGTGATCCCCGGCGGGAGAAAGATGCCGATGGCCTGGAGCCATCCCGTGATCGTCGTAAGCTGCGACGACGAGGCATTCGCCAGAAAGCGATCCAGGGAAGCCATGAGGTCGTTGAGCTGAGGCCCTTGCTGCGGCAGCTTCTCGGGCAGAAGGAGGCGCGCGCAGAGTTCGAGGGTCCTTCGCTGCTCCGGGCTGAGCCGGGTCGCATCTGGAAAGATCAGCGGCAGATTCGGATAGACTTCGCGCAACTGGCCGTTGACAAACCCGAGGAAGGCCTTGCGCGCGGCGTCCTCCTCTCCATCCGATTGGGCTCCGGTTACCTTGCAGGATTGGACCTGCCGGAAGAAATCGGCGACGTTCGACCGCAGAACTCCCGCGCCAGCGCTCTGCCCATTCGCCTGAAGCGACACCGTTATCGTCGAAAGGTCGGTGACCGTATCGAGCCCGTTGTCGTCGTGCAGATCTTTGACGCCTTTGAAGTCGACAACACGGCCTTGCGCATCGTGGAACGAAAAAGCAAACTCGATCGACTTATGCTTGCCCGTACCGTCCACATCGCGAAAGTACGTCGCGGTCCCGCCCGCGAGGACGGGGGCGGCCTGCAGATCGGGCTTCCAGGAGATCGTGCCGCCGCCGAGCTGGGCGACGTGCACGCCGGAATCCAGGAAGCCTTGCAGCTTCGGGATAGCGATCTGCAGATTGAGCTGAAACGCCTGACCGGCATCCTGGGCAACCGCTGCATCCGAGATCCCGCTGGCCACATGGCCGGATGCGGCCTCCACGAACTGAATTCCTACGCTTGGTCCGAAATCCGGCATGTCCGCCCTCCAGGCTTTCAGGACTATACTATAGCCCGCCATCCGCCGGCAAAGCCGTAACGGCGGATTGTGATAGAGTTCAGGGGGTTCTCCGGTGTTCGGGGATCGTGTGGAAAAAAGTAAAGGCCCCGAGCTGGGTATCTCGGGGCCTGCACTCAGAGGGTGGCGGTGGGAGGGGACTCACCGCCAGGGATGCTGTCTGTGTTGATTTGATACTAGCAATTTCGGATCTCGTTGTCCAGTAATTTTGAAAAATTTTTTTGGGGAGGGGTAAATGACCAAGTTGTTGCGCCACGGGATGCTGATGCTGACCCTGTTGGCGCCGTCCTTCGCTGGCATGCAGGACGGGCTCGACCAGAGGCTCCGTGAACTCCGCGAACAGGCGGCTGAGCATCCCGGCCGCCTCGATCTGCGCCTTGCCTTGGGGAACACGGCAGTACAGGCGGAGAACTACGACATGGCCCTCCAGGCTTTCCAGGAAGTTCTTGCGGCGATCGATCCCGATTCTGCCGCCGCCGGAGACGTCGAGCTCCGCATCGGCGAAACCTACCGCCGCAAGGGCGACCTCGACAGCGCGGCCACCGCTCTCGGGAAAGCGCGCCAGTTGCTGCCGGACAATCCCGTTGTTGCAGGGACCCTGGGCCTGGTCTTCGACCTGTCCGGCAAATTCAGCGAAGCCGAAGAGGCCTATCGCGCCGCCCTCAAACTCGACCCCGAGAATCCCACTACCCTGAACAATCTGGCATACCTGCTGGCGATGCATGGGGGCGGGCTCGACGAGGCTCGCTCATTGGCGGCCAAAGCTCATCGGATCGCTCCAGATAGCGCCGATTTCGCCGACACACTCGCCGTGGTTTACACCCGCACGGGGGATCTCGACACTGCCCGGACCCTCCTGCTCGACTTGGTTGGCCGCGACCCCTCCGACGAAGGGTACCGTCGGCACCTCGCGGCCGTCCTGGACCGGGAATCGGCCCGCAACTCATCGGAACAGGCCCTCCTCGAAGCACTCAAAGCGACTGGATCGGCAGCCTCGCCGGACCAGATTACGGCTCTGGTGGCCAAGATCCGCTAATTCATTCTGTGGAAAAAGTAAAGGCCCCGAGCTGGGTATCTCGGGGCCTGCACTCAGAGGGTGGCGGTGGGAGGGGACTCACCGCCAGGGATGCTGTCTGTGTTGATTTGATACTAGCAGTTTAGGATCTTGTTGTCCAGTAATTTTTGAAAAAATCTTGGGCGAACCGCCATCTTGCGATCAAAGCCGCCCCCTTTTATGACACCACCGATCGGTAGGTGCTCAGTGGGACGTATCAGGTAAAACCTGGATTAGTAGAGGACAACACTAACTCCTCGAATTTGGCTAATCCGATGAAATAATTAATGTTATCGCCGTAGCTAAGAATTGCCGCGGAAGAGGTGATAGCGATGCCCAAATAACTAAAGACATCTTGAGCCAAGCTCGCCACACCTGTAATTTTGATTGTGGAAGGCGGTATTGATTGGTGTTCGAAAATCAAGAAGATAGAGCGTTCAGCGGCAACACCGAGCGGGAGCGGAGAACCAAGCGCCGCTTTCAGATTGATCAGGAAGTCAAGTACAAGATGCTGTACGGGCAGCGCATCGCCGAAACCGGCGTTGGACGCACCATCAACATCTCCAGCGGCGGTGTATGGTTCAGCACCGAAAGCATGTTGACCAGCGGCATGCCGGTCGAGTTGTCCATGAACTGGCCCGTGCTGCTCAATGACTCCTGTCCCATGAAATTGATGATTTACGGCTGCGTGGTGCGCAGCAACGAAAAAGGTGCCGCCGTGGCAATCGAGCGGTACGAGTTTCGCACCCAGGGTTCGCGCTCATTCCAGCAGCAGCAGGCCCCGAGCCAATTCGAG
>Ga0335079_10002464_pt1 | contig 21367 bp, 20 predicted proteins | sample Lox_Sample_33_FD_206719 | JGI IMG/M metagenome (GOLD analysis project Ga0335079, IMG submission 206719) | Soil microbial communities from Loxahatchee National Wildlife Refuge, Florida, United States - Lox_Sample_3.3 | ecosystem: Environmental > Terrestrial > Soil > Wetlands | place: USA... | reverse complement strand
GCGTTTTATCAGCGCTGCATCAATCTAAGGCTTGTGGGTGGCCTAAGGCTTGTGGGTGGCCGGCGTCGGCCAGGGACGACCGGCGGGGGAAAACTCGAAATCCAGACGCAAGGGGCAGGTGTGCCTTGGGTGCGCCCCTGGCAAGGAGGAGATCCATGCGCAGAACAGCGTTGGCGATCGGGTTGTGGATGGTGGCGTTTGCCACCGCAGCTTTGGCGCAGCAGCCAGCGGCGCTGTGGGTTGTGAAGTCCTACTTGCCCACGACCGAAGAAGCGCCGTTCGTCGTCGAAAGCCGGGTGGCCGAAGTAGCGGTGCCTGTTGCGGTCACCGACCGTAGCGGCAAGCCGGTGCCGGAACTCAGCCGTGACGACTTGCAGATTCTCGACAACGGCAAGCCTGCCGTCATCACCCAGATCCGCCGGGAGGATGACCTGCCGCTTCGCCTCGCTCTGGTAGTCGACTGGAGCGACTCCATGCGCAAAGATCTCGCATTCGAGCGCAAGCTTGCGCTGGACTTCCTGCGCACGACGCTTCGGCCGGATACGGACCGAGCCATGGTGGTGGGCTTTCGCTATCGGGTCGAGGTCACGCAGCCGCTCACCGGAGACGTTAAACGTCTGGAAGCAGGGCTGGGACCGGTCGGAGGCGTGTCCCTGAGTTCGGTGTACGACGCGCTCATCGCCGCGACCGAGGCTCTGCGCAGCGCCGACCCCTACTTGCCGCAGCACCGGGCCATCGTGCTGCTGAGCGACGGCGAAGACAATGTCAGCGCCCATGGCTGGACGGACGTGATCGAGGCGGCACAGCGATCCAACATCACCATCTACACCATCGCTCCGCGGAGTCGCCGCGCACGGTCCGGAGATGATGTGCTGCTGAGGCTGGCCGCAGTCACCGGCGGGAGGGCTTTTTTCATCTCGCCGTCTGGAGAGCAGCCGGCGTTTGACGCCATCCAGCAGAACCTGAGGCTGCGATACGCCGTGTATTTCAAGCCCGGCGCAGTTGGCGGCGACCGCCTCCGTTCGCTGGAGATCACGCCCCGGGATCAAAACCTGCAGGTGTGGGCGCGCCACAGTTATTACGCCGATTGGAAGTAGACGAAACTGCTAAAATCACGGCAGTGAACCCGGCGATCCGACTGCTCGCGATCGATATTGACGGTACTCTCCTCGATCCTCAATTCCAGATCTCTCCGGCCAATCTGGCGGCTCTCACGCGCGCGCACCGGGCCGGGGTGGAGATCGTGCTGGTCACCGGCCGGCGTCACCAGTTTGCGCTTCCTATCGCGCAGTCGCTCGGGTTCGACCTCTGGCTCATCAGCTCTAATGGCGCCGTAACCCGCTCGTTGAGCGGCGAAGCCTTTCATCGCGATCTGCTCCCCGCCGCGACGGCGCGCGATCTGATCGCGCACATGGAACCCTTCCGCGGCAACCTGGTGCTCACCTTCGATCGCGAGGGCAAGGGAGCATTGGCGCTCGAGCGCACCGACGAATTGACAACCCACATCCAGCGCTGGGTGGAAAACAACCTGCAGTACATAGAATTCGTGGTCCCTATCGAGCGGGCGTTGGAGAGCGATCCCATCCAGGCCATGTTCTGCGGTACCATCGCCCGCATGCAGGTGGCGGAGGAGCGGTTGCGTGCGGCGCAACTGGCCGGCCGCATCACCGTGCTTAAGACCCGCTACGATGCGCGCGACCTGGTAATCATCGACGTGCTGAACCAGGGTTGTTCTAAAGGTCATGCTCTGGAACGCTGGGCGGGCCACCGTGGTCTGATACGGGAACAGGTCATGGCCATCGGTGACAATTACAACGATATTGAAATGCTTGAGTTCGCCGGAGTACCCGTTATCATGGGCAATGCCCGCCAGGATCTGAAGCAGAACGGCTGGCGGGTTACGCTTTCCAACGAGCAGAGCGGAGTAGCCGCGGCGGTTGAGGAAGTGCTGTTCGGGTAGATGCCTAATATTCTCAAACATGGACTGCTGCTGGCTCTCCTGGCTACCGCCGCCTGGGCCGCCGAGGCTGCCTCTCCGGGCATGCAGGTGGTCTATGACGCAGTCCTGCGCAACGGCTTCAGCATTCGACACCATCACCTGGAAAAACTGCAGAGTGTGACCCGGTTGTATCTTTCTGCCGATCCGAGCAGCGGTTTCGTGGACGTTCCCACGGAGGAAATCGTTTCCGTCGATCGCCAGGAGATCCCGTTGCCGCCGCCTCCGCCGGCCCCGCAAGCCGCCACGCGCGAGGATGTGGACCGACTGGTCAATTCGGCCAGCGATCAGCACCGGGTGGACCCGGATTTGATTCGCAGTGTGATCAAGGCAGAGAGCGGCTACAACTCGCGCGCCGTGTCACCCAAAGGCGCGCAAGGCCTGATGCAACTCATGCCCTCGACCGCCAGCAAGCTGGGCGTGAAGGACGCCTTCGCTCCTGGCGAGAACATCGAGGGCGGTACCCGCTACCTCCGTGATCTGCTGGTGCTCTATAACAACGACATGGCCAAGGCGCTGGCCGCGTACAATGCCGGCCCGCAGCGGGTGGCGCAGTACAACGGCGTGCCTCCCTACCGCGAGACGCACGCCTATGTCGCGCGCGTGATCAAGGACTTCAACCGTACTAAACTGGCTGCGCGCGCAACGGCCAAACAAACCGCGGCCTCGCCCGCTAAAGCGCAGAAGACGCAGCGAGCGGTTGAGACCTCACCACGGGCCAAGCCCGAGAAACCCACAGCTCCCGTAGCCAACTAGATCAGTCCTCCCGAACCGGCGTTGGCATTGACCCGTTCTGCGCCGTCAGTTAGTTTGGCGGTGCCCGTACACGTGCCCCACCCGGCGCGGCGTACCTCGGCCGCTGCACAAACAGGGATGACCACAAAGCGCATTATCGTGTCGGTGGTGGTGGTGGCGGCACTGGCGGGACTGGTTTACCTGCAATTCCGCGAGTGGCGGCACTTCGATTGGGGCGTGTTCTGGAGGTACACGGCTGACACGCGTGGGCTCTATCTGTTGAGCGCGGTCGGCCTGATCTATGCCACCTACCTGCTGCGTGCGGTGCGCTGGAAAGTATTCCTGCGGCCAGTGCGCCGGACCAGGGCGCGGGACATGATCGCTCCTACGCTGATCGGTTTCACCGGCTTGGCCCTGCTGGGTCGGCCGGGTGAGATTGCCCGCCCCTACCTGATCGCTCGCCGGGAAGGATTAACGATATCGTCCCAGGTAGCGGTGTGGGCAGTAGAGCGCATCTTCGATATCGGTTCCTTCACGGTGCTGCTGACCATCGACCTATTCACCATGGACTTCAGCCGCTATCCGGTGCTGGTGCATTACCGCAACGATTTTCTGTTCGCAGGAGTGGTTCTGTTCAGTCTGGTGGCGGCTCTGGCAGCGAGCGCTTATCTGGTCCGGCGCAGCGCCGCCGGCGTAGCGCGCTGGGTACACCGACTCTTCGCCCGCTGGGCTCCTGGCTTCGCCCACCATGCCGAACAGAAGGTGTATGCCTTCGGCGAAGGGCTGAACACGATCCACGATCTGGGCTCGTTCGCGCAATTGACCGGGCTTTCCCTGCTGATCTGGTCCCTGATCGCGGTCACTTACCGCCAGGTGATGCACGCTTATCCCTCGCCGCTGCGCGAACTGACGGTCTCGAACGTGGTGCTGATCATCTTGTTCAGCATGGTCGGATCTCTGGTGCAACTGCCGGCGATCGGCGGCGGCATGCAAGCGGCCACCATCGGCGGCATCAACCACTACTTCGGTGTTCCCGGCGAAATGGCGGTCAGTTGCGGCATTATGCTGTGGCTCGTCTGCTTCATGGTGGTGATCCCTGTTGGCCTCATCCTGGCCCACCGCGAGCATGTGTCCTTCACCAAGATGAGCCGGGAGAGCCCCAGCGAGCAGGAAGCGGAGACATGAGCCGATTGAGCGATTGGGTCATTGAGTCATTGGGTCATTGGGTCATTGAATGGCTCAATGGCTCAATCGCCCAATGACTCAATCTCTCGGCTGTTAGAATGACGCTGAATCCAGCGACGGTGCCGGCACTGCACAAGAACATATCCACACCATGAAATGTCCTTTTTGCGGGTTCGTGAACGACAAGGTGGTGGACTCGCGGGAGAGCAAGGAGGCGGAATCGATCCGCCGCCGCCGTGAGTGCCTGAAGTGCGGCAAGCGCTTCACCACCTACGAGCGCATCGACGAAATCCCCTACATGGTGGTCAAGAAGGACGGACGGCGCGAGAAGTTCGAGCGCCAGAAAGTGCTCTCGGGGGTGTTGCGCGCCTGCGAAAAGCGGCCCATCTCCATGGGCAAGCTGGAGCAGATCGTCAATGAAGCCGAAGCCCTGGTCATCGATTCCGCCGAGCGTGAGGCCAAGACCAGCGACATTGGTGAACTCATCATGGCGCGGCTGAAGAAGATCGACAAGGTCGCTTATGTGCGCTTCGCGTCGGTTTATCTGGATTTCAAGGATGTGGGCGAGTTTATGGCAGAACTGAAGGGACTGCTGAAGACGAGGGAACCAGCCGCCGCGCAAACGAAGGCTGGCGGAAAAAGTACCTAGCAATTAGCACTTGGTATTTGGCCAGCGAACCGCTTTCGCTGACCGAATTCTAATTGCCAGCTGCTCAGTGCTGCACCAACATGGCACATCGCATCACCCTCATTCCCGGTGACGGCATAGGCCCTGAAGTCGCTTCGGCCGCGGTGCGCATTCTCGATGCCAGCGGCGCCAAACTGGAATGGGAAAAGCAGGAGGCCGGCGCTGAGGCCTACGAGAAACATGGCGAGTACATCCCGCAAGCGCTGGTCGAATCATTCGAGCGCACGTGTGTGGGGCTGAAAGGGCCGGTCACGACGCCCATTGGCGGTGGTTTTTCCTCCATCAATGTAACGCTGCGCAAGCGTTTCGAACTCTATGCCAATTTCCGGCCCATCCAGAACCTGCCGGGTCTGCCGACGCGCTATCCCGGCGTGGACTTGATCATCATCCGCGAGAACACAGAGGGCCTGTATTCGGGCATCGAGCACGAGGTCGTACCCGGGGTGGTGGAGAGCCTGAAGATCATTACCGAGAAGGCGTCGACGCGCATCTCGCGCTTCGCCTTCGAGTACGCCCGCCGCTTCGGCCGCAAGAAGATCCACGCCATTCATAAGGCCAACATCATGAAGCTCTCTGACGGCCTGTTTCTGCGCTGCTCGCGCAACGTCTCCAAGCAGTACCCGGAGATCACCTACGGCGAGCACATCGTGGACAACACCTGCATGCAACTGGTGATGCACCCCTACCAGTACGACGTGCTGCTGCTGGAGAACCTTTACGGCGATATCATCTCCGACCTGTGCGCAGCCTTTGTGGGCGGACTGGGGCTGGTGCCGGGAGCGAACATCGGCGACCACTGCGCCATCTTCGAGGCGGTGCACGGCTCGGCGCCCGACATCGCCGGGCGCAACATCGCCAATCCCACGGCCATCCTGCTCTCGGGCGTGCTGATGCTGCGCCACCTGGGCGAGGACGAAGCTGCCGACCGCGTGAAAGCTGCCGTGGACCGCGTTTATCGCGCGAGAAAGACGCTCACGCGCGATGTCGGCGGCACCGCCTCGACCACCGAATTTGCCGATGCCGTAATCGAGGCTATGCAGGAAGCGCCGGCGCCGGTCAGCAGCTAAAAGGGCGCCGGCAACAGGCTGTTTGACGCCGCCACTTTCTATTATTTAAACTGCTGCCCATTCTCAGGTGACTGTTGGGGGAATGAAGGCTAACCGTTTCGGCGTGGTGCTATTTCAGCTTGGTGGTCCGGACACACTCGAGGCGATCGAGCCGTTTCTTTACAATCTATTCTGCGACCCGGATATCATCGATTTCCCGTTCGCTCGCCTCGGACGCAAGCCGCTGGCCAAGCTGATCTCCAGCACCCGCGCTCACAAAGTGCGGCACCATTATGCGACCATCGGCGGAGGCTCGCCTATACGCCGGAATACCGAGCGGCAGGCGCAGGCGCTTGAGGCCGAACTTGAAGCGCGTGGCTTCGATGCCCGCTGCTTTGTGGCCATGCGTTACTGGCATCCGTTCACGGCAGAAGCCGTCGCCGAGCTGGAGCGCGCCCATTGCGATGAGATCGTGCTGCTGCCGCTTTATCCCCAATATTCCAGCACGACCACGGGCAGCAGCCTGAACGAGTGGAACCGGCACTTCCGCCGAAACGGCGCCGCGGTACACCGAGTGACCCAGTTTTATCGAAACGATGGCTATCTGGATGCGCTGGTCGAGACGATTGACCGCACCCTGGAGCGCTTCGACGTTCCCTCGCGGCCGGAGCTCATCTTCAGCGCGCACAGTGTCCCCGTAGCCGTAGTCGAGCGCGGCGATCCGTATCAAAGGCATATCGAAGAGACGGCCGCGCTGGTGATGGAGCGTGGCGGATGGTCGAACCGTCAGCGGCTTTGCTACCAGAGTAAAGTTGGCGCCAGCCGCTGGCTGCAGCCGACGCTGCGCGGGACGCTGCGGCAGGCGGCGGAAGAGCAGATCGAAGAAGTCTGCGTGGTGCCGATCTCGTTTGTCTCGGACCACGTGGAGACGCTGGGCGAGATCGACCACGAGGCGCGCCAACTCGCAGCTCGGCTGGGCATCCGCCGCTTCGAGATGACGCCCGGGCTGAACGATTCGCCGAGGTTCATCCGCGCGCTGGCGAACCTTGTGCTTGAGGCCGCGGGCGTGAGAGTAGAGCAGGTTCTGGCGGCCGATTAGCGGCCTCCGGGTGAGGACCAATGGCAGAACAATCGAATACGGCCGCGGGGGTTGTAGGACGCCTCGGACCGCCGCCGCGAAAGGCGCTGGGCAGCTCCGCCATCGCCGCGGAACAGGCCTATCGCACGCGTTCCGGGCTGCCCCTGTTGACGGAAGAGGACATCACCGCCCTCAAGGCGGGTGAACCCATGCCCTGGGAGCGCGGCGAAGGCGCCCCGGTCGCGAGCGCACCTGCTGCCGCGGCTGCGCCTGCCGCTCCGGTGCCGACGGCTCCTGCGACTCTGCCAGCGTCTGCCGCACCGGCTGCGTCTGCAGGGGTGAGCGCTGAAGTCGTAGCCATGATGGCGGGCGGACGCAAGTGGAGCCGGTCTTCGATCGCCGCCGAGCAGGCTCGCCGCAAACGTACGAATCTAACGCCGCTGACGGACGTGGAGGTGGCGGCCCTTCTCGGTGAAACCGCTCCTGCCGCGGCTCCGGCTGCACCTGCGGCCCCGGCTGCCGCTCCGGCAGCGCGTCCTGCGGCTCCTGCGGCTGCGGCGGCACGTCCTGCGGCCGCTATACCGACGGCGCCCGCGGTCGCACACGAAGGCGCTTCGACGCGCTACGTCGGCACCCCGGCGGTCGGCACCTCGAAAGCCGCTGCGGCCGGCGGAGTCGCGGCCGTTGGTCCGGAAAATACACCAGCCGACCAGCGCCGCCGTCACCTGGTGTGGGCCGGCGTGGCGGCGTTTCTGACGGCGTGGTTGCTGGCCTTCTTCCGCTTTTTCCTGCCGCGCACGCTGTTCGAGCCCAGCACCGTATTCAAGATCGGATATCCCACCGATTACGGCCTTGGTGTCAACGAGAAGTGGCTGCAGGCGTATCGCATATGGGTGGACCGCACCCCCGACCGCCTGTTCGTGATTTACGCGCGCTGCACCCACCTGGGCTGCACTCCCGACTGGAAGGCGGCCGAGAACAAGTTCAAGTGTCCGTGCCACGGCTCGGGCTACGACAGCGAAGGCATCAACTTCGAGGGGCCGGCGCCGCGTCCCATGGACCGCGCGCAGATCGAACTGGCGCCCGACGGCCAGATCGTAGTCGATACCTCGCACCTGTACTCATGGCCCAAAGGACAGCCAAGCCATTTCGACGATAAGGGCGCATTCCTGCCCGTGTAACCCGCGCCAGGCGCGGCAGCAAGTTTCGTCTCGACCGAGAGGAGTGGTGGGGCAATGGCAGACGAGAAGGACTTGAAAGATGTCAAACCGCCGGCCGGAGGCGGCAACGGCGCCAAGGGCAATGGCGCCGGCCTGGCGAAGGAGATCCGCGACATCAACGCGGAACTCGTCACCAAGGCCAAGGAGCAGGTGGAAGGCCTTAAGGACCCAACCAAGACTCAGGTCTTCACCTCCATCTTCCGCCACAAGCACGATGACACGCCGCGCAACCGCGCGCTGGGCGTGCTCTCGAACGTCTTCCTGCACCTGCACCCGGCCAAGATCAATCGCGACGCCGTGCGCTACAGCTACACCTGGGGCATGGGCGGCATCACTTTTTACCTCTTTATCGTGCTGACCTTCACTGGCGTGCTGCTGATGTTCTACTACCATCCCAGCAAAGTGCAGGCGTTTCGCGACGTGCTCTACCTCGAAGCCGACGTGCCCTTCGGCAAGCTGCTGCGCAATATGCATCGCTGGGCCGCGCACCTGATGGTGATTGCCGTCTGGCTGCACATGTTCCGCGTGTTCCTCACCGGGTCGTACAAAAAGCCGCGCGAGTTTAACTGGACGGTGGGGGTGATCCTGCTGGTGCTGACCCTGCTGCTGTCGTTCACCGGCTATTTGCTGCCCGACGATCAGCTCGGCTTCTGGGCGGTGACGGTGGGTACGAACATGGCGCGCGCCACACCGCTGCTGGGGCATGAAGGCCCGTTGGGACATCAGCTCGGCATGACGCCCTACAACGATATTCGCTTCGGGCTGTTGGGCGGCTCTATCGTAGACGCCAATGCGCTGCTGCGGTCCTACATCTGGCACTGCATCGGCATTCCGATCGTAGCCTCGATCTTCATGATCGTGCACTTCTGGCGGGTGAGGAAAGACGGCGGCATCAGCGGACCGGCGCCGGTGATGCTGGCGTCGGAAGCCGACAAACAGCGCCGGGGCGCCAAGGCGGCGGGAGAGTAGACACATGGACTGGCATCAACTTTGGGAAATCGTCTCCACTCCTGACAATGTGCCCATCGTGGCGCTGATCCCGCTGCTGGCCTTCTACATCTACCTCGGGGTCAAGCAGGCGCGCGCCAACGACCAGCTCATCGAACAACTGGAAACCGATCCCGCGCTCGCCAAGACTCATCATCGCAAAACGTGGCCTTTCCGTCCGGGATGGCAGAAAGAAATCCACGTGTGGCCGTTTCTGCTGCGCATTGAGTTCCTGGCGGCCATCATCGTGACCATCATCCTGATGGTGTGGTCGATCACGCTGAACGCGCCGCTGGAGGAGCCGTCGAATCCCAACGTCACCATGAACCCGGCCAAGGCGCCGTGGTACTTCCTCGGGCTGCAGGAGATGCTGGTGTATTTCGACCCGTGGATCGCGGGCGTGGTGATGCCCACGCTGATCATCGTGGGGCTCATCATCATCCCATACATCGACACCAACCCGCTGGGTGCGGGCTACTACACCATCAAGCAGCGCAAGTTCGCGCTGGCCACCTTTGGCTTCGGGTTCCTACTGCTGTGGGTGGCGATGATCATCATCGGGACGTTCATCCGCGGCCCTGGCTGGCAGTGGTTCTGGCCGGGACAGACCTGGGACCACAGCCGGCTAATCTACGAGGTGAACCGCGACTTGCCGGACATATTCGGCATCACCTCGAACTGGGGCAAGGGCATCTTCGGCGCTGCGGTGGTGGGCGGCTACTTCGCCGCCGGAGGGCTGGCGCTGACCCTGCTCTACCGGCGCTTCATGGCCAAGGACTTCCGGCGCATGAGTATCCTGCAGTACGCCATGATGGCGGGCTTCATGCTGATGATGATCGCGCTGCCCCTCAAGATGCTGCTCCGTCTGATGTTTCACATCAAGTACGTGTGGATTACGCCGTGGTTCAACATATGAGCACGCGAAAAAAACCAAGATCCTTCGACTCGGGTTTCCCCGCCTCTGCCCCAGCGCGCCAAAACCGGGCGCGCCGGGGGCCCCAAAAACGGCGGGGCCCCTCCCTCGCTCAGGATGACAACGCACGAAAGAAGTTGGTAATGGAGGGACGGCGTGGCTGAACAACTGACGCCCGACCACGATCCGATCGTCACACGATCCTACGCCCTGTACTACCTGGTGGCGATCTTGCTACTCGTGGCCTCGCTGTTCTGGGCGCTATGGGACGAAGACTACGGCCAACGGCCCTGGAAGGAGTACCAGGAGGTGTTTCGGCAGCGCTATGGCACCTTCCTGAAGAGCGCGCGCTCACAATCCGCCCAGGCGGAAAAGGAAATTCAGAGCGACTCCGAGTATCGCAAGCTGGCGGAAGCCGCCGATGCCGCCGACAAGCAGGCCGCGCCGGCAATGAAAAAGATTAACGAGCAGTTGAAAGAGGTTTCTGCGCGGCTGCTGGCGGTGCAGAACGTCTTCACCGATAAACGCGCCTGGGTCAACGCCAAGGTATACGAGATCGAGACCGACGACAGCGAATCGGGCAAGAAGTCCAAGCAGCGTGACCTCGACAAGTACAAGGCGCAGCAGGTCACCGTCGAGTTCCCCGACGGCAGCAGGAAGCAATTCAACTTCGAGCAACTGGAGGAGGAATATACCGCCCTGCGCGAGGAGAAGGCGCGCCTGAACGCCGATCTCGGCGAACTGCTCAAGCCGATCACCGAAGCCAAGACCAAGCGTGACGATTATTTGAAGGAGCACCTGGTCAGTCTTACGCCCGAGCAGATGGCCGGCCTGCAGAAGAAGACTGCCGACTGGGACAACAAGATCGTGCAGATCAACGTAGCTTCGGCCAACATCGTGGATCGCTGCGAGTCCTGCCACATGGGCATCCGCGAGCCGGTCAAGCTGACGCCCGCCAGCATGGCGGTGAAGGGCGCTAAGCCCGACGAGTACGCGCGCGCCTTCGTCAGCCATCCCGATGAGGAGATCCTGAAGATCCACGATCCCGACAAGTTCGGTTGTTCGCCCTGCCACCAGGGCAACGGCCGCGCCACCACCAGCGTCACCAAAGGGCACGGCGAGTATGAGCACTGGCTGTGGCCGATGTTCGCGAAGCAGAACACTGAAGCGGGCTGCCAGACCTGTCACGCCGCCGACATGATGCTCCACCTCACTACCGGCAATGTCGGACAGGTGATCAGCGAGGGCAAATTCATGTTCCGGCAGCGCGGCTGCAACGGCTGCCATCGCTACGAAGGTTATGATCGCGAGCCCGAAGAACTGGTCAACGTCCAGCAACAGATCAAGCAGAAAGAAGAAGAGCAGCAGGGCAACCTGCGCCAGGCGGCGGTGCTGACCAAGCAGGCTGACAACGCTCCCGACAACGTCACCGCCAACCGGCTTTACGCCGAGGCCGAAGCGCTGAAGGTCGCCAACAGCAGGATCTCCGGACAGATCGAGCAGCTCGACTTCCGCTCCCGCGACCTGCTGCGTGACGAGAAGAAGATCGGTCCCGACCTGAAGGAGATCCGCGCCAAGCTTAACCAGAACTGGATCCCGGTATGGCTGCACAAGCCTACCGACTTCCGCCCCACCACCAAGATGCCGAACTTCCGTCTGAACGACGAGCAGATCAAGGCCATCTCGGCCTATCTGTGGCAAACGGCGCTCACCGACAAGCTGCCGGTCGCGCCCAAGGGCGATGCAACCCGCGGCAAGGAGCTGTTCGAGACGCGCGGCTGCCTGGGCTGCCACTCCATCGGCGAGGGCTCGGAGATGCAGGGCGGAGACTTCGCCGCCAACCTCACCCGCGTCGGCGAGAAGGTGAACTACGATTACCTGTTCCGCTGGATTAAGAACCCGCGCGTGCGCACGCGTCCGTATTGTCCGTATGAAAAGAAGGACATCGGGCCGGAAGACTACGCCAAGCACAACCTGCCCTACCAGATCGACTTTGAGCACTCCACCTGTCCCAACGACGGCCACGAACTGCAAGTCGAGCAGATGACGGTGATGCCCAACCTGCGCCTCGCCGACGATGAAGTCGCCGACATCGCCACCTATCTGATGACCCAGCGGCAGAAGGATCCGGCGTCTTTTCCCGAGGCGTCGTTCATGGACGATCCCAAACTGAAGGCTGAGGGCCAGAAGTGGGTGCGCCACTTCGGATGCGCGGGCTGCCACGAGATCTCGGGCTTCGAGGACGAAGGCCGCATCGGCACCGAGCTGACGGTGGAAGGCTCGAAGCCGCTCGAGCGCCTCGACTTCGCGCTCCACACCAAGAAGGCGGAGGAAGGCAAGGAAGTCATCACCGATAAGGCCATCCAGGCGCGCCTGCCCGAAGGCCCCGCCACCAGCGAGTGGTACAACCACAAGGGCTTCTTCGAGCACAAACTGGCCATGCCCAATATCTACGACCAGGGCATGATCAAGCCGGAGACCGAGAAGCTGCGCATGCCCGATCCGCACCTGACCAAGGACCAGATTCAGGAGCTGGTCACCTTCCTGCTCGGCAGCCAGGAGACTTCCCTGCCCGCCGCCTACCAGTACAAGCCGGAAGACTGGCGGCGCGACGTGCAGGAAGGCTGGTGGATCGTGCGCAAGTACAATTGCGTCGGCTGCCACCAGTTCACGCCCGGCCAGCAGACTTCGTGGTCGAACGTCCGGCGCTATCAGGATCCGGATTGGAAAGAGCAGTTCCCGCCCAAGCTCCTGACCGAGGGCGCGCGCGTCGATCCGGAGTGGCTGATGCGCTTCCTCGCCAACCCGGCGCTGAGCCAGACGGACACCCACCGCAACGGCGTGCGGCCTTATTTGAAGATCCGCATGCCTACGTTCTTCTTCTCGGACACGGAGCGGCGCAAGCTGGTGCGCTTCTTCCAGGCGCTCTCGCAGCAGCCCATGCCCTACACGCCGGAGAAGCTGCCGGCGCTCACCGCCAAGGAAACCGACCTGGCGCGCAGCCTGTTCAGCAGCACCGCCGCGCCTTGTCTGAAGTGCCACGCCACCGGCGATGCGGCGCACGACAAGACCGCTACCGCCCCCAATTTCCTGATGGCCAAAGACCGTTTGAAGCCGGGATGGGCCGAGCGCTGGATGACCGACCCGCAGAGCATCAGCCCGGGGACATCCATGCCTTCGGGCCTGTTCCGCAAGGACGGCGATCATTACGTGTTCGCGGGTCCCACGCCGCCTGCCTTCGAAGGCTACGACAAAGATCATCGCGAGTTGCTGGTGCGCTACATCTTCCAGCTCACGCCAGAGGAGCAGCGCCGTGTCTCCAGCCAGATGGGCCGTGCGCCCGCCGGCAAGAAGGCCTCCAGCCGCCGAGCAGCGGGCTCAACGCCCGCAGGAGTACAATGATCGGTTTGTCCGGCAGTTCTGAACCCTACTATGCGAGGACTATATGAATAAGAGGATGTGTTTTGCGTCGCTACTGGTCGTGGGACTGCTGTTCGTCGCCGGTTGCGGCAAGAAGGAAGCTCCGCCGGAGCAGGCAGCCGCGAAACCAGAAGCAGCCGCTGCTCCCGCCGCCAAGATCGATCCCGCCACCGTAGCCACCATCTCGGGAGTGGTAAAGTTCGACGGCGCCGTGCCCAAACCGCAGAAGATCGATATGAGCCAGGATCCCGCCTGCAAAGGCACCAATGAGACGGAAACCGTCGAGGTAAACAATGGCGACCTGGAGAACGTGTTCGTTTACGTGAAAGACGGGCTGGGTAACTACGCTTTCGACGTTCCCAAGGACCCGGTCAAGCTCGACCAGCAGGGCTGCCGCTACCATCCGCACGTGCTGGGCGTGATGGCCGGGCAGACGGTCGAGATTATCAACAGCGACAACACCACGCACAACATCCATCCCTCGCCCAAGGACAACCGCGAGTGGAACGAATCGCAGCCGCCCAAGGCCGCGCCCCTCGACAAGGACTTCGCCCGCCAGGAAGTGCTGATCCCGGTGAAGTGCAACCAGCACCCGTGGATGAAGATGTACATCGGCGTGGTCAAGACCCCGTTCTTCGCGGTTACCGGCAAGGACGGCAAGTACGAGTTGAAGGGACTGCCTCCGGGCACGTACACCATCGCCGCCGTGCATGAGAAGTACGGCGAGGTGGATCAGACCGTGACCGTCGCCGCCAAAGACAGCAAGACCCAGGACTTCAGCTTCAAGGCGGGGATGGGCGGAGCCGGCGGACAGTAAGGAAGTAGCGCCGGCGTCGCGCCGACATCAGTAGAGACGCAGCATGCTGCGTCTCTATACTCTTTCTTGCTTGTCATCCCGAGTGAAGCGCGACCGAACTGAGTGAGAGAGCGCGAGCGAGGGATCTTGGTCTTTTGATACACTGACGTGGGGTGGGGGCCGGCTTCGCGCCCGAAGCTCGGCACAAAAGTTTCATCGCGGACCATAGCAGCAGAATCAGTTACATGAGCTTGATCCCAGGGAGCGATTTCTGAACTCGGAAGCATCGCCTTACAACCGGGCGCATCATCGGTTCGTCACCTTGCTAGCCTGCGGCACCCTGCTATTGATCGTGGTGGGCGCGCTGGTCACCAGCAACGACGCCGGGCTCTCCGTGCCTGATTGGCCCACCACCTTCGGCTCGCTCTATCGCATCCCGCCTATGGTCGGCGGCGTAAAGTTCGAGCACGGGCACCGCATGGTCGCGGAATTCATTGGCTTGCTGACCATCGTCCTCGCCGTCTGGACCTGGCGCGCCGAACGCCGCTCCTGGATGCGCAAGCTGGGCCTCCTCGCGCTGGGAACGGTGATCGCGCAGGGCGTGCTGGGAGGGATCACGGTGCTGCTTTACCTGCCGCCGGCGGTCTCGACCGCCCACGCAACGCTGGGACAAAGCTTCTTCTGCCTGATCGTCATCATGATGATGGTGACAACCCGCCAGTGGATGGAAGTGCCGCCGGTGGTGGTGGTTGAGCGGCATCGGCCACGCCTGCGCACTCTTGCCACACTCGCCGCCGCGTCGGTGTATCTGCAGCTCATTTTAGGAGCAGCGTTCCGCCATTCCGGGATCAAGCTGCTGCCGCACCTCCTCAGCGCGGTAGTGGTGACCGTCCTGTTGCTGTGGACGATCACGCGCATCTTTGCCGAGCACTCCGCGGTGCCACAATTGCGTCGGCCGGCGAATGCGCTACTGGTGCTGCTGTTCGTCCAGCTCGGACTTGGCTTCGGCGCTTACCTGACGCGGGTCACTTGGGGAGCAACTGCGCCGCAGCCCATGCTGAGCATGGTGGTCGCGACGGTGGCGCACGTCGCCGTGGGCGCGCTGGTGCTGGCGACCTCGGTGATCCTGGCGGTTCAGGCCTACCGGCACACCTCGCCGCAGGCTGAAGCGGTGATGGCGCATCCAGCGGGAAGCAGGGTGGTGGCATGAGCACCGCGACGCAGCCGCTCATGGTTCCCCGCACGGGCGTGATGGCGCGGCTTCAGGACTACGCCGAACTCTTCAAGCTGCGCGTGACCTCGCTCATCGTGATGACCGCCTGGTGCGGCTATTACCTGGGCTCGCTCAAGAGCGGCACGTCTTCACTGCAATGGGGCTTGCTGCACGCCCTGCTGGGGATAGGGCTGGTTTCGGGCGGAACGGCGGCATTCAACGAGATCATCGAGCACCGCGAAGACGCGCTCATGCGGCGGACGCAGCATCGTCCCCTGCCGGCGAACCACATGGGGCTTGTTCATGCCGTGGCGGTGGCGCTGGTGGCGACCGTCGGTGGCGTCATTTATCTCTGGTACATGGCGAACCCCGGAACCGCGCTGCTGGCGCTGGCCACGGCAGTGGCCTATCTCGGTCTCTACACGCCGCTCAAAAAAGTCTCGCCGCTCTGCACCTTCGTAGGCGCGTTCCCGGGAGCGATGCCGGGCGTGCTGGGCTGGACGGCGGCGCGCGGCCGTCTTGAAGCCGAAGCGCTGATTCTGTTCGCCATCGTCTTTTTCTGGCAGTTCCCGCACTTCCATTCCATCGCCTGGCTCTATCGCGAGGACTACGAGAACGCCGCGATCCGCATGCTGCCGGTGGTAGACTCGGACGGAAAATCCACCATCCGAGCCATCCTGCTCTACCTGGTGGCGCTTATCCCGGTGAGCCTGGCGCCCACGCTGTTGCACATGGCGGGCTGGGTATATTTTGCGGGCGCGCTTGCCCTGGGCCTCGGATTCCTGTGGACCGGCGTGCGCCTGGCGAGGCTGGAGATGCCGCCCGGCAAGCCGCGATCCAAGCAGCGAGCGCGGCAGGTGCTGATCGCCAGCGTCTTCTACCTCCCGCTGCTGTTTGCGCTGATGATGCTCAATGCCGTTGCCTGACCTGGAATCCGTTCCCGCCACGCAAGACGAACGAACCGAATCCCCGGTGATCCGGATCGAGCGCCTGGGCCACCGCTACGACCAGCGGCAGGCGCTCGACAACGTGTCGTTCAACGTGCGCGCGGCGGAGATTTTCGGCCTGCTCGGCCCCAACGGCAGCGGCAAAACTACGCTGTTCCGCATCCTCTCCACGCTGATGTTGCCCACCGAGGGACGCGCCACGATCATGGGACACGACGCCGCCCGCGAGCCCAACCAGGTCCGGCGCGAGATTGGAGTCGTCTTCCAGGCCGCCAGCGTCGACGCCAAGCTCACCGCCGCCGAAAACCTGCGCCACCAGGGACATCTCTACGGCCTGAGCGGCAAACCGCTCACACAGCGCATTGCCGAGATGCTGGGCCGCGTCGGCTTGGCCGACCGCGCCAATGACCGCGTGGAAAAGCTCTCTGGCGGACAGGAGCGCCGCGTCGAGCTGGCCAAGGGACTTCTGCATCATCCGTCAGTTCTCCTGCTCGACGAGCCTTCCACAGGACTCGATCCCGGCGCGCGCCGCGACCTGTGGCTTTACTTGAAGATGCTGCGCGACGAAGAACGCGTGACCGTGGTCGTGACCACCCATCTGATGGAAGAAGCCGAGCACTGCGACCGGCTGGCCATCCTGAACGAAGGCAAGCTGGTTGCGCTAGGGACCCCGGCCGAACTGAAGCGCAAGATCGGCGGAGAAGTCATCGTGGTGGAGGCGCGCGATCCGGAATCGCTGGCGCGGCGGATCACCGCGCGCTTCGGCCCTTGCAGCGTGATCGACGGCAAAGTGCGCCTGGAGCGCGAACACGGGCACCGCTTCGTCACCGAGGTGGTCGAGGCATTTCCCGGAGAGATCGATTCGATCTCCGTCTCCAGGCCGACCTTGGAGGACGTGTTCATCGACCGCACCGGGCACCGCTTCTGGACCGGCGCGGAAAGCGGAGGACCACAAGCATAATGGCGCAAACCGCAACTATTGGAGCAGTCACGCAGCGAGCGCCAGCCCTCCGCAAACACAACTGGCTCGCAGTCACGTCACTCTGGTGGCGCGAGCTGGTGCGCTTTTACCGCCAGCGCAGCCGCGTCGCCGGCGTGATCCTCTCGCCGCTGGTGTTCTGGCTGGTGATTGGCTCGGGCTTCGGGACCTCGTTCCGCTCGGGCTCGGCCGCCGGTGGCCAGCACTACCTCGAATACGTCTATCCGGGCGCGCTGGTCATGATCGTGCTCTTTACTTCGATCTTCACCATGATGTCGGTGATCGAAGATCGGAAGGAAGGGTTTCTGCTGTCCGTGCTGGTGGCGCCCATCAGCCGCTCTGCCATTGTGCTGGCCAAAGTTCTGGGCGGGACTACGCTTTCGGCGATCCAGGGATTGATCTTCCTCATCTTCGCCCCGGCGGTGGGCGTGCATTTCACGCTGGGACAATTCGGCCTGATCGTCCTGATTACGTTTCTGGTTTCCTTCTGCCTGACGGCACTGGGATTCGCGGTGGCGTGGAAGATGGAATCGGCGCAGGGCTTCCACGCGGTGGTGAATCTGTTTCTGATCCCGCTGTGGCTGCTCTCCGGCGCCCTGTTCCCTATCGCCGGAGCTTCGGCGTGGATCCGCGCGCTCATGCGCATCAATCCGCTGACCTATGGAGTCGAGGCGCTGCGGGCAGCGCTGTTCCCGGCCATGGCCAGCCCGCTTTTTCCGCTGGGATCGTCGATCGCGGTGCTGGCAGTATTTTCGGCGGTCGTGTTTGCCGTGGCGTTCCTGCTGGCGAACCGCAGAAGCACGAAGCCGGCAGCGTGAGGAGTACTGGGTACTGAGTACTGATTTTCAATGGCTGACTACGCCATATTCCCGGTGATCAACGCGACGCTCAACGGCAGCAGCGCCGTGCTGATCACGGCTGGGCGCGCGCTGATCCGGCGCGGGAATATGGCGGCGCACCGCGCTTGCATGATCGCCGCCATCGTCTGCTCCACGGCGTTTCTGGCTTCTTACATCTGGTATCACGCGCATGTGGGCAGCGTTCACTTCCCGGGACGAGGGATAGTGCGCCCCGTGTATTTCGCGATCCTGATCTCGCACACATCGCTTGCGTTGGTAGTGGTGCCGCTGGTGATCATTACGCTGATGCGGGCGCTGCGCGCCCGCTTTGACCGCCACCGCGCCATCGCGCGCTGGACGTATCCCATCTGGCTCTATGTTTCAGTCACCGGCGTGGTGATTTACGTGATGTTGTATCACCTGTATGCAGCGCCGAAAATAGTCGCAGGGTTCTGATGCCCAACGTCCGTTTGAAGATCGATATCGGCGGTACGGTGGGCGACGAGGCCTGGCAAAAGATCCGCCAATTCGACGAAGTCCAGAGTGTGGCCTTCGGCCCCGAGATCGGATCGAGCGGCGAGTGCAAGCACCCATCAACGGCGCCGCATGCGAAGGGGGAGTGGCGCGGAGCGCTCATCAAAGTGCGCGATCCCCTGCTGGCGCAATACGCCATGTCGCATTACCTTGAGCAGGAGCGGGTGCTGGACGCCGATGTGGAGTGATGGCGACCGAATTGCAATTCGCTGAAAAGCCCAAGCGGGCGCCCATGCCGCGGCGCACCAAGATCCTTTTCTACCTGGTGGCGTGGTTGATCGTGCTGATGCCGTTCCTGTTCTGGCGCGGCACCTGGTTCGGCCGTCCGCTGACGGACGCGGAGATCACCAAATATCTTCACGACGATCAAAAGCCGCGCCACATCCAGCATGCGCTGGTGCAGATCGGCGAGCGTATCAGTCGGGGCGATCGCAACATCGCGCAGTGGTCAGCGGACCTGGTTCGCCTTGCCAGCTGCCCGGTTGAGGAGGTTCGCAACACCGACGCGTGGATCATGGGCCAGGTCAACTCCAACCAGCAGTTTCACGACGCGCTGCTGAAGATGCTAAGTGATCCGTCGCCACTGGTTCGTAGCAATACAGCGCTGGCGCTGGTGCGCTTCGGCGACCCCACGGGACGCCCGCAGATCGTCGCCATGCTCAAACCACTGACCGTGGTGGCGCCGACTTCGGGACGCGTCACTGGTGTGGCACGCGCGGGCGAGCCGGCAAATCACGGCACGGTTTTGGTCAAGCTCGACAGTCATGGGCAACTAGTCGAAGTGCGCGCGCCCATCTCCGGGCACATCCGCGCCATCGAGGCACAGTCCGGAGTGGACGTCGCCCGGGGAACCCAGGTTGCCGTCCTGAGCCCCAGCGACGATCAGGTATGGGAAGCTTTGCGGGCGCTGTACGCTGTTGGACAGCCCGATGATCTGCCGGCGATCGAGCCGTACAAGAATCCACCACGTGAATTTTCCCAGCGCATCGCGCAGCAGGCGGCGGAGACTGAGAAGGCCATCCGGGAACGCTCCGGGCGCTAGATTTTGCTGGTCCATTTAAGTAATGTCTCGTCCCCGAGACCTACATTGAGACGCAGCATGCTGTGTCTCTGCACGAACTATGGAGACAATGTGAGAACCTGGATTTGTGCCCTCGCTCTGTTGCTGCTGCCCCTCCCAACCTTAGCCACCGATGCCGGCAAATCGCCGTCCTCGACCGCGGCGGTGGACGCCGTCCTGCCGCAGGTCGAAGCCCTGTACCTCGATCTGCATCAGCACCCGGAACTCTCATTCCACGAGCAGCGCACTGCGGCCACGCTCGCCGACGGCCTGCGCAAGCTTGGCTTCGATGTAACCACGGGCGTCGGCAAGCTGGGTGTGGTGGGAGTCCTGAAGAACGGCGCCGGTCCCACGGTGATGTTGCGCACCGAGCTCGACGCGCTCCCGGTAAAAGAGCAGACCGGCCTCGCCTATGCCAGCCAGGTGACCACCCACAACGACGCCGGTGTCGAGGTTCCCGTGATGCACGCCTGCGGGCACGACGTGCACATGTCGGCCTGGATGGGCACGGCCACGCTGCTCAGCAAATCCCGTGACCAGTGGCGTGGGACGCTGGTGCTGATCGGCCAGCCTGCGGAAGAAACGGTGGGTGGCGCTTCCGCCATGCTGAAGGACGGCCTGTTCACGCGTTTTCCCAAGCCCGACTACGTGATCGCCATCCACGATGAAAGCGAGCTGCCCGCAGGAACGGTTGGTTACACCCCTGGCTACTCGCACGCCAATGTCGATTCCGTGGACATCACCATTTACGGCAAGGGCGGACACGGGGCTATGCCGCAAACCACGGTTGATCCCATCGTGATCGCCGCCCGCACGGTGCTGTCGCTACAGACCATCGTCTCGCGCGAACTCGACCCTCGCGATCCGGCGGTCATCACCGTGGGCTCCATCCACGGCGGGACCAAGCACAACATCATCCCGGACAGCGTGCACCTGCAATTGACGGTGCGCTCCTACAAACCGGAGACCCGCAAACACCTGCTGGCCTCGATTGAGCGCATCGCCAAGGCGGAATCGGAGGCGGGCGGCGCTCCCAAACCGCCGCTGGTGGAATTTTCGGACGCGTCCGACTCGGTGTACAACGATCCCAAGCTGACCGAGCGCGTGGTTGCGGTGCTGCGCCGCCGCCTGGGCAACGATAAGGTCGTCGAGATGCCACCCAAAATGGTGGCCGAAGATTTTTCCGAATATGGCAAGGCTGGCGTTCCGGTGGTGATGTTCTTTGTGGGTGCCGTCAATCCAGCGAAGTACCAGGCTGCGAAGGCCTCCGGCGAGCGCCTGCCCTCGCTGCATTCCTCACTGTTTGCGCCCGATGTGAAGCCCACGCTCGAGACGGCGATGGAAGCGGAAACGGCCGTGCTGCTGGATCTGCTGGGGAAGCCGTAGATCTTATGCTCAAACGTGAAGGGGCACGCCTTCAGGCTTGCCGCTCCGCGCCGCTTAGAAGCCGGCTTTAGCCGCTGAACAACCCCGCTGGGCCTAAAGGCCGGTTCATTTTGCGCAAGCGGCACGGCTGAAGCCGTGACCTTTCACTTGTCTCCTCTGGCAACTGACAACTGGCTACTGGCAACTTCCTCAGTACGGCATCACGCCGACTTCTTTTTCGACCTCAGTAGTATCGACCATGACGATGGCGTCCCACGGGCAGCCGTCAAGGAAGCAGCCGTCCGGGCCCTTGCTGGTGCACTTCTTGCAGCCGATGCAGAGCAGCGGATCGACCTGAATGCGGCC
>Ga0335079_10002461_pt1 | contig 21376 bp, 21 predicted proteins | sample Lox_Sample_33_FD_206719 | JGI IMG/M metagenome (GOLD analysis project Ga0335079, IMG submission 206719) | Soil microbial communities from Loxahatchee National Wildlife Refuge, Florida, United States - Lox_Sample_3.3 | ecosystem: Environmental > Terrestrial > Soil > Wetlands | place: USA... | reverse complement strand
TTTCCCACCAGGCACACCGAACGCAGATCGCCGATGATTCCGTAGTCGGCGATGGGAAGATAGCTCATTGTTCGCTGTAATTCCAGAGCAGGCCGCCGTCGACCACCACCGTTGCGCCGGTCACATAGTCGGCATCCGACGAGGCCAGAAAAACGGCGACTCCCGCAACGTCCGCTGTACTGCCCAGTCGCCGCATCGGAATGTTCTGCTTGAGGATGGCCAACTCTCTGGGGTCATTCAGGAGTTTGCGGTTGATTGGCGTCTCGATGGCTCCGGGCGCGATATTGTTCACGGTGATGCCGCAATCGCCCAACTCAATGGCGAGGTTGCGCATCATCATCTTCAAGCCGCCCTTGGCCATGCAATACGGAGTGAAATGCGGGAACGGAAGCTCTTCGTGCACCGAGCTGATGTTGATAATCTTGCCCGGCCGGTTCGTCTGTCGCAAGCGGCGGACGAAGGCTTGGGCGAGAAAGAAGGGGCCGCTCAGATCTACATCGATGACGGCGCGGTAGTCCTTCTCGGTGATCTCGAGAAATGGAGCGCGCCTTTCGATCCCGGCGTTGTTGACCAATATGTCGAGCGAGCCGAACGCCGCGATGGAAGCGTCGATCAGCTTTTGCGTGTCGGATGGCACACTCACATCGGCCTGGACGACGACAGCCTGACGGCCGAGCTTTTCCACTTCGGCGCGGGTTTGCTCCGCGGCGGCGGCATTGCCGGAGTAATCGATCACGACGTCGGCGCCTTCCCGCGCAAAGGCAAGCACGATACCCTGCCCGATCCCGCGGCTGCCGCCGGTTACCAGCGCCCGTTTGCCTGCCAGCCTCATACTTTGAAAGTAGCGAGGCTCCCGGCGAGCGCGCCGTATCGGACCTCACGGATGGCTGTGACGGCCGCCGGATTTGCCACATTCGGGTAATTGACAGTCCCGATTCCGGAGTAGACTAGATAGAAAGTGATATCTTAGATATCTCACTCCGAGGAGGAAAACCATGAGCAAAGCAATCCTGGCGTTTGCGTTGGCTGCGGGCTTTTCCGCCAGCGCGTTCGCTGCCGAGTATAAAGGCTACATCATCGACGAGAAGTGTTCGAAGAACGCAGCCATGAAGGGCGACGTCGATTGCGCGAACAAGTGCATCAAGGCCGGCTCTCCGGCGGTCCTGGTCACCGATAGCGGCAAGGTATATAAGATCTCCAATCAGGACAAGGTGCTCGCGATGGCCGGCAAAGAAGTGACCATCGACGGCAAAGCCAAGGGCGACACCCTGACGGTCGACAACATAAAGTAGCTTCTCAGGGAAGGCGCAGACCGGCGCCAGCGCTGCGCCTTTCGAAATTTCTAAGCAGCGAGTTCCCCGCGGAGCACCGTTACGGCCTGCCCGCCGAGAATCACGCGATCTTTTTGCATCCGGACTCGAACCACTCCGCCTCGTGCGGAAGCCTGGTAGGCGGTCATTTCTGTCTTATCTAAGCGGCCGCTCCAATATGGACCCAGGGCGCAATGTGCTGAGCCGGTCACGGGATCTTCGTCGATCCCGGCCCCCGGAGCGAAGAATCGCGAGATGAAATCGAATTCTCGCGACGACGACCGGGCCGTGACGATGACGCCGCGCACTCCCAGGTCCCGCATGGCTGAGAAATTCGGTGACAGACTCCGCACCGCTTCCTCGGATTCCACTTCGATGAAATAGTCGAACCGCGTCTTGCCGACGAACTGGGACTTTGTTCCAAGCGCATCGAGCAGGCACGAAGGAGCTTCAGCCGCCGTGGCAGGAGTGGCGGGGAAATCCAGCTCGATCCAATCTCCGCGGCGATCGGCCAGCAACAAGCCACTACGCGTGTGAAACCGTGCCTGGATATCCGGAGGCAGGTGGCCATCTTCCCAAAGCACGTGCGCGCTGGCGACCGTGGCATGGCCGCACAAATCCACTTCGAGTGCCGGCGTGAACCAGCGGAGATGGTAGCCGTCGGTTTGGGGTGTGGCGCTCTTAGGCACCAGGAACGCCGTCTCCGAGAGATTCATCTCGCGAGCGACGTCGCACATCCACTGTTCTTCGGGAGCCTTTGGCAGAACACAGACCGCCGCGGGATTCCCCGCAAACGGCCGGCTCGTGAATGCATCCACCTGTACGATGCGAACGGGCATGATCCAGCGTAGCGCGCGGGGATCCAGTGACAAAGAGCTTACGGTAATTGGCTAGTACACCGCTTCGAGCAGCGCCAGCACCTCAGCCTCGGTCACCGGGCGGTCGACGACGCCGTTGTGCCCTAACTCATGCGCGATCGGCGCGACGATTTGGCCGATCTCGTCACGCGGCACCTTGGCCTCGCGCAGCCGCTTCGGCACATCGAATTGCGCGATGAACTGCTCAGTGCGGTCCGCGCAAGCGAGTGCCGCCGGCTTGGGATTCGCCGGGTCGAACGAAATTCCGAAGCCTTCGGCCACCGGACCGAAGCGATGCGCCGCAATCTCGGCCATGAAGCGCATGGCGGTCGGCAGCGTGATACAGGAAGTGACGCCGTGCGGCACGTCCCACTTGGGGCCGATCTGGTGGCCAAGAAGGTGCGACAGCCCGAAACGCGTATTCATCGCCCCGTAGATCGAAAACCAGGCGGCCATCTGGCAGTGGCCGCGATGTGCCAGTTTTTCGTCGCCCTGCGTGCGGATGGACGCAGGCAGGTGCCGGACAAGCAGCGCGATTGCCTTTGAAGCCAAGGCATCGCTGATCGGCTGGTGGCGGATGGCGTATGCGCACTCAATGGCATGGTCGAGTGCGCGCATCCCGGTCGTGACCCAGAGCCAGTCGGGCGTCGCCAGGGTAAGCGCCGGGTCAGCGATCACAGTGCGCGGCAACACACGAGGATCGTAAACCCCGCTCTTGACCCGCGTGGTCTCATCAGTGACGCCGCCCGCGTGCGTGTACTCGGCTGCCGCCAGCGTGGTCGGAATCGCGATGTGGGTCAACTCGCGGTCGGGGAGCAGCCCATATAACGCAACCTTGCACGAATCAATCGGGCTGCCGCCGCCGAAACTGATAACTGAGTCGGCGTTGAGCCGCTTCAATTCTTCCGCGAGGGCGTTGACCGTCCCGCGCGGCACGTGCTGCACCACGCCCGTGAATACGCCCGCGCAGCGGGAGCCCAGCGCTCCCGTGACTTGCTCGAGGATTGGCAGCTTCGCCACGACGTCGGTCGTCGCCACCACGGCGCGCTCGAGTTTGCGCCTCTCCATCTCGTCTTTTAACGCGGCAATCTTGCCCGGACCATAGATCACGCGTTCCAGTCGCGTGAGCGTGAACTCCCCGTTGGGCCCTTCCCAGCGCGGCTGCGTCACTTGTGCAGAACTCATGTCGGCCATCCTAGCAGAGTGGCGCCTTACCGGGTCCTGTGGCTCCCCCCACCCGGTTCAGTTCGACTCCGGTTGTTCAATGTGGTCGATTACCAGGATCTCCACTGGTCCTTGTGCAGACTTGAGTTCAAGCCCGAGACGGTCCCGCAGAGCGGTAAAGAGTGAAGGCGCGTTGCCATTCGTTGATGTGGTATCTGGCTCGGCGGCTCCAAACCGCGCTCCTTGCCCGACCTCCGGGCTGTATGTGAGTTCGACATCATAGTTGCCTCGCAAACCAGTCTTGTCGATGACGGGACGATCCACCCACTGCGATACACTCGCCGCCAGCAAGGGGATGGGCATACTACCGGTGAGTTGACCTCGTTCTATCCGCCGGGTCGGAGGCCGGCCTGCCTCGCTCTGCTTTAGCTTGCGCCCAGTGTGGCCAACCACTAACTCATACACCGGCAACTGACGCGTTTCCCTATGCGACGACAGCTTAAAACGTTCCGCCAGTAACGACTGGACCATCACCATGACTTGTGCAACACCAGCGTTCCCGGCTGGGATCGGCGCAGCGGAGTTGATGACCGCTTCGATCGTGAAGCTGTCCATTTGCGCCCATTTGGGTAATGCCGGGACCTGAGAGTTCGGGCGGCTGTAGGCAAATCCAATCAGCATCTCCACCGTTGCGTTGGTGACCGAGAAACGGACGGGCTGGATTCGCATGCCGAAGATCGGGTCGGCGGGATTGGCTGGCTTGACCGAAGCAACCTCAAACACCGGCTTCGGAGCCTGTTGCGCGTTAAGGCTCGTGAAGATGGCAACGGCAAAGGCGAAAAGGGCACGTAGCCTCATGCGCCGTTATACGAGCATTGCAAGAAATGGTTAGGCGGATCAAAAAATCGCTCCGCCTTTCCACGCTGGCAAGCTTCTCGCTTCGCCTCGACAAGGGTGTATACTGCCTTTGTCTGGACGCCCGCTCGGATTTCGGCTGGAGAGGGCGAAAAAACAGCAAATGGTGAGGGGAAGCTCGCGGATTCCGTATCCCTGGGCCGTGGCGCTCCTGGGCGGCGCCGTGGCGGGGGTAGTGCTGTGCGCGGCACCGAACGGCACCCCGCCGGCGAACCCGCGCGCCGTGTTCGACCAATATTGCGTTACCTGCCATAACGAGAAACTCAAGACCGCCGGATTGATGCTCGATCGGCTGGACCCGACTGACGCGGGCGCGCACGCGCAAACCTGGGAAAAAGTGATTGCGAAGCTGCGGGCCGGCTCGATGCCGCCACGCGGCATGCCGCGGCCAGACGCCGCTACCTATCGCGCCGCTGCCAGCGCACTGGAAAATGAAATCGATCGCGCCTGGGAGGCTCATCCGAACCCGGGCAGGGTCGGCGCCGTCCAGCGTCTGAATCGTTCGGAATACAACAATTCCATTCGCGATCTGTTCGCGCTCGATCTCGATGTCAAATCCCAACTGCCGGGCGACGAGACCGCCGACGGCAGCTTCGACGATTTCGCCGATTCCCTTTCAATTTCGACCGCGCATCTCGAGCGGTACATGTCCGTTGCGCGGCAAGTCACGCGGCTGGCCGTCGGACTCCCTCCCGTCAAACCGGCGGTCGAGCAGTTCGAGATTCCCCTGCACGTGCTGCAGAATGACCGTCAGAGCGAAGATCTGCCCTTTGGGTCGCGCGGCGGCATCGCCGTCCACTACGACTTTCCGGCCGACGGCGAATATCAAATTAAGGTGCGGCTGCAGCGGCAGTATCAGGATTACCTCAAAGGCATGGGCTGGCCACAGAGGCTGGATGTGCGGCTCGATGGCAAGTTGCTGCAGCGCTTCACCGTTGGAGGCGCTGGGAAGGGACGGCCGGCCGCGTCGAGCTACGCCGGTGACGGTGAACCCGGGTTTGCGGGAGATCCTTCATGGGAAGAGTACATGCAGGTCACGGGCGATGCGGGCCTGGAGGTGCGGCTGCCGGTATCCGGCGGTCCGCACATCGTCGGCGTGTCGTTCGTGCGCGAACTCTGGGAGCCCGAAGGCCTGCCGCAACCACAGCAACTGGGACGCGTGATTGCGAACGACCAGGTGTACATGGACTTCGCCAACGTCGGCAAGGTGGAGATCGGCGGTCCGTACCAGGCCAGCGGTCCGGCGAAAGACACCCCGAGCCGCCGCGCCATTTTCGTTTGCCACCCGCCCGCTTCCGGCAAGAATGCCGCCGAAGACCGCGCCTGCGCGGCGACCATCGTCTCGCACCTCGCCCGGCTCGCCTATCGGCGCCCCGTCACCAAAGCCGATACCGATACGCTTCTGCAGTTTTTCGACGATGGACGCAAAGACGGCGGCAGCTTCGATACCGGAATTCAATTCGCGCTCGAGCGCATGCTGGTCGATCCGGATTTTCTGCTTCGCGTCATCCGCGATCCGGCGAAGCCAGGTTCGGGTCCGTACCGGCTGAGCGACCTTGAGCTGGCGTCGCGGCTCTCGTTTTTCCTGTGGAGCAGCATCCCGGATGATCGCCTGCTGACGGTGGCCGAGCGCGGCGAACTTAAAAAGCCCGCGGTTCTCGAAGGCGAAGTGCATCGCATGCTCGCAGACCCGCGCGCGAACGATGCTTTGGTGACCGATTTCGCCGCGCAGTGGCTCAACCTTCGGCAGGTGCAGGATGTGGTAGTCGATCCGGACAAGTACCCGAATTACGACGACAGCCTCCTGCAGGCGTTCCAGAAGGAAACCGAAATGTTCGTCGCCAGCACGCTGCGCGGGGATAGCAGCGTCAACGAGCTGCTGGACGCGAATTACACGTTCGTCAACGAGCGCCTGGCACGGCATTACGGCATTCCAGGCGTCTACGGCACGCGATTCCGGCGTGTGACGCTGCCCGATCATGACAAGCGCGGCGGGTTACTCGCGCAAGGCGCGATCCTGGTTACCACGTCCTATCCCGATCGCACGTCGCCCGTGCTTCGCGGCAAGTGGCTACTGAACAACATTTTTGGATTGCCGATTCCGCCGCCTCCGCCGGGCGTGAACACCACACTCGAGACCAAACCGGGTGTTCGTCCCCCCTCGATTCGCGAACGGCTGGCGCAGCATCGGACCCAGCCGTCTTGCAACAGCTGTCATTCGGTGATCGATCCGCTCGGCTTCGCGATGGAGAATTTCGATGTGGTCGGCGGGTGGCGCACGATCGACGAATCCGGCAAATCGGTCGACGCGAGCGGAACCACCGTAAGCGGCAAGAAGATCGAAGGACTGGCCGGGCTGCGCGCCGCCTTGCTCGAAAATCCCGATCAGTTCCCGCACACCGTGACCGAGAAACTGATGGCTTACGCGCTCGGGCGCCGGCTCGAGTATTACGACCAGCCGGCCGTGCGCAAGATCGTTCATGACGCCGCGGCTCACCAGTACCGGTGGTCGGCGATCATTTTAGGCATCGTCGAGAGCCCGACGTTTCAGATGCGGGGACCGCAGACGTGATGGAAAGGAATTCACGATGGCTTTCCTGAGCAAATCATTGCCACGCCGGACGCTGCTCCGGGGAATCGGCACCACCCTGAGTCTTCCGTTCCTCGAAGCCATGCTACCGCCCCTGCGCGCGGCCACGAAACCAGTGCGCCGCTTCCAGGCTTTCTATGTGCCCAACGGCATGGCGATGGAGTATTGGACGCCGAAGGGCGAAGGAACCAATTTTCAACTCGCTCCCATCATGGAGCCGCTGGCCGCGTACAAAGACCAGATGGTCATCTTCTCCGGCATTAAGGCGAGTTGGAATTACATTCACGCCGGCGCTTCCGGGTCGTTTCTGACCGGCACGCCGCGCGGCGGGCGCAATGAAATCGAAATCATCGCCGACGTCTCGATCGACCAGATGCTCGGCCGCCACTTCGCTGATCAAACCCAACTGGCCACCCTCGAGATCTGCATGGACCAGCCGGCCAACGCCGGCGCCTGCACCGGCAATCTGAGCTGCGCTTACCTCGACACGCTCTGCTGGCGGACTCCTACCGAGCCGCTGCCCATGGATTGGAACCCGCGCTCGGTGTTTGAGAAACTCTTCGGCGACAGCGGCACTACGGACCGGGTGGCGCGCGAGCGGCGTCTGGCTCAGCACAAGAGCATTCTCGATTCCGTCACCGACAAGCTAACCGATTTGAAGGAGCAACTCGGCCCGCAGGACCAGCGCAAGATCGACGAATACACGGACGCCGTCCGCGATGTCGAGCGCCGGATTCAAATGGCCGAACGGCAAAGCGCCGTCGAATTGCCGGCGATCGATCAACCGTTGGGTGCGCCGCCGGTCTTTGAAGATCACCTGGCGTTGATGATGGACCTGCAAGTGCTCGCGCTGCAATCGGACCTGACGCGTGTCGTTTCCTTCATGATCAGCAAAGAGCAGAGTCCGCGCCCGTACCCTCAAATCGGCGTGCCCGAAGCGCATCATCCGCTGTCGCACCACAACAACATCCCCGAGATCGTCGAGCGTATGTCGAAGATCAACCGTTATCACGCACAGTTGTTCGCGAAATATCTCGACAAGCTGCGCGGCGTACATGACGGCGATGGCAATCTGCTCGACCACATGATCATTCTGTACGGCGCCGGCCTTTCCAACAGCAACGCCCATTCGGGCGTGAACCTGCCTCAGATGCTGGTGGGCGGCGGCGCCGGCAAGCTCAAAGGCGGGCGTCATTTGAAGTATCCGAATCAGCCGTCGCAGGCCAACCTGCTGATGACGATCATGGACAAGATGGAATATCCGGTCGAAAAGGTCGGCGGCAGCACTGGCGAATTGCCCATCGATACGCTCTCGGGAGTGTAAGTGCAAATGAACGCTCGTTGCGAGAACGTGGTTTTACTCGGATTGGCCGCCGTTCTGCTCGCGGCCGCCTCGGAACAATCCTCGCTCGTCGAAGCCGCACGCCACGGCGACAAGCCCGCCATCCGCGCGCTGCTTCAGAGGAAAGCGGACGTAAACGCCGCCGAAGCCGACGGCACCACGGCGCTCCACTGGGCCGCTTACAACAACGATCTCGAACTGGCCGAGCTTCTGCTCCGGTCCGGCGCGAAGCCGAATGCAGCCAACGATCTGGGCGCGACCCCGCTCTGGAACGCCAGCCAGAACGGCAGCGCGCCCATCGTGCGCAAGCTCCTCGAAGCCGGCGCCAACCCGAACGCGGCCTTGGTGGCGGGAGAGACGCCGCTAATGGTGGCGGCGCGATCCGGCTACCCGGAAGTGGTCGAACTACTGCTCGCGAAAAGCGCGAACCCGAATGCCCACGGAACCCGCGGCCAAACCGCGCTCATGTGGGCGGTATCGCAGAAGCATCCTGAAGTGGTGAAAGTTTTGTTGGCGCACGGCGTGGATGTCCAGGCACGCTCCGAAACCTATAAAGAGGTCATGGCCGTGCCTCCGCATGGGTACTTGCCATACAACAAGGCCATTCCCCACGGCGGAGAGACCGCCCTGATGTTCGCCGCGCGGGTGGACGATTTGGAATCGGCCAAGCTTCTGGCAGCCGCCGGCGCGAACGTGAACGACGCGGATGCCTGGGGCGTGAGCGCGACCACGCTCGCCGCGCACTCCGGTTTTGACGACCTCGTCCGGTTCCTTCTGGACAAAGGCGCCAACCCGAACGCCGAAGGCCCCGGCTTCACGGCCCTGCATGAAGCGATCATGCGCCGCGACGAACCGATGGTCGCGGATCTGCTGGACCACGGCGCCGACCCCAACACGCCTCTCAAGACCTGGACGCCGACGCGCCGCTCGTCGGAGGACTGGCACTTCGAGCCTTCGCTGGTCGGTGCCACACCTCTCTGGCTGGCCGCGCGCTTCACCGAACCCAATGTCATGAAGGTGCTGGTCGCGCACGGAGCCGATCCCAAGTTCGTGCTGCATTCCGAATACATCGCCGAACGCGGCTTCGGGCAGGCGCCGCAGAAAGAAACCGTCACCACCCTGATGGCCGCCACGGGTATGATCCGCGTGTATCCCTGGGTCGATGTTCCCGCCAGCGAGGAAGAGGCGCTGACGCTCGAATCGGTAAGGCTGCTGGCGGATTGGGGCGTCGACGTCAATGCCACCAACACCGACGGCCGCAACGCCCTCGATGCCGCCCGCTCGCTGCGCTACAAGACGGTTATCGATTACCTCGTCTCAAAAGGCGCCAAATCCGATCGCCCGGTCGTGCCGTCCCGCGCCCGCCCGAAATTTTAGTCTGGAGCATCTGGCCCTGGCTCCATCGTCGCGCTTCCGCTCGTTGATCTGGCTCGTGATGACCATGGCGGTGGTGTTTGGGATTGTGTTTTTCATCTTCCCGCTGGTCTTTCCAATCCGGATCGATGTTCCGGAAAAGGTCCAATTTGGAAGCGCGTCTTCGGTGATGTTCCAGATTTCCAATGAGAATCTGAGCCCGCTCAGGAACGTCGAATACAGTTGCGAGGTCTCGAAGGTAACTCTGGCGAACGGGTCCGGAGTTAATGATGCAAACGTCCTGAGCCGGGGCGATATTCCACGCATCGCCGCTCGCAGCGCCGTCCGCGGGCGTTGCCAGACCGCTTACATCCTCACTTCGCCGCTTAAGGCAGCGGAATACAAGCTGACCGTCAGCTACCGGCCATACCCCTGGCAGCGCCGCCGCACCCGTGTTGCCCAGATTTCCGCGCAGATCAGCGGCGATGGACAAGTCACCGGATGGAGGCTGGGCGGGTCATAGCCTGCCAGCCTATCAGTTCTCTTCGACAGGCCACAGGATCCGTCCGATAGCGCGAGTGAGTTCCTTCCACTTCGATTCCTCGGAGTTGAGGCTCTTCTTCCCCGCCCCCGTGAGCCGGTAGTATTTGAATTCGCGCTTCAGTTCCTTGCCGGCCGGCTCCCATTTGGCGGCAATCAAGCCGCGCCGTTCCAGCCGGTGGAGCGCCGGATAGAGTGAGCCGTGCTCCACCTGAAGCACCTCTTCGCTGGTCCGCTGGATGTGCTTGGCGATCTGATGTCCGTGCGCCGGGCCGAATCGTAGCGTCCGCAGAATCAACATTTCGAGCGTGCCCTGGAGCAACTGCAGGCGGTCGGTGGACCGTTTTGCCATCTTGGTAGAGGCTCCACCTGAAACCTGGGTAGAGAGTCAACCGAGATCAACCACTCCCGGGGCGCTCAATCTCCGGCTATGCGATCCCGGTCGGACAAAGCCCATCCCATGCTGCGCGCGCTCCGCACTTTTTTCCACGGAAATGCTGATCTCCAGCCGTGAACCGCGTGCCGCTTCAGGCGGCGGAAGGCGGGCAGCAGCGTCGTAATGCTGATCGCCGCAAGCCCGGCCAACAATGCGATCGTCACGATGTCCCACAACGGCCGGCGCTGGAACAAGCCTGGCCAGTCCATCACATGCAGACCGTAATACACCCATCGGTTCGCGCGATCGCGCTTATCGAATTTCACCATCTGGCCGAGCGACGGCGTGAAATACAGCCATGTCTCGTTTTCGTCCCGGTAGCGCACGCGAAGCACCGGCAGCACATATGCCGGCTTGTGGCGGCCCAGTTCGAATGAGGTGGTTGTCTGGTGATAGTAATTGTCGTAACCGGCCAGCCATTCGCTCGCGATGACCGGGATATTCGGCATCGCTTCGCGGGACGCCTGTTCCATCACTTCGCGGCTAAATGACGTCATCACGCCGCTCTCCGGATGGCGGATGGAGACGAACAGGTGCGGGTTATCCTGCGGGAGATTGACGACATTGATCGAGTTGTTCGTGTGCCACCGCTCGGCTTCCGCTTTACTCGTGGGAGGCTCATAGGCGAGAAAGTACGGCTCGCCTCGAAACTGGAGGACTTCCGCCTCCTTCGGAGCGAACCGTTCCCGCATCTTTGCGATGGCGGTCCGCACGTTTTCCACTGTGAGCAACTGCAAGTTTAAGGGGCCGCCCGTGATGGCGCGCGCCATCGCCTTGGTCATGGTGGAGCGAGGCGAAATCACGGGATTCCCCATGATGAAGCCATCCCCGTTACTTTCGACGCGCTTGGAAACGTCCGTCCACCCAGGGACGGGAAACGTGCTGATGGGGATCATCCCGCTCAGGATCCAGGAGATCGAAAGCAACCCAAAGATCAGGCCGGCATAATGGTGCCACTTCATCCAACCGGAGTAGGGCGTGTAGGACAGAACGCCTTTGTGGCGGAATCGTGGCTTGAGCGCGACGCGCCAGATGCCGAGGACGATGCCGGTCAGCGCCATGAGCATGGCGGTCCAGGCGATGAAATCAAGCAGCGGCGTCCACCAGGTGCGCTGCCGGAAAAAGAACAGGTTGTGAAGAATGTAGCCGGAAACAGCGAGAATGCGGCCTCTGCGGTCCGTTTTCTGGACGATGTCGTTACTCTTTTCGGAGACGTAGTATTCCGTGCCCACCGCGTCGTTCATCGCGATCCGATGCAGCGGAGCGAAGCCGGCGAGCGTGGGAATTCTGGTGAACTCGTCGGGGCTCGGCAGATAGGCATCGTAGGCCATCGTAGAAGCGGACTCGGGAACGAATTGCTTCATCCACTGAACCGCCTGCTCCCGTCCCACGCGGGGCAGGACTTCCCCGGTGTCCGCGTACACGGTGGTCCAGTTGCCAATGCTGACCCGCGTGAGCCGGTACACAGGCCGCGCGTTATACATGGACAGTCGGACGCGATAGGGCTTGATGCCGGCCTTGGCCGCGGCCTGAGCGGGCGTCACAGTGGCCGTGGAAAAGTCGATGGCCTGCAGCCGCAGCAGGCGCTCTCCCATGGTGATTTGGGGGTGGCCGTAATACATGAGGACCACGCCGGAGAGCGTCCAGACCAGGAACATCAGAATGATGCCGATGCCCAGCCATCGATGCGAATAGATGAGCAGCTTGCGCCAGTCGAGTAGCTTGCGGACGTGCATGTCACGCTTTCGAGACGATTTGGGACGGCTGGCCCGAACTTTGGGCCCGTTCGTCATAGAGTATATCGGAAGCTGGGCTAAGACTCAGGGCTCTACTCGGTCACGCAGTCTGCGTTTTTCAGGATGACGACTTCTTCCGGCACACACAACAGCATCACACACCCCTGTTTGGACCAGACCGCGTGCTTCCCACCGGGTGGAGTGTACAAGTAGTCCCCCGCCCTCAAGTGATGCTTGCCAAACGCCACCTCGCCCTCCAGAACGAACACTTCTTCCCCGGCGGGATGGTCGTGGGCGGGATACGTAGCGCCAGCCTCGAATTTGAGCAGGATCGTAGGCGCTCGCCCGTTCTCCTCGTCAAACCTCAAGACCTTCACCGAGATTCCAGAAACACCGGGCTCGTTCAGGGGCTTCCAATCCGGCTCGTTGGTGCGGACAAGCTGCACCGCCTCAGGTGAACGGAGTGGTTCAGTCATTTCATCCTTTCCGATTCCGACGTCCGCCTACGGCTTCGGATCACCTTCCGCTTCCCCCGTACGCGGCTCGGCCGTCTTCACTTGTCTGCTGGTTCGCTGATAGTGCGGGCTGTATTCCATTCCGTACGGCGTTTTGATCTTCGTCCTCGCTTTTTCATCGCAGAACGCCTGGGTCGATTGGAGTCGCGCCGCAATCTCCTCTTCAATGCCGTCGCGGAAGGTGATCTCTTCGCGTGGCACAAACATCACTTGCCCGATCGGCATGGTGTGTGACGCGGAAATCGTTTCGCCCGGCTGGAGGACGTAGCGGAACTCGGTGTCGTGAACATACCAATCAGTCTCGACCCGGATTACCAGCATCGGAGCAACCGGGCGCTCGATCAAGTTAAAAACCGGAGTGTACACGGTGTCCCATCCCGGCGCGGTCTGGAAGTTCCACGCTCCCCGCAGAGTCACGGCGCCGGCCGGTGTTCCCATATCCTCGGCTGAAATGAACATCCCGGGCATCAGGTGGGCGATTTCCCGGGTTTGCGGCGTGTCCTGGATGTGCAACTGGACATCCCGTTTGGTGGCGCCGATCCCGCCCACCGGCAGCATATAGGTCACGGTAAAAACCGGCTCCCAGTTATTTCCTTTGGTGTTCACCGAGTAGACAAACTGATAACGGCCTTCTCCCTCGTACCCGACTTGAAAGCTCTCTTTTTCAGCCAGCGGTGGATGGACCAGAAAGCCCGCCGTGCTTCCCGCTTCAAGCACGGGACAGTGGCGGGCATGTTGCGGCAGAAGGGGGCGCTGGGCCTCGCGGCGCGGCCGCAGGCCAATTCCGGGCCGGCGCGGATTGGGAAACAGACCGACTTCCATCTCCGAAGTATCGCACCGCAGCAAGGCCAGCGATGTTCCGCGGCCGTCGTGAAACCCGCAGGCGAAATCGTGTAGACTTGGCGGTCTGGAGGTGTTCATGAAACGTGTATTGACCGGAATCGGGCTGGCCATTCTCCTGTGGGCGCCGGGCGTTGCCGGTGCGCAGATTCTGGTTGCCGGGGAAGGTCCGGTCGTGTACGGGCACCACCATCTGAACACGACGAACATGGCCGCACAGAAGAAGTTCTATGCCCACACACTCGGCGGCACCGTCGTCAAGATCGGTTCCGGTGACCGGCAGCAGGAGATCATCCAATTCCCCAATGTGCTAATGTTCTTCCGCCCCATGCAGGCGCCCACGGGCGGCTCGATCGGCACCACCGTGAACCACATCGGTTTCTCCGTTCCCGATCTCAAACCGCTCGTGGCGAAGATCAAGGGAACGGATTCAAAATGATCACCACTGATTCAGTGGCCGCGAACGTGAAGGTGACAGACGATATCGCGGCCGCCAGTCCGACCACCAATCTCGCGTTTGCGCTCGGTCCCGAGGATGTCAAAATCGAGTTCGTCGAAGTCAAATCGCAGAAAGCTCCGATTCAGCTTCATCACATCCACTTCTTCGGCCAGATGAACACCGAGATGCAGGCATGGTATGCAAAAACGTTCGGTGCGAAGATGCTTCCCGCCAGGCCGGAATCCGCATTCGTACAGGATCAGTTGCCCGGCGTGGCCCTGAACTTCTCACCATCACCGACGCCTACCGTCGGCACAACCGGCCGGGCGATCGATCACATCGGCTTCGAGATCAAAGACCTCGAGGCGTTCACGAAGAAGCTCGAAGCCCAGGGCATCAAACTCGATCGTCCCTACACCAAAGTCCCGCAGCTTGGGATTGCGATCGCCTTCATCAAAGATCCCTGGGGAACGAATATCGAAATGACCGAAGGGCTCGCCGATATCAAATGAGAACGGCAATTCTCGCCCTTGCGGCCCTGGTGTCGTGCCCCGCCCCGCCCGCCTTCGCGCAACTCGTGAGTCACCCCGAGGCCCCCATCCGCATCGGCCACTATCACCTGAACGTCACGAGCATCGAAGCCCATCAGAAGTTTTGGGCCGGCACGCTCGGGGGCAAAGCCATGAAGTTCGGAGATATCGACGTCATTGAGTTTCACGACGCTTTCATTTTCCTCCACGCGCAGAAGCCGACCGGCCCGACCCGCGGCACCGCCTTCGATCACATCGGCTTCGCCGTGCCCAACGTGCCGGCGATGGCGATGAAACTGGCAGCCGCGGGATATCAGGAAACCACCGGGCGAGAGCCGAAGCCGGGCGAGAAACCAGCAGCGGCATCGGGCACATCGGCGGTATATGGCCGCTTTGCGTATTTTCTCGGCCCGGACGGCGCGAAAATCGAGCTGGTTACAAGCGATCAGAAAGACGCGCCGCCGATCGTGGCTCATCATATTCATTTCATCAACAAGCAGTACGTCGAGATGCAGCAGTGGTACATGAAGGCGTTCAACGCGACGTTGCGTCCCGGACAAACCGACTTCTTCATTGGCGCCGACCTGCCGGGCGTCGGCTACAGCCTCAACTTCTTCCGCTGGGAAGGCGACCAGTCCATCACTCACGTCCCCACCGCCGGCCGCGTTGTCGATCACGTGGGATTCGAAGTGAAGAACCTGGAAGCATTCTGCAAGGAACTCGAAGCGAAGGGGATCCAGCTCGTACGGCCCTACAAGAAGCGCGACCCGGCGATGAACAACATCGCCACTGCCACGATCGTCGATCCGTGGGGCGTCTTGATCGAGCTGACGGAAGGGTTGGACCAGATCAAGTGAGTTCCGTTTTCGACCACGCCAGCCACGGCTAAATCGCTCGAGTTACAGGCGAACCAGCGCGGAAGTACTAGACGGTCCCCAACTCGCCCCTCGGCTGGAAAACCGGGGAGACGGGATAGAATCAAACCAGGGCAATGCTGTGAGCTCCACGTTTGTTCATTTATGGATTTCGACGTCGTAATTGTGGGCGCGGGGCCGTTCGGTTTATCGGGAGCCTGCTATTTAAAGGACAAAGGACTGGCGGTCGCGACGTTCGGCGACCCGATGAGCTTCTGGCAGAATCACATGCCCGCCGGCATGTATTTGCGCTCGAATTGGGCCGCTTCGCACATTTCCGACCCACACCAGGCGCTGACACTCGATCATTTTCGGGCCGAAGCCGGGTACCAGTTCCAAGCTCCCATTCCGCTTGAGCGGTTCGTAGAGTATGGGCAATGGTACCAACAAAAGGCGGTGCCGGACCTGGCGCGCCGGCAGGTGACCGGGATCGAACGGAACGGCAGCTACAAGGTGACGCTCGACGACGGCCAGAGTGTGAAAGCGAAGCGTGTCATTGTCGCCACGGGAATCGCGCCGTTTCCATATGTTCCGAAGGAATTCAAAGGCGTGCCGAAGTCTCACGTCACGCATTCCTCGGAGCATTGCGATTTGAGCGGTTTTCGCGGCAGCCAGGTAGTGGTGGTGGGCGGCGGGCAGAGCGCGTTGGATGCGGCGCGGCTATTGCACAGCTTCGATGCCAAGGTGGAAGTGATCGCCAAGCAAAAGGAAATCCGCTGGGTGGGAGAGAATGCCTGGCTGCACCATTTGGGTTTCCTTTCCTGGTGTATGTATTCGAATTTCGATGTCGGCCCGGCCGGGCTCAGCCGCCTCGTCGGCTTTCCAAATTTCTTCCGAAGATTGCCGCGGAGTTGGCAGGATCCCATCGGCCGCCGGTCGATCCGTCCGGCGGGAACGGGCTGGCAGCGTCCCTACCTGGCGAAGGTCCCGATGACGCTGGACTGCGTCGTGACAGCCGCGGAGATGCAAGGCGACCACGTATTACTGAAGCTGAGCAACGGCACCGAACGCATCGTCGATCATGTGATTGTCGCGACGGGGTACCGTGTCGACAGCGCACGTTACAAGTTCTTCCATCCGGCCATTCAGAAGTCGTTGAAGACGATACGCGGGTATCCGGTTCTCGGCCGCGGGCTGGAATCATCCATTCCAGGCCTGCACTTTGTCGGCAAGCCGGCGGCGTGGAGTTTTGGCCCCGTACTGAATTTCGTCTCGGGGTCGCATTTCGCAGGCGCCGAACTGGTACGCGCTCTGTGTTGAGACACTACGGCCTCACGGCCGGCTGACTTCACTTTTGAATTCGCTGGCTTGAATGCTGCTACCGGGCGGGCTGCGCGAGCGCTTTTTCGATCGCGGTCGTGACTTCACCGGATTCGGGAGTCACTGCCGGTTCGAACCGTTGCAGAAGTCTCCCGTCCCGTGCCACCAGGAATTTCGTGAAATTCCACTGAATGTCGCCCCCCATCGCGCCCGTCAGGTATTGATACAGCGGAGTCTTGTCGGGCCCGTTCACCGAGACTTTGGCGTACATCGGAAACTTCACGTGATACGTGCGTTCGCAGAAATCCTTGATTTCCGCATTCGTTCCCGGTTCCTGCGCGCCGAAATTGTTGGCCGGGAACCCGATCACCACCAGACCGCGGTCTTTGTATTTCTCATGTAGTGCCTCCAGGCCCTGATATTGCGGTGTGTACCCGCAGTAGCTGGCGACGTTCACCAGCAGCAGCACCTTGCCGCGATATGCGCTGAGAGGCGCGGGTGCTCCCTGAATCGAGTTGAGAGTGAAATCGTAAATGCTGGTCGCGCCGAACAGGCCCAGGCCGGCGATCACCAGCACGGCGGCATACCGCAGGATGTGGCTCATCATTTCGATAAGTATAATCCCGGTGGCTACGGCAGCGGATGGCCTATCAGCATCAGCTCGGGCTTCTGGTTGAGTTCGAGCGGATAGCGGTCGACGTTCATCGACAGCGAAACCATCTGATACTGGCCGGCCGAGCCTATGATTTCGACAATCCCGCGCTCCCCGATTTTGTCCTTGATCGCCTGGAACGTCGCGTCGGAGACCTGCTTGGTTTTGAAAAATTCGGTGCAGAAGTTGTAAACGGCTTCTTCGTCAGCCGGCAAATTCGACGGACGCTTGCCTTCAGCGATGGCGCGGACAGTGGCTTCGGCCAGCCCCGCGCGGACGCCGGCGTTGCGGTGCGCGAGCCATTCAAACTGCGCGCCCCAATACCGGCCGGCGATGAGAATGGATAACTCCTTAAGCCTCTCCCCCACGGTCATGTGGAAACGGACGCGTTCGCCGACGGGCCAGAGCAGATCGGTGAGTTCGACGTCGCGAACATTGATGTTAAACGTTCCGGCCGTGCCGCGGCCGTTGACCGCGCGATCCGCCATGGTCCGCTGCAGCGGAGTCATTTCGTCGTAAGACAGGCCGGGAAAGCGGTCTCCCCGCAGGATCATTTTTTTGCCATTGGCCACCGTCGAGGTCTTGAAAACAATTGGCGACGACGGCGACTCCGGTGGAGTGGCGAATCCCAGCGGGTTCGCTACCGGCAGCGTGTTTTCGATCTGCTTGAGTTCGGGCTCGACGTTCTTCGGCAACGGGTAGCGGTCGGTGTTCAGCGCGAACGAGACGATGCCGTAATATCCCATGAGGCCCATCATATCGATGACGCCCTTTTCGCCGAACCGGCCGATGGCGGCTTTGAATGCCTTGTCGGTGAGTTGGTGCGTGGTCAACAACTCGTCGACGAAATTGTAGGCGGCCTCGACATCCGGCGGCATATGCTGGGGCCGTACGCCCTCGGCAATCGCGGCGGCGATGGCGGGGTCAAGGCCGGCCCGAATGGCGAGGGTCTTGTGAGCGTTCCACTCTGACTCGGTATTCCAATAGCGGACCGCTGTCGAAATCACGAATTCGGTGATCTGGCGGGATAGCGACGGATGGTAACGGATGTAGGCGCCATAGGCCTGCAACTCGTCCCCGAGTTCGGGAGCGCGGAGCCACACATTGAACGGACCCGCCGCGCCGTGGCGCTCACCCTTGAACAGGTGTTCGATCATGACCTTCTGTTCCGGGGTCGAGGTGTCCCAGGTGAGGGGAGCGAAACGGCCGCCCACCAGTTTCAAATTGTGGTCCGCGGGAACCTGGGCGTAAGTCAAAGCCACGGCACCGGCCAGGCAGGCAGTCAACCATCGCAAGCGCATTCGATGCTCCTCTCTGGGGGATGATTATGGCAGATTCCGCCGACCGGCAGAGCGCCACCGGTTACGGCTTTCCTAACCCCGGGCCACGCGCACACCGTGACCGCTGACTTCCGCACCCGCGTTGGCGTCCAACGGGAGACAGTCGGCAATCGCCACCAGCGCCAGAATCGCAGTCAAGGCGAACGCTAGCCGAAAATCCGTGAGCCCCGGGGCGGCGCCGTGGTGACCCTGTAGCCAACCAGCCAGACGCAGGGCCAGCGCGCCCACCGCGACACCCATACCCATCGACATCTGGAACATCACGGCCGAGAAACTCGTCGCGGAACTCATCATCGGCTTGGAGATATCCACGAATGCCAGCGTGCTCAGGGTCGTAAACTGCATCGATCGCGAGAGGCCGTGCAGAAACAGCACCGCCAGGATCAGCGGTTTCGGGGTGTGCGGGGCGAGCAAACCGCAGGACAGAATCAGCACAGCCGTGATGGCTCCGTTCACCAGCAGCACTCGCTTGAAGCCGAAGCGCCGCAGCACCGGCGTGGTTACCGGCTTCATGCTTAGATTGCCGGCGAACATCGCAAGCACCAGAAGACCCGATTCAAACGCGCTCAGGTGGAACGGGATCTGGAACATCAGCGGCAACAGGAAGGGCGACACGCTGATGGCGATCCGGAAGAGCGAGCCGCCCCAAATCGTGACGGCGAAGGTCGGCACCTTCAGGCAGGAAAGTTCCACCAACGGATGCGGAGTGCGTCGGAGATGCCGGACCGCCATCCAGCCCGAGGCAATGCTGCCAGTGAGGAACAGCGCGGCGAGCGGCCAGGGCGCATTCTGTCGTCCCAGCAGTTCCAGGCAGTACATGAAGCTGGTGCAGGCGGTGCCGGTGAGCGCAAAACCAACCCAGTCGAAGCGGCGCGGCGCTTCATCCACCTCGCCCGTGATCCAACACCACGCAAGAACAAACGCGCCCACCCCCAGAGGCACGTTCAAGAAGAAAATCCAGCGCCACGAGGAATACGTCGTAATGAAGCCGCCCACGGGCGGACCCAGGACGGGCGCGATCAGCCCGGGCCACGTGATATAGGCGATGGACCGCATGAGATCCTTCTTTTCGGTAATGCGCAAAACCACCAGCCGCCCGACGGGCACCATCATTGCCCCGCCGATTCCCTGCAGAATGCGGGCCGCCGTGAACTGCCACAGGCCGTTGCTCAACCCGCACAGAACCGATGCCAACGTGAATACCGCGATGGCGGAGGAAAACACCTGGCGCGGGCCGAGGCGATCGGCGACCCACCCGCTGACCGGAATAAACACAGCTAGGGTGAGCAGGTACGCCGTCATGCCCAGGTTGAGATCGACGGGGCTGATGCCGAACGATTGCGCCATCTGCGGCAGCGCGGTGGCGATCACGGTGCCGTCCAGGTTCTCCATGAAAAACGCGCCGGCGACGAGCAGCGCCACCGCCACCGGTCTTTGCACCGATGGCGCGCTTCGCGTCTCGGTCAGCTTCGCCATACGCTTGCATTGTAGCGGCTGCGGGTCGCGGCTTAATGGCAAACGGTTGCCGACCATCGCCTTTTGGCCTCGGTATAATCGGAACTTGGAGCTTGGTGTGAGCAGAGTCGAGCGTCTCGAAGATCAGGTAAAAGGCCTCACCGCGGAAGAGCTGAAGTCGTTTCGAGAATGGTTCACCCAGTTTGATGCCGACTCGTGGGATGCCCAGATCGAGGCCGATGCCAAGAGCGGCAAACTGCAGGCCTTCGCCGAGCGGGCGGCTCGCGATCATAAGTCGGGCCGCTCCACGAGGCTGTGACGCATCACGCCGCTCCTGATTTCTGGACTTCCTATCGGTCCCTGCCGGCGAACGTTCAAGCCCTTGCGGACAGGGCATTATGGGCTCCTGAAGGACGATCCGCATCACCCGTCCCTACACCTGAAGAAGATCGACAGCTTTTGGTCGGTGCGAGTCGGCATTCATCATAGAGCTTTGGGTATTGATGTGAGCGACGGCATTCTGTGGTTCTGGATTGGAGCCCACTCGGACTACGACCGGATCACGCGATGAATTGTAGTCCGCTAATCGTAGAACGCCGGGATGCCTTCACCATAGACTTTACAATCAGGACCTAACGAACGGCTTATAAAAATGTGCTCCGAACCGTGCTCAGCGGCCCGCCCGGCGACCCATCGAATGAGGTTTATCATATGAGTCTTGCTCCGAGTACTTGCCAGCTCAATCGCCGGGGAACCCCATGCCTGAAACGTACGACATCGTCTCGATCGGATCCGGCCACAACGGCCTGGTTGCCGCCGCCTACATGGCGGCCGCGGGAAAGAAGGTTCTGATCCTGGAGCGCAACCCATGGTTTGGCGGCGGCGTGGTCACAGCCGAGCTCACCGGACCTGGCTATCTCCACGACCGCTTCAGCACCGGACATATCTTCATTCAAGGCAATCCGCTGATCAAGAACGATGAGCTCAAGCTGCTCTCGCGTTTCGGGCTGAAATACCTTCACCCCGAGGTGCCCTTCCTCTGTGTATTCGAGGACGGCTCCACCATCGCCCTCCACCGCGATCGGAAGAAAACCTATGACGAGATCGCCCGGTTTTCGCGCCAGGATGCCGACACGTTCCTGCGGTTTGCCGAGACGGCGATGCGCTACCTTCCCATGATGTCAGCCT
>Ga0335079_10002460_pt1 | contig 21378 bp, 20 predicted proteins | sample Lox_Sample_33_FD_206719 | JGI IMG/M metagenome (GOLD analysis project Ga0335079, IMG submission 206719) | Soil microbial communities from Loxahatchee National Wildlife Refuge, Florida, United States - Lox_Sample_3.3 | ecosystem: Environmental > Terrestrial > Soil > Wetlands | place: USA... | reverse complement strand
GTGCCCAGCCAGAGCTTCCATCTCGTGAAGGTCGAGGACGATGGTCGCGTCAGCAATATCCACCACATCAGGGATGTCGGGATGCGGATCAACGGTGGGTTCTTCGTCTTTCGAAACAGCATCTTCGATTGGATCAGACTCGGCGAGGAGTTGGTCGAAGAGCCCTTCCGAAGGCTGGCCGCGGAGGGCAAGCTCGTCGCGTACAACTACGACGGGTTCTGGGCGTGCATGGACACGTTCAAGGACAAGATGCTCCTCGAGGACCTGTACACGCGCGGGAAGGTCCCGTGGGAGGTCTGGAAGCAGTGGGGCGCGCGCGAGACCTCGCTGCCGCGCGCAGACGAGGCATGACTCGCGCCAGGCTTTATCGAGATGATGCATCGAGTGAGTTGGCTAGGACAGGAGAGCGGGCCCAGGCGCGTGCTTGCGCTCGGCGCTCACGCCGACGACATCGAGATCGGGTGTGGCGGGCTGTTTCTGAGGCTCGTCGCGGAGCAGCCGGATCTCGAGGTCATGTGGGTGGTTTTCTGCGCCCCCGGACCGCGCAAGAACGAGGCGAGCGCGTCGGCGAGCGCGTTCCTCGCCAAGGCGTGCGAGTACCGGCTGCTCGTCCATGACTACCGGGACGGTTTCCTGCCCTACTCGGGTGCCGCGATAAAGGAGGCCTGCGAGCAGGTCAAGGACGCGTTCTCTCCCGATCTCGTGCTGACGCACTTCCGTGAGGATCGGCACCAGGACCACCGGCTGGTCTCCGACCTGACCTGGAACACCTGGCGAGACCACATGATCCTCGAGTATGAAATTCCGAAGTACGACGGTGACTTCGGATCGCCGAACTGGTTTGTGCCAATGCCGGCGGTCACGCTGGGCCGCAAGATCGAACTCATCCTGCAGCACTTTCCGTCGCAGGCAAGGAAGCACTGGTTGGATGGCGATCTGCTGCGAGCCGTGGCGCGCATCCGGGGGATGGAGTGCGTCGCCACGGAGGGGCTGGCCGAGGCGTTCTATTGCCGCAAGGTCGTCGTCTGAGCGGAAGTTCCCCGGGGATTCGAGGGGTCCCGAGATGGGAAACCGCTCAGGGACAGGCGAGACGCCCCTGATGGTCCTCGTGGCCAGAACACCAAACCTCCCCAGGGATAAATCCCGGGGGTTCTTAAGACGCGCAGGGAGGGCAACAAGCCCGGCCTGGCGTGCGTTCTTTGGAGCCCTGGCCTTTCGGCTACGACGTCTCCGGCCTCGCGACCGTGTTTGCCTCTCTTCGACGGGCGACCCGCTCTCGCGCCAGGGCGCGTGGGGATGGGGAATCCCACCCCGCTCGCAGGTTCATGCTGCTCGCTCGATGCCGCCCGTCGAAGCAGCGGTTTCGCAGCGAATGCCGTGCGGCATTCCGGACATCGAGCGTGTCGTCAGCTTTCAAAGAGCCACGACTCCATGGAGCTTACCACCGACCTCTGACACGCTCGCCGCCACCGTTCCTCCCGACGCGTAAACGCGCAGGCTTCCCGGTGGCAATTTGGTGACTCGAGGAAAGGCCAGCTCGCATTTACTGGGAGGCCTGCTTCAACTGATGCCCGTCAAGTTGTGCATCTGCAAAGCGTGCGGGAGATGGGAGTGGATAGGCATGGACGGGCTCTCTCTGGCGGTGCTGCTGGCGGGATCGACCCAGGAGCGATTGATACAAGTCCTCGAGGCCCAGCACGGTCTGATCCCAGCTGTACTGAGCAGCCACATGGGACCTGGCAGCGCTCCCGATCGCCTTGACACGCTCGGGCGAGTCAATGAGAGACCTCAATTGACGTGCCAAGTCATGCGCATCACCATTTCGGAAGGTGATCCCATGGCCATCGATCGCTTCCTTGTTCTCGGGGATATCGCTCACCAGGCACGCGCAGCCGTAACTCATCGCCTCGAGTACCGCGAGAGGGAGTCCCTCGAGCTCGGAAGGCAGCGCGAAGGCGTAGCAGTTCGAGAATAGCTCCCGCAAGAGGCGGCCGGTCGCGAAGCCAGTGAAGAGGATCCGAGGATGACCAGCCGCCAGCGTGTGCATCGCCGCCTTGTACGTGCCATCCAGCGGATTGTCGCCCGCCACCACCAGCTTCATTTTCGGATCAAGCGCGCGGTACGCGTCGATGAGGTAGTGCAGCCCCTTCTCCTTCTCCATCCGGGCTGCAAACAGGATGTAGTCGCCGCCGCTCAGCCCGAGTTTCTTGATCTCCTCCGGCGCGGCCGCGCTGGCGGGTGCGACGCCAGGTGGGATGAAGCTCGCTTCCATGCCGTATCGCTCCCGCATGTACTGCCGCTGGGCGCGCGATACAACCGTCACGGCGTGTGGGACGTAGACGGAGGACCACTCAGAAAAGCGAAGAAATGCCCGAGCGAAACCGCTCCATTTGGAACGCCGCCACTCGATGCCGTGCCCTTGAATCACCACCTTCTTGCCGGCCAATCGTGGCAAGATGCCAAATAACGATTGACCAAACGAGTGGACATGCACGATCTCGGCGCGATCGACCGCAGCCCACAGGGCCGCCAGCAGCGCGGCCGAAGGTTTCTCCAGGTTCTTGGAAGGCACTGCAGGGACCGTGCAGATCTCCATGCCCGCATATGACGAAGGCACGCTGGTGCGGTACGAGATGGAGTAGACGCGGACGTCGTGCCCCTTCGCCGAGAGCCGCGGCCCCACCGCCTCCATGTAGCGCTCGATACCCCCGGGAAAAGGGAGCCCTTTGAGAACCAAAAATGAGATGTTCACGCTCCGCCTCTCTCGATGGATTCTGCCCTATGCGACCAGGTGGTCACGTACAGAATCCCAGGTGAATATACAATTGGAAGTCCGAGCATCAGGCGTGGATAATTGGGTGGACAATTGGAGGGCAGCCTGGATCGGGCTTGGGTGGACAGTCATGCTCGAGCGATCGGGTGGCACGCCCATCCGCATTTTGGGGCTGCCCGGACGAGCTTGGGGTCGAGCACCTCGCGTGAAAGAAATGGGGCAAGTTCAGGACTTGCGCGGTATCAAGCGGCTCCGGAGCTCGACACACCGACCGGAAGAACACCGTCGGTGCCACTTTATGGCGGCGCTCCACGATCCAAGGTGACGTTGCCGTGGCGTTCATCCAATCAGTGGAGAAGTTCTCAAGCTGATCGGAGGATGGCTACTCTTTGACACGGCCATGGTGCCTCCTCTGGTGAGTGCCTGGTCAGCGGCGACCAGATCGGAGTGCCGCGATTCAACCTTCGAGATCGAGGAACGAAGTGCCCGGCATCATGTTGCGAAGCCGGCGTCCTCTCAACCGAACGCGCATGGAAAGGCTGACTACCTGGCCGCGACCTCGGCGTACACCTTCATGAGCTCCGCGACGTGCGCGTCGGGGCTGAAGCGCTCCTTCACCAGCTGGCGAGCGTTTTCGCCTAGCCGGGCGAGGGTCTGCGGTGAAGCGAGAAGGCTTCGAACTGCCTCCTGCAACCGGGCCGGATTGCAGGGTGGGAAGAGTGCCCCCGTCTCGCCTGGGCGCACGAGCTCCGGTATCCCGCCGATGTCCGAGCCCACCACCGGCTTGCTCGCGGCGAACGCTTCCAGGACAGCCATTGGCGCGTTCTCGTAGCATTCCGACGGGACCACGACGATGAGGGCTCCGGCCAAGAGCTCGTTCAGCGTGGCTCTGTCGCAATATCCGAGAAAGTGAACCCGCGATGGGTGCTTCGTTTGCGCCGCCATGCGACGCAGTGCCGCAGCCTCCGGTCCGTCTCCCGCGACGAAGAGGTCCACATCAAGCTCCTCCATGGCGCGGATGAGGCAAGCCACCCCCTTCTCCCGAGAGAGCCTGCCCGAGTAGAGCAGGTACGGCTTGGCGGCGGAGGCGGGAGGAGCAGCGGTCAGCGCGGTGAAATTCGGCACGAATCGAAGTCGCGCACTGCCGACACCACCCTCCGAGAGAGATTGCTGCATGAAACGGCTCGGGCACACGACGGCGTTGATCCCGTCGTAGACCCCCTTCCACGAATTGATCGCTGCCTCTGCGCCATAGACGATCGAGGTGATCCGACCCCGCTCGTGGCATCGTCGGAAGAACACGGGAAGCTGGCGATGGTACGAGCAGGCGTCGCAGGGGCGCCCTTCCGACAGGCGCAGATAGGTCGGGCACACGAGCTTGTGGTCGTGCGCCGTCATGACCGAGGGGATGCCTCTTTGGCGGGTAACTTCGGCAACGACCGGCGTGAGCCTCCCGTAGATGTTGTGGAAGTGGACGACGTCCGGGCGGACGAGGTCCAGCGCCGCCGAGAAAGCCCGCTTCACTTCGGGATTGGCAACGAGCGAGTACCAGCCGCCTATCCTCACCCTGAGTGGCTGGGTCTGGAGGTCGAGAACCTCCGGGAAGAGGTGCTCCAGCGAGGAGGGCTGGTTCTGCGGGTGGCGAGCCGAGAAGCAGGCGACTTCGTGCCCGCGTTCGGCAAGGCCGGCCATCTCTCCGAACATCACCTTCTCGGCGCCGCCGCGCCAGTAGTGGTAGTTGTTCACCATCAGGATCTTCACGGAGCGCTCTCCTCGCAGCAAGAACGGGTCGTCAGCACCTGGCATCCTTCGGCCATGGGGCAGCCCTCCGCACCGGGGCGTTCCACGGAACCTCCGCCGTGGGGCGGACGGCCGGCTGTGTGCTGGCCAGGAGGAACACGAAGAGCGCCATGAACATGAAGTTGTCGAGGACGTTTTCGCTGACACAATAGGCCAGGATCATGGGGATGACGTACCGATCATCGCGCGGCATGCCTCGCCAGGCGGACCAGCAGAGGCCGAGGAAGGCGATGAGTCCCAAGGCCCCCGTCTCGAGCAGCAGACGCAGATACTCATCGTGCGGCAATATTCCGAATAGCGCGAAAGTGGACCCCAGCCCCCTTCCGATGACCCACTGGTAGGGCTTACCCTGGGCGTAGGCTCGGAGCACGGTGCGCCACATGCCGAGCCGCCAGAGGGCGGAGGTGGAGCCTTCGCCATGCGCCGCGACCGCTTCAGCGTACATGCTGTCACTCTGGGGGGCATTCAGACTGTCGCGCATGACCTCGTACTGGCGAACGAGGCGCAGCTGCGAGGCCCCCTGCTTGCCGACCAAAGCAGTTGCGGCAAGCGCCATGACGATGAATCCGACAGCGGCCCGCCGCACGGTCAGCATGCGTCTCAAGCGGTAAGCCAGCCCCGCGGCACAGGCCAGGATGGCGCCCAGGGTGCCGGTCAGGGCTATGGTGACGACGGCCGCGCCATATACCAAGGCCTGACGCAGCGGCGGATCGTCGTCGTTCAGGAAGAACGGCAGGGCGAGCCCGATGAGCGCCAGGTTGTTGGGGTTCGGAAAGACACCCGAGAGGCGCCGTCCTCCGTCACCCTCGAAGTAGTTCCCGGAGAGGACCGAGCAGAAGATGATCGCCAGGCACCCGGCGAACAGGGCCCAGCGCAACGGCGAGTGATTGAGGGGCGTGAGCCGCCAGGAATAGATTTGCAGGAAGACGACGAAGATCAGGTCGAACTTCAGGACCGCCTCGACGGGGAGGTCCGGGTTCAAGAGAACCCCCAGGATGGGCGGCACGGAGACGAGGAGCGCCCAGCGCGTCGGTGGCCCCACTCGTAGGATGGAGAGCACCTGGTGATTGCCCACCGAGGAGATGAAGATCATGGCCAGAGCACCCAGCGAAAGCAGGCCAGGAAGGTGAGCGAAGTGGGCGGCCACCAGGATGACGGCGTAGACGGTGAAGCCGAAAACGACGGGGACCCAGCTGCCTTTCGGAAGGCTTGTCATGGCCCGCTCCGCCAGCACGACCCGTTACCTCCCTGGGCGGGCTCCGCGACGGGCGCGGACAGGATGGTTCCCGCGATGGTGGGGTTCGATGACGCCATGGTGGCACTGAAAGCGCGTGGACAGCACGGCCAACTTAGCTGCGCTTGGGCGGCAGCTGAAGCTGCGGGCGGGGCCTTCGCTGATAGGCATGACCGTACTTGACGTATGGGTAGTCGGTCCTTCGCGGCCACACGTCGTTCATGATGATCGCGCGAGGCTGGACCCCGTTCTGGAACATCAGCTTGAGAGAAGCCATGATCTCGCGAATCGAGTGCCGGCCGGCCCGTAGCACCAGCAGGGTCGTCCCCGCCCTTCGACCCACCAGGACGCCATCGGTCACTGCCAGGACCGGGACGGTATCGACGATCACGAACTCGTAGTCGGCCGATACCATCCTGAGGAACTCGTCGAAACGTCGCCACGAAAGGAGCTCGGACGGATGGTCCGGACGGTTGCCAGGGGGCATGAAGTGCAGCCGAGCTGACACATGCTGCAAGACTTCGGGGACTTCCCGTGTGCCCTCGATGACCTCGGAGAGTCCGGGTGCGTTCGATGTTCCCAGGTGACGGTGGAGGGTTCCCTTGCGCAGGTCCGCATCCACCAGGAGCACACGGCTGCCCGCGTCAGCCAGCACGTGCGCGAGGTTCACGGAGATGAACGATTTTCCTACGGACGGGCTGGGGCCCATGACGGCGACGACGTTGCTGGGAGCTCCCTCCACCAGCAGCTGGACGCTGGTTCGCAGGCTGCGGAGCGCCTCGATGGCCAGGTCGTCGGGGTGGGTCGCCGCCAGTGGCTTCACCGCGCCCCTCGGCCGATTCTTGCCCGAAAGGATGCACTCAGCCGGACTGTGCGGGATTGAGGCGAAGACGGGGAGCCTCGTTTGCCGCTCGATGACCTCCACGTCGTCCACGCCTTCGACGAAGGCCTTTCGCCCGAAAGCCAGGCCGATTCCGATCGCCAGCCCGATCAGGGCCGAGAGCCCCAGCGTCGAACCAAGGTGCGGGCCCACCGGCTCGGGTAGGGCAAGCGCAGCGTCCAGGACGCGGACTTGGCCTACGGTGCTGGATTGCACCACGGACAGTTCCTGGGCCTTGTTGAGGAGGAGCACATAGAACTCGCTCGCCACATTCGCCTCGCGATTGAGGCGCGCCGCCGAAAAATCCGAGTCCGGCAGCCGCCGCATCTCTCGATCCAGGGCCTCGCGCTCCTCCCGGAGCCGTCTTTCCCTGCTCTCGAGAGCCTGCATGGCGGGGTGGTTCGCGGTGTAGGTCTGCTTGAGCTCCGAGCGCTGGAGGCCGAGCTCGGTCAGCATGCGTTCGATGGAGGCAGCTCGCTCCAGCGCGGCCTTGGTCGCGGCACCTGGGTCGAGCCCGACGCTCCCGCTCTTGCGGAAGGCGTTCAGCGCGGCTCCAGCCTTCTCGGCGTTGAGCTTCACTTGCGGGAGCTGGCGGGTGATGAACTCGAGCGCGCTCGCGGCCTCGGCGTGGAGCCGCTCAGTGTTCTGGCGCTGGTACGTGCGTGCGAGCGCATCGAGGATGGCGCAGGCGAGGCGGGGGTCCGGTCTCTCCAGCCCGATCTCGATCGTCGCGATACTCTTGCCCTTTCCGGAGATCTGTAGATCCTTCCGGAGCGCCTCGATCGCAACTGCGAGCGGGATCTTGCGGATCCTAAACCGGGTCTCTTTCCTGGCCGTCAGCTTGGAGATCAACAGGCTCGTCTTACCAACCGTGAGAACCTTCCCGATCTCGCCGGTGCCCATGAGGGCCCCATTTGGATCGAGCAGATCGTATCGGCCACCGCCCCGCGCGACCACCGTGAACGCTTGTTTCTCCCACCGGACAGGGACGTTGAACTGCTGTGCCGCGATCCGTTCTCCTCCCCACGCGAAGGATGACATTCCCAGCACCGGCGGGGCGGGCTCGTTCCCAACGTAGCGCCTGGCGAGTCCTCTCCCGAAGAGGGGAAAATAACGCGGCTCAGCGACCACATCGAGCCGCAATTCCTTGACCACTTGGCTCAGCAGCGTGCGCGAGCGGAGGATCTTCATCTCCGTTTCGGCAAGGGAATCATCGGAGGGGCTGGCGGGCTCCTGCGGCCCCAGCACCTTCTTCTCCTTGTCTTCCACCTGCACCAAGGTCTCAGCGTGGTAACTGGGGTTCACTACCCCGAGGTACAGCGCTCCCCCGATCACGGCGACGATGGTGCTGGCGGCAATGATCCAGCGACCCTTACCGAGCACTTGAGCGAAGCCGCGCAGGGTGAACTCTTCGCTCGAGCGTTCCGTCGCTGGCGACGGGAACGCCTCCCTCGTAGCTGGAGTCACGAGATGCTCGAGCGCGACGCTATCGGTGGTGGAGCCCTGCAGTTCGAGCGGTTTACGATTCACGTTCATATGCTGGGTTTGCTCGGGTGACGCGCCTCGGGTAACCGATGGGAGAGTATGGCGACGAGCTGTCGAGCCCCATCACACGGCGCCGCACTCTCCGGATTTGGGGCATATTGACATGCTCTCCGGCCGAAAGGCCGGAGATTCCGGCTTGGGCGACGCGAACAGCTCGGGCTGCCGACACGGGTGGGTTCCAGTTGCTGGCGACATTGCGATATCGCTCACTTCACAGGCGATCCGGGCTGTGCTTGCGCACCCAATGGAAGCGTCCATCGTGTCCTGCTCTTCGGGTCGCCCCATTCCGCGAGCGAGGAACACGATACACTTGGCCGATGACATGAGAGAACCGGGGAAGCGGGGCATCCCGAGCCACGCTCCCCCGGAGGCGCTATCCTTTCCCGCCCTGAACGGCGGGGCTTCTTGCGCGTCCTGGTCAGACGATCGGGAGCGAAGGTCCATCCCGACATGGGGGTGCGCCTCCCGAATTGACACTCTGGCCGTTGGAAGAACGGTCGCCCGTTCGAGACTCTTGGTGCTCCTCGCTCAGGGTATGATACGTTCGGTTTGGTACGAGAGGGGCTCCGCAACCGGGAATGGTTGCTCGTCCTGTGCAGAACCCGCAGGACACGGTTGGGCCCGATGCCGCAATGGTGTCGCTATCTCTCAGGCGCATTGCTCGCCCACAGCCGCCTGGCGAGAAGGAGTATGAGAAAGAAGTTCGGCCTTCGCCGCTGGCATCCCTTGCCGAGGCCGCCAGCTCGCCCAAACTGACGACACGCTCGATGTCCGGAATGCCGCAGCGGCATTCCGGGCTGCGAGACCGCTGCTGCGACGGGCGGCATCGAGCGAGCAGCATGGAATCTGCGAGCGGGGTGGGATTCCCCATCCCCACGCGCCCTGGCCTCAGATCGGGTCGCCCGTCGAAGAGAGTTGTCATGCGCGCGCGCATCCGGACGCATGAAACGGTCCGGCAAGGGGGAGTTTCTTTGGAGGCAAACAGGGTCGCGAGGCCGGAGACGTCGCAGCCGTAAGGCGAGGGCTCCGGAGAGCGACCGACGAGATGGCATCATCTCTACCTCATAGCGCGGGCTGACGCCCGCAACCCAGGAACTCGAGAAGAGGCGTCCTGTCAAAGAGCCACAACACAGTGGAGCCTCGGACATGCTCGCCCGCCACCGTTCCTCCCGACGCCTGAAGGCGCGGGCTTCCCGGTGGCCATTCCGGTGAGGAGAAGGCACGAAGCTCGTCGAGCCGAGACCGCCCTTTGGGAACCACTTTCGAAGGCGGATACCCTGTCCCGTTGAACCCTCGGATAGGGGCCCTTCGTCCATGGACCGGCCAACGGGGACTTTACGTGCGGCCTTTCGGCGGATCGGTCACCCTTCCCGCCCCCGGATATGACTGAAACTGGACCCCTCCGGGCTCGTCCTTCGGGACCATTGAACCGCGCGGCGTTGCGGAGCAGCTCATCCCCCGCGTCGAGAACCAGCTCCACCTGCTCCCGGGAAACGCGGCCGACACGCTCGGTAAGAAACGTGCGATCGAGGGTAAGAATCCAGACTTGGCCTCCGCAAGTCTGTGATTTCCGATGGGTGTCACGCCCGGGGCTTGCGCCGAAATTAGTGGCGGGGCGGAAATGGGTTTCAGCGCCGGCCATTGAGTAGGTATGCAGGCCCGCTGCCTCTTCCCGTTGACCAGAACCCATCGACCATTGTCCGCATCAACGATCGCGCTCAACTTCACCATGAGGGTGACTTGCGAGCGCTGGTGGTGGGCGGGATCCCGCTGTTGCATTGGAGCGTGGGGGACGTTGTCTCCGAGTCGTACGCAAAGGTCATGTTGGTTCGGGATGGCCTCGCCGGAGGGGCTCGCGCGGGCGTTCGACTGCAGCAGAATGACAGTGCACCGGGCACTGAAGTGCTTCGAGGAGAAGGGCCTTGTCGGCTTGGTGCCCAGCAAGCGCGGTCCCAAGTACGCTCGTGTGCTTGGCGAGGTGGCCACGCTCAGGATGGTTGCTCTCAAACGGCAGGGTTTGAGCAACGTGACGATCGCGTCGAAGCTTAAAGAGCTGTCCCGCAATTCTTGTCGCATGGCGATCCGTAGGTTGTGACATCGTCGGGTAGGGAAAATCGCCGCTTTCATACCACGAGTATAGCCACCATCGCGCCGGCCCTTGCCAGCGACCTATGGTTGCGAGTCCCTGGAGATCAGGCAGCTGGGGACAGGCGTTCGACCCGACCGCCCTGACCCAGCAGCCCGATGAAGCCGTGCCATGCGGCAGAGGTTGTAGGCGAGAGCCTTCTCCAGCAACTTCGCATGAACAGCCGGAAGGCCGCGGCGCGCAACCTCGCCAAAATCGAAACCATGCTTGAGCGTGAGCATCATGGACTCGATTGCAAGAGCGCAGGTTACGCGCATCGGCGTACTCGTCACTGTTCCAATCCGCGTCCTCGGTGAGGGCTCGACCTTTCGCGCCGTTGATGCTGATGGGCCCGACAACGCGCTTCTTCAATTTCGCCACATTCGCTCGGCTGGCATACCCGTCGTCGACGCTGACCGTGCTGGGACTACCTGGGGCCAGGATTTTGGGCGCACCTGGGCGGACAACGGCCGGCCGTTCCGCGGCCTCCTAACCCCCCAATGGGCTCGAGTAGAAGGCGAGCCGCGGCGGGCTTGGCCTGGATGCGCTCCTTGCAAAACACTGGGTGACGCCCCTCTTGACGAGAGTGCGGGCTCGACCCGACAAGGACCCTGGCAAGCCCAGAAGCCGTGAATGCGCCCATGGTTAACGTAACCAATTACCAATTCCCCCAGGGGAATACTATTCGTAGCGGAAATGTCACGGTAAGTGCTTATCGGGTGAAGATCATCATCGACGGGCGCGCCGGGAGGTGGACGGAACGTGGAGCCACTTTTCGCCCAGGAACTCGGTCCGGTGGTTGCTGTCGTCTATGCCGCGACGTCGCAGCTGGCCCTCTGCACAGGACAGTATCTCGAACAGTCGGGGAGGCGGCGCCCAACGCTGCGGTCGACGCCGCTGAACGACCGCGGCGTCCGCCCGGCGAGACGCGATTCTCATGCCATATCCTGGCATGATATGAAAGACCGGTAGGGGCGAACCCGACTACGGACTCGAATTCCTCTTGGGGTTCGATGGCCGCATCCACCACCTGGAAGATGGGTACTGGCTGAAGTTTGAAATCAAGCGCGCGCCAGTCACGAAGGCCCGTTCGCACGGCCTGGCCTACTCCTTCACTCCGCACGCTCCGGATAGCACGCGTACGATCGGATTCGACAATGCTCATGCTGTTTCACGGAAGGGCTTGATTCAAGAAGCGCTCCGAAGCTGCCGACCACAGGCATCGCAAGCAGGACGATTCTGGTGAACCGTATGCGTTCGTGGATGCGGGGAAGCTGATCGACGACTTCTTCGACGAGGTGGAACGCTTCCTGACCCAGCGGGGACTCGGTACCGCGGTAGTAAAGGTCGAAGAGAAGGGGGAGGTCGAGATGACGAAGTACAAGATTCGGAATCCACGATCCTTGCGCGAGCAGATGAAGGCGGTCGCACGCGGTGGCGTTCGAGCTCCGGCTGACGCGGCGAAGCGGAGCTTCGACTCAGTCGAAGCTCTGGTTCGGCTATTGACGTCCGAGAACCGGCGCCTGTTGGCGACGATCCGCGACCGCGCACCACGGACTGTCGCAGAGTTGGGCCACATGACGGGACGAGCACAGCCGAACCTGACCCGTACGCTCGCGAAGCTGGCGGCCGCGGGGCTCGTCACATTGAAGACTGTTGGCCGGCGAAAGGCAGTAAGTACTACTGTCAAGAAGATCGTGGTCGAGATTGATCCCTACTCGGATCATGATCGGCTGCGTGTTGGGTAGTCCGAGATCGGGTGCTGAGAACGGCCAACACTACTCGATCACAGCTAACGCCAGCGCGAGATACAGCAGCCGATAAGGGGAGCGGTGCGTCTGTGAGCTCCAGAAGCTCGTCGGCTCCGGCCTCTCCGCGGTCTGTAAGGCATCTCCGTGATGAAAACGGCGGGCATCGTGTCAATCCGCAAGCATCAGTTCTTGATAGTCACGGCGCCCATCCGACCAGGCTGCGGGTCGTGCCCATTCCTCCAGAGCTTCGGCCGCACATCGAACGCGCTCTCGCTGTCTCGAAGGAGCTCGGTTCCGAATTTCTCTTCCCCACAGAGGAAGGGCAAGATGGCTACTCGCAACCTGGACCTTGCGGGCATGACGAAGCGCGCGCTCGTCCGCGCTGGGATCATCGACCACTGGGATCCGCGATGCCGTAGGAAAGATTGTGGGTACGTTGAGCACCGACCTTAGCGCGCTCAATGGGGCGACGTGCCCCAAATGTCAGATGAGACTCTGGCCGAAGGCAATCCCTCCCAAGAACATCTGCTTCAGGACCATGCGTGCCACGTTCGGAACGGTTGCATGCGAGGTCGCGGGGGGGACTGACTTTGCTAAGGTCCTCCTCGGGCACGAGCCAGAAGACGACGGAGAAGCACTACATCGCTGCCCGTGCTGCTCGGCTCCACGATTTGGCGAACAGGGTCAGGTTCGGAGTGAAGCCACCTACGCCGAACGGGGAGGCTCTCGATCAGGGTGCCGAGTCGGTCAGGGCTGCGCTGGCGGCTTGCAGGGAGTCTGAAAGTGCGGAAGGGCGCCTTTGCCCGGCCGCCACTTACCCGCTGCCGCACCGCGCTGCCGAAGACAGTTCGGCCGGGTTCTTCACCGAGGTTATCGAGGAAATTCCGGCCGTTGTGAATGGCTGGGTGTATGGAACTCGAACCCATGGCCTTCGGCGTGACAGTTCACCGACAGGTGTGGCAGGGGCGGCGTGCACGCCGGTTAGCACGTCGCCCGACAGACCACACCCCAGGGCCCGCACACCCGACTCGCTTGCTCTTTCGATTCTTCCGATTACAATCATCGTAAGAAACGGAAGGAACCACGGTGCGCACCACGCTCCCCAAGGACACCCGCCAGCACCTGGCAGCGATCGTCAAGTTCGCCTCCCGCGAGCCCTGGGAGAATGTTCCCCTGCTCGTCCAGGAGCTACTCGAGCCGCTCGCCCTCCCTGAGCGCCTCCGATCCGCGATGATCGAATCCCTTCGTGCCGCCCGCGTCGCCGAGGCGATCGAACAGGCCCTCGCCGGCTCACCCCTCCTGCTCTCAGCAGAAGACGTCATCGACGAGGCCCGCCTACGCGGCCAGGCCGAGGCCCTCGTCCTGAAGGAGCCCATGTTTTCCGCTGCCGAAGCTGGCCGGATTCTGGGTTCCACCTCGTCGACGAAGCCGAGCCACTACGCCCACTCCCTGCGGCGCGACGGTTCCCTCGTCGGCCTGCCCCAGCGCAACACCTTCGTGTTCCCGCAGTTCCAGTTCGACGTCGCCCGCGGCCACGTCTTCACCGTCGTCGCCGACGTGAACCGCCTCCTCGGCGCGGCCGACGACCCCTGGGGCGTCGCCTCGTGGTGGCTGACCACCAATCTGCGCGCCGGAGCCAGTCCGCGCCAGTTGCTCGCCGGCGGCAAGTACGATGAACTCCGTTCACTCGCGGCTGCTGAGGCAGAGCCTGTCGACCCCTGATGCCCTCTGCCCTCCCCCCGACGACCCCGCTCCGACCGCAGCTGAAGAGCCTCGCGCCGGGAGCTGTCGTCTGGCGCCTCCATCGCTCGAGCCGAGCACCGACCGAATTCAACGCAACACTGCGCGACGGCCACAGGACATTCCAGCCCCTCACCGACCAGGGCGGGCGGTTCGATGCGATCACCGGTGACCCCTACGGCTACCTCTACGCAGCCGCGGACACCGCTGGTGCCACCGCCGAGGCATTGCTCCGCGATCGGCCGGCGGCCACTCCTGGTTTCCTGCGCCGCGCCAAGGCCGCCGGCCTCGTCCTGTCCTGTCTCGACCTATGTGACACCCTCGTGATCGCGGTCCTGCACGGCCCTGGCCTCACCGCGATCTCGCAGGATGCCTGGGTCACCGCCTGCGGGCCTGACCAATACGGGCTTACGCGCGAATGGGCGAGCGCCATCCGCCGCTGGGCACCGACCGCAAGCGGCCTTGAGTGGCGGGCGCGCCTCGACAATGACCGGCTTGCCTACGTCTTCTTCGCGGACCGGTGTCCGACCAACGCATTTACTATCCGCCATAGCTACGCCATCGATCCCGCCAGGCCCAGCATCGGGCTCCGCCTCGTTCAGACCGCCCTCAAGAAGCACGGGGTAACATTCTACTGACCCTGTGCCTGCCGGAAACGGTGTCTGCAAGAAGCGCTTGAGCCGCAGTGTGTTGCGAAGTGGCGCGCGGCCGAGCGAGGAGCATCGAGGGGTAGTAAGTGGCTGGTTGGGGCGTCCATCCTGCGGGTTCGACTAACGGTGGAACCACGCGCCCGCTCGAGGGCACCGCCCTCGGGCGGCGGGACCGATGGCAGGCGTTCCATTCTCCTTGAGGCTGCACCGAACCTGCGAGGCGCCTCGCACGACAAGGCATCGGCGAGGCGGTGCCGCCATCTGCGGCAGAAGGTCCTCGGTCGAAGGGTCGAGGCCGTGACCGAGCGCGAAGGGAAGTCCGCGTACGTGGCGGCCGCGACGCCCCGATGAGGGGGCGGTCACTCGAGCAATGGATCATAACGCCCGGCAGCAGCAGAGTAGAACTGCCGGTAGAAGACGGCACACGCCACCTGGCGGCTCGGCGAAACGTCGGTAGGGCACTGTGCCCAACCTCGGATGAGACCGGCCCTGCGGCCGGACCACGCCGAAACGGGCACCGATGCGAAAACGACCTGTCCTATTACGGGACAGCTCTTAGACGTTGAGCCTCGGCGGTGAGTTCATCGAGGACCTTGTTCCGCTCCTCTTCATCGTGCTGCTTGAACTGCACGAGGTCCTCGGACCGAACGCGGCGGTGGGCACCGCCGCGCGCGATTCTCGTGGCGCTCCGGAAAGGTCGGCCCCTTGCGAGCCGCCAGGTCGAGAGGAGGGCCTTTCTCGCCGCGAAGATAGAGATCGCTCACCGCCATTGCTCGCGAACGGCAAGGTCGTGGCACCGGCGGATGTCCTCGTCGCGATGGAGCTGCTCGCGCCGGAGCAGCTGGAGGACTGGCGCCGAGCGCGCGTGCCCCTGGAGCGGGTCATCAATTGTATCCTCACGCGTCTCTCCCGGCTGCTGCGCATCCTCAGGTTCCACGCGCACAGCCTCAAGCTTTTGCCGTCGGACCGCGTACTTGCGCTGGGGCAAGGGACCGAAGCTTCGGCTCCGCTTCTCCAACGCCCAGCTCACCTTCCGGTCCAGCGACGCGTCGGAGGTCGTGCCCGGCCACGTCGTCACGCTGAAGGTGGAGAAACGCTGGACCTGGCGGGGTGACGCGTACGGAAGCGGGCGGATCGAGAACCCGCGAATCGACGTGACCAGACTCTCCGCTGCCGCTCCAAGGCGGCGAGCCCGTGGATCTCCGCTCCGCGTACGAGCCATACCGCCGCCCCGATCCCTACGCGCCTCTGGAGGAAGCTCACCGAGAGCCCCCATCCGAGCTTCGAGATGGACCCGATCGCCTGGGGAGCGCTCCCTTTGGCGGACCCCGAAGATAACCCCGCCTGCGACGCGGCGGAGCTTTCCGTGGCAGGCGACGTCGAGGGCGCCCGCGAGATCCTCATGGACGTGCTGCTCGAGGATCTGCGCTGCATCGACGCCACCTCGGGAACCTCGAGTTCGAGCGCTCGCCCGCGCGGGCGATGGTGCACTACGAGATCGGGATGGGCACCGGGGAGCTGTTCCTGCCCCCCGGCTTCGACGGGGTGCTCGTCTGGAGCCCCCTCGACGACCGCCCCTTCCTCCGCTGTCTCCACGGATACGCCGTCTGTCTGTGGCGTCTGGGGCGCTCCAAGGAGGCGCAGCTCGTGTTCGAGCGGATCCTGTCGCTCAACCCGAACGACAACCAGGGTGTGCGCTTCTGCTCGGTGAACGTCCGTCACGGCCGGTCATGGGAGGACGGAGATGCTGTACGCATGCGATTTCTTCAGCGTCGATACCCTGGGCGCATTCGGCACGGTGCGCTTCATGGTCTTCTTCGTGAACTGAAATCGCGCGCGGTCCACATCGCGGGAATCCGAATCGATCCCAACGGCGCCTGGATGGCACAGATAGCCCGCAACCTGCTCGACCCGGTGGACGGCTTCCTCCGCGAGGCGACTCACCTGATCCATGACCGAGACCCGCTGTTCACACAAATGTGGACAACACTTCTCGAGTCCGGCGGCGTCAAGTGCGTGCCGATTCCCGCGAAGAGCCCGAACTGCAACCCGCACGCGGAAGGATCGTGAGAACGGTACGGACCGAGTGTCTGGACCATTTCGTGGTCTTCGGGGAGCGACATCCTCGTCACCTGCTCCCAGAGTTCGTCGCCCACTATCACTCCGAGCGCTACCACCAGGGCATCGGCGGCAAGCTCATTCGTCCCCAAGCCTCTCCCAGTAACGACAACATGTGTCGCTCAGATCCGATGCCGCTCCCGCCTCGCCGGACAGCTCAACTTCTACCATCGGAGCGCGGCGTGACCCGCTTCGACGGGTTTTGGGACAGTACGGAAGCATCGGAGGTCGGCAAGGCTGCCGATCGACCGTGACGATGTCCAGGCTGTTGCTGCTCAATGGTTCGTGCGAAGATTCGAGCCGGACACGTTTCCGGACACTACGGGTTCTCGACCCAGCCGAGCAGCTCATGACTCATCTGGAAGCCGAAGTCGCCATACGCCGCTTTCGCGTGTGACAGCCGCTGCTCAGCTTCGGGTAGGAAGGCTTCCCAGGTGGAGGTGGACTGCCCCACAGGAGGCTCTCCCTCAACCTCAACACCGCCACTCCCCGCCTCGACGGCTCGCGTTGCCTTCGCGCCGATACCGAGCAGCTGCTCGCCCCACTTCACCACGTCCAGCGCAAGATTCCCCGCCGCCCTCCATCGGCTGGTCGGCGCTCCAGAGGCGGCTTCCCCAAGCGAGCCGCTCAGGCGCAGTCGAGGGGTATCAGGCACAACCGGCGACAACGTCTTGAGCATCATCGATGACCGGGATGCGCGACAAGCCCCGCCGTTCAGGGCGGGGAAGGATAGCGCCCGGCTCGCTGAGCGAGCCGTGTCAGACGATGCTGCTACGGGAAAGTTGTCGCGAAAGCGAACTACCCCCGGGCAGGGGGAAAGTAACGCCTGCGGAGATACGAGCAGCGAAGCGAAGGCACTCGGCCCAGGAACCCAGCCGTACCGGCGGCGCAAGCCGCCCAGTCGGAATCTCCGGCCTTCAGGCCGGAGAGGGTGTCAAGGAGGGCTTCTTCCCAAACAAAGGACGGGTTTTCCTAAGATTCAGTTGGCTCCCGCCTTGCCGCTTGCGAACGACGCGGTGCCAGATCGGCCTGGCAGCTTTTCGCAGGACGTGGCTGGAGTTGTGAGTCGGTTTGGTATCCGGACGGCGGGGCCAAGAAGAAGAGGCCGGAGCTCTCTAAATTTCCCGAGGAGTTCCGGCCTCTTGTATGGCGGGGTGTATGGGACTCGAACCCATGGCCTCCGGCGTGACAGTGGGACGCGCCGAGCTAGCAAGGAAGCGCTCGACTTCGCAAGCTACTGCAATTCCTGCCGATGACGCCGCGGCGACTAGCCCCAATCGGTCCGCTTTAGCTGGTTTTCGCCCGCCGTTTGGTATCCCCTTGGTATCCGAAATCGGCGCCCCGTCCGACCCGCTACTGTTACTGTCAGTCAGGGAAGTGGCAGAGCGCCTGAAGGTCGCCAGGTCGACCGTCTACAAGATCTGCGGCGAGGGTAAGTTGCCGCACGCTCGGGTGTCGAACGCCATCCGTGTGTCGAAGGCCGCGCTGGCGGACTACCTCCAGCATTCCGTGTGCCGAACGCCAGCCGTGCGCGGCGACCGGGCAGGGCGGACGAGCCGCAAGAGGACGGACAGATGAGCGCCTCCGATCGCGAACGCGGTACCGGGTCAAGGCTGTCTCAAAGACCGGCGTACACTTCGCGCGCCGTCGGCAGCTCCTCGTCTTAGACCACTTCCTCGCTCGGGTGACCTCGCGAAGAAGGACAAGAAGTCGCGCTCTCCACGAGGAGCGCGTGGTCAACAGCTTGGCCGGCACCTTGCGCGAAACTTAAAGGTGGCTTTAGATGTGTGCGTGAGCCCGAAGCGCCACAAGACGCCGAGCTGGGACGAGCTCTTCAACGTGGCCGCGAGCCAAGAGGGGCTGTTCACGACTGGCCAGGCCGCCGAAGCCGGCTACTCGTCGCAGCTGCTTTACGCCCACATGCACGCTGGCCGCGTGCGGCGCCTGCGCCGCGGCGTCTACCGGCTTGTCCACTTCCCGCCGGGCGAGCACGAGGACCTGGCCGCCGTCTGGCTCTGGTCTGATCGGGTAGGGGTCTTCTCGCACGAGACGGCCCTCTCTCTTCATGGTCTCTCCGACGCGCTGCCGGCGCGCGTCCACCTGACGGTGCCGTCCGACTGGCGCCGACGGCGGCTCCGCGTTCCGCGTGGCGTCGAGCTCGCCTTCGCCGATATCCCGAAGTCGGACCGGGCCTGGGTGGGGCCCGTCCAGGTCACTTCCATTCGTCGCACCCTCGAGGACTGCGCTGCGGCGGCGGTCGCGCCCGACCTGGTGCAGCAGGCCCTGAGCGAGGCCGCGACGCGCGGGCTCGTTCCGCGTGCTGAGCTCGACCGGATCGCACGGCTCGCCCGTGGTGCGGAGGGGAGGGCCCCATGAAGGCGAAGACCTACGAGACCCCGGCCGCCTTCAAGCGAGCGCTCGAGGACCGGCTCAAGGCCGGGTCGAAGACCGGCGTAGACTTCGCGCGCCGTCGGCAGCTCCTCGTCTTCGACCGCTTCCTCGCTCGGGTGGCCGCTACCTTCGGCGATGGCGTCATCCTGAAGGGTGGCCTGGTGCTCGAACTCCGGCTCGAGCGGGCGCGCACCACGAAGGACATCGACCTTCGGCTCCAGGGTAACAGTGACGACGTGCTGCCGAAGCTCCGGGCCGCCGGACAGCTTGATCTCAACGACTTCATGGCCTTTGAGATCGGAGCAGATCCTGACAATCCCGAGATCACGGGCGACGGCGTCCAGTACGACGGCTTCCGCTACCGCGCCGAGTGCAGACTCGCCGAGAAGATCTACGGACAGCCGTTTGGCGTCGACATCGCGTTCGGAGATCCTCTGCTCGGCGAGGTCGAGCAGTTCACCGCGGAGGACGTGCTCGCCTTCGCGGGCATCGCGCCACCGACGCTGCGCCTCTACCCCGTGGAGACGCATCTTGCCGAGAAGCTCCACGCCTACACCCTGCCCCGCTTGCGACCGAACACACGGGTGAAGGACCTGCCAGACCTCGCGCTCCTCGGGACCATCCGGGAGCTCGATGCCGAGATGGTTCGTGCCGCGCTTCAGCGAACGTTCACTTTTCGTGGCGTCCAGCCGTTGCCATCCATTCTTCCATCACCTCCGGAGGCATGGGCCGTGCCGTACGCCCGCATGGCGGAGCAGGACGGGTTGCCATGGCGGACACTCGGGGATCTGGAGTTGACGGTCAGAGCGCTACTGGACCCGGTCCTCGGGGGACCTCTCCGCGGCAGATGGAGTCCGCGCTTTTGGCAATGGTATTCCTGACGAGAATTCTGAATGGGAGATAAGCACAAACCGTCCGGGGCGCCTACTTACAGTCACGATTCGCCGCTCGCTCCTGTGCCGGGCGCATCGAGCCCGGTCGTGAACAGGCAGCTTCCAACGCGCGCCAAGGAAGCGCTGCTGGCCGAAGTCGAGCAGCAGGAGGCGCTCCTCCGGGATCTCGACCGCCAGCGCGATGAGGCACGTGCCCGCCTCGACACCCTCCGCGGGCAGGCTGCGGCCGCGGAGCGCGCCCGGCCGCAGCCTGGGCCCGCGCCATCCGCGCCAATTCCTCGCGTGGGCGAATCGCCTCCTCCGTCCGCCGGCATCGACAAACTCCGGCTCTTCCGCGAGTTCTTTCGTGGCCGCGAGGACGTCTACCCGAAGTACTGGGAGAACCTCGCCAAGGGGAAGAAGGGATACTCGCCTGCCTGTGCGAACGAGTGAAAGCAGGGGCTGTGCGACAAGAAGCGCGTCAAGTGCGGGGCGTGCCCGAACCAGGCATTCATACCAGTCAGCGACCCGGTGATCCTCGACCATTTCAAGGGCCGCCACATCATCGGTGTCTACCCGATGCTCGAGGACGAGACCTGCTGGTTCCTGGCGGCCGACTTTGACGGGACCTCCTGGAAGGAAGACGTCGCTGCGTTCGTCGAGACCTGCCGCTCCGCCGGCGTGCCGCCTGCGGTGGAGCGCTCGCGCTCCGGCAACGGTGCCCATGTTTGGTTCTTCTTCTCGACCCCGGTGGCGGTCAACGTAGCGCGGCGGATGGGCTGCGGCTGGACACGCTGTTCCTGGCGCTGCCGATATCGTTCAAGGGTACCCTGGTGCAGTACACTGGCCGCCTCCACCGACTGCATCCGCGTAAGACCGAGGTGCGGATCTTCGACTACGTCGACCGTAGCGTGCCGATGCTGCTCAAGATGTTCGAAAACCGGCTGCGCGGCTACCGGGCGATCGGATACGCCCGCGACGAGGCTCCGCTTGGGTTCGCGCCACCGCCAGAGGAACCGACCATCGAGTACGACGAGGAGGCGCTACGCCACTTCGACCAGGACGAGTGAAGCGGAGGACGCATGCCCGACAAGCGGTGTCCGCTGGCGCCACGACCACCTGGAGCCGTTTCAGCCGGTTCTGAACGCGTGACGAGGGGGGCGCTGCCGAGGCTCGGTCGCGATCTCACTTGACTGCTCCTCGGTGAGGATGACGCAGCCGGCGCGAGGAACTGCCACGGGCCCGTAATCACGGACGATTCGCCGGTCTGTCCTTCGCTCCTGGCCTCGGAGATGAAGCCCTGGATGGTGCGACCAGGAAATCCTGGTCCGGAAGGAGGAAGCGATGCGATAGCTTCTGAAATTCGGTCCGTCGTCCAGCGGGCGCGAACCCCGCCCGAGAGGGCAGAACCCAGCCACTCGGAAGCCAGCCTTGCGACGTTCTCCGGCGACGGAGGCGGCGATGCGTAGGCAGGCGAACGCGCGAGCCGCATCGAGCCA
>Ga0335079_10002458_pt1 | contig 21390 bp, 22 predicted proteins | sample Lox_Sample_33_FD_206719 | JGI IMG/M metagenome (GOLD analysis project Ga0335079, IMG submission 206719) | Soil microbial communities from Loxahatchee National Wildlife Refuge, Florida, United States - Lox_Sample_3.3 | ecosystem: Environmental > Terrestrial > Soil > Wetlands | place: USA... | reverse complement strand
GGACGTGCACGGGCAAAGATACAAAATTCATGCCGTGGCGTCTAGGTGAGTGAGTCCAATTCCGAAAGCCAAGCCGATATTGCAGAACGACTTACTACGAAACGGCAGCCGCTTCACGAGTCAACGAAAGAAAATTCTCGATTAACTGCTTGCCGTGCGCCGTGCCGATGGACTCCGGGTGAAACTGCACGCCGTAGATCGGGAGCTCGCGGTGCGCCAGCGCCATGATCTCGGTCGCGCGCGGCCGGTCACCGCTCCACGCGGTGATCGCGAGCTCGCGGGGCAGCGACTGCGGTTCGACGACGAGCGAATGGTAGCGCATCGCCTCGAGCGGACTCGGAATATCGCGAAACAGCTCGTCCGCTTCGTGCACGACGGGACTGGTCTTGCCGTGCATCAGCCGGTCGGCGCGCACCACGCGGCCCCCGAACGCCTCGCCGATCGCCTGATGGCCGAGGCAAACGCCCAGGATCGGTGTCGTGCCGGCGAGCGCCTTGACGAGCGGCACGAGAATGCCCGCTTCGGACGGCGTACACGGCCCGGGCGAGAGCACCACCCTGCTGGGCTTCAACGCCAGCACGCCGTCGACCGTGAGCGCATCATTGCGATACACAACCGGCTCGGTTCCGAGCTCGCCCAGATACTGGACGAGGTTGTAGGTGAACGAGTCGTAGTTGTCGAGGACGAAGAGCACGAAGAGAATCTAATCGACAGATTTGACCTGTGGATTTCCTGGCGCGATTCGACGCACCGTTTGCGTGGTTGACCGGCACCTCTGACGGGTCGTCGTCATATGCCCTCACGCGATGGGTGTTCCTGCGCGCGCTCGGCGTGATCTACCTGATCGCCTTCGTGTCACTGTGGGTGCAGGTCAAGGGATTGATCGGCAGCCAGGGAATTCTTCCGGCAACCGAGTATCTCGACTTCGTGCGCAACTACGCGGGGCCCGCGCGGTATCGCATGGTGCCCACCGTGTTCTGGTTCGGCAGCGGCGACGCGGCGCTGTTCCTGGTGTGCGCCGCCGGCACGGTGGCCGCGTGCCTAGTGATGCTGAACGTCGCTCCCGTCGTCTGTCTCGCGGTGCTCTGGGTGCTGTATCTCTCCTTGTTGTCGATCGGTCAGGATTTCCTGTCGTTCCAGTGGGATGTGTTGCTGCTCGAAGCCGGCCTGCTCGCGATCTTCTGCGCGCCGGCAGGATGGCTCCCGGGTCGGCAGGCGGTCGCACCGCTGTCGCCCCTGATCCTGGTGCTGCTCTGGTGGCTCGTGTTCCGGCTCAGCTTTCAGTCAGGCATCGTAAAGCTGACCTGGGGCGATCCCGTGTGGCGCAATCTGAGCGCGCTCGACTACCACTTCTACACGCAGCCCCTTCCCACGTGGACGGCGTGGTATGCGCACCAGCTGCCCGAGCTCGTGAAGCGATCGATGGTCGTCATGACCTACGTGCTCGAGATCATCGCCCCCCTCATGATTTTTGGCTCGCGACCGCTCCGGCTCATTGCGTGTGCCGCCATCGTGCTCATGCAGGTCGCGATTTTCGCGACCGGGAATTACACGTTTTTCAATCTGCTGACGATCGTGCTGGCGCTGGTGTTAATCGACGATCGCGTTTGGGCGCACGTACTGCCCCGCACCGTGGTCCAGGCTCTGGCGGTGACTGAGCCGGTGCCGGCAGGCGTAGCCTCCGCAGCTCGCCTCGTGTTTACCGTGGTCGTGCTCTTCGTGTCGGCGATAAAATTCTGGCAGGGTCTCACGCCGCGCGCGGACTTCTCCCCCTCGCTCAGGCAGCTCGTGGCCTGGGCCGAGCCACTCCGCAGCGTCAACAGCTATGGCCTGTTTCGCGTGATGACGACCTCCCGCTCGGAGATCATCGTCGAAGGCTCGGACGATGGCGTGAGCTGGAAGCCCTACGAGTTCAAGTACAAGCCGGGCGACGTGCACCGCCGGCCCGGGTTTGTCGAGCCGCACCAGCCGCGACTCGATTGGCAGATGTGGTTTGCGGCGCTTTCCCGCCCCGAGCTGGTCCCCTGGTTTCAGGCGTTCGAAGCACGGCTCCTGGAAGGCAGTGCGGCGGTACTCGGGTTGCTCGGAACCAATCCCTTCCCTGACCGGCCCCCCAGGTATGTGCGGGCGCTGCTCTACGATTATCGATTCACGACGCCTGAGGAACGGCGGCAAACGGGTGCATGGTGGGCGCGCACGCCAATCGGCGAGTACGGCGGCGTGGTGACCAACCCCGAGTGATCAGCGATTCAGATTCATGCGTGCCAGCCAGTCGCCGAAGCGGGGATCGTTCCGGATGGGATCGACCATCGGGTCGACCTTGAGATACGCGAGCCAGCCCCGCCGCTCCTCGTAGGAGCGCAGCAGCCACGTGAAGACCTGGTCGAAGTTGCCCAACCCGAGATGCACCATCAGGAACGCCACGGGCGACACGTAGCCGGTCCGGGCGCTTTCTTCCAGCCGTCCGAGCACGGCATCCGCCTCGTCGCGGCGCCCGCGTACACCCTGGAGGTAGCCGAGGCTCGCCGCGGCGTAGGCGGTTTCGTCCGAGAGTGAGTCGCGGAAGGCGCGCTCGGCCTCGTCGTAGCGGCCCAGCTGCGTCAGGACGAGCCCGAGCAGCCGATAGGTCTCGGGCTGCGTGGGATTCATCGCGATTGCCCGGTGCAGGTGCTCGACCGCCGTCTCGTACTGGCGACTGTAGTAGTGGAGAAACCCCACGGATCGCCGTATCGAAACCGATGCCGGATCGAGATCGAGGGCGCGATGGATCTCCGCGAGCGCCTCGTCGCGCTCGTCCAACACCATGAGCAGGAAGCTGTACCACTGGTGCGCCGTGGCGTACGCAGGGTTCAGCTCAAGCGCGCGGCGGAACGACTTGAGCGCGCACTCCCAATCCCAGTCATAAATGAATTGCAGCCACGCGAGCGAGGTGTGCGCCTCGGCGAGCGTTTCGTCCAATGCCAGCGCGCGCTCGGCGTTGGAGCGCGCGCGCGCGAAGCCCTCGATCACCGGCATGCCACGATAGTCCACCTGCAAGGCATACGCATCGGCCAGCCCCGCGTACGCGAGCGCGTATTCCGGGTCGAGCGCAATCGCCTGCTCGAAGTAGTGGATCGACTCGACCACGCCTTCCCGCGACCGCTTGTTCCAGCAGAAGCGACCGCGCAAATAGAGCCCATACGCCTCGAGATTGCGCGTGTAGCGCTGCGGGGTGGGATCGCCCAGCTCGGCCTGAAAGATCGTCCGCAGCGTGCCCACGATCAGGCGGGCGATTTCGTCTTGAATCGCGAATACGTCGTGCAGCGTGCGGTCGTAGCGCTCCGACCAGAGATGGCGCCCGTCATCGGTGGCCGTGAGCCGGGCCGTGATGCGCAGCCGGTCGCCTGCTTTGCGCACGGTGCCCTCGAGCACCGTCGATACGCCGAGCAGCGATCCAATGGCGCGCACGTCGCGTGCCGCGCCCTTGAGCGCGAACACCGATGTGCGCGAGGCGACTCGCAGCCCTTCGACCTTGGTGAGCGCGTTGATCAGCTCGTCGGTCATGCCGTCGGAGAAATATTCGTTCTCGGGGTCGGGGCTCGTGTTCGCGAACGGCAGCACCGCGATCGACCGCGCTCGCGCGCTCTCCGCCCCGGGCTCGAGCGCTTCGAGAAACTCGGCGACGCTTGCGAACCGGCCGGCGGGTTCTTTCGCAAGCGCGCGTGCCACTGCCTGCTCGATCGCCACGGGAGTGTCGGGGCGCAGGCTGCGCAATGGGCGCGGCAGCTCGGACAGCTGACGCGCGATGATGCGCAGCGCCGAGGGTCCCGAGAACGGCGGCTCGCCCGCGAGCATCTCGAACAGGACGCACGCGAGGCTGTAGAGATCGCTGCGGGCATCGACGTCTTGCTCGGCACTGGCCTGCTCGGGGCTCATGTACGCCGGCGTGCCGATCGCGAGGCCGGGCTCGGTGATGGCGTTCGACCCGGCCTGCGCGATCGCGCGCGCAATCCCGAAATCGGCCACCAGCGCGTGACCGTCCGTGAGCAGGATGTTTTCGGGTTTCACATCGCGATGGATCACGCCTTCCCGGTGGGCGTAGTCCAGGGCCGTGCCCACGTTCCGGGTGATGCGCAGCGCCTCACGCAACGAGAACGGGCGCTCCCGGGCAAGCCGGTGCCGCAGCGACTCGCCCTGGAGAAACGGCATGACGTAGTAAAGGAAGCCGCCCGCTTCCCCTGAATCGAGCAGCGGGACGATGTGGGGATGCGTGAGCCGCGCCGCGATCGCGATCTCGCGGAGGAAGCGCTCCGAGCCGAGCTGCGCCGCGAGCTCGCGGCGCAGCACCTTGATCCCCACTCGCCGGCCGTGTTTCCGGTCTTCGGCCACGTACACCGTCGCCGTGGCCCCCCGCCCCACCTCGCGCTCGAGCAGGTAGCGATCCGCCAGGATGGCGGCCAGGGTGGTGAGCGTTTCGGTCATGGCGGTTCTTAAACCTAAGGCCGCGACCCTAGCCGCGGGGGTGGAACCGGCGATGCACGTTCTTGAGATGATCCCGGTCGAGATGCGTGTACAGCTGGGTGGTTGAAAGATCCGCGTGGCCCAGCATCTCCTGCACCGCGCGCAGGTCGGCGCCGCCTTCGAGCAGATGGGTGGCGAAGGTGTGCCGCAGCGTATGCGGAGTAACCCGCTTGGTGAGTCCGGCGCGGCGCGCCGCCCCTTTGATGGCCGCCCAGGCGCCGACGCGCGACAATGGCGTACCGCGCGCATTCAGGAACAGGCGATCGCGACCACGGCCGCGGTCGAGCGTGGGCCGGATCTCGCGCACGTACAACGCGACGGCGCCGAGCGCGCGGCGCCCCACGGGAATGATTCGCTCCTTCGACCCCTTGCCCAGCACGCGCGCCAGGCCGTCTTCGTACGAGAGGTCCTGTAGCCGTAAGCCCGTCAGCTCCGAGACCCTCACGCCGGTGGCATAGGCGAACTCGAGCAGCGCACGGTTGCGGATCGCCAGGGGATCGATCGCGTTGAAGGCATCGAGCAGCCGCTCGACCTCCGCCCCGCTCAGAACCGAGGGCAGTGCCCGCCACCCCTTGGGGGATTCGAGCCGGTCCGATGGGTCTCGTGCCGCCAGCGCTTCGCCGACGAGGAACTTGTAGTAGGTGCGCACGGCCGAGATCTGCCGGCGGATGGTGGCGGGGGCGAGCCCGACGTCCTTCAACGCGTAGATGAACTCGCGGAGTTCCGCGGCCCGGATTTCGTTCGGCGCCTTCGAGCCGCGGGACACGGCATAGCGTGCCAGGCGTTCGATGTCGCGCGCGTAGCTCGCGACCGTATTGGCGCTCGTTCCGGCTTCGAGGGCGAGATAATCGCGAAACCGCTCGAGATGGTACGCCCGGGCGATCGCGGGGTCGCTCATCCCGAAATACTCACAGCCGATCTGTTATTCCAGTAGCGCGACCGCAATCACCGCGATTCCCTCCCCGCGTCCGATGAACCCCATCGCTTCGTTCGTTTTGGCCTTGACCGACACATGGGACGCGCTCGATACCACCGCCGCCGAGAGATTGTCGCGCATCTGGTCCACGTAGGGCCCGATCTTCGGCTGTTCCGCAATGATCGTGATGTCGGCGTTCACGAAATTCAGGCGCAGCTCGACGGCCTGGAGATACGCCTGCTTGAGCAGGCGAATCGAATCCGCATCGCGCCACTTTGGATCGGTGTTGGGAAACATCGTGCCGATGTCGCTCAGGCCCGCGGCGCCGAGGATGGCATCCGTCAGCGCGTGGGCCACCACGTCGGCGTCGGAATGGCCGGCGAGCCCCTGCGCGTGGGGGATTTCGACGCCGCCCAATATGAGCTTGCGACCTGGGGCGAACCGGTGCGAGTCGTACCCGATGCCGATGCGCATTAGCGCTTCAGGATTCTGATGGCGAGGTGGGCCGCGTTTTTCGCGTTATCGACCCCGACGCAGGCGACGGGGACCCCGGGCGGCACCTGTACCGTGGCGAGCAAGGCGTCGAAGCCGTTGAGCGGCCCCACCGCGAACGGTACGCCGATGACGGGGAGGTCGGTTTGCGACGCCGCGAAACCGGGAAGGGCGGCGGACAGCCCCGCGCCGGCGATGACCACTTTGAACCCCCGCCCGCGTGCGTCCGCGACGAGCTTGGCGGTGGCCTCCGGCTGGCGATGCGCCGACGAGACGTGAAATTCGTACGACACGCCCGCTTTCGTCAGGACCTCGAACGCCGGCTCGATGCGGGGCTTGTCGTTCTCCGACCCGACGACGATCAGGACGTCTGACACGTGGTGTTCCCCTGGTTCATGCCGCGTCCTCGATGGGCGTGTAATCCTGGCGGCGTTGGCGCGGCGTGAATCCCGCGTCTCCGATGAGACGTCGCATCTCGGGCAGCGTCATCCGGTACGTCGTGCCGGCTGCGGAGACGACATTCTCTTCCATCATGAGCGAGCCGAAGTCGTTGGCGCCGAACTCCAACGCCACCTGCCCGATCTTTGGTCCCATGGTCACCCACGACGCCTGAATGTTCGGCACGTCCTCGAGCACGACGCGGGCGATCGCCTGCGTTCGGAGATATGTGACCGCGTCGGTCTTGGGCGAGTCGGCCATGGCGCTGTGCTCGGGCTGGAGCGGCCAGCAGATGAACGCCGTGAACCCGCCGGTACGGCGCTGCACGTCGCGCACGCGGAACAGGTGCTCCATCCGGTCGGCGTTCGTCTCGCCCAGCCCGTACATCATGGTGACCGAGGTCTTGAGGCCCAGCCCGTGCGCGATCTCCATGACTTCGAGCCAGCGATCGGCGCCGGCCTTTTTCTTCGCGACCCGGTCGCGGACATTCTGCACGAGAATCTCGCCTCCGCCGCCGGGAATCGAATCGAGCCCCGCGGCCACGAGATGACGCAGCACCTGCTCGATCGTCAGCCCGAAGCGGCCGGCAAAGAAATCGACCTCCGAGGGCGAGAATCCGTGGATATGAATCGGGTGATGGCGCTTGATGTACCGCAGCAGGTCCAGGTACCAGTCGAACGGGATGTAGGGGTTGTGGCCCCCCTGCATGAGGATCTGCACGCCGCCCAAGGCCTTCAGCTCCTCGATCTTGCGCCCGATTTGCTCGAACGACAGGACGTAGCCTTCGTGGTGTTTGGGCCGCCGATAGAATGCGCAAAATTTGCAGTCGGCCACGCACACATTGGTGTAGTTGATGTTGCGATCGATGATGTAGGTGACGACGCGCTCGGGATGGAGCCGCCAGCGTACCCTGCGGGCCTCCTCGCCCAGCTCGAGCAGTGAAGCGCGCTCGTACAGCTCGAGGTACGAGCGGAACTCGGCGGAGTCGCGATCGATCGATGTCATGCAACCTGGAGGAATTGCAGCGAGCCGTCGGGCACCATGCCGCGCGCCGCGAGGCGCCGGAAGAAATCGGTCAGTCCCGCCAGGTGCTTGTAGGTGAACGCGTAGTCGAGTCCCGCGAGGTAGCGGCGGCAGGCCTCGAGCTCGACGCCCGTCGCGCGCGCGGCCGCGGCCGCCAGCGCGTCGATATGCGTCAGTCCCCAGGCCCGCGCCGCGAGCAGCCCCGCGTGCACGACGCGTACCGGCTCCGGAGCCGCATCGCGCCGCGCCGCCCACACGGCGAAGACGAACGGCAACCCGGTCCACCGCTTCCACGCCTCGCCCAGGTCGACGCGGTACGGATAGCTCTGGCGCGCGGCGAGCAGCAGCGCCGGATCGCCGATGACGAGCACCGCGTCGTGCGGCAGCCGCGCCAGGGCATCGAGATCGTTCGCCTCGGCGCGCGCCTGGGCGAAGCGGGGCCGGACATTCCACACGTCCCGACACAGCAGCTCGAGCAGCGCGACCGACGTGCGAGACGAAGCCGTGAGCAGGACGGTGGCATCGTTCAACTCGGCTGGCGCGCGGCGGCTGAACAGGGCGACGCTCTGGACCGCCCCGTCGCACGAGATGGCGAGATCCGGCAGCAGCACGAGATCGCGCGCGTGCCGGGCATACTCGATGGCGCTGATCACGCTCACATCGAGCTCACCGGCCACGAGCAGGTCGTTCAACTCGGCCGGCGTGCCGGTGACGAGCTCGGCGGGCACGCTGACTGCTCCGGAATCGATCGCGCCATACACCGGATAGCAGTTGATGTACCCGATCCGGCCGAGCTTCATTCCGCCGCGTCCAGAACGGGAAGAGCGGACCGGCGCCGCGCGCCGGCCGTCGAACGGTGGGCAATATGGAAAGTCGGGCCGCGTGGTCCTTCGGACGGCACCGTGGCCGAGCGCGACCCGGGGACGTAGCCATCGAAGGTGCGCACCGTTTGATATAGCGAGTCGCGCTCCACGGGCTCCTTGCCCGCGCCGCGAATCAACCCCACGATCTCGTCGTAAGACAGCCACATGGGCGTCGCGGCGCCGGCTTCGTGGTAGACGCGCTCGAACACGACCGTTCCCTCGAGGTCGTCGCACCCGAATGACAGGCCGATCTGCGAAATGAACGGCGTCACCATGGGCCAGTGCGTCTTCACGTGCGGGATGTTGTCGAGCACGAGCCGCCCCACGGCGAGGTTCTTGAGATCGTCCACGCCGGTCGTGGCCGTTCCGGTGCGGCCCAGCGCCGCTCCCAGCTCGTTGTGATCGGGATGGTACGCGAGCGGGATGTACGTGAGAAATCCGCCGGTCTCGTCCTGGAGAGCCCGCAGGGCGAGCAGGTGGTCGACCCGGTCCTCGAGCGTTTCCACGTGGCCATACAGCATAGTGCAATTCGACGGAATGCCGAGCCGGTGCGCTTCGCGGTGCACGTCGAGCCACTCGGCTCCGGAGAGCTTCCGGTCGGCGATCGTGGCGCGGGCCGCCGGACTGAACACCTCGGCCCCTCCTCCCGGAAGACTCGTCACCCCGGCCTCGCGCATGGCGATCAGCACGTCGCGCACGCTCGAATGCTCGAGGCGCGCGAGGTGCGCGATTTCGACCGCCGTGAGCGCTTTGATGTGAACGCCGGGATGCCGCTCTCTGAGGCCGCGAAACAAGTCGAGATAGTACGCGAGCCGGAGCTTGGGATGCAGGCCGCCCACGATGTGGAACTCCCGCGTGGGGTTGCCTGTTGCCGCTTCGGCCTCGGCAAAGACCTCGTCGAGGCTTCGGGTGTACGCGCCGTCTTCCTGAGGCATGCGCGCGAACGAGCAGAACACGCAGGTGTTCCGCAGCACGCAGACGTTCGTGGGATTGAGATGCTGATTCGCGGCGAAGAACACGCGGTCGCCGTTCTTGGCGCGGTTGACCTGATCGGCGAGGCGACCGATCGTGAGGAGATCGGAGGATCGAAACAGGTTGAGGGCGTCATCGCGTGTCAGCCGCTCGCCTGCAGCCACTTTGTCTGAAATCGGCAGGAGTGCCGGGTCTCTCTCTCCGCCCGCCCGCCCGTCCGCCCGTCCGCCCTGCATCACGCCGCCCGTCTCACCACCAGCGTCACATTGTGGCCCCCAAAGCCGAACGAGTTGGACAGGGCGACTTCCACCTCACGCTTGATGGCGTGACCGGGTGCCGAGTCGAGATCGCAGGCGGGATCGGGAGTGAACTGGTTGATGGTCGGCGGAATGATGCCGTTCTGCACGGTCAGCGCGCAGAAGCCCGCCTCGAGTGCGCCCGCCGCGCCGAGCAGATGGCCCGTCATGGATTTGGTGGAGCCGAACACCAGCTTGCGCGCCTGCTCGCCGAAGACGCTCTTCACCGCCTGAGTTTCGGCGGCATCGCCGTAGGGCGTGGACGTGCCGTGCGCATTGATGTAGGTGACTCGCTCCGGCTTGACGTCCGCGTCCTGCATGGCGAAGCGCATGGCATCCTGCGCGCCCGACCCATCGGGTGCCGGGGCCGTGATATGGTGCGCGTCGGCGGTCATCCCGAATCCTGCAAGCTCGGCATACACCTTGGCGCCGCGACGGCGGGCATGCTCCCACTCCTCGAGGATGAGCACGGCGGCCCCGTCACCCATGACAAAGCCATCGCGGTCCTTGTCGAATGGCCGGCTGGCGGTGGGAGGATCGTCGTTGCGCTCGGAGAGTGCCTTCATGTTGGCAAAGCTCGCGACGGCCAGCGGGGTGATCGCGGCTTCGGCGCCACCGGCGATGATGACGTCCGCCTTGCCGTCGCGAATGAGCTGCAGCGCATCGGCGAGCGAGTGCGCCGAGGAGGCGCAGGCCGAAACCGTGCAGTAATTCGGGCCCTTGGCGCCGTAACGCATCGAGATCAGCGCCGCAGCGACGTTCGGCATGTACATCGGAATGAAGAACGGCGACACGCGGCTCGGACCCTTCTCGACCAGCGCGCGGCAGTTTTCTTCGAAGGTCGCGACCCCGCCCGTTCCGGTGCCGATCAGCACACCGACCCGTTTCAAATCCACGGCTCCCCAATTGCTCGTGAGGCACGCGTCGCGCACCGCTTCTTCCGCCGCCCCGATCGCGAACTGTGAGAACAGATCGAACCGGCGGACTTCCTTCTTTTCGAGAAAGCGGGACGGGTCGAAGCCCTTCACCTCGCATGCAAAGCGCACGGGCGATTGCACCGGATCAAACCGCGTAATCGGGCCGGCGCCCGAGCGGCCGTCGAGCAGGCCCTGCCACGTCGAGCGGGTGTCGAGGCCGATCGGTGTGATGAGCCCCAGACCAGTGATCACCGCCCGGCGGGTCATGTCGCGTTATTTCCCCATCTTGTCGTGAAGGTATTGCATGGCCTGTCCGACGGTGCGGAGCTTCTCCGCTTCTTCATCGGGAATGTCGATGTCGAACTCCTTCTCGAACGCCATGACGAGCTCGACCGTGTCGAGGCTGTCCGCCCCCAGGTCTTCCATGAAGCTGGCGTCAGGGGTGAGCTTGTCGCGCTCCACACCCAGCTCTTCGACGATGATGTCCTTCACCTTTTCTTCGAGCTGCTTCATGTCCATTGCCATGGGTACCCTCGAGGAGGTGTGGGAAACGGTCATAATACCATCCCGCCGTCAACGACCAGCACCTGGCCTGTAATGTAGCTGGCGAACTCTGAGGCGAGAAAGAGCACGGCCGACGCGATATCTCCGCCGTCGCCGAGCCGGCCCAGGGGAATAGCGGCGATCAGCGCCTGTCGAGCGTCCGGCGGAATGTCTCGGGTCAATTCGGTGTCAATGAATCCCGGGGCTACGGCGTTCACGAGCACGTTCCGAGAGGCGAGCTCCTTCGCGATGGATTTCGTGAGGCCGATCAGACCCGATTTTGACGCACTGTAATTCGCCTGGCCTTTGTTGCCGGCAATTCCGACCACGCTCGTGATGTTGATGATGCGCCCGCTTCGGCGCTTGATCATCGAGCGGGCCGCGTACTTCATCATCAGGAATGTGCCCTTCAGGTTCGTCTCGAGCACGGTGTCCCAATCTTCCTCGCTGATGCGAAACAGTAGGTTGTCCCTGGTCGTTCCCGCATTATTGATGAGGATATCGATCCCCCCGAGATCGCGCTCCACCTCGCCAACCGCGGCTTCAACCTGGGCGGCCTGGCCGACGTCGCAGGCGTATCCCCGGGCCACTTCGTCACCCCCGAGGGTCTTGGCCGCGGCCTTGGCTTGCGCCCCGTCCCGCGCGAGCACGGCGATTTTCGCCCCCGCCCCACGCAGGGTGGTCGCGATGGCCTGGCCGATCCCGCGCGACCCGCCCGTGACGAGCGCCACCTTCCCGCTGAGATCGATCTTCACTAGGCCTCGAGAAATTTCGTGACTTCGTCCGCCGTGCCAAGGGCAATGCCCGACGCACCGGGGAGGATCCGCTTGAGCAGTCCGGTCAGGACGCTCCCCGGCCCGATCTCGACGAACCGGGTATCCTCACCACCGATCCGCGCCGCATGCTCGACGCAGTCTATCCAGCGTACCGGCGCGGTCACCTGATCCGTGAGCAGGCGGCGCGCGCGGGCCGCGGTGGTCACCGCCTCACCGGTCGCGTTCGCGAGCACCGGAAACCTGGGATCGCGAAACGGCGCGCGATCGAGGATCACGCGGAGTCGGTTCGCCGCGGGCGCCATGAGTGGCGAGTGAAACGCGCCGCTCACTTTGAGCGGCACCACGCGTTTCGCACCGCGGGCGCGACACGCCGCTGCCGCCTTGTCCACGGTCTCGGGGTCGCCCGAGATCACCGTTTGATCCGGCGCGTTCAGATTCGCGGCGACGGCGACGCCCGTGGACCCGGATACCTCCTGACACGCGGCCTCGACATCGCTCGCGGCCAGCCCCAACACCGCGGCCATCGCTCCGGGCCGCTCGGTGCCGGCTTCGTGCATCAGCTCGCCGCGGCGGCGGACGACGGATGCCGCTTGGGGAGCCGTGAGGGCGCCGCTCGTCACATAGGCGGAATATTCGCCCAGCGAGTGCCCGGCGGCGGCGACCGGGGTCGCGCCCGCGGCACCGAGGGCGGCGTGCACGGCGGCCGAGTGGGCCAGGATTGCCGGCTGCGCATTCTTGGTCGCGGTCAGCTCATCCTCCGGTCCATCGAACATGAGCCGGCTGAGCTTGAACCCGAGCGCATCGTCGATGGCGTCGAGCGCGGCGCGGGATTCGGGGAATCGCTCCGCCAGGTCTCTTGCCATGCCGACTTTTTGCGCCCCCTGGCCCGGACAGAGCCAGACGGTGGGCGTGGGGGGGGATGCTACCACCGCACAACCATGCTCGCCCATGTGAAACCGGCACCGAATGCGACGAACATGACGGTCATGCCCGGCCGCAGCCGCCCGCTGCGCACCGCCTCGTCGAGCGCGATGGCGACGGACGCGGCGGAGGTATTGCCGTAGCGATCCACGTTGACGAACACGCGATCGAGCGGAATGCGGGCGTGCTTTGCCGTCGCCTCGATGATGCGGATGTTGGCCTGGTGCGGGATGAGGAGGTCGATATCGGCGCTCGCGAGTCCGGCGCGCTCGAGCGCGCGGTCGCATGCATCGGCCATGGACAGGACGGCGGCCTTGAAGACTTCCCGTCCCGCCATCTTGATGTAGTAGGAATGATCCTTGAGCAATTGCTCATCCGGCGGATGCGCGGCGCCGCCACCCGGCCGGTACAACAGGTCGGCCAGCGTGCCGTCCGACTTCATGTAGCTCGCGAGAATCCCCCGACCGTTCCGGCTGCGGCGTACCAGCGTCGCGCCGGCCCCGTCGCCGAACAGCACCGCGGTCGTGCGGTCCGTCCAGTCCATGATGGTCGTCAATTTCTCGGTGGCGACGACGAGCACATTGCTCGCCTGCTCCGCCGCCACGAGGCCTTCCGCGACGTTCAGCGCGTACATGAACCCCGTGCACGCCGCGCCAACATCGAAGGCGGCCGCATTTTTCGCTCCGAGCACCGCTTGGAGATCACACGCCTGGGAGGGAAGCAGTCGATCCGGGGAGCAGGTAGCGACCACGATGGCATCGAGATCCAGCGGGGTGAGGGCCGTATCCGCGAGGACCTGCTCGGCCGCGCGTTTGCCCATGCAGGCATTCGACTCGGTCGGTCCCGCGATGCGCCGTTCGCGAATCCCCGTGCGCTCGCGAATCCATTGATCCGACGTGTCGAGGCTTTCCGCGAACTGATCATTCGTGAACACGCGCGCCGGCGCGTAGCTCCCCGTGCCGGCGAGCTCCACGAACGGGCGATTCACGCGACGGCGCCTCCACCGGCGAACTCGGCGCCGATGTCCTGATCGAGCCGGCTTGCGACCATCTGCAGGCCCACGCGGATCGCGTTCTTGATCGCACCGGCGGGCGACGCGCCGTGGCAGATGATGGCCACGCCTTTGACTCCCAGGAGCGGCGCCCCGCCGTACTCGGAATAGTCGAGAAACTTGAGCAGCTGCCTGGCTTCGGGTCTCGTGAGCACGTCGGGGAACGTCTGCTTCAACATGCCCGCAAACATCCGTCCGGCCGATTCGTAGAACTTGAGGATGGCGTTGCCGACAAAGCCGTCACACACCACGACGTCGATGCGTCCACCCTTCGAGGTTCCGGCGAGAATGTCACGGCCCTCGACGTTGCCGAGATAATGGATCCCTGGCGTCTGCTTCAGCAGCTGGTGGGCTTCCTTCGCGACGGCGTTTCCCTTCTCGTCTTCCTCGCCGACGTTCAGGAGCCCGACCCCGGGGTTCTCGCGCTCGAGCACGTCACGGGCGTACACCGAGCCCAGGTGCGCGAAGTTCACGAGCTCGCGGGCGTCACAGTCCACGTTGGCGCCGCCATCGATCACGAGCACGGGATGTCCGGCCGTCGGAAACGGCGCGCCGATCGCGGCGCGCTCGACCCCCTGATGCAGCCGGAGGAGCAGTGTCGCCGCCGCCATGACCGCGCCGGTGTTCCCCGCCGAGATGAACGCGTCGGACATGCGCTTTTTTTGGAGCGTGAGCCCGACGGCGATCGAGGAGCGCGGCTTGCTCTTCACGGCGGCGAGCGGCTTCTCCCCCATGCCCACGACTTCGGGCGCGTCGACGATCTCCAGGCGCTTGCGGTCGAATTCGCGCACGTCGTACTTCGCGAGCGCGGCTTCGATGTCCCCTTTCCGGCCGACTAGCTGGATCGTGAAGTTGGGCGGAAGCTCGCGCAACGCCTGGACCGCACCCTCGATCTCGACCCGTGGCGCGTTATCGCCCCCCATGGCGTCGAGTGCGATACGAATCACTTACGCGTCCTCAACCGCGACGCGCTGGACGTCTCCGTAGTAGCCGCATGTGGGACAGACGTGATGCGGGCGCTTGAGGTCGTGGCAGCGCGGGCAGGGCTGCAGCGCGATCGCGGCCGCCTTGTAATGCGTGCGCCGGGCGCGCTTCTTTCTCTTGGAAGTTCGTCGCTTCGGGACCGCCATACGTCACCTTTCGTCCTGCTTGCGTTTGGGCGCTGCCAGACCGGTCCACCGGGGGTCGGCGGGCGGCGTGCAGTCACACGGACCTGCATTCAGGTTCTTGCCACACTGCGGGCACAGCCCGCCGCAGTCTTCGCGGCACTGCACAAAGTGCGGCGCGCCGAGAATCAACTCCTCGCGAACCGCCGGCACGAGGTCGATTTCCGTCGCGTCCTCGGGAATGGGATACGCTTCCGGATCGTCCTCGCCTTCCGGGCCCTGCACGAACAGGGCGCGGATCGGGGCCATGACCTCGACGGCCACCGGCTCGAGACAGCGCCGGCACTCGCCTTGGACCCGGGTCTCGAGCCGCGCGTCCCAGTAAAATCGTCCCTCACCGGCCGCGTGCAACCGTCCGCGCACGCGTACCGGGCCCGACAGCGCAACGTCCAGATCCCGAAGACGGGGGTCAGATTCGGCGATTTCGCCAATCGTTTCTACTGGGCCCCGGGTGAGCTCCCGGAGGTCGACTTGCAACATGCGCAGCGAAGCTAAATCCTTGTGGGACTTGCGTCAAGCCAACTCCGACTCGGCGAAAAAGAATGCGACTTCACGCGCGGCGTTCTCGGGAGAGTCGGACGCGTGGATTGCGTTCCGCTCTTTCGACTCGGCGTACAGCTTGCGAATCGTGCCCGGTTTCGCCTCGGCGGGATCGGTGGCGCCAATCAACTCGCGCAGCGCCGCCACCGCATCACGGTGCTCGAGGGCCAGGGCCAGTCCCGGTCCCGATGTCATGAACGTTACGAGCGACCGAAAGAAGGGGCGCTCCCGATGCACGGCGTAGAACGCTTCGGCCTGCCGCGTGCTCAAGTGCACCAGTCGCGCGCCGCGGATCGCGAATCCTGCCTGTTCGAGCTGGGCGAGAATTTTCCCCGTGTTTCGGGCCTGCACCGCATCCGGCTTGACGATGGCGAGCGTGAGCATGGTCTCCCTGGACCTGGCGGTAGATCGTGTTACAGGGTGATGAGGCGGCGAATGAGATCGGCGCGCGTGAGAAAACCTACCACCTTTCCCTCCCGCACGACGGGGAACCGGTCCACATCCCGGCTGTTCATCAAGTTCGCGACATCGGTCAGCGTCTGATCCTCGGCGAGACACAAGACCGATCGCGCCATGGCTTCCTTCGCGGGAATGGTCTTGGGATCGGCCGAGCCGCGCTGAATCTGGCTCTTCGTGGGCGCGCGGAATTCGCCGCTCTTGGTCCGCTGCAGATAGTCGGGAATCAGGAATTTGAGGAGCTCGCGATGACCCACCATGCCCAGCAGCACTCCGCCGTCGTCCACCACGGGCAGGGCACGCACGTCCTGCTCGACCATCATGCGCGCCACGCTGCCGAGCGGGGTCTCGGGGCCGATCGACAACACCCGCGTCGTCATGACGTCGCGAACCAGGAGATGCGTGGGGAGATCCACGGCGGACAGCGCGGGCAGCGCGAGAACGTCAGCCGGGGTCTTCGCGGCGTGCAGCGCCGAGAGCGTTCCAGGATCTGACAGGATGCGAGCGAACGCGCCGACGACCTGGAGATAGGTGGGCGTGTCGCGCGGCGGGGCGACGATGAAAATCACCACGCGCGCGGCGCGGTTCGTGTCCTTCTCCCACCGGATCGCCTCGGGCGCGATCCCGACTGCGGTTTCGAGGTGATGCACCGCTTCGGTGCGAAAATGCGGCAGAAACGCGAATTCACCGACGCTCACCAGATCCTCGGGCCAGGTGTTCTGAATGACGGCCCGCAGCCGACTCGGATCGGCCACCGCCCCGGTCGCCATCAGCCGTCCGGCAAGCTGGTCCGTTGCCTGCTTCACCGTCGTCGCGGTGAGCGGAACGATCACATGCTCGGGACGGAGAATGTCGCGGAGTTTCATCTCGCCTCCGTGAGCAGCGGCACGACGTCGGCGGGGCGTTGCATGACGCGAATGCCGGCCTGCTCGAACGCCGCGATCTTATCGGCGGCACCGCCGCCGGCTCCCGAGACAATCGCTCCCGCATGCCCCATGCGCCGTCCGGGCGGCGCGGTCCGGCCGGCGATGAAGCCGACCACGGGCTTCCGCATGGACGACCGGACGAACTCGGCGGCGTGCTGCTCATCCGTGCCGCCGATTTCGCCGATCATGACCACGGCGTCCGTCTCGGAATCGCCCTCGAAGGCGGCGAGGCAATCGACGAATCGGGTCCCGATGATCGGGTCCCCGCCGATCCCGACACACGTCGATTGGCCAAAGCCGTGAGTCGAGAGCTGATGCACGATCTCGTACGTCAGCGTGCCGCTGCGCGACACGACGCCCACGCGACCGGCGCGGCAGATGTTTCCGGGAATGATTCCGACCTTGCTCTTCCCCGGCGAAATGAGGCCGGGGCAATTGGGACCGATCAGCCGCACGCGGCGCTCGCGCAGATACGGCATCACCCGCGTCATGTCGAGCACGGGAATCCCCTCGGTGATGCACACGATCAGCTCGACTCCGGCGTCCGCAGCCTCGTAGATCGCGGCGGCGGCATTCATGGCCGGGACGTAGATCACGGCGGTGTTGGGGCGTGGATCGGTTTCCTGCATCGCCTGCGACATCAGGTTGAACACGGGAACGCGATCCTCGAAGCGCTCGCCGCCGCGACCTGGTGTCACGCCAGCGACGATGGACGTTCCGTACGCCAGCATCTGCCGCGCATGAAACGAACCGTCGCGCCCCGTAATCCCCTGCACTACGACGCGCGTCCGGTCATCGATGAAAATGCTCACCGGCCGCGCTCCGGACTCGCGAGGTACACGGCCCGCTCGACGGCCTGATCCATGTCGGTGAGCGCCGCAAAACCGGCCTCAGTGAGAATCGCCACCGCTTTCGCCTCGTTCGTCCCCGTCAGGCGGATCACGATCGGCACGCGAACCGCGAGCTCGCGGGTGGCCTGCACGATGCCGTTCGCCACATCGTCGCAGCGCGTGATCCCGCCAAAGATGTTGAACAGGATGGCTCGGACGGACGAGTCGGCCGTGATAATCCGCAGAGCCGCCACCACCTTCTGCGGATTCGAGCTGCCGCCGATGTCGAGAAAATTGGCCGGCTCACCGCCGTAGAACTTGACCAGGTCCATGGTGGCCATCGCCAGCCCGGCGCCATTGACGCAGCACCCCACCGAACCCGTGAGCTTGATGAACGAGAGGCCGGCGGCGCGGGCCAGCTGCTCCGACGGATCCTCAGACTCGGGATCGCGCAGCTCGGCCAGCTTCGGATGCCGCGGCAGCTCGGAATCGTCGATCACGATCTTCGCATCGAGGGGAACGAGCGTCCCGTCGGGTGTGGTGGCCAGCGGATTGATTTCGACGAGCGTCCCGCCGAGCGCCGAGAACGCCGCGTAGAGCCGCTGCATCAATTCCGCCGCGGCTCGCACCAGCTTCACGTCGCGATACAGATGGAACCCGAGCGCCATGGCCTGATGCGGGAGTAGGCCATAGCGAGGATCGATCGTCGCCCGATGGATGTGCTCCGGCGTCTTGCCGGCCACTTCCTCGATATCGACGCCACCTGCCGGACTGACCATCAGCACCGGCGCCCCCGCTTCGCGATCGACGATCAGCCCCACGTATGCCTCGGTGGCGATCGTTGCGGCCGGAACGACGAGCACCCTGCCGACTCTCAAGCCGCGGATGGTCGAGCCGAGAATACGCTTCGCGTGCTCCGCCGCCTCGTCGGGATTGCGTGCGACCTTGACCCCACCCGCCTTTCCCCTCCCGCCCGTGTGCACCTGGGCTTTGATGACCACGGTCCCGATGCGCGAGGCGATGTCTCGTACCTCGGCGGGCGTGCTCGCGATGCTTCCCTCCGGAAACACGATGCCGTACCGGCTCAGCAGCTCGCGTGCCTGATATTCGTGCAGGTTCACGAAGCCGCTCGAGTAATCGTGGTCCCGCTCCGTCCGTCGAGCGCCGCCAGTCCATCCGCCAGCTCGGCGATGACGGCGCGGCCGCCGCCCACTCGGACGAATTCCCCCGCGGCCTCGACCTTCGGCCGCATGCTGCCGGTCCCGAGCTCGTTTCCGGACAAGAGACGAGTCACGTCGTCGAGACCCAGGTGGGTGAGTCGTTCCTCGTGCGGCGTGCCATACCCGCGGTACACGGCCGACACATTCGTGAGAATCAACAGGACGTCCGCGGCGATGCCTACCGCGAGAATGGCGGCGACGCGGTCCTTGTCCACCACAGCATCGATCCCCTCGAGCCCGAGCCCGGGGTCGGTGTAGACCGGCGGTCCCCCGCCGCCGCAGGCGATCACGATGTGTCCGGCGCTGACGAGATCGGATACCATTGCGCTTTCGACGATCTCGAGAGGCCTGGGACTGGGCGCGAGCCGTTGCCACGGCTGGTGCCCGATCGGTTTGCTCGGCCGCGCGAGCTCGGGGTCGTCAGCCGCGCAGCGGGTTTGCGTGATGAGTGTAACCGCTCGTCTCGAAATGCCCGCGCGCGCCAGGGCGTTCTGGAGCGACTGCTGAATCATGTATCCCATCCACCCCGCCGTCGCCGCGACGAGCACGCCGAGCGGCAGCGGCTCGATCGTGGGCGCGGCGATCTCCGTGCGGGCGAGCGCGTCGCCGACCTGCGGGCCGTTTCCGTGGACCAGCGCGATCCGCCACCCCAGACGAGCCAGCTCCACGATCGGCGCGAGGCTTTCACGCGTGTGGCGAAACTGATTGGCAATCGTCGCGCGCTCTCCCGGCGGAGCGACCGCGTTTCCGCCGAGCGCCACGACGATCGTCTTCGGTCCCGAGGCAGAGGGGGTCATGGTCAGCGGTGCGGTCGCACGCCGGGATGTGCGGCACCGACCCCGAGCAGCCGCGTCAGCTCTCCGTACAGCCGTCCAAAGGCTTCGAGATTCCCGGCGCTGAGCGCGCTGTCCGCTGCGGCGGCGAGGCGCCGCACAGCCTCCCAGCGAGCCGTGAGCGAAGTGTCGGCCGGGAGCGCGGGCGTCGTGCCGGTGAGCAGGTTATGCAGCGCGCTGGATGGTGTCGGGCCATTGGCCGCGCGGTCACCCCAGGTGATGTACACCTGGCTCAGCCCCTTCGGCGATTCGGTCGTCGCCGGCTGCACGAACAGCCCCTGCTCCGTCACGAGCGATCCGCCCGCTGTCCAGATGCGGATGAGCCCCGGTGCCGTTTCGGGTGAGCCCAGCAGGTCGGTTGGAAACTGCGTGGGTCCCGCGGCACGCCACACGTGAAAGATGGGACCGCGCGGCGACATGGTCGCGCCGAGGAGCGCGGCGAATTGCGCCGGAGTGCCGGTCTCGAATCCCTGCGCCATCCACATACGCATGCCGCTGTCGGAGGAATCGCGCGGAGCGATGAGCTCGTAGGGTTCTCTGGGCCGGGGTTGCCAGGCGGCCGAGTCGCCGCGGCTGCGCAGCAGCTCGACCACAGCGGCGCGAAATGCGTCGCGCGGAAACGGCAACGCGGTTCCCAGGGCTTCGGGGAGCGAATCCGCGGGCTGGATCAGCGGCGCGAAGATGCGGCCCCAGGCGGTGGCGAGCGAATCGGCGCCAGGGGCGAGATAGAGGACGGTCGTCCCCCGCGCGGCATCGACCACGCCCACGAGCCCGACTCGCAGGTACCGCACCAGCTCGTCGCCGCTGCCATCCGGCCACGCGATTCCGCGCGACAGCGGGAAGTAATCGCTTGCGAGATACCCGTACGAAAGCCACATGAGCGTGCCGCGATTGGTCACGAGCGGTATCGGATCATCGAACGTGGCGAAGGGCGCGAGCCGCGAGAGCCGCTCGGCCGCGTCGCGACGCCACAGGAGCAAGACGCCATCGGTCTCGTGGCGCGCGAGCTCGGGACTCTGGAGCACCCACGCGAGCGCGGTGCGTCGCCACCACCCACTGAGCGGGATGCCGCCCGTGCGAGTCTCAGGCCAGGTGTCAGGCGCCGCGACGGCGAATTCCCGAAATCCCGGACCATACCAGAACACCGAATCGCGGGTGGCCACCGGCGTCAGTGCCAGTCCGGAATCGATCTCGAGGGCGGCCAATGGTCGATCGGTATGCGCCAGCGCTCCGCGATGTTGATCGTTCCAGGCAGGCGGAGTGAGCGGAGAAGACGCCGAGGTCGAATCGCGCACCGCCGGCAGAACCGTGGGCGACGGAACCACGAGCCAGCGCGGCAAGGGCGCGCTCGCGGGACCTGAAGCTCCAGGTGACGAGGCCGTGAGCGCCGCGCCCGCGATCTGCGCGTGGCGGCTCCACTGGGACGACCGGCGCACCATCGCGCCGACGCGATCGGGATCCCACACCGGCACGTGACTCAACGCGGCCGCCAGAGTCGGGAAGCCGTGCGGCAGCTCTCCCTCGTTCCACTCGGCACCCAATGCGATGCGCTCGAGCGGTCCGATGCGGACATCCGGCGCCGTCACACCGCCCCGCACGATGTTCGGGACGATGAGATAGACCAGCAACGCCACCGCGAGCAATGCCGCCCAGGCCATGCCGAGCGCGCGGTTGTGATCGCGAACGATCCAGACGATGCTGGCGATGCACG